>Ga0181537_10004409_pt1 | contig 11701 bp, 7 predicted proteins | sample PEATcosm2014_Bin_39_FD_119765 | JGI IMG/M metagenome (GOLD analysis project Ga0181537, IMG submission 119765) | Peatland microbial communities from MTU Mesocosm Facility, Houghton, MI, USA - PEATcosm2014_Bin23_10_metaG | ecosystem: Environmental > Terrestrial > Soil > Wetlands > Peat | place... | reverse complement strand
TTCGTCCCAGAAGCTCCGTCCAAATCACGGCGAGGCGTTGTTCGTTGAGCATCGTCCCTACCAATAGGGCCATGCGTTCAACGGTGGGCGCTTCGATGAGCTGTTGCGGTGACAGATCCACGCCGAACGCCTCCCGCACGCGAATCACGAGCTGCATGCCCAACAGAGAGTGCCCGCCGGCCAGGAAGAAATTGTCCTCCGCCACAACTGCATCATTTTTGAGCACCGACTGCACCATGGTGAGGAGCTTTTCCTCGATCTGTGAGACCGGCGCCTTCGCGGGCGTTCCCGGCAGCAGGTTCGCATCCGTTGGCCACGCCAGCATCGTGAGATCCAATTTCCCGTTTCCTGATAAGGGAAGGGCGTTCAACCGCACAAACCGGGTCGGGACCATGTAGTCCGGCAAACTGCGACGCAAGTGCTTCTGCAGCTCGCGTGTGGTCGGCACAGAGGCACTCTTGGTGGGAAGAACATAGGCGACCAGCTGGTTTTCCCCCGACTCGGATACTCTGGCGAGCGCGGTGGCAAACTCGATGCTGGGGTGGCGATAGAGGATGTTGGCGATCTCATCCAGCTCGACTCGCTGCCCACGAATCTTGGTCTGCCGGTCGAGGCGTCCTTGAAACTCGATTTCTCCGTCCGGCCGCAGGATTCCGCGATCTCCCGTGCGATACATGCGAGCCCCCGGAACCCCTGCGAAAGGATCGGGCAGGAAACTTCGCTCGGTCAAATCAGGCAGGTTGCGATATCCGCGGCCGACACCGCTGCCGCCGATGTAAATCTCGCCGACAGTGCCTTCGGGAACGGGCTCACCTTGCTCGTTTAGCAGGTAGATGCTTGTGCCGGTGATGGGACGACCAATCGGCGCCACTTTACATCCAGGCTTGAGCCAGCAGGATGTAGCAACCACGGTGCACTCAGTGGGTCCATAGTTGTTGACCACGGCGAAGGGAAGCGGGAGGGATGGAATGCGGCCGAGCGCATCTCCTCCGGTGAGCAGCAGGCGCAGTGCTGTCGTGGCTGGCCAATCCATGGCCATCATGGGCGCCGCATAGACGGTCGGAACGAAGGCGATCGTCACCCGCTCGCGAATCAGCCATTTCTGTATGAACTCTGCCGATGAGCGCGTCGCCTCGTCGGCGAGGCATAAGGTCGCTCCGGCGTACAGGTGCGGCCAAATCTCCCAGACCGAAGCGTCAAATCCAAGACCGGCAAGATGACTGGCGCGATCTTGTCGGGTGACGTGAAACGCGTCCCGGTGCCATCGGATGAGGTGAGAAAGATTGGCGTGGGTAATCTCGACGCCCTTGGGGACTCCGCTCGATCCCGAGGTGTAGATCACGTAGGCCAAGCTCTCCGGAGAGACGGACCTAGAGGGTGCTTCCGGAGCGGCCGCGATGGCGGCGGCATCGCGGCAGGGATCGATGCCACGCGCTTTGACCTCAAGGCGATCAAGAAGCGCCGCTCGAGCCACCAGCGCCGCGGCCCCCGATTCGTTTACGGCAAAGCGCAAACGCGAATCTGGCCAGGCGGAATCGAGGGGCACATAGGCAGCGCCCGCCCGCATAATTCCGAGAGCGGCCACGATCCAGTCGACCGACCGCTCCATGCAGATGGCCACGGTGTCGCCAGATACGATGCCGAGATCTGTCAGGTGGCCAGCAAAGTGGTCCGCCCTGCGACCGAGCTCCCGATAATTTAACTGTTGATCGCCACAACTCAGCGCAATCGAATGCGGAGAGCTGTCTCGTAACTCTGAGATCTGTTCGGTAACGGGACGAACATCTCTCGTTAGTGTCTGCATGCGTCTCCTCTTCGCAAGCTCAACAGAAATTGGGAACAATGCTTATTAAAGCTCGGAAGGTACCGGACGGAGTTTCCGGCGCTCTCTCGCTAGAGGGTGGGCAAGGCTTGGCCGCGCGTAGCCAGAATCGGTTGTGCATAGCCTGCCGGAGTCGCTACTTACCAGCAACAGCGTGAGGCCGAATTGGTTGGACGAAATGAACTCAGTCTGCAACGGGGGACCGCCGGAGATCAGTGACAGTTTTCTTCGTTATGGGGTGCGGGGGCGGGGAACTAAGTAATGGTCGAAACACGTATTCTCTGGCGCTTGTCGAAGTCCGGAAGCAAAGCCGGCAGCTATTGGAGTACCCCTCGCGTGACCCAATCCTTGGCGAGTCGCACGGATGCCGCGTTCGTTAAGTGGTTGGTGTCGGTGAGAACCGGAATCTCGCCCTCTGCATCAGAGAATTCCTGGCAGCGACCAGTCCCGCAGAATTGCTGCCAAGGGGATAGATAGACGACTTGCCATTCAGCCGCCTTCGCATGAAGGAATCTGTCGAGCTGGTCAACGCCGGAAAGAAGATGACGCTCGGGCAACCTTGGCTCTCGACGCTTAATTGCGAAGGCCATTAGCATGGGGAGCGGTGCATCATACTCTTGCACCGGACCGACAAGATACACAGAGATTTTTTTCATTTGCAGCCATTTGATGGTTGGTTCGACGCGCTCAATATCCGTCACGCTTTGCCAGTGCTCCGTTAGAATCACGCCGTCGACGTGAGTTCGCGGCAATAACGCCTCGTACACATAGCGACGCATGTCTCCGCAATCGCTCGAGTCATACTGACCAAGCAATGGAGAGCAGCCGCTGCTGGTCACTTGCAGGATATGACCTTGCTTGAGTGCATGGTAGAGTCCGAACCAGAGGGCGGCGGCGTGGCTGTCGCCGACGAGAAGATAGTTGTGGCCGCTTGGATCAAGTTTGGCGCAAGTGTCCGGCTTGAAATCGCTAAAGTGATTTCCCGAGGTGATGAAGCAACTGCCAATTCGCATTTCCTGTTCTGCGTCCAGATAATTTCCGATGCGCATCGCGATCGGCGGGAATCTTCCAGGCAAGCCGCGGGTCATCGTACACACCGCCGCAACCGCCACTACGACGACAGATGCCGCGGTTAGAGTCGTGTAAAGCTGCCGCGAGGAGATCGTCACCGCTCTTCGTTCTCGAAAGGGTTGCTCGACCAAACGCCACGACAGCCAGCCCAGCAGAAGGGACGCGAGAAGGACGATGAGCTTTTGCAGCGGTCCCTTGTCCGTTACTCCTTGGATACCACCCATCTTTGCGAAGGTGACAAGAGGCCAGTGCCATAGATACACCGAGTACGAAATTGTACCCACGAAGACCAACGGAGGCAGCGATAGCAGACCCGTGCAGACCGAGCCACCTTTTGCGCCAGCCAGGAGTAGCAACGCAGCGCCAACGCAGGGAAGCAATGCAGACACGCCCGGGAAAGGCGTTTTGGGGCTGAACCAACATGCGGCGAACCCGATCAACAAGACTCCCGTTGCGGCAAGCAATTCGCGCCAAATCCTGGCTTTCGGCAAGGATACCAACTCCAACGCGATCAAGGATCCGACCAGAAGCTCCCAAGCTCGCGAAAACGGCATGTAGAAGGCGGTTTCTGCCTCGCGATGCAAGACCAGCCACTCGGCAACTCCAAGCGACATAACCGTCAAGCCTATCAGCCCCCAGATCAGAAGGGCCCGTCTTCTTCGCAAAGCGAGCAGTGTAAGTGGCAGGAAAAGGTAGAACTGCTCTTCAACGCCAAGCGACCATGTGTGCAGCAGCACTTTGGCATGATCCGGCTTGAAGTAGCCGGCCTGGGTCCAGAAGTAAAAATTCGAGCCGGAAAGAAGCGCTGAGAATAGGGAGTGACCGAAGCGAACCAAGTCCTGCGGGAGTAAGAGAAAGTAACAGGCTATCGAGCACGTCAACAACATCGCGATTAACGCTGGAACGATACGACGGATGCGTCTTTCATAGAAGGCGCCGAGTGAGAAGGAGTCGCGGGCAATCTCGCGAAGGATGATGCCCGTCAACAGATAGCCAGAAATCACAAAGAAGACATCCACTCCGATGTAAGCACCGGAAAATGCAGGGATGCCAGTGTGGAATAGAACTACCAGAACAATTGCGACGGCGCGCAAGCCATCGATGTCGTTCCTATGAGGTAGTGCACTTTTCCCTACACACATGGATCAATCTCCCTGCGCTAAGAATGGACGTCACTCGTTCGAGGGGTAGGCGGGGTCGACGAAAGGCGGCCACGCCGAAAGCGAAGCGACTGGATGACAAGAATCAGAAACTGAACCAGCGGGCGGCCGGATTGGCCTTTCGCAGTCGTCGCACTCGATCGTTATCCGTTTGGCGTTAAAGCTGGCGCGTCGTGTGCTGAACTCTCGCCGGGCCTGCGGCCAATTTAGTTTTGCAATTAACCGCCGGCGACATTTTCGCGACAGCGGAGTTTGTGCATCAGCCGCTCCGCCCTCGCGCCATACGCTCTCAAGGAGAACCGGACTCGACTTCCCACGGAATCGGGGCCGCCCGATTCTGGCCAACTCACCTGAAACCGGTCATGGGAGCGGCTGCTTAAGCGCGGCCATCCCCGCAAGCTATTCCTAAGGTTCGAGTCATGCAGGACCTGGAGCCATTGCGGCGCGCTTAAGACTTTCCGCACCGTGCAACCGTGGGTGACGCGGTCGTGGGCGACGCAGAATACCGTAGTAACTTGTTCGTTAACACCTACTTTTTCGATCAGGGACAAAAATGGATTGGAGGGCCAGTAGACGCTGTAAAGATGACCATGAAGAGACTGAAGACCAACGGGGAAGCTAACGAACTCCCTTTCCTGCCCGCAGAACGCGCCCTGAACCGACGCAATATGATCGTTTGCGATGGCGTCATCATTGTCGAGCCTCGTGGTCACCAAGTAAGGCGAGGATACGAGACCCGATTGCATGACCTTATGGGCAATCACATCGTCGGTCGCGAGGCCTTCGATATAAATGGGGTTCACCAAAGGTGCGAAGGCCGAGATCCTCTGCTTGAACCAGGCTGGACTCTCGGCATCGACAAAAACCAGCCAGCGAAATTCCGCGCTTCTCTGTGCGGCGACGGAGGGAAGGCAATATTTTTCGAATAGAGCTAAGCGCGCTGCCAGCCAGTTTGTCTCCAGGCGCTTTGCGGAGGGCGCAAAACTGACCAGGGTGTTAAATCTTGTAAGTAGCAGGTGAGTGAATTGCTTGGGCATGTTAATCGCTTTTCCGCCTCTTGGACGGGCCCTTACGATAAGTCGCAGGGGATACGCCGAGCTGTTCACCCCTCCGCAATGCGTTGAACGTCTTTTTGACTATAGGTTCGGGCAATCTGAATATCATTTCCACCGGATGCGTTATCGAAGTATAAGGCGCTTTCCTGGGAGCCAGGGATAAAGGGGAAATGAATCGCCTGTCTTTCGATCTGTTGTACCCTGAAACCAGCCCGCAAGGCGATTGCGTGCAGCCATACATCGTCGGCTTTGGGGCAGCATTGCTCAAACTCAAGACCTGCGCATTTGAGAGCCGCCAACAGCCGTGGTGGATAGATCACTCCCGATACGCCATTGAGAAGATGTCTCCAACTGGGCCGGGTCGAGTCGCACAACCTCCACTGCTCATAGGGCGCGATGCGGTCTCCTTGAAGGGAGATAACCCTGGCACGATAGCCGTGGACGACGCTCGAATCGCGCTCAAATGAACGAGCCAACGCTGCTAGCCAATGCTTGGGATAGAGAACATCGTCGTCCGCGGTGACCAGCGGAGTTAGGAACTCTTCCTGCGAATCCACGTAAGGATAATACTTCTTGTGAGGACCGTAGTTCTTGCATAGCCGCACTGTCAATCCCCGGCGCTTCAACCTCTCGAGCGTGATTGGCAATGACTCGTAGCGCGCTTCGTCGTCGAGCCAAAGGATCAACTCGGAGGGTAGCAGGGATCCGCCGGCAATCGACTCAATCGCCAAATAGGCGGTGTCGACTCGTTTTCCGTAGGACGTCAGAGATACCACTGGCCCACCTCGGCTGACCACACGAGCCGCAGAGTGCCGGTTGATATTGTTGAGTTGCCAAACTCTGCGCTGTATGTGGACCCTTTTGATAATCTTCGATGGCAAGACGAGCGCAAATTCTGCGACGCTAGGAAGTGTCATGGGGGTCACGACCGCGGTATTTCTATCGTAACGAGAACAATGCGATTTCATCGGCGGCACGCTCAGGTCTCGATGTCGACTGCACCGGGGTGCGGCGCTTATATCGAATCGCGAACCAAAGGGTAAGGACCAGCAATCCATCGGAAGCGAGACTTGTCCAAGCGGCACCCAACCAGCCGTAGCGAGGAAGGATGGCAAGGTTCAAAGCGATGTTGAACAGTGCAATCGCAACCTGGATGGCGGAACGTAAACCTTGGAAGCCAGCGCCGGACAAAGAATCCGCCATGAAGACATGCATGCTTCGCAGTAGCGGAAGCGCTGCAAGCCAACGCAAGGCTGATGCCGTCTCTACATAATTCGGACCCAGGACCCGCGGGAGTAAGGAGGCGGATAGCCAGAGCGCAACGAACAACGCGCCGCTATAGACGCATGCACGTTTGATCTGCGTGCTAGCGTAAGCGTGCGCGGACTCCATTCCGTCAACGCCTTTGCGAAAGAACTGGGGATAGGCTGCTGACGCCAGAGACCGAACCGGACTCATGCTGACATCGATGATTCGATAGGCAGCTGCGTAGATTCCCGCAGCGGCGAAGGACACCTTGCCAAGCATCACCTTATCGATATCGTTGTAAATTGTAGCGGCGGAGGTTCCTACGCTGAAGTACACGCCCTCGGCGACATCCTCACGAAGGGACGGCCAGTTGAAACTGGGCGCGCCCCAGAGGCGGTGCGCCCGGTAAAGGGCGTACAGAGCGCTGATCGCGCTCGCGACCAAATAAGCGCTTGCCCATCGTTGAAGCGTTACAGGCCGCCAGCCCAGGCTCAGCAGACCGATGGCGAGGAGCCGGGGCAAACTGCCAGTGACGCTTTGTACGGCATTCTCCTTCATACGGTCCATGGCTCCAAAACCGAAGCTTGCGAGTTCGATCACTCGCAGCAGAAGCAGGTCGGAGATACAGACAGCAAGGACCAAAAAAAACGGCATCCGCAGATGAAACAGGTGGTTGATCGCGACAACCAGGCCACTGAAGGTTGCACCTGAGACCACGGTGGCCACTAATCCGTTCCCCCAACACAGTCCTGCATCACGTTTTCCGGAGCGGACATTTTTGACAAATAGGTTATTAGTGCCCAGACCTGAAAAAGGTGAGAGAATTGCGGCCAATGCTACGACCGCGACGAAGGCGCCATATTTGTCCGGGCCGAGTACACGGGCGATCAGGACAAAGTATGCCGCTTGTATCACCAGTCTCAGACCCTGGCCGATTGCAAGATGGCTTGTATCCCTCGCAATTGAGCTTGTCTTCAGCCTATTGAGTAAGCTCATATCTCATTTCCTAAGTAAGTTGCGATTCGCGCTCTTGAACCAGACCATTGCATTGCATTGCACACCACTGACCTATTGCGTGGGATGCCGGAGGGAGAGTTATAGAACGACCTAGTTTAGACTTTACTGGTGACGGTACACTCTTTTGGTTAAGCTCGAGAGCAGGAGGCGTGCGCTGTGATACGAGGCCTCCAATAATATGCCTGCTTTTGTCCGTCGTGGAACCCTGCTCAGGAATGCCCCAGAGAGTCGCTTGTGATCGGGGTCAGAAGCGCCAGCGATCCAGCACGTCCCCAACCCGCGGGAAAACATTCTGATGGCCAGAGGACGCAGAGCGGGGAATTGGTCGTATACACAGACGCCGGTCAACAACCCGGTCAGACCCATGATGGGCATTTTGCCGATCCCGCGGCGAGTATATGCGTTCTCGCCGTGGATCCTTTGCAAAGTGAGCTCTTGCGACGCCATCCAGCCTTCCGCTAAGCCCAAAGCGACAAACTTCAAGTAGCCGTCGCTCGTGATGCGAATAACTTCCGGCATGGGCAATATGTGGGTCAGCGTGGAGCGACGAAAAGACAGGCCGGAAGTCGCCGTGGGGATGACAGGCGCGCTGCCGGCGGCGACCATCGCCCGCGCGTCCCACGGGCCGACCTTGGAATCTGCGGGAGCCGGGTAGCGCCGCTCACTCTCATGATCAAATTCCTGTACCTTGTCGAAACACCAACCAGCCCGGGGATTGTGTTCAAAAATCCTTACGATGCAACTCAATTTGTCGGGCAGGAACAGATCGTCGGAGTCAAGAAAACAAATGATGTCACCTTTGCTGGCCGCGAAAGCTGCATTGAAAGCGGATGCCTGGCCGCCGTTCTCCTTCATGATTGGGACGATGCGGTCGCCATATCGGACGATCACTTCCCGGGAACAATCGGTGGAGCCGTCATCGACGACAACCACTTCAAAATTCTCGTAGCTCTGGGCCAAAGCGCTCTCGATGGCTTGGCCCAGAAATGATGCATAGTTGTAGTTGTTTATGAGGATGCTGACCAGGGGACGGGCTTCGTCCCTAGGCCGGCGCTCCTCGGCCAAGCGCCCTGCTTGCCGCGATTTCTTGTCTTTATTCATGGCGTTGCCTTCTGACAAGCCCATCAGTAAGGTGTCTCTGTTAGGCGGTCATGCGCGGAATTAGGACAGGTTCTCTGCTGGAGGTTTGAGTGACAGCCTGCGATCGGAGGCCGGCGCGCAATTTCTCCGCCGGCTTTTCTATCAAGATCCGAGTGAGCACTCCAAGCGCGATGGTTACGGGCAGAGTCAATACTGCAACCGTCAATCTGCCGTGGACGACCCGTTGCATCTGTAGGAGAACCGCCGCGTGCAGCAAATAGAGTGAGTAAGACAAAACGCCAATGTAGCTGAGCACGCGAGTATTGAGCAGCTTGCCAACCCAGGTTTCCGGGCAATGGACGACATAATAGAGCAACGGTGCAATCGCCAGTGCCTGCAGCGTATATCGCGCGGTTTCACGGAAAATGGGATTTCGTACCAGTAGTGTAAGCAGCAGCGTCGCGACGCATCCGGGCAGTATGTATCGCTCCAGCCGTTGGCGCTCAAAAAGACGACGCGGGATGGCGGTTTGCTCCAGGCAGGCGAGAACGCAGCCATACAAGATCGAATCAGCCCGAGTATCGCTAGCATCCCGTGCCCACTGAATGCCGTTGGGCATAAAGGCCACGACGCAACACCTCCAGACCAGGATCAGACCGCAAAGCCCCAGCAAGACCTTGGCGATATCGCCATAATCCTCAAATCGCGCGAGTAGCAGAACCATCAGCGGCGGAAAGAATATGTAGAAGTGCTCCTCGACCGCGAGGGACCAAAGCGGTCCGAGCTCGGGGATGATCCCGCCGTGAAAGTTATAGTTTTGGTAATAAAACAGCTGCGAATACACGCCGGCGCGCGTGATGCCGGCCATCTGATGTGAGAGCCAGAGCAGAGCTAACGTAGCCCCGAGAATGGCATACATGGGGGGGAAGATGCGGAGCGCCCGGCGCATGTAGAACAGCTTCAAGGAAATCAAGCCGGTCTTTGCCTGTTCACGAAGCAGCAGGAGCGTGATCAGGTAACCGCTCAGCAGGAAGAAGATGTCGACACCAAGACGGCCGGGAACGATGCGGTCGAGGCCTGCATGGGCGAGGAACACAATCAAGAAGGACACAGCTCGAACTCCGTCGAGCGATGGTATCTTTCCCGGAGTAGCTGAGGGCTGGTAAACGGCGAGGGTAGTAGAATTCACGGATTTGTCACCGCGGCAACCTGACTAAGGCCGATGCAGGCGAGAAGAAAGAGGAACCAGGTCATATTGAACAGGCCAATCGTGCTCTCCCCGATGTTGTATAGCAACGTACAGACGATCACGACGATGCACCATCGAACATAGGCTTGGTTGCCGTCCGAAAAAAAGCTACGCGCCGCGTTTCGAATGGCCTTGGCTGTCATCAACGCGATCATGGCAACTCCCACGACACCGATTCCCAGCCACACATCCAGGAAGCCATCCTGCGCCTGTTGCAGTCCCCAACCCGCGATCAAGACGACGCTTTGCGATGGCCCATAGAGCCCCCTCCAGAAGGCAGCAAAGCCGTAGCCCAGAATCGGATGCTGCGAAGCCGCCTGCCAGGCAGCGGTCCAAATGATCGTCCTCTGGCTCAAGGTAGAATCCTTACCAACGGCGGCAAGAATAGTCGGGGCCGATAGATGGATTCCATACGCTACTCCAGCGGCCCCGGCCAATCCGAGTAGAAACACTGCTAGAGCCTGCGTTGCCGGCATTCTCTGCAGAAGCCAGATCGCGCCCCAGAGGAAAACAGCGACCAGGGCCAAAGCCCACCCGGTCCGCGATTGAGCCATGATGATTAACACACCGCACATAACGATGTAGGTCGCGCGAAACAGCTTCTGATAGATCCCCGAGCATTTCCAGTGCAGAGCGGTGATGAGCCATAAGGTGGACACGGCTGCGCAATTCTGCTTGTGACTAAAAATTCCCCTCCAGCCAGCTTCGCTGGTTCCGACCGAGGGCACAAGCAAAGCGAGCGCGATACTTAGGGGAAGAGCGATCGCTCCGACCAATATGATGAGCTCAAACTGTCTTTGGAAAGAGAATCGGTCCGCCACGTAGATCACGAACACGGTGAAGATCAGTAAGGTACCGCCGCTCACGACGCTTTGCAGCGGTTCTGCGGACCAGACGCAGGACAGAATCGCGAGTGCGGGAAAGGCAAGTACTAAGTTCATCCGGCGGCTGAGAGCAAGTACGGATGAGAAACGGCGAGCGACCAATACCATGCAAATCAGGCAGACGAGCGCCACGCTGATCTTATGGAAGGCGTTGCTGCCCGGAGTTTGTCCGGTCGCAGCCGCGTCGACATCTCCAGCTTGCGGAACGAATGTTCCATTGGCTGCGATGTACAACATAGGAACGAGCAGGCCCCAGCCCAGTGCCAGTTGCCAGACCGGAAGAGCCGCGGGCGGACTAAATGCGATGCGAGGGCCGCGCGCTGCTCGGACCTCGATTTCGTGTCCTCGAATCATTGGCACATTGACCTTCCCCGGTTTGTCGTTAGCAGAAACTACGCTTCTGCAGAGCTTTAAGTGCGGCCGGATAGGTGATTCTGGGAGACATATCCTTCTGCATGAGACCCTGGATGCGCTTTCCATTCCACCATCTGTCCTTAAGGGACCAGAAAATAACGGAACGGGGATTCGCTGAGGAAAGCACTTCGGTTAGGTAATTCCCGTAATATTTCGCGCAGGTCTCATCCCAGGATAGTGAATCACCCACCGCGCGGTTCTCCATAACATCCAGTTCCGTGACCAGCACCTGGAGTTTGAGTTCGCGAATGTCGCTGAGAAACTGATGGAATGACGCTCCTCCGAGAGGTTTCGAGGCATCCAGATGCGATTCGATCCCAACTGCCTGTACTGGTACTCCACGCTCCAGGAGTTGCTTCAGTAATCCTATCGTCGCCTTTCTCGTCGTCTCGTGATCGGTTGTTCCCTGCTCCACGTTGTAGACATTCAGAACCCGGAGGGCCTTCGGATCAGCCGCTGCCGCCGCATGAAATGCAATGTCGATGTATGTCGGTCCCAACAGATCGACCCAGATGCCGGGATAGAGTATGTCGCTGCGCTTAGACCAGAACACGGTGGGCTCATTCACGACATCCCACGAGTCGACCCGCCCCTCATACCGCTTCATCACCGTCGTAATGTGCTCCGTAAGAAACTGGCGCGCATTGGATCGACTGAGTACGCTCTTGAACCATATGGGATACGCCAACGGACTATTCCAG
>Ga0181537_10004408_pt1 | contig 11702 bp, 8 predicted proteins | sample PEATcosm2014_Bin_39_FD_119765 | JGI IMG/M metagenome (GOLD analysis project Ga0181537, IMG submission 119765) | Peatland microbial communities from MTU Mesocosm Facility, Houghton, MI, USA - PEATcosm2014_Bin23_10_metaG | ecosystem: Environmental > Terrestrial > Soil > Wetlands > Peat | place... | reverse complement strand
TACAATGCCGGAGCTTCTGCAAGTTCTGATCCTGTCCCCATTACCCCCATGAAGCTTAAGATCGTAGGTCCGTCGCTGCCCAACATTCCGTGGGAAGCGAAGCCGGCCGGAAATCCCGACACGGCCTGGCGTTACAGCGCAAATCCCGTGGTCGGCCGCCGACCGCTTCCCCGAGTCACCGGCATCTACAACAGCGCGGTCGTCCCCTGGAAGGACGGGTTCATCGGGGTGTTCCGCACCGAGGGCATGGACCGCATCCCCCATCTCCACGTCGGTCGCAGCAAGGACGGCTTCAATTTCACGTTCGAGCCTAAGCCGATCGACCTGAAGTGCGAGGATCCCGAGGTGCGGCGCTTCGAGTACGCCTATGATCCGCGGGTGACGCTCATCGGCGGCGTCTATTACGTCACCTGGTGCAACGGCTACCACGGCCCGACGATCGGCATCGCCCGGACCAAGGACTTCGTCCACTTCGAGCAGCTGGAGAACGCGTTCCTTCCCTACAACCGCAACGGCGTCCTCTTCCCCAGGAAGTTCGGCAAGAACTTCCTGATGCTCAGCCGGCCCTCGGACACCGGGCACACGCCCTTCGGCGACATCTTCGTGAGCGAGAGCCCGGACATGGTCTACTGGGGCAGGCACCGCCACGTGATCGGCAAGGGCGGGCCCTGGTGGCAGGGCACCAAGATCGGCGCGGGCCCGTCGCCGATCGAGACGAACGAGGGATGGCTCCTCTTCTACCACGGCGTGACGACGACCTGCAACGGCTTCGTGTATTCGATCGGCGCGATGCTCCTGGACCGCGACGAGCCGTGGAAGGTTGTCGCCTGCGCGAGGGAGCCCCTGATCGTGCCCGAGGCGCCGTACGAGGTGGCCGGGTTTGTCCCCGGCGTCTGCTTCCCGGTGGGATGCCTCTGCGACGCGCCGACCGGCCGGATAGCGATCTATTACGGCGCCGCCGACACGTTCACCGCGCTCTGCTTCTGCAACGCGGACGAGGTGGTGAAGTTCATCAAGGACTACCCGCTCAAGCCGTAGTCGCACGGCTCCCCGGTGGCCGACCCGAACTTGCCTCCCCGTAGGGTTGCCAGCACGTTTGGCTTCGTGAAGAAGCCCCATGTCCTGCTGATCTTCCAGACCCGCTTCGAGGAGAGCATGGCGATGCTCAAGGGGATAGCGCATTTCGAGCGCACCCACCGGGTCTGGACGGCCTTCCACGATGACATGGCCGTCTCCGAGAGGGACCCGCAGTGGATCCGAGGCAAGAAGTGGCAGGGCGTGATCAGCCGGCACACGACGCCGGCGCTCGCCGCGGCCTGCGCCGAGCTCAGGATACCCCTCGTCGACCTGAACGATGTGGAGCCGTTCCCCGGTGTTCCCAAGATCCGGCCCGACAACGTCAGCATGGGCCACCTCGGGGCCGAGCATTTCATCGAGCGGGGTTACCAGAAGTTCGGGTTCGCCGGCTTCTCGAACGACCAGTGGTCGCGCGAGCGCCGGGACGGGTTCGTCGAGGCGGTCCGACTGGCGGGCCACGAGTCCGCCGTGTTCGACGTCGAATACCCCGGCGACTCGACGCCCTTCTGGGAGGAGGAGCAGATCGGCAAGCTGACGGAATGGCTCAAGGGGCTGCCGAAGCCGATCGGGGTCATGGCCTGCGTCGACCTGAGGGCCCAGCAGCTCGTGAGCGCTGCCCTCTCCGCCGGCATCCTCGTGCCCGAGGAGGTGGCGGTCCTGGGGGCCAACAACGACACCATCCGCTGCGAGCTTGCCGACCCGGCGCTCTCGAGCGTGGCCCCCAACGCCTTCCAGTCGGGCTACCGGGCCGCCGCGCTCCTGCGCGACCTGCTCGCGGGGAAAAAGCCTAAGCTGATGGACCAGCGCGTCGAGCCCCTGGGGGTCGTGACCCGGCATTCGACCGACGTCCTCGCCGTCGACGACCGCAACGTCGCGGCGGCGCTCAGCTTCATCCGCGAGCAGGCATGCCACGGCATCACCGTGGACCAGGTCCTGCAGCACGCCCACGCTTCCCGCAGCCAGATGGAGCGCAAGTTCCGCCAGCACATCGGCCGCTCCCCCCAGGCGGAGATCCGCCGCGTGCAGCTGCGCAAGATCCGTCAGCTCCTCCTGGAGACCGATTTCCCGCTGAAGCGGATCGCCGAGCTCACCGGTTTCGAGCACATGGAATACATGTGCGTCCTGTTCAAGCGCATGACCGGGTCCTCCCCCGGCGTCTACAGGATGACGATGCAGGACAAGTCCCTTGTGAGGACCCAGCCGGCCGACAACCATTCCTGAAAATTCCAAGTCCCCCTAATGATAAAAGCACGCCTCCTCTGCGCCCTCGCCCCAACGCTCCTCGCCCATGCCCTGGCCGCCGGACCCAAGCCCATTGAGTTCGACTTCATCGCGCCGGAGAACGCGATGGCCTCGAACCCGTATTCGCGCGAGCTGTCGGCCGAGGTCACGACGCCGAGCGGCGAGAAGCTGGCGCTTCCCGCGTACTACGCGGATGGCGGCCTCTTCGCCGTGCGGGCGCGCCCGGACCAGCTCGGGTCCTACCGCTTCGGTACGGTCTTCGAGACGACGCTCGGCGTCCGCAAGGCCGATATCGTGGTCACGCTCGTGACGCCCGCCGAGGTGCAGAACACCTCGAGGACCCGCCTGCCCGCGATCCTCATCGACCCGAAGAACCCGAAGCAGTTTGTGCGCTCCGACGGCCTCCCCTATGTCCCGGTCGGCGCCAACCTCGCGTGGTCCGATGACGCCGGCGGCAACACGCTCGGCTTCTACCAGAAGGCGTTTCCCGAGTATTCGCGGGCCAACCTGAACTGGATGAGGGTCTGGATGGCGCACTGGGACGGCCTCAACCTGGACTGGCTTCCCGCCTCCATGGGCGCCTCGCCGAAGCCCGGAACCCTGAGCGAGGACGTCGCGCGCACGTGGGACGGCCTGCTCGATGCCGCCGAGGAAAACGGCGTGTACGTCCAGCTGGTCCTGCAGCATCACGGCCAGTACACGACCTTCAACGACTCCAACTGGGCCGAGAACCCTTGGAACGCCGCGAATCCGGGCGGCTTCCTCAAGTCGCCCGAGGACTTCTTCACCGACCGCAACGCGCGCGTGATGACGCTCCTCAAGTACCGCTACATCGTCGCCCGCTGGGGCTGGTCGCCGGCCATCGTCTCCTGGGAGCTCTTCAACGAGGTCCATTGGACGAACGCCATCCGCAAGGGCCAGGTGGCCGAGGTCGCCCGCTGGCACAGCGACGTGGCGAACTACCTCCGGATGGTGGACGTCTACGGCCACCTGATCACGACGAGCACGGAAAACATCGGCAGCCCCATCTACGAGAAGATGGATTACTACCAGCCCCACCTCTACGCGGCCAACATGCTCGCCGGGGCCCGCATCTTCAACCCTCCCTACGCCTCGCTGGCAAAGCCGGGCTTCTACGGCGAGGAGGGCGACGACCACGAGCCCCTCTCCGACGATGTCAAGAAGTCGGGCCTCGACCTCGTGCCGCCCGTCTGGGCCAGCATCATGGGGGAGGGAACCATGGCGGCCCAGCCCTGGAACGGGTGGCAGATGCTCGAGCAGAGGCGCCAGGACGAACTGGGCGCCGTGTTCCGGTTCCTCGCGATCAACCGCGTATCCCAGCAGGCGGACCTGCTGCCCTTCTCGGCGGTCGTCGAGTGCAAGGCGCGCGTGCCTCAGAGGATCCTCGCCGGCCAGGTCTGGCAGCGGCAGCCCGGGCTGGGCATCGACTACCCCCTCGACGGCGTGGAGCCCCTCGGAGCGGCGAACATCCCGGCGGTCCTCGCGGGCTCGGCCTCCGGCCGGGCCGACGGTTTCCCGGACCGCATCGCCTACCGCATGGACGTCCCGCGCGCGACCACGATGACGGTGGAGGTGGATTCGGTGGCCCCGGCCGGAGGCGGCCTCCTCGTGAACCTCGACGGCTTGGCGGTTGGCGGCCACCAGTGGTCCGGCGGCACCGCCGCGCCCGATCCCTCCTCGATCCAGGTGCCGGTGGCCGCGGGGAAACATATCCTTCAGCTTTCAAACCCGGGTCCCGACTGGATCGGGGTCTCCGCGATCGACACCGGCCTCGGGCAGCCGGCGCTTGGCCTCATCGGCCGGCGCAACGGCCGGTTCATCGAGGCCTGGGTCTGGCACCGCTCGAACCTCTACGCGCTCAGCCCCACGGCGCCGATCAACGGCACCGTGGTGCTCGAGAACGTGCCCGCCGGGACCTGGAAGGTATCCTGGTGGGACACGCAAAAGGGCGTCGCTTCAGACTCGAGCACGGTCGCGCACCCGGGCGGGACGCTCAGGATCGCCACGCCGCTGATCCAGCGGCATGCCGCGCTCGTACTGAGCCTAAATCCCTAGCTTACTTGCGGGTTTCGCGGGACTCGAAGGTCCTGAGGGCGAGCAGCTGGTCCCCGGGGGCCTGGGCGCTCGATTCCTCGAGCGAGGCGGAAAGCGCCGCGGCGACGGCTCTCCCGTTCACCGACTTCGCAAGGATCGCCAGCCCCTCCGCGGCGGGGGGATCCCCCGCGGACGGCGGCCTGATGAAGAAGCCGGGGCCGGGGGGCGTCGGCGCGCCGAGGTAGGTGCGGGTCGCCGGGTCGTAGAACCGCGCGTCGAGCTGACCCAGGAGGAGCGTCGCGAACGCGTCGGCCTCCTTGTCGCCCGCGGCGCGCGCCAGGCCCCGGCATCCCAGGGCGAGCGCGGCATAGTCCTCGGCGTCCGCGGGCACGTCCGAGCCCGCCAGCCGGCGCAGGGTGCCGTCCCTCGACATGAGGAAGTTTTCCTTCACCGCGGCGAGGATCCGCTTGGCCTCGCCAGTGTAACGGGTGTCGCCGAGCTGGAGGCCCGCGCGCGCAAGGGCGTCGATCATGAGCCCGTGCGCGCCCACGGTGGCGCGCTCGTCCCTGCGCGGGGCGCCGCGCTTGTCGCGCACGGCGAGAAGCCGGGCGGCGAGCCTCGCCTGGGCCCCGTCCGTGACCGCGAGCGAGCGCAGCAGGTTCTTGTGGGCGTAGAGGGCGGACGGGTCGTCGGCGACCGGGATGTTTCCGTCGGGCATCACCCCGTGGGCGTCGTCGAAGGATTTCGCGTCCGGCCCGAGCGCCTTGTCGATCTCGGCCGCGGTCCATGCATAATATCCGGAGAATTCCTCGTCGGTGGCGTCCTCGGCCGAGGCCAGGAGGCCGCCGCGCGAGGCGAGCCGGGTCAGCGCGAAGTCGAGCGCGCCGCGCGCGCATTCGAGGAAGGACTTCTGGTCGTCCCCCTGCGCCCCCGCGAGGAAGGCGAGCGCGATCCGGGCCTGGTCCGAAAGCGTCTTCTGCTGGTAGGGGATGTGCCACGCCCCGTCGGCTGCGTGGCGGAAAAACCCGCCGTCCAACGGGTCGCGCACAGCGCTCGTGGCGAGCGCCCGCAGCGTCCTCGCCGCCGAGTCGCGGTCCTCGTCGGAACCGAGCAGCATGAAGCGGACGAGTTCGGGCTCGGGCGCCTTGGGCAGGTCGCCGTAGCCCCCCTTTTCCGCGTCGAATGTGGCGCGCCAGGCGGCGGCGGAGGCGGCGAGCCGGGCGCGCGACTTTTCAAGCGACCAGTCGGGCTGGGCGGGTGGGGCGGGGGGCGGCGCCAGCTGGGAGAGGGCTTCCTTGGCCCGGCGACGGCATGCCGCGGGATCGTTCGTCCAGGCGGTCATCGCCTGGTTTGCGAGCTTAAGGAAGCCCGGGGCCCCCCAGTCCTCGGACGGCGACAGGTAGGTGGCGCCCTCGAAGGGCTGGAAGTCGGGGGTGAGCCAGATGTTGAGGGGCCACCCGTTGAGTTGCTTGAGATTGCCCACGTACGCCTCATAGAGCGCGGCCACGTCCGGACGCTCGTCGCGGTCGACCACGACGCACACGAAGTGCTTGTTCAGCCAGTCCGCGTTCTTCGGGTTCGCGAACGTCTGGCGGCGCATCGCCCCGGAGAGTTCGCTCGTGAAGGAGCCGACGAAGACAAAGACGGGCATCTTCTCGGACTCGGCCCGTGCGATCGCTGCGTCGCCCCAGGGCATCCAGTCCACCGGGCTGTCCACAAACCCCCTGAGGAAGGCGGATTGCTCGCCGCGCAGCCGGTCGGCGGCGCGGGCTTCAAGGACGCCCAGTGCGAGGGCTGACAGGAGAAAAAGGGGGAGGTGCTTCTTGGGCATGGGGCGGGGTGGGGTGGCGCCGAGGCTCGCCGCACCCGAATGCGGCGTCAACCCCGGGCCCCGTCGCCCCCTGAGCGGCGGTTTGCCGGGACACGGCTCCCGTGCTATCGGTCTGGGCCATGAGTATCCACGACGAACAGCACGTGCTGCGCGGGGGTTCGCCCCTCGCGAGGGCCCGGACGGCGCTCCTCCTCATCCATGGGCGCGGGGCCTCGGCCGAGGACATCTATTCGCTCGGCGAGGAGATCTCCGCGGGCACCCCGGGGGTCGCGCTCCTTGCACCCCAGGCGGCGGGCTCCACATGGTATCCCCAGCGTTTCCTGGTCCCTCTCGCGCAGAACGAGCCGTACTTGAGCTCGGCATTGGCGGTCATCTCGCGGCTCATGGGCGAGCTGACCCGGGGAGGCGTCCCCTTCGAGAGGATAGTCCTTGCCGGGTTTTCGCAGGGCGCGTGCCTTTCGCTTGAGTTCGCCGCGAGGAACCCCCGGAGGTACGGCGGCGTGCTTGGCCTGAGCGGAGCGCTGATCGGTCCCCCTGGAACCCCGCGCGAGCCCAAGGGTCGCCTCGACTCCACGCCGGTCTACCTCGGGTGCAGCGACCGGGATGCCCACATCCCCCTGTCCAGCGTCGAGGAGAGCGCCGTGGTGCTCTCCGGCCTCGGGGCGAGCGTCACGAAGGCCATCTTCCCCGGCATGGGTCACACCGTGAACGCGGAGGAGCTCGCCGTGGCCCAGTCCCTCGTCCGGGGCCTGGCGAAGGTCGTCTAAACTTGCCCCGGAAGGCCGCGCCTTCCAGCCTTGGCGCCCGGCCCGGACCCCAACCCCCTGCCGCCGGGCCTGGAACCCCCTCCCCATGTCGCCGCACTCCCTGCTCCTCGCCTCGCCCCACCTGCACCTGTTCCCCGCCATGCTCTGCGCCCTCGCGGTCGGCGCGGTCGTGACCGCCCGCGCGGGAGAGCCCGATGCGGTCGGGCTCTTCGAGCAGCACGGCGACATCGGAGGCGTCGGCCTGCCGGGCGCCGCGGCCTACGACAAGGACACCCAGGAGTACCGGCTCTCGGCCTCCGGCTACGACATGTGGTACGATCACGACGACTTCCATTTCGCCTGGAAGAAGGTGAAGGGTGACTTCCTCGTCCAGGCCACTGCGGAGTTCCTGGGGACGGGCGGCGACCCGCACCGCAAGATGGGGATCATCGTGCGGGCGAGCCTTGACCCGAAATCTCCCCAGGTGAACGCATGCTTGCACGGGAACGGGGTCACCGCCCTGCAGTACAGGAAGGAATACGGCGCGCAGACCGGGGAAGTCCACGTGACCTTCGACGGGTCCAGCGTGCTCCAGCTCGAGCGGGTGGGGGACCGTTTCACGATGTCCGCCGCGAAGTTCGGTGACACCTACACGGCGCAGGGCACCGATGCCGCCTTTATGCCCGGCGAGGTCTACGTCGGGATCTACATCTGCGCCCACAACAATGCCCGGGTGGAGAAGGGGATCTTCAGGAACGTGAGGCTGATCCGTCCGGCGAAGCCGGACTTCAAGCCCTACCGGGATTACATCGGGAGCGAGATCGAGCTCATGGACGCGTCCACGGGCGTGCGCCGCGCCATCTACCACGGCTCGGACTCGCTCCAGGCGCCGAACTGGACGCCCGACGGGCGCCGGCTCGTGTACAACCACAACGGCAGGATGTTCACGCTCGACCTCTCCTCGCTCGAGTCGGCGCCGATCGACACGGGCGCCCAGGTCCACTGCAACAACGACCACACGCTCTCATTCGACGGGAAAATGCTGGGGATCAGCAGCGGGTCGCCCTCCATTGTCTACACCCTGCCGATCGGCGGCGGCACGCCCCTGCAGATCACGCCCACCGGGCCCTCGTACCTGCACGGCTGGTCCCCGGACGGCAGGTTCCTCCTCTTCACCGGGCAGCGCGACGGCAACTTCGACATCTACCGGGTCCCGTCCGCCGGCGGCCCGGAGGAGCGGCTCACGACCGCCAAGGGCCTGAACGACGGCTCGGAGTATTCGCCGGACGGGAGGACCATCTTCTTCAACTCGGATCGCAGCGGCCGGATGCAGGTATGGAGGATGAATGCGGACGGCTCGGGCCAGACCCAGGTGACCGACGATGGGTTCAACAACTGGTTCCCCCATGTCTCGCCGGACGGGAAGACGATCCTGTTCATCAGCTTCCCTCCCGACATCGCGGCGAACGACCACCCCTTCTACAAGCATGTCTACCTGCGCCGGATGCCGGTGGACGGCGGAAAGCCCACGGTCGTCGCCTACCTCTACGGGGGCCAGGGCTCGATCAACGTGAACTCGTGGTCGCCGGACAGCCGCTCGGTGGCCTTCGTCAGCAACTCGGACTCGATCTGACCTCGGGGCGGGCGCAAAAAAAGCCGCCCGGCCTGGGCCGGGCGGCTCTTGAGATGCGAATCGCTCGTCAGAACTTCAGCTTCACGCTGCCGAACACCTCGACGCCCGCATCGGAGACGATGCCTTCGTAGGCATAGGTCGCATCCGAGGGCGTCCAGTTGTGCTGGTTCGTCAGGTTGGTGGCCGACAGCTTGAGCTCGTACCGCTTGGTCTTGTAGAAGATCGCGGCATCGACCGAGTACTGGGTCGGGATGACCATGTAGCCCTGGTAGTCCGCATTCATCGGGCTGGTCACGAGCACGTTGGCCTCCGCCCCGAAACCGCTCGTGAACGTGTACTGGGCGAGCGCGTTGAACGTGTCGAGCGGCTGGCCCGGCGCGCGCAGCTTTCCGGTTGTCTGCCCCGGGGTCGTAAACGGATCGGGCGGGCCGCCCGGCAGCTGCTGGGTGGCGTACGCCTGGAACGGGGCGGGGGCCGGCGTGGCCCCGTTGACCCACGAGTAACCGATTGTCGCGAAGAAGTGCTTGTCCGGCTGGTAGTTCATCGAGAGCTCGAAGCCGTAGTAACGGTACTGGATCGCCGGCGACGCCTGGGGCTTGTACTGGCGGCTCTGGTCAAAGACATCGGTGCTCACGAAGAGCTTGTCGTTCATGACGTTGAACTTTGCGCCGGCCTCGACCAGCTCGCTCTGCTCCGAGAAAAGCCCCCTGGGAATCGAGGGCTTCCCGGTGTTCGAGTCGTCGTAGATGCCGAAGCCGCCGCCATCGGCCAGGTCACCCGTGTAGTTCTGGCTGTAGTTGTAGGTGAGGTAGGTCGATACCGTGGGCGTCTCCTTGTAGACGAGGCTTATGTTCGTGTTGGGCTCTCCCACCCCGAGCGAGGCCGACGTGTTCGGGGTGAACGGGTCCTTCGTCTCGACGTGCATGAAGTCCATGCGGGCCCCGGCCACGAGGTTGACCTTGTCGGTCAACATCCATGTCGACTGGAAGAAGGGCGACGCCGTGGAGGCCTCGGACTGGTTGGTGTCGTTGTTGATGATGCCCTGCGTGGCGGTGCGCCCAGGCCATCCGGGAACCGGCACGTGCACGAACCCGTTGTCGTACTGCGACAGCGTGTAGTTGAGCGTCGTGCGCAGCGACGTCGACGACAGGTCCCACACGTTCACCGGCTCGAAGAAGAAGTCGTCGTAGGCGTTGGTGCTCTGGAACTTCTCCTCGACGCCGGTGTTGATCGTGAAGTGGGGCTCGGAGAAGATGAACTCCGTGCGGTTGTCCAGGAACCACGACGGGTTGACGATCTCGCTGTAGCCGTCCGAGTTGAACGTGTCCCTCTTGGTGTAGCTGAACATCGTGTTGTCCTTGACCTTCAGGGTCGACGATACGTTGAGCGTCTGGATCGTCTGCGCGTTGTATTCCTGGCCGTGGGCGTGGCTGGCGGGCCCCTGCGCGGTCTCGCGGTAGTCGACCGGCACCGGCGCACCGAAGGCGATCGTGTTGCTGCCCTCCACGTTGTACGCGTTCTGCGGGTCCGCCGCGGTGGCGGCCGTGCCGTTGTTGATGTTGGTGCCGGGGATGTACAGCCCGTTGGAAATCAGCTCCTGGGTCGGGCGGTTGATGCCGAAGTTCTCGCGGTAGTCCGCCCAGAACGCCTTCACGTCCATGAAGAGCTCGTAGGACTTGGTCGGGCGCCAGCTGAGGGCACCGTAGATGGAGGTGGTCTCCTTGATCCAGTCGTACCAGTACCCGTCGCTGTCCTCGCCGGCGTAGCTGAAGCGGTAGGCCAGCGTCGGGCTGATCGGGCCGCCGGCGTCGAGCGTCCAGCGGTTGGTGTTGTAGGAGCCGTACTCGTACTGGACCGAAGACTTGGCCCCGTCAAAGAAGGGCTGCTTGGAAATGAGGTCCACGAAGCCGCCGACGTAGGCGGAGGCGCCCTGCACGGCGGTCGCCGGGCCGGGGACGATGTTGACCGACTCCACGAAGTTGAAGTCGATCGGCATGCCGTCGCCGCTCTCGCCTATCCTCTGGCGCATCCCGTTCATGAAGACGTCCGCGGACTGCCCGCGGATGGTGGGATTGGCCGGGGAGCCGAAGTTCGAGTCCGTGTAGGAGCTCGAGGTCAGCTTGCTGAAGTCCGTGACGTCCTGGATGTCGATCGTGTCCATCTGCGCGCGGGAGACGATCGTCACGTTCCTCGGCACATCCAGGATGTTGTCCTCCGTGCCGAAAACCGACGTGAACGGCCGCGCAGTCGGAAGGATCTGCTGCGACAGCGGGACGTCGTTGACGTTGTACTTCTCCATCTGCACGGCGCCGTTGTCGGTCCCGGACTGCACCTGGGTGCTCGTCGGGGTGGCCGTCGTCGTCGTGGTGGTAGTCGTAGTGTCTGTGGTTGTGGGACTTGCGGTTTGCGCGCGTCCAGTTGTAACGAGGGTCGCCAGGGTCAGACCGGCGATCAGCCCCAAACGGGTGTTAATGTTCATAGGTTTGCGGCACCCCAAAGCATTCAACATGCCAGTCGGTCCCCAAACCCCGGCCGCCGTCGGCGCGCCGGGTGGTTTCCCTCCCGGAGCCCGCAAAAACTATTTTCCCGTCCCGGGAGTCGCGGATTTCGGCGAAGCGGACGGGTCCCAGCCCCCGCCCAGCGCCTGGATGAGCGCCACGCTCGAATCCAGCTGGGACTGCACGATCCCGAGCGCGGTGATGCGGTTGTTCAGCTCCGTGACCTCAGCCTCCACGACCGTGGTGAAGTCGACCGTCCCCGCGTTGTACTCGTTGACCGAGATCTTGGAGGCCTGGGCCGCCTCCGTCACGGCCGCGTCCTGGACCTTCGCCTCGGACTCGAGGATCCGCAGGCCCGCTAGGTTGTCCTCGACCTGCTGGAGCGCCGTAAGGACCGTCTGGCGGTAGTTCGCGGCACTGGCCTCGTAGGCCGCCCTCGCGGAGAGGACGAGGTCGTGGCGCTGGCCCCAGTCGAGGAGCGCGTCCGACGCCTGCGCCCCGAGCGTCCAGAACTTGAACGGGGCGGTCAGCAGGCTGCCGAGCGGCGAGCCCTCGTAGCCGGCGTCGCCCGTGAGGCTGAGCGTCGGGAAGTACGCCGCGGTCTGGATGCCGATCCGCGC
>Ga0181537_10004406_pt1 | contig 11704 bp, 9 predicted proteins | sample PEATcosm2014_Bin_39_FD_119765 | JGI IMG/M metagenome (GOLD analysis project Ga0181537, IMG submission 119765) | Peatland microbial communities from MTU Mesocosm Facility, Houghton, MI, USA - PEATcosm2014_Bin23_10_metaG | ecosystem: Environmental > Terrestrial > Soil > Wetlands > Peat | place... | reverse complement strand
TGGTCGGCTGGAAGTGCTCGGTGCCCTCATCCCAGCGGCGCGCAACCAGTTCCGCGAGCGCCGGCGCGAAGCTGTGTACGGGATTCTCCGCCAGCTGCGGATAAGCGACGTGCCCTTGCACCCCATGCACCGTGAGCCGGCCGCTCAGGGAGCCGCGGCGCCCGACCTTGATCGTGTCCCCGAGGGCCTCTTCGCTCGAGGGCTCCCCGACGAGACACCAGTCGATGCGCTCGCCGCGCTGGGCGAGGGTGTGCGCGACGCGCTTGGTGCCATCCACGGAGGGCCCCTCCTCATCACTCGTGATGAGAAAGGCAATGGAGCCGCGGTGCTGCGGGTGAGCGGCTACGAAGGCCTCCGCCGCCGTGATCATGGCGGCGAGCCCGCTCTTCATGTCGGCCGCACCGCGGCCGTAGAGGAGTCCTTCGCGCAACTCCGGCACAAAGGGATCGGACGCCCAGTCCTCCAGCGGGCCGGTGGGCACCACATCGGTGTGCCCGGCAAAGCAGAAGACCGGTCCCGCCGTGCCGCGGCGCGCCCAGAGGTTGTCCACGCTCCCGTAGCGCAGGTGTTCGATGGAAAATCCGCACGCCGCCAGGCGCTGCGCCATGAGCGCCTGGCAACCCTCGTCGGACGGGGTCACGGAGCGGCGGGCAAGAAGATCCCGAGTCAGTTCAAGCGTTTGTGACATTTAGCTTCCACTGCGCCGGACTCTGGCCGAGGCATCCGCAGCGCACCGGCCGTGCGCGTTTATACGCACCTCGCCGCGAGCCGATCAAGCGCCCGCATGCCCGTCATGGGGGTGCAAAGTGGGGACGCAACACTGCCCTAGCGGGGATAGTCTTCAGACCGCCGGGCGTGCAAGGCTGCGTAATCAGATCGTCACATAACTGTCATCTAATGCGCGCGAGTGGCGATTAGGCTCCCGGCCGGGCCTGATGGGCCTCCAGAATTCCATGTGCCGAGGAGACGCAACATGATCCGATTCCATGCCAGGCGCGCGCTCGTGGCTGCCACCGCCCTGATGGCCTTTGCCGCGGCACAGGCCGCCGACATCTCAGGCGCAGGCGCCACGTTCCCGTATCCCATCTATTCCAAATGGGCCGACGCCTACAAGCAGCAGACCGGCATCGGCCTGAACTACCAGTCCATCGGCTCCGGCGGCGGCATCAAGCAGATCAAGGCCAAGACAGTGACCTTCGGCGCCTCCGACATGCCCCTGAAGCCCGAGGAGCTCAAGGAGGCGGGCCTGGTGCAGTTCCCGATGATCATCGGCGGCGTGGTGCCGGTGGTGAACATCAAGGGCGTGGCGCCCGGCGCACTGGTGCTCGATGGCGCCACGATCGCCTCGATCTACCTCGGCGAGATCACCAAGTGGGATGACGCGCGCATCAAGAAGCTGAACCCGAAGGTGGCGCTGCCTGCGACCACCATCGCGCCGGTATACCGCTCGGATGGCTCGGGCACGAACTTCCTCTTCTCCGACTACCTCTCCAAGGCGAGCCCGAAATTCCAGAGCTCGGTCGGCGCTGCGACCTCGGTGCAGTGGCCGGTCGGGATCGGCGCCAAGGGCAACGAGGGCGTGGCTAACATGACCCGCCAGACCGATGGCGCCATCGGCTACGTCGAGTACGCCTACGCCAAGCAGACCGCCATGGCCTATGCCGACCTCGTCAATGCCGCCGGCCAGACCGTGGCGCCGAGCGCGCAGTCCTTCCAGGCGGCCGCTGCCAATGCCGACTGGGGCCATGCGGATGGCTACTACCTGATCTTGACCAACCAGGCCGGCGCCAAGAGCTGGCCGATCACCGGCGCGAGCTTCATCCTCCTCTACGCGACGCCCCCGGATGCGGCCGCCACGGGGTCGGCGCTGAAGTTCTTCGACTGGGCCTACAAGAACGGTGGCAAGATGGCAGCCGAACTGGATTACGTGCCGCTGCCGGACGGCCTGATCAGCCAGGTGCGCGCCACCTGGAAGGCGCAGATCAAGGGCGTGACGCTCTGATACCGCGGGCACGTGCGCCGCGGCGCGACGGCAGCGATGCCGCCGCGCCTGCGCTTGCGGTGCCGGCCTTGTCGAGAACACACCGGCGGCCGCTTCGCGTGAAGTTCACCGCGAAGCCGGCCGCCGGTTTTTGAGTACTGGGGATGATCGCAACCGTGACAGGCTGCCGGCCGCGATGAACACCGTAGCCGCGATCGAGGCGCGCCATGCGGCCGGACAGCGGCTGCGTGAGCGGCTGTTTCGCGGCGCAACCCTAGCCGCGGCGCTCCTGGTGCTGCTGCTGCTCGGGGGCGTGGCGCTCTCGCTGGCGATCGGCGCGTGGCCGGCGCTCTCGCACTTCAAGCTGAGCTTCCTGACGCGCGAGATCTGGAACCCGGTCACCGACCAGTACGGCGCGCTGGCGCCGGTCTACGGCACGCTCGTGACCTCCTTCCTCGCGCTGCTGCTGGCCATCCCGGTGAGCTTCGGCATCGCGATTTTCCTCACCGAGCTTGCCCCGGTGTGGCTGAAGCGCCCCGTCGGGGTGGCGATCGAGCTGCTGGCCGCGGTGCCCTCGATCATCTACGGCATCTGGGGCCTGTTCGTGCTGGCGCCCATCCTGCAGGCGCACGTGCAGCCCTGGCTGATCCGGTGGTTCGGCCCGCTGCCCCTGGTCGGGCGGCTCTTCCAGGGGCCCCCGTTCGGCATCGGCATCCTCAGCGCGAGCTTCGTGCTCGCGATCATGGTGATCCCCTTCATCTCGGCCGTGATGCGCGACGTGTTCGAGACCGTGCCGGATGTATTGAAGGAGTCCGGCTACGGGCTCGGGGCCACGACCTGGGAGGTGATCTGGCAGGTGGTGGTGCCGTATGCGCGCACCGGCATGATCGGGGGCGTCATGCTCGGTCTCGGGCGCGCGCTCGGGGAGACCATGGCGGTCACCTTCGTCATCGGCAATGCGCACCGCATCGGCTCCTCGCTGCTGGCCCCCGGGACCACGATCTCCGCCTCGATCGCCAACGAGTTCGCCGAGGCGGTGGGGGACCTGTACACCTCGTCCCTGATCGCGCTCGGCGCGATACTCTTCCTCATCACCTTCACCGTCATCGCACTCGCGCGCTACATGCTGATGCGGCTCGAGCGGCGCGCGCTGTCCTCGGTATGAAGAACCGCCGCGCCATCAGGAAGGGCGTGAATCTCCTGGCGCTGGCGCTCTCGGGACTTGCGACCGCCATCGGGCTCTTCTTCCTCGGGGCGATCCTGTGGACGCTGGTGAAGAACGGCATCGCGGGACTGACCCCTGCGGTGTTCTCGGCGATGACGCCACCGCCGGGCTCGAGCGGGGGCCTGCTGAACGCGATCTACGGCAGCGCCGTCATGACCCTCATCGGCATCCTGATCGGGGGCCCGGTGGGGATGCTGGCCGGCACCTACCTTGCCGAGTACGGCCGCACCTCCTGGCTCTCCAGCGTCATCCGCTTCGTCAACGACGTGCTGCTCTCGGCACCCTCGATCATCATCGGCCTGTTCGTGTACGAGCTCCTGGTGGTGCGCATGGGGCACTTCTCGGCGATCGCCGGCGCGGTGGCGCTCGCCATCATCGCCATGCCCGTCACGGTGCGCACCACCGAGGACATGCTCAATCTCGTGCCGCAGGGCATGAAGGACGCCTCCACCGCCATGGGAGCGTATCCCTGGCGCACCATCACCAGCGTCATCTACCCGGCGGCGCGCTCCGGGGTCGTCACCGGGCTGCTGCTGGCCATCGCGCGCATCTCGGGCGAGACCGCGCCGCTGCTCTTCACCGCGCTCAACAACCAGTTCTGGAGCACGAATCTGCTGGCGCCGATGGCGAACCTGCCGGTGGTGATCTTCCAGTTCGCGCTCAGCCCGTACCCGAACTGGCAGCAGCTCGCCTGGACCGGGGCGCTGCTGATCACCGTGAGCATCCTCATCCTGAGCATCACCGCGCGCGTGGTGGTGGCACGGCTGAACCCCGCGGGGCGCCGATGAACGCACCGAAGGTGCAGTTCGCGCCGCCCCAGGCGCCGGAAGTTGCCCACGAGCTGAAGTTCGAGGTGCGCCACCTCAACTTCTTCTATGGGCAGACCCAGGCGCTCAAGGACATCAACCTCACGCTCCGGGACCGGCAGATCACCGCCTTCATCGGCCCCTCCGGCTGCGGCAAGTCGACGCTGCTGCGGGTCTTCAACCGCATGTACGCGCTCTACCCGGGGCACCGCGCGGAAGGAGACGTCCTGCTCGATGGCGAGGACATACTGGCCCCGTCGGTGGACGTGGCGGAGCTGCGCTTCCGGGTTGGCATGGTGTTCCAGAAACCGACCCCGTTCCCGATGTCGATCTTCGACAACGTGGCGTTCGGACTGCGCCTGTCGCGCCGCATCTCAAGGAGTGAGCTCACCGACCGCGTGGAGGAGGCGCTGCGGGCCGCAGCCATGTGGGAAGAGGTGAAGGACAAGCAGCACGAGGATGGGCGCAGCCTCTCGGGCGGGCAGCAGCAGCGCCTGTGCATCGCGCGCACCCTCGCGCTGCGCCCGGAGGTGCTGCTGTTTGATGAACCGACGGCGGCGCTCGACCCCATCTCCACGCTGCGCGTCGAGGAGACGCTGCAGAGCCTGCGCGAGCAGTACTGCATCGCCATCGTCACGCACAACCTGCAGCAGGCGGCGCGGGTCTCCAATGTCACCGCCTTCATGTACCTCGGGGACCTGATCGAGATCGGGCCGACGGAGCAGATGTTCACGGCCCCGAAGAACCGGCGCACGGATGACTACGTCACCGGGCGCTTCGGCTAGAGTGGCACCGCCATGAATGACACCCGGGAACCCCAGCAGGAGCCGCGGCGGCCGCCCGAGGGCAGCGTCGCTTTACCTGCGGCGAACGGCAATGGCGCTACCCCGCACGCCGTGCGCTCGCGCGGCGAGAGCGGCCTCAACCTGAAGCCGAGCGGCCGCGTGGCCACGGTGCCCCCGGAGGCGCGGGCGGCCGGCGCTCCCGAGCCGGGCGCACTGGTGGAGAACCCGGTGTTCGTGTGCCGCGACGTGAGCGTGTTCTACGGTGCCAAGCAGGCACTCAAGAGCGTTTCAGTGGACGTGGCGCCGCGGCAGGTGCTGGCGATGATCGGGCCTTCCGGGTGCGGCAAGTCGACGTTCCTGCGCTGCCTCAACCGCATGAACGACACCATCCCCGGGGCCCGCGTGACCGGCTCGATCACCCTCGACGGTGAGAACATCCAGGACCCGGCGCTCGATGCGGTGCAGCTGCGCGCGCGCGTCGGCATGGTGTTCCAGAAGCCCAATCCGTTCCCGAAATCGATCTACGACAACGTCGCCTACGGCCCGCGCATCCATGGGCTTGCCAGCAGTCGCGCGCAGCTGGATGACATCGTGTGCTCGAGCCTCACGCGCGCGGGCCTGTGGGACGAGGTGAAGGATCGACTCAAGAGCCCGGGCACCGGCCTCTCCGGCGGCCAGCAGCAGCGACTGTGCATCGCGCGCACCATCGCCGTGCAGCCGGAGGTGATCCTGATGGACGAGCCGTGCTCGGCGCTCGACCCGGTCGCCACCGCCCGCATCGAGGACCTGATCGATGAGCTGCGCGAACAGTACGCGATCGTGATCGTCACGCACTCGATGCAGCAGGCGGCGCGGGTCTCGCAGCGCACTGCCTACTTCCACCTCGGGGAGCTCGTCGAGGTCGGCGAGACCGACCGCGTGTTCACCAATCCGCGGCACCGTCTCACCGAGGACTACATCACCGGCCGCTTTGGCTGAAAGACCCTCACCGGGCGAGCCTCAGGCGCACCCGGAAGGTGGTTCCCGCTCCCGGTTCACTCGTGACCTCGACCTCCGCGCCATGGGCGCTGCAGATCGATTGCACGATCGACAGCCCGAGCCCGGCGCCGCCCGGTTCGCGCGAGCGCGCAGTGTCGACGCGGTAGAAGCGCTGGAACACGTGGGCAAGAGCGTCCGCGGGAATGCCAATGCCGGTGTCCCGCACCTCCAGCAGCGCCTGCTCATCCTGCGCCCGCACGCCAAGCTCGATGCGTCCCCTGGCAGGGGTGTACTTGATGGCGTTGTCGAGGAGGTTCACCACGACCTGCTTGAGGCGCGCCCGGTCACCTTCCACCGTGACGCTGCGCGCCGGGGCACAGGTGAGGGTCACCGCCTTGTCGAGCGCCAGCAGGCTCATCTGGTCGGCGGTCTCGGCGGCGAGCTCCGCGAGATCAAAGTGCGTCCACTCGCTCGGGGCGTCGCCTGCGTCCAGCCGCGACAGGGCCAGCAGCCCCTCGACGATCTCCGCCAGGCGATCGACCTCCTCGAGCACGCTGCCGACGGCTTCGCGCACCTCCGCGGCCAGGCCCGGGGCCTGAGCCAGTCCCTCCAGTTCGCCGCGCATGACGGTGAGGGGAGTGCGCAGCTCGTGGGAGGCATCCGCCACGAACTGCTTGGAGCCGGTTACGGCAGCCTCCAGGCGGCCGATCATGTGGTTGAGGGACACCGACAGGCGCTCGATCTCATCGCCGCTGCGCACCACCGGCAGGCGCTCGCTGAGATTGTGCTCGCTGATCTGCTGGGCCTGGTAGGCGATCTGCGCCACCGGGCGCAGCGCGCGCCGCACCAGCACGAACCCGCCGGCCACGGCCGCAGCGACCGCAAGCGGCAGGCCCACCGCGAGGATCGCCAGCATGCGCCGCAGCAGCGCCTCGCTCGGGGCCGCAGAGGTGCCGACCTCGACCCGGTAGCGCAGGCCGTCGGCGGCGACCGCGTCACGTGCGGCCACGAGTAGCGAGCCGCCCGGCAGCTCGAGCTTGCGAGCGCTGCCGCCTGGGTTCGCCGGCACCTCGTGCGGGTTGAACCGTGCCTCGCGCGGCGCTCCGGAGGCGTATACCACCGTGCCGTCGCTGCGCGTGATGCGGATGAAGCGGTCATTGGCTTCCGGGGAATAGAGGCTCTCGACCTGCTGCGCGAGCGTCGCCGCGGTGTCGCTGCGGGTGCTCGCCACCAGCGTGTCGGCAATCTGGCGCGCACGGCGCGCCTGGTTGTCGAGCAGGTTCTCCTCGAGGTAGTGGCGCAGGAACAGGAGGGTGAGGAGGCCGAGCAGCACGAACACCAAGCTCAGCACGCCTGCGTACCAGGCGACCAGCCGCACGCGCAGCGAGCGCGTATTCACGGCTCGCCGTCGACGGTCAGTCCGTAACCCACGCCCCTCACGGTGCGGATGAGTTTCACCGGGAAGGGGTCGTCGATCTTGGCGCGCAGGTGGCGCACGTACACATCCACGATGTTCGTGAGGCCCTCGAAGCTCTGGTCCCACACGTGCTCGATGATCATGGTGCGGGAGAATATCCGCCCCGGGTTCGCGGCCAGGTACTCAAGCAGCCCGTACTCCTTGTGCGTGAGCTCGATGCGCCGCCCCGCCCGGCGCACCTGCTGCGTGAGGCGATCGACCTCCAGGTCCGCCACCCTGAGCACGCTGGAGCGCGCCACCGGGCCACGCCGCAGCAGCGCCTTAACGCGCATGACCAGTTCCGCGAAGGCGAAGGGCTTGGTCAGGTAGTCATCGGCACCCGCCTCGAAGTTTTGCACCTTGTCGGCGGTCGCATCGCGCGCCGTGAGGATGAGGATCGGGACTTCCTGGTTCTTGCGGCGGATGCGCCTCAACAGCTCCGCGCCATCGAGGCCCGGGAGCATCAGGTCAAGAATGATGAGGTCATAGGAGTAGCTCTCGGCCAGGGACCACCCCTGCGAACCATCCTCGGCCACGTCCACGGCGTACCGCTCGGCCCGCAGCGCGCGCGCCACTAGGTCAGAAACTTTCCTCTCGTCCTCTACCAGCAGCAGTCGCATGGGATTTTCACCTGGGGTCAGGGGAACATATCTGCATTAAAGGACTCCAAACCGGTGATTAAATGGCGTTCAGAACCTAAAATGCACGGTAACTGACTGATATATATGTGCTTATATCAGTCGAGCGTTCTTCATGACAGAGCCTGAATTGTCATACAAATGTCACACCCAGGCTTTAAAACTGTCACGTTGACCCATCAGAGTGAGCGCCCTCAGAGAGGCGGATTCGGAAGAGCCATGTTGCGTTGCGCTGACGCATCAAAGTGACGGCCTTCGGAGCTCTGGAGTGATATATTCGCAGGAACATAACGAACTCTGCGTGCGCGTTGCGGGGAGAGCCGCGCCCTAGAGCGAATGTGCCGGCACGTCCGGTGCTCGCTACTGCGACCCTCCCCGGCAAACGATTTCCGTCCAAACTTTAACTTCATAGGAACCTGGAAGATGAAACCGACCTCATTGCCCCTGCTCAGCCGCAATTCGGCGCGCCCCCTGACGTGGGCTGCGCTCGCCGCCCTCTCGGCTGTCGCAGGACCCGCGCTGGCGCAGACCCTGCCGCCGGTTACGCCCGCCACGCAGTCCGCCGAGGACCTCGGGCTTACCTGGCACGGCATCACGCTCTACGGGATCATCGACGTCGGTCTGCAGTACGAGACCCACGGCGCGCCCTTCAGCGACTACCACCCGGCCGGCAGCGCCAACATCGTGCAGAAGAACAGCCGCCAGTCGGTGTTCGGCGCAACCCCGAGCAACCTGTCGCAGTCGCGCGTCGGCATCCAGGCGCTCGAGCCGCTCGCCATGGGCGACTGGGCCTTCGTCGGCAGGCTCGAGACCTTCTTCAATCCGCAGTCGGGCAACATCTCCGACGCGCTGAAGTCGCAGACGCTGAACAACGGCAAGAGCGCCGCGACTTCCGGCACCAACCTCGACTCGAGCGTCGCCGGGCAGGCCTTCCAGACTTCCTACGCGGGCGTGGCGTCCAAGACCTTCGGCACCCTCACCTTTGGTCGCCAGCTGACGCTGCTGGGCGATGGCATCAACAAGTACGACCCGAACTACGGCTCGCAGGCGTTCTCGCTCATCGGCATGTCCGGCACCTACGCGGGCGGTGGTGATACCGAGGACAAGCGCGTCGATTCCTCGCTGAAGTACAACGGCGTGTTTGGCGACATCGTGCATGTTGGCCTCATGTACAAGTTCAACGGCTCCAACGGCGGCAGCAACACTGCCTACCAGGCGCAGCTCGGCGCGGAATTCGCCGGCCTCTCGGTCGATGGCTACTACGCCAAGGCGAAGAGCGCCATCTCCGTGTCGTCGCTCAGTGCCGCCCAGGTCGGCACGCTGCCGGTGGGTTACTCGATCACCAACTCACTCTCGGGCACCATCTCCGATAACACGAGTTACTCGCTGATGGCGCTCTACAAGCTGGACGCCCTTAAGTTCTTCGCCGGCTACGAGAACATCAAGTACCAGAATCCTTCGCAGCCCCTGGAGGCCGGCTTCGTCGACATCGGCGGCTACGTGCTCGCCTACGTCAACAACGATGCCTATGCCAAGGCGAAGATCCTCAACGTGTACTGGGCCGGCGTGCGTTACACCGTGATTCCGCACCTGGACCTGACGGCGGCCTACTACGGTTACCACCAGAACTCGTACGCGGGCGGCGCCAACGCGGGTTGCACCACGAACCAGAACGGTGCCTGCAGCGGTAACTTCGACTCGTTCTCCTTTGATGCCGACTACCAGGTCACGCGTCGCTTCGACGTCTACGCCGGCGCCATGTACAGCGGCGTGAAGAACGGCGTGGCGAACGGCTACGACTTCAACACCACCAACATCAACCCCACGATCGGCGTGCGCTTCAAGTTCTGAGCGCCACCCTTCCCGGGTTCCCTCCACGGGCCGTATCGCTCAGGGCGATACGGCCCGTTTTCCTTGTGGTGCCCGCGCCCCGGCTCCTGCGGCTACACTGCCGCTTGCGAGGAGCTCTCCATGTCCTTCCCTTCAGTCCGCTTCCGTCTGGATTTCGGTGTCGATGAGGCCGTAGGCCCGGGCAAGATCGCGCTGCTGGAGCAGATCGGCCGAGGCGGCTCGCTGTCGCAGGCGGCGCGTGATCTCAGGATGAGCTACCGCCGTGCCTGGCAGCTGCTCGACAGCGTCAACACCATTTTCCGCGAGCCGGTGGTCCTCACGCAGAAGGGCGGGCGCGGCGGGGGCGGCGCCACCCTCACGCCCTTTGGGCGCGCGCTCATCGAGTCCTACCGCGCCTTCGATGCCGAGGCCCAGGAGCTCGCCGCGCGTGCCTTTGCGCCGCTGGCCGCGAGGGCCCGCGGCAGCGCGTCCCGGCGCTCGCCCCGCAGGCGCAGCTCCGCACCCGTTCGGCGCCTGCATCAGCGCTGAGGCGCTTCATGGCGCCGTGAGCCCAGGGCCGCCCGCAGCCCCGGGACCCCGCCGCCCCGCGTTACTGTTAAATGTCATGGCTAAATGTCATGGCGCGATCGCCCCCTGGCCTATGGCGGTTGCGGAGGATTGGCATACAATTCCTGATAAGCGCGGCCCCGAGTCGATCCAGGGGAAAAACCCTCGGTGCCGCTGCCGCCACAAAACGAATAAGGGCGGATGCGCCCAGGGAGTTAACCGATGAAAGCAAGTTCTCGAGCCCTCAGGCTCGCTGGATCCTTATTGGTTGCCACCTGCCTGAGTGTCGCGGTCGTACCCGCGGCGACGGCGGGTGAGCGGCCAGGGCTGCTCGCGCAGGCCAAAGATCTCGGGCCCGTGGACAACGCCACCCCGATCGAACTGACCCTGTGGATGAAGCTGCACAATGAACAGAGTCTCGACGCCCTGGTCGCGGCCCAGCAGGCCGGTAAGGGCAGCTACCTCACGCCTGCGCAGCTGCGCAAGCAGTACGGCCCGAGCAGCGCGGACGCCGCCGCGGTGGCGCAATACCTGAAGGCGCAGGGGTTCGCGGTAAGCATCGGCCAGGACAACCTGTACGTGCGCGCGTCCTCGACGGTGGCGCGGGTGCAGAGCGAGTTCCAGGTGCAGCTGCACCAGTACGACCTCGATGGCCGCACCTTCCGTGCCAGCAGCCACGCTGCCACGCTCCCCGCACAGCTCGTGCCGCTGGTGGCCGCCGTCGGCGGACTCTCGAGCCTCGGTGCCGAGCCGCAGATCGCGCGGGTCGGCAAGAAGGCCGCCCCGGGCGTGCACCGCGCCGCGGAAGCCGAAGGCCTGCGCGCCCACCCGGTGCCGTTCAACGCGCAGTCGAACGGCATTTACTTCTCGGCCCAGTGCCTGTATCCGCCCACCACCATCAGCTTCAGTGGCAACGGGGCCACGGCCACCTACTCGGGCAACGCCTACGGCACGCCGATCGCCAGCCAGCCGCCGAATGCCTCGCCCTGCGGTTACCAGCCGAGCGACATCCAGACGGCCTACAACCTGACGCCGCTTTATAAGAGTGGCCTCAACGGTGCGGGTACGACGATCGCCATCGTCGACGCCTACGGCTCGACCACCATCGCCAACGACGTGCAGGTGTTCTCGCAGGCCATGGGGCTGCCGCCGGCGAATCTCACCATCGTCGGCACGCCGACCGAGTCGAACTTCTCGACCGATGCCAACGCCGGCTGGGCGGGCGAGACCACGCTCGACGTCGAGTGGGTGCATGCGATTGCCCCGGGCGCCAAGATCCTGCTGGTGGTCACTCCCACCAACTCCTTCGACGACCTCTTCGCCGGCATCGCGACGGCGGCAGCGACCCCGGGGGTGGTGGCCATCTCCAACAGCTGGAGCGGCTTTGACATCGGGGTGGCAGGGGATTCGGAGTTCTACGCCGCGATCGACAACTTCC
>Ga0181537_10004404_pt1 | contig 11707 bp, 11 predicted proteins | sample PEATcosm2014_Bin_39_FD_119765 | JGI IMG/M metagenome (GOLD analysis project Ga0181537, IMG submission 119765) | Peatland microbial communities from MTU Mesocosm Facility, Houghton, MI, USA - PEATcosm2014_Bin23_10_metaG | ecosystem: Environmental > Terrestrial > Soil > Wetlands > Peat | place... | reverse complement strand
CGGTTTCGCCGCCTGTTTTTGACTACCTCTCTATTGTGCGCCTTTTCGAATAGTTAATATGCAAAATCGATCAAAAAATCTTTGGCTGCAAGTGATGGGCAGGAAGGGAGTTAGAAAATCGGTGAAATTATTTTTGAGGTTTACCTCTTGACAAGATTTCCACAGGGGTCTGCGGTGGGGGCAAACGCGCTTCGCGGGACTGCGCGTCAAGCGAATCGCGCTGCGCGCCGGGATGCCAGCAGAGGAGGTATCCCATGTCTCCAACGCCGGGAGACAAGGGGCACCCGGCTTCCACCTTTCGCCAGAGAAAAGGCGAATGATGGGGCACCGCCTGCGGGAAGATAACGGTGGGTCACAGGCTCTATGATTGGCCGATATATACCTCTAGAATCCACCTCCAGAGGATCATCTTCTTGTGGTCTTGAAAAGCTACTTCGACGGGAGCAATCAAGCAGACAGGAGTGAGTATGACCGTATGAGCATCGCCGCTGTGTGCGGCACGGGAAAACAGTGGAAGAGATTTGATACGGACTGGAACAAGGTACTCTACAGGCACCGTGCCAAATACCTGCACACAACAGATGCCGTCTCGTTACAGAATGATTTTGCAAAAGAAAAAGGATGGACTAATAGGCGCGTCGATTTGTTCATTGATGACTGTGTTGACGTAATCGAGCGCCACATCACCATCCCCGATGGAGTTCCCGGGAGACGGCCAAGGGCCGGCCTGTATCCGGTCACGCTTACGATTCTCTTCGATGATTGGGTCAAGGCCATCAAGACAGTACCCGCACTGCCAAATACCATTGAGGAACTGTGTGCCACTGAGTCTCTTGGCTTCGTATTCAGGTGGGGCAAGCAAATTGACGCCAAGAAATACGAGTTTCACTTCGACCGGGGAGAAAAGTTCTATGGGCACATACACAACAGGTGGACCCATCCGAAGGCGAAAAAAGACATAGAAATGATGAAGGACGTTATTAGCGTTGATGAAGTCATTTCGATGTCCGTCCCCGCTCTGCAAATGGCTGACCTATTCGCGTGGTGCATCAATCGCGCTAAACAAGAGACTAGAGATTGGCACATAAGACTTCACAAACTTCCTTGGCGTGCTCCGCTGCTCGACTACGAGCATTTAATCAAACCAATGCCGAAGGTGTTGGAGAGTATTGCTTCGTGGAAACTTCCCCGACGCAAATCGAGTGTGGCAAACCTCAGCAAGCCTAAGAGAGCCACGTAGCCTTGAGACTTTAGTCCCCTATCACAGCATTTTCGGGCAGCTTGAAGTGCGCGGATAATTGCCCGCGATTTGAGGCGTGCGGGCGTGTATGATTCATGGGCTCGGGAAACCCCGGGAAAAATCCCCTCAAACGAAAATTGAAAGCGGAGGTTGGAAGCAATGAAATTCATGACGACGTGGACTTTTTCGCCCGGAGTGTTGCCCGAGGCGGCGCAACGATTTCTGTCGGGCGTGGCGGTGCCGGAAGCCGGCGTGAAGTTGCTGGGGCGTTGGCACAACGTGGACTGCAGCGGCGGCTATGCGCTGTATGAGACGGACGACCCGGTGGCCCTTTACCGGGGAGCGGCGAAGTGGGGCGACCTGCTGGAGTTCACCAATATCGCGGTGATTGAGGACGCGGATGTGGGCCCGGTGCTGGCCGCGCAATTTGGGAAGTAATTCGCTGGAAAAATGAAGGGCCCTGACTCTGCACAATTCTTGAGAACGCCCGAAGTCTTGCCCGCGGGGGCAGGATTTTGGGCGTTTGGCTTTGGGACGGGGATGCTGCGGTCCCGAAAGAGGCGAGCCCTCACGCCGCACGAGCGATATTGACCAGATTTTTTGGCCTTCGGGCCCGACACTGCTTGCAGGGCAACTGTTTGCCTGCCATGCCCATCTCCACAATACGGACATGCGATAACCAGGAGAAAGCAGTGCATTTGCATTGGACGGAACCGCACTTCATTTTGGGCGGCTTTGCTCTTATTCTCGTTATTATTTTCGCCTTGGCCGCAATCCTTGAGAGGCGCTGGGGGAAGGGGTCGGCGTTTCGCAGTGATATCGGATCCGAGGACGGCAACATTCTGCTGGCTCGGAGCGGGAGCCACGACGATCACGACGGCCCAGACAATCTGCAAGCGCGCGGCGCTGATTTAAGCGAGTGGGGCATCGGATCGGCCCAGCCGCGCATTTCATTTCGCGACACGTCCCATCAATCCTCAAAGAAGGATTGATGCGAGGGCTGTTTTGCCGGAGTTGCCGGCGATGTTGAACCCGAGACAAGCGTGGGGGTTCACATTTCTTTGCGCAGTGAGCAATTCTGGACATCTTTGTCTTGCTTCACCGGTCATAGTGGATGGCGAATCTACTGGCTCGCGTGCTTCCTATCCCGGACTGGAATGAATGAGGCCCGTCTCCTCGACAGGCCCTTCAATTCAAGGCAGGAATCCCAGTTCTCGCCCCGCCTTTCGAGAATTGGGATTCCGGCACTCGCTCACTTGCCTCAGCGCGAAGAGCGCGCTGCAAAAAAGAGAGCGCGGCTCACGCCGCGCTCGTTGCCTAAAGGATCACTCGGTATCAGGGGAAGGCTCACAGCGCCTGCGTTCAGCGCTGATTTCGCTGAGATGAATTAGCGTTTTTCGCCGGTGGTATGGCCGCGTCCATCGCGTTCTTCGTTGCCTTTGAATGTCTTGGGATCTCTGCGTTGCGCTGAAGCTTTTTCGCCGACCTTGGGCGCGACGCCAATGTAGCCGTGATGGGGGTCAAAGGAGTTGTCTACATTTCCCTTGAAGTCTTCGCGACCGTGAAACCACGGACCCACGCCGACGAAGACGCCGCCAGTGAACCACTCCGGGCCATAGTAGCCGTCGGGAACGCAGCTGTAAGGCGCGTAGTCGTAGTAGCCGTAAGGGCAGTCGGGCGCGATGCCGATGTCGACGGTGACCTGCGCTGCTGCTTTCACGGGGGCTGTGCCCAACAGAACACCGGCGACAGCTCCTAATAGAAGTACTTTGAATCCACTCATACATTCTCCTCGCTTCGGCCGGGTTAGCCACTTGCCTACCCCACCGTGAATGACGGTAGCGAGTTGAATGCTTCGAGTCTGAGCAATCGAGCACTATGGCTGCGCGCGATGCGCGGGTGAGTTTGGGGCTATTCCGATGCGACGCCGCCTTGAGTGGTTTGCTGCTTTAGCGCAGTGCCAGCCGCAGAGTTCGAAGGCGGTGGCCATGCAGGCATCGCGCAGCGCATCGGCGCGGGAGCGGGTCTCGATGGCGCGCGCTACCACCATGCCTCCGATGCAGAGCGCGGCAGCGGCCTGGGCAATGGAATGGCGATCTTTGCGGCGGGAACGCATGTTGCGCTCGAGCAGAGTCACCATGGCGGCGAAGACATTTTCAAATGCGCATCGGGCTTTTGAGTTGCTGCGGGTGACGTCGGTGGGGAGGGCGACCATGGGACAGGAATTCTCAACATCTTCAAAATGCTGGCGGGAGAGATAGGCGCGGATGACCTGCGCGCCGAAGTCGTGGGACTTGAGATCGATGTCGACGCCTTCCCAGGAATTCTTCCACTCAGGATCGGTGAAGAAGCAGGCCAGGACCTCGGTATAGAGATCGCTCTTGCTGTCGAAGTAGCTGTAGAATCCGCCGCGAGTAAGGCCAGCGCCGGCCATGATCTGATCGACGGATACGGTGTCGAAGCCGTGACGATTGAAGAGGCGACGGGCGCTGTCGACGATTTTAGCTTTGACCTCGGTGCGATGGCCGGCGGGGTAGGGCATGGTTATTCTCCTCGATGCATAGGAGTATGCGGCGGACCGCGGGTGGCTGTCGATCAAAATATGATCTTGAACATAACGTATTCGCGTGTTTCGATGAAGCGTTGGTGAGATCAACACCCAAGCGAGGACAAGATGAATCACACGGCTCATGGATTGACGCGGCGCAAGGCGATAGCCGGTGTTGCGGTCGCGGTGGGAGGGCTTGTTGCCCAAGTGCGCGCCGGGTCGCAGCAGCCCGCAATGCAGGAGGAGAAGCCGACGACAGGGGCGAATGCAACGCGCACTTCGCTGCACCAGGAGATCGAGCTGAAGGCGACGCCGCAGCGGGTGTTTGATATTTTGCTCGATGCGAAGCAGTTTGCAGCGATGACGGGAATGACAGCCGAGATCGATCCGAAGGCGGGCGGCGCGTTCAAGACGTTTAACGGGATGATCGAAGGCCGGAACGTGGAGATCGTCGCAGGGCAGCGGATTGTGCAGGCGTGGAGGCCGGCGAATTGGGACGCGGGCGTTTATTCGCTTGTGCATTTTGAACTGAAGGCGCGCGGGGCGGAGACCCTGCTCTTGCTCGATCACACGGGCTTTGGCGAAGGCGACTACGATCATTTTTATTCTGGCTGGGGACTGCGGTACTGGGATCCGTTGAAGAAGTATCTGGCGAGCCAGGGATAGCGGCCGATTGATGGCTAGTTGAGGCCGACGCGGGATTCGAGGGCGACGTAGCGCGGATCAGAACGAATCGAGTCGAAGAAGGGATCGTATTTGAGATAGAGGATCTGACCCTCGTGGGCGTCGGCAGACTTGCTCAGTTGGGCGATGGCGTTGTCTTTGTCGTGGAGCAGCGCGTAGGCGATGGCCAGTTGATAGGCAGGTGCGTTGAGCGCAGTCATCTGCTTGATCTGACGCTGGGTTTCAGCCTTGTTGTTGGCGCAGGCGGCGGCAAAGGCGAGGGTGGCGTGCGTGGCCGGAACGGTGGGGTAGGTTTTGGCAAGATAGTCGGCCTCAGTGCGCGCGGTGGCACAGTCGCGCTGCTCGACGGACATGACCACGGAGAGCGCGTGGGCTCCAAGGAAGTCGGGGCGAATCTGGAGCATGCGCTGCAGGGCCTGTTTTTGGCCGGGAACATTGCGCTCGAAGTTGTACGCAAAGAATTCATCGAAGGGCGGGACGACCGAGAGCGGGTCCTGCTCAGCAGCAAGGACGAGCTGATCGTGGGCCTCGGCGAAGCGGCCTCGGGTGGCGAGCGACCAGCCATAGTGAGCGCGCGCGATGGGGCTGGCGCCGAGATCGACGGCGCGACGGAACTCCGCATCGGCTCCGGTCCAGTTCCAATCCCAAACGTAGTCAATGTAGGCGAGCAAGCCATAGGCCTCGCCGAGACTGGGGTCGAGCTCGATGGCCTTTTGAGCCGCCTGGCGGGCGCTCGGAATGCTTTGCTGGTTGGTGGTGGTGGTCAGAGAGACGGCGGCAATCTCGGCCTCGGAGATGCCCACATAGGCGCGCGCGAAGGAGGGATCTTTGGCGACGGCGGCTCGGAAGAGATCGATCGCCTTGTTAAGCGAGTCGGGGGTGCGGAGGTTGAACTGAAATCTGCCCTGCAGATAAAGGTCGTGGGCCTCGGGGTCAGTGGTGGAGGCGCGGATGGCGGGAGGAGAGCCGCCCCGGATCTGGCCTATCGCAGAGGAGATGGAGTTGGCGACTTGCTGCTGGACAGAGAGCAGGTCGTTGGATTGGGTTTCGTAGGAGTGGGACCAGAGATGGTAGCCGTCGGCGGTGCGATTGAGCTGAGCGGTGATGCGAACGTGATCGCCCTGGCGGGTGAAGCTGCCCTCAAGCACGGCGTCGACGTTGAGTTGTTGGCCGATGGTGCGCACATCTTCACCCTTGCCCTTGAAGGCGAAGGCGGAGGTGCGCGCGACGACACGGAGGTCGCGCCATTGGGCGAGATCGTTAGTGAGCTCCTCGGTCATGCCGTCGGCGATGTACTCGTCCTGATGGTCAGGCGAGTAGTTGGCGAATGGGAGAACGACGATAGCGTTGATGGGCTGCTTGAGCGCGGCGGGGGGCAGGTGCTGCTTCCAGAGCATGAACGCGGTAACGGCAATGGCGAGCAAGGTGGGCACGGCGATCAGGACCAGGAGGCGCGCAGAGCTGGATGCGGCCGGGGTTTTGCCGGGCACGAGTTGGGGCGTGCCGATCGAGGCAATATCGCGAAAGTCGAAGGTCGCGGCGTAGGTGCGCGGCGGGAAATCGATAGCGATGGGATCGCGAAGGCCTTCATCGGCGTAGTAGTCCTTGAGCCGCTGGCGCAGTCGACTGAACTCGGTGCGCACAACGGACTCGATGCGCGGATCGAAGGACGACGGCTTTTGAAAGACGTCGAGGCCGATCGCGTATTCAGTGACCTTGTCGGCCTCGCCGGCAAGTGTCTGATTGACGAGATATTGCAGGAGCTGACCGCGCCGGCTGGCCGCAGCAAAATGGGGCGTGGTGAGCAGCCGCGCCAGGTAGGCGCGAATTTCCCGTGAGCGCGAATCGGGAGCGCGCGGGGAAGCGTGGCTTTCGATGGTGCCCGGCATCGTGGCCCTCTTCCGCGGAATTGGAATGATCGTACCACGCACGGAAGTGGGCCTGGAATGCGGGATGAGCGGGGCGTTGGAGAGCATGAGCAGCGGCTCCGTGGGATCAATGACATGAGACCTGGCAAAGAGCAGAGGGTCTGCGCGGGCGACGAAGACCCTCGTGAGGGGATCGAAATGAGGTGCGTTCCAGCGGGTTAATTTTTCTTGTGGAAGGCGTAGTAGAAGCCGAAGCCGCTCATGGCTGCGCCGGGGACAAGAAGGATAGCGGCAAACCCGTTTTTGAGGCCGTTGTCTTTGGGAACCGAGACGCTGAAGAGGGCGGCGCCGGCAACGATAAGGGGAACACCAATGATGCCCATGATGAGCATGCCGGGACGTTGGACGCCGCCGTGTTTAGGCGCTGGCGTGGACTGCATGGATTGCTGCGCGTCGGGCAGAGGCTGATCGAGCATGAGGTGAAGCATGGGCGGCGCGGTGGCGCTGGCCGACTCAGTGGTGGTGGGCGCCTCGGGAAGCGGGGCGTTGTCGGAAATAGTGTTGGTCGCGAGAGAAGGAAGATTCGTGGTGGGTTGCGTGTTGATGGTGAGCGGTTGGGTGATGCCGGGGAATGAAGTGGTTTGGGGTTGAGAAGGCATGGGCCGGGCGATGGTGACGCCGCCCTCGGCAAAGGATTGCGAAGCCAGCAATCCCGCGAGAGTGCCGACCAAAGCGCAACGGCCGATGAGGCGAAGCTGCGCTGCTGTAGCGAAGAGTTGATTCATTGTGGTCCTCCAAGACAAAGAGAATTGGACGGCAACCGAATCGGGCAGAAACGAGGTGACTGGGGAAAACCGAGCCGACCGGGATGTCGTTGGAGGAAGATGTACGCGGGAAAAAGCGGCGAAGGTAGTCTCAACAGGTCACTGTAACGTTACAAGCCAGGAGAGTGAAGGACTTGAGGGACTAAGGGACTAGGGACCAGGGACTGAGGGACTAGAGACCAGGGGCGAGGGACTAGGGACTGAGCCACCCCGCTCTTTCAAAAAAATAAGAGATGCCTCTAGGAGAATCCGCCGGCGATGGCGCCAATGATGAGCAAGGGGTCTTTGCCGGAAGCGACGGCATCGGGGAGCGGGGCGTCGGGGGACTGGAGAGAGATGTCTTCTTCGCAGGCGAAGAAGCGCAGGAAGGGGCGGCGCTGGAGGGTGCCGTAGTCGCGGATGGTTCCGCGCAGCATGGGGTAGCGGGTTTCAAGGGCGTCGAGGACGGAGCGGAGGGTGACCGGAGATGGAACGTCGAGGACGACTTCGGCGTCGACGTGGGCGAGGGTGCGCAGGTGGTAGGGGAGCTGGACGTGGATCATGCCAGCGTTTGGACCTCGACGGAGAGGACGGCGGGAAGATCGTGGACGATGGGCTGCCAGGTGTCTCCGCCGTTGGGCGAAACGTAGACCTGGCCGCCGGTGGTGCCGAAGTAGATGCCGCAATCATCGAGGCGATCGACGGCCATGGCGTCGCGGAGAACATTCACATAACAGTCTTGCTGGGGCAAGCCCTTGGTGAGCGGTTCCCAATCGTTGCCGCCGGTGCGCGAGCGGAAGACCTGGAGCTTGCCCTCGAGAGGAAAGTGTTCTGAGTCGCTTTTGATGGGGACGACGTAAATTGTCTCGGGCTGGTGGGTGTGGACGTCGATGGCGAAGCCGAAGTCGGTGGGGAGATTGCCGCTGATCTTTGTCCAGTTGTCGCCGGCATCGTCAGAGCGCATGACGTCCCAGTGCTTTTGCATGAAGAGGACGTTGGGGCGCGCGGGGTTCATGGCGATGTGGTGAACGCAGTGACCGACCTCGGCGGTGGGATTTGGAATGTATTTGGAGTAGAGGCCTTTGTTGATGGGCTTCCAGGAGCGGCCGGCGTCGTCAGAGCGGAACGCACCCGCGGCGGAGATGGCGATGAAGATGCGGTCGGGGTTGGTGGGATCGAGAAGGATGGTGTGGAGACACATGCCGCCGGCGCCGGGCTGCCATGCGGGGCCCGTGTCGTGGCCACGCAAGCCGGGGAGTTCGTGCCAGCTTTCGCCGCCGTCGGTGGAGCGGAAGAGGGCAGCATCTTCGACGCCGGCGTAGACGGTTTTGGCGTCGGTGAGAGACGGCTCGAGATGCCAGACCCGTTTGAATTCCCAGGGATGCTGGGTGCCGTCATACCACTGATGCGTGGTGAGCGGCTTGCCGGTTTCTGCCGAATTATCGTAAACGAAACGATTGGGAGCCTTGGCGGGAAACGCGGGCGGCGCTGCCTCATCAGGCTTGACGCCGGGCTGCTGCCAGGTGCGGCCGCCGTCGGTGGAGGCCTGCAGAATCTGGCCGAACCAGCCGCTGGTTTGCGATGCGTAGATGCGGTCGGGGTCCACGGGCGAACCCTTCATGTGATAGATCTCCCAGCCGGCAAAGAAGGGACCGCTGACGTTCCACTTGTCGCGTTTGCCGTCTGAGGAGAGGACGAATGCGCCTTTGCGGGTACCGACCAATACACGCACGCTGCTCATGGATGAGGAGACCTCCGAAATGGATGAGCCGCGCGGAGGCGGCAGGGCGATTCTTTCCCAGATGGTTGCGAATCGCAAGCGGATTTTGAGGCGGAAAAAATTGCGCGAATCCACCGCTTGCGAACCGGATCGATTCGCAGAAATTCGGAGGTCGAGTTATCGAGCAGCGACGACGGGTTGGTCGACGACTTCGTGGGCGTGGGTGATCTCTGGCAGCGAGGGATCGGCGTTGGACCAGGCTTTGAGAAAAGTGCGATAGGCGTCGCGCGCACCGACGGCGTCGCCGGAGAGTTCGCGAACGCGGGCGAGACCGTAGAGGCCGAAGCCGGAGTTGGGGCGCTCGTCGAGGGCGGATTCATAGGCGGCTTTGGCGCCGGGATAATCGTGGGCGCGAAGGAGCGCGGAGGCTTCATTTTCGCCGACGGGACGGATATAGAAGGGCGGCTCATGATAGCCGGCTTTCTTTCCTGCTGCGATGGCGGAGGCATACATTTTTTTGGCGGCGTCGAGGTGGCCCTGCGCGACGAGCAGGCCGGCGCGGAGCTCAAGGGATGCAATGCCGAGGCTCTTGAGAAGCGGGTCGGCGTCGGCGTCAGGTTGAATCGGCGAGAAGGGCGGCTTGTCGGCTTTGGGGGCTGGAGCGGCTGAGCCTTGTTGCGAGCCCGTGGCGCTGGCCTGGGCATCGTCTGACTTCTTCTTCGCTTCCTCTTTGGCGTCGACGTCGCGCCTGGTGCGCCAGAGGCCGGCGTCCATGTGATCGGAGGCAAGTTCGGCGGAGGCGAGATCGTTGTTGTCGAGGGCTCGCATGCCGGCTGCGAAGTCGGTCAGTTCGCTGGAAAGGAAGCGGAGGTTGGCGGTCTTGTCACCGTCGCCCAGATTGGACTGCGCGAGGAGAGCAAGGACGGTGTCCCAGTCGGCGACGCGCAGGGCGACGGGCAGCCGGCGAGCGACGCGGGACATTTGATCGCGGGCCGACCATATATAGAGCGTGGCCGAGAGCTGTCCGCGGGCGGCGGCGAGGTGATCGCTGAGTGCATTGGCCTCGGCGAGCTTGCCCTGTTCCATCAGATTGGCGATGGCGTACATCATGTTGTGGACGTAGTTCCAATCGTCGTCGACGGCGATGTGCTGATCACGCATGTAAGTTTCGTCGGCGGTCATGGAAGCGGAGAACCAGTGCTCGGCCTGCGCGTAGTCGCCGACGCGATAGTAGATGTGGCCGGGCATGTGAACCATGTGGCCGGAGGTAGGCGCGAGGCTGGCGAGGAGCGCGGCGCTGGGGATGGCGCGCTCGGGATGATTGCCGGGCTCGATGGCGTGGATCCAATAGTGGTTGGCGGCGGAGTCGTTGGGCGCTTCGCGGAGAATGCCCTCGAGGATGGAGAGGCGTTCCTTCTGGCCGGCCCTGGGTTCGCCTTTGTCGTCGTAGCCGTCGCCAAGAGCGCCGGCAAGGAAGATGCGCGCCTCGATATCGTGAGGCGCCTTTTTGACGAGCTTACGAAGGATGGGGACGGAGGGATTGGCACCGTTGCTGCGGGGCCGAAAATCGCCGGTGCCCGCGTCGATGTAGAGCTTCTCAGCCGCGGTGGCATGCGATTTGAGACGCTCGGCCTGGGCCATGGCCTGCTTGACGTAGCCGCGGGATTCCTCGTCGCCGCGCATGCCGATGGCCTGGGCAAGGCCCCAGTAGCACATGGCGCAGTTGGGATCGACGCGGATGGATTGCTCGAAGGCTTTAGCGGATTCGTAATCCCAGTAGTCGTGGAGGAGGCTGAGGCCCTGATCGAACCATGCCTGCGCCTCGGGCGTGGCCTTGATGGTGATGTGGCTGTTGCCGATGCCGGTCATCTTGATGGGGACGGGGAGTTGATCGGGCGCGGGAATCGGCTGCATGCCGGGCATATTGGCCATATTTCCCATGGCCTGCTGGGCGGGGGCGGAGCGGATGGCGAAGAGGGCTAGCGGGATGATGGCTGCGGAGATAAAGCGAAGAGACGCGACGGCGCGCGAATGAGGGCTGGGGAAGATGGAACATCGCATGGAGGGACTATACCGGAGCGGGTTGGCAGACTGCATCGGGAAATCGATTGGGCCCGGGCAGGAACCGCGCCGCGGGGAGACGCGTATTGATAGATGACCGATAGACTCCAGCCATGAAGGGATTCCCCATGATTTTGATCCGAAGAAGTTTGGCCGGCAGCGCGCTGCTGATGAGCCTGTGCTTGATTGCCGCGACCCCGATGATGCTTGCGGGGCAGACGCCGGAAATTACCGGCAAATGGATAGGAAGTTTTGATGTTGTGCACGCGGACGGGAGCGTGGAGCCGGGGGATGCCTATATCGCGCTGGCGCGGAATGGCGACACACTGAGCGGATCGGCAGGCGATCGCGCGGACAAGCAGAATGCCTTGAGCGCGGGAAAAGTGTCAGGGAACGGGGTGAAATTTGACGTGGTGGTCAATCCGCAGATGACGGTGCATTTTGACCTGATGGTCGAGGGCAACCGTCTACACGGGACGGCAAAGGGGATTCCCGTGGAACCCGGAGCGAAGGTTGAAGTAGACGCAGTGCGGGCCGGAGATGACTGGAAGACCGCCTCTCCGATTGAGCACGCGCGGGACCAACTGCTCGACACGGTGGCGGCGCTGGACAAGAAACTCTTTGACGCTTACAACACGTGCGATCTGGCGACGATGGGCGCGATGGTCAGCGAAGATCTGGAGTTTTATCACGACAAGACGGGGCTGGCGGTGGGGCGGCAGGCGTTTCTCGATGCGATTAAGCAGAACATCTGCGGCAAGACGACTCGGGTGGTGGTGCCGG
>Ga0181537_10004403_pt1 | contig 11710 bp, 6 predicted proteins | sample PEATcosm2014_Bin_39_FD_119765 | JGI IMG/M metagenome (GOLD analysis project Ga0181537, IMG submission 119765) | Peatland microbial communities from MTU Mesocosm Facility, Houghton, MI, USA - PEATcosm2014_Bin23_10_metaG | ecosystem: Environmental > Terrestrial > Soil > Wetlands > Peat | place... | reverse complement strand
ATGCCGCGGACGTCGAGAAGCTCGTCGCCCAGCTCGACGGCCTGGTCGAGGCGGGCAATACCGTGATCGTCGTCGAGCACGACATGCGTGTCGTGGCAGGCAGCGACTGGGTCATCGACATCGGCCCCTGTGCCGGTGACGAGGGGGGCCGGGTGGTCGCCGCCGGGCCACCCGCAGCGGTTGCCACCGCCTCGGTGAGCCGCACTGCCCCTTATCTTGCCCGGTGCCTGGAGCGCACGGGCGCTGCGCCCCAGCGGGACCGAACACCGCCTCAGTAGCCTTTGGCACCCGATGCAGGCACTGTTGGGACAGCACCATGAGACCCATCGTTCTTGCATGCTGCTTGCTGGGCGCACTCCCCCGCGTGGGCGTCTGCGATGGCTATTTCCGCTGTGGGTCGTCCTTGGTATCGGCGGACATGTCGCTCTCGCAGTTGCTGGAGAAGTGCGGCTACCCGTCCTCGACCACCTCCTCCGTCACGGACGTGCGTAACGAGTACGGCGCCAAGGTGGGCGTTTCGACGACCGAGATCTGGCGCTACGACCGCGGCAGCCGCGCCGCCGCCATGCTGGTCAAAGTCGTGGACGGTAAGATCGTGAACATCAAGGACGAGTCCTTCGATGCCCGCCAGGCAAGGCAGCCGCAGTGAGCCACTCCGCCGCTGCGCGCCGCTGAGGGTCTCTCAGGTCCGGTGCCCCGGGGCCACGCATCGCCTGTGGGTGGCGCGACGTCGACTCATCTTCCCGGTCTGTGTGTTAGTGGAGGATGAAGATCGATCGTCAGCTGCGCAGACGCAGATTCTGCGGGTCGAAGAGAGGTTCGCGGCGCACGGTCGCGGACCTGCGCACGCCGAGCACATCAATCGATAGCCGGGTGCCTTCTGTAGCAAGCTCACTCTTGACGTACGCCAGTACCACACTGCATGCGAGCGTGTGACTCCACACGCCCGAGGTGACGAGTCCTACCCGCTCCTCTTCGTTGAATACGCTGCTGCAGTAGGGGGGATCAGCATCCCCGTCCTGATCCAGGGTGAGCGGGACGAGGCGCCGGGTCACTCCCCGGGTCCTCTGCGCCAGCAGGGCGGGTTTGCCGCGAAACGCCGGCTTTTCCAGATCGACAAAGCGGCCAAGGGAGGCCTCGAACGGCGAATAACCGCTCTCCAGATCAGACTTCCAGCCGCGGTAGCATTTATCGATGCGCAGGCTGTCCATGGCGTACATGCCAAAGTGGGTCAGGCCATGCTCCCGGCCGGCCTCCAGCAGCGCCCGATAGACACCCTCCTGGTATTCCGTCCCGACGTGCAGCTCCCAGCCGAGCTCGCCCACATAGTTCACGCGCAACGCCAGCAGCTGCGCGGGCCCGATCTCGATGCGTTGCGCGGTGAGCCAGGGGAACGCCCGGTTGGACAGGTCGGACTGCGTGACCCGACTGAGCACGTCGCGCGAGCGCGGCCCTGCCAGCACCAGCGTCCCGAGGCGTTCGGAGAGCCGCTCAACCCGGACCGAGCCGTCCTGCGGCAGGCCGCGGGTGAGAACGTCATCGTCGTGATGCTCGGCAATTGCCGCCGAGACGGCATAAAAGGACTGCGGACCGAGGCGGGTGAGCGTGAACTCACTCACGATGCCCCCCGCCTCGCTCACCACATAGGCAAGGGAGATCCGGTTCGCCTGCGGCAGGCGGGAGCAGACCAGGCTATCAAGATAGTTCTGCGCTCCGGGGCCGGTGATCATGAACTTGGAGAATCCCGGCAGGTCCATCAGGCCCACGGCGTTGCGCACCGCGTGCACCTCGGTCGCAACGCGGGCCATCCAGCTTCGCTGCCTGCGGAACGTCAGGGTCTGCTCTGCCCGGCCTTCCGGGTCGTACCACAGGGCACGCTCCCAGCCGCCGCGCACGCCGAACCGCGCACCGCGGGCCGCAAGCGGCTCGTGCAGGGGCGAGGCGCGCAGCGGGCGCCCCGCCGGGCGCTCCTCGTACGGGAAGGCCGGCGCATACTCGTGCTGGTACGTCTCGACTGCCTTGGCCACGGTGTATGCCTTGGTTGCATAGCCCGTGAAGCGCCGCGGGTCGAGTGACCACAAGTCCCACTCGGGACCCCCGTTCACGACCCACTCCGCCAGAGCCTTGCCCGCGCCGCCGGCCTGCGCAATCCCGAAGCTGAATGTGTTGCAGTGGTAGAAGTGGCTCAGGCCATGCGCCGGACCGACATACGGCAACCCGTCGGGCGAGTACGGGATCGGGCCGTTGACCACGCGCTTGATGCCGGCGGATGCGAGGAGCGGGACCCTGCGGAACGCGGCCTCGATGTAGCTCTCCAGGCGATCCAGTGCGTCGCCCCACAGCTTGTACGAGAAGTCATCGGGAATGCCGTCGAGCCACATGGGCGTCGCCTGATGCTCGTAGGGCCCAAGGATCAGGCCGCCACGCTCCTGGCGCAGGTAGTAGGAAACGTCCGGGTCGCGCAACAGCGGCAGGCGCTCACTGCGCTCCAGGAGTTCAGGAATCTCCTCGGTGACGATGTACTGGTGTGACATCGTCACGATGGGCAGTGACTGGCCAAGGAGTGCCATCACCTCCCCTGCGCGGTAGCCGGCCGCGTTGACCACGACATCGGCGAGGTAGTCGCCCTTGTCGGTGGCGACCCGCCACTCCCCGGTCGGTAGCTGGCGAAGACCCGTGACCCTGGTGAAGCGTTGCACGCGCGCACCCGCCCGCCGGGCGCCGGCGGCAAGGGCCTGGGTGAGCTGCGCAGGATCAATGTCGCCGTCGCAGGGGTCCCAGAGCGCGCCCTGCAGATCGTCCAGCTCCACAAACGGGTGACGCGCCCGCAGCTCCTCCGGCGTGAGGATTTCGTATGCCAGTGCGTTGGCCTGCGCGAGTCCGTGCACGTAGCGGTACTCATCCATCCGCTGTGCCGTGTGAGCCAGGCGGACGGATCCCGTCACGTGGTAGTTGATCGGGTACTCGATGGCCTCGCTCAAGCGCCGATAGAGCGCGGCTGAATACTGTTGCAGCCTGAGGATGCCCCAGCCGGTGGAGAACGTCGGGCAGTTGCCGGCGGCGTGCCAGGTGGAGCCGCAGGTGAGCTCGTTCTGCTCGATGAGCACGGCATCGGTCCAGCCCAGGGCAGCCAGGTGATACAGGCAGCTGCACCCGACCGCACCCCCGCCGATGACCACGACCCGTACCCGCTCGGACATGTGACCCCTGCCAGAACCCCGCCGCAGACCGGGCTTTCTTGAGCGCCCGTAGCCCGCAGGCGATGGACTCGACCCAATATAACCCCGGAATAATTCACAGTAGTGAAAATTTCCATGTATCTTTTAACACGATGCCTTCCCGCTGCAGAACTGAATAGACGGGGCAGACGTGAGCGAATCAGTCCCGGCTGAGGCCGACATCGTGATCATTGGCGGCGGCATCATCGGGGTGAGCCTCGCCTATCACCTGGCCAAGCGGGGAGCGAGTCAGGTCCTTCTCCTCGAGCGCGGACAGCTGACGTGCGGCACCACCTGGCACGCGGCAGGGCTCGTCGGACAACTGCGCGCCACTTTCAATCTGACCCGTCTTGCGCAGTACACGGCAGGCCTCTACGCCAACCTCGAGGCCGAAACGGGCCAGGCCACGGGCTTCAGGCAGACCGGCTCACTGGCGGTCGCGCAGACTCCCGGGCGACTTGAGGAGCTGAAGCGCGGCGCCTCGATGGCGCGCTCCTTCGGGCTCGAGGTCGACATCCTCACGCCCGGCGAGGCCAAAGCGCTGTGGCCCCTCCTGGAGACTCGTGATCTGGTCGGCGCGGCGTACCTGCCCAAGGACGGCCGGACCAACCCCGTCGATACCACACAGGCGCTCGCCCGCGGGGCGCGCAACCACGGCGCGCGCATCATCGAGCACACCAAGGTCAGCGCGATCAACACCTCCGCGGGGCGCGTCACGGGCGTGCGGTGTGAGGCGGGAGAGATTCGCGCCCGGGTCGTGGTCAATTGCGGGGGAATGTGGGCCCGCGAGATCGGCGGCTGGGTCGATGCCTGCGTGCCGGCGCACGCGGCGGAGCACTTCTACATCGTGACGGAGCCCTTGCCCGGCCTTACCCCGGACCTGCCCGTACTGCGCGATGCGGATGGCTGCTCGTACTTCAAGGAAGATACGGGGAAACTGCTGGTCGGCTGGTTCGAGCCCAAGGCCAAGCCCTGGGGTATGCGGGGGATCCCGGAGAGTTTCTCCTTCGAACAGCTGCCCGAAGACCTCGAACACATCGAGCCGCTTCTGGCGGCCGCCATCCGGCGCGTGCCGGCGCTCGAATCAGCCGGCGTGCAGGTGTTCTTCAACGGCCCGGAGAGCTTCACCCCCGATGACCGCTACCTGCTGGGCGAGATGCCCGAGGTGCAGGGCCTGTTCGTTGCAGCCGGGTTCAACTCGATCGGCATCCAGTCCGCCGGTGGCGCGGGCCGGGTGCTCGCCGACTGGATAATCGATGGTCACCCACCGATGGATCTGTGGGACGTGGATATCCGCCGTGTCGCACCGTTCCAGCGCAACAAGCGGTATCTGCATGACCGCACGGTTGAGTCCCTGGGCCTCCTCTACGCCATGCACTGGCCGTTCCGGCAACCCGAGAGCGCACGGGGCGTGCGCAAGTCCCCGCTGCACGACCGGCTGGCCAAGCAGGGCGCCTGCTTTGGCGAGGTGGCCGGGTTCGAGCGCGCGAACTGGTTCGCACCGCCCGGGGTGACGCCCGAGTACCGCTACAGTTACGGGCGACAGAACTGGTTCGGGTACTCCGCCGGCGAGCATGTCGCCGTGCGTGAGCGCGTGGGGCTCTTCGATCAGTCGTCCTTCGCGAAATTCGCCGTCGTCGGCGCCGATGCCGAGCAGGTCCTGAACAGGATCTGCGCCGCAGACATAGCCGTTCCGGTGGGAAGAATCGTATATACCCAGTGGCTCAACGAACGAGGCGGCATCGAGGCCGACCTGACCGTCACCCGCGAAGCGCAGGACCGCTACCTCGTGGTCACAGCGTGCGCGACCCAGACGCGGGACTTTCACTGGCTGCGCACTCACATCCCTGCCGAGGCCCGTGTGTCGGCGTTCGACGTGTCTTCTGCCTACGTGGTCCTGGGCGTCATGGGGCCGAACAGCCGTGCGCTGCTGGCCGAGCTCACGGATGCCGACCTCTCGAACGCGGGCTTCCCGTTCGGGTCTTCGCGCGTCATTGACCTGGGCTACGCGCGCGTACGCGCGAGTCGCATCACGTACGTGGGCGAGCTGGGCTGGGAGCTCTACATCCCGACCGAGTTCGCGCAGTCCGTCTACGATGAGATCGTGCGGGTCGGAGCCCGGCATGGCCTGGCGCTCGCCGGCTACCACGCCATGAATTCACTGCGCATGGAGAAGGCCTACCGTCACTGGGGGCATGACATCGGTGACGAGGACAGCCCCCTGGAGGCGGGGCTGGGGTTCACCGTCTCCTGGGCGAAGCCGGGCGGATTCATCGGCCGCGATGCGCTGCAGAAGCAGAAGGAGCAAGGCGTTCGCCGGCGGCTCGTGAACTTCAAGCTGTCGCACGAGGAGCCGCTCGTCTATCACAACGAGCCGATCTGGCGCGATGAGCGCATCGTGGGCCGCATCACCTCCGGGATGTTCGGTCACACCGCCGGCCGCCCGCTGGCAATGGGCTACGTCACGAACCTCGATGGAGTCGCTTCACCCGAGTGGATAAAATCGGGTCGCTACACACTCGAGATCGCTGCTGAACGCTTCCCCGCAGAGGCTTCGCTGCAGCCGTTCTATGATCCTTCCAGTCAGCGCATCAGATAGGTAGCGCCATGACGCAGCCCGAAGCGAACTACGCGGTGCCGCAGGGCGGGGGGCCACCGGGCGCGCAGGACGAGAGACTGGAACGCCAGGTGGGCGAGCAGATCCGCGAGTTGCGCCTGATCAAGCGACTTACCCTGCAGCAGCTCGCCGACCTCGTCGGGGTTTCCGTCGGCTACCTCAGTCAGATCGAGCGTAACCGCTCAAGGCTGCCGATCGGCACGCTGCGCAAGATCTGCGACGTTCTGGGGGTGCACATCAGCTGGTTCTTCCCGAGCACCCCGGAAGGGCCGCCCGAGGAGCGGGGCGTGATCGTTCGTCGTAAGAACCGCCGGCGCCTGAGTTTCACCGGCCTCGGCATCAACGAACAGCTCCTGTCACCGAATCTGTCCGGTCCCCTCGAGTTGCTCATGAGCACCATCGAGCCCGGAGCGGACAGCGGCGACTACTCCCACAGTGGCTCGGAAGCCGGAATCGTCGTCCGGGGCACGATGGAGCTATGGGTGAGTGGACGGTACTTCCTCCTGGAGGAAGGCGACAGCTTCTCGTTCAGCAGCACCGAACCGCACCGCTGCCGCAACCCGGGCGAGATCCCTGCGCAGGTTGTCTGGGTCATCACGCCGCCCCACTACTGACCGGCGGGGGCGCCTTCCGGATGCACCAAGCGCTCAGCCGTCAGCGCGCAGTTTGAGCGGGCGCGGAAGAATTTCGGCGCGTAATATCGGGGCCATGGCCTTAATCAAGTGCCCTGGATGCCGGAACGAGGTCTCCGACGAGGCGACGATCTGCCCCAACTGCGGTGCGCCGCTCACCCCCATTCCCGACTCAGTAAGCAGCAAGCGCGCCGGCGGAACATGGAACGGGGTCGGGTTTGCGCTCGTGGCCGCCGGCATCGTCATAGGTGTACTTTCGAACCGGCTGCTCGGTTGCGTCATGGCGCTCGGCGGCGTAGCCGTCATGATCGTCGGGCGCAGAAAGTGACGCACGATGCCCGGCCTGGTTCCCCGGAACCCTGCCGGGGATTCGTACACCTCAGCCGGTGCGGGCACCTGTCATAGATTCCTCGGCTGCCGGATCCCGGCGTGCCCTTCGCCACCGAGTCCTGCGTTTCAGGCGCAAGGCGGCTCGGCCGCGGTGCAGGCCGAGAAACCCTGCGAGCGTCACGAGGGTCCAGTAGTCCATCGCGCCGCCGCCGCCGGAACTGGCCGCGCTGACCGCCACGACGGCAGTGGCCTGAGCCGTCTGGCTGCCGGTCCCGCAGGTCATCACGAAGGTGTAACTGCCGCCCGAGCTCTCGGTGACCGCAGCACTGCCCGAGCTCGCCCTGCTCCCGGCCCAGCCATCCCCGGTGCTACCACCCGAGGCGGTGCAGCTGTTTGAGAACGTCGAGCTCCAGTTCAGCGTGAAGGCCTCCCCGGCCATCGCCCCGCCCGGGGCGAGCGTGAGCGAGACACTCGGAGCACCCACTTTCACCGTGACGTGCGCCTGGGCGCTCTGGCCACCGCCCGAGCACGTGACGCCGTAGTCATACGACCCTGCGCCCAGCTCGGTCACCACGCGGCTGCCGCTGGCGGGCAGGCTCCCGGTCCAGCCGTCGGTGGACGATCCTCCCGTCGCGCTGCAGGTCGCACCTGGGGCAGACCAAGTGAGCGTCACCGGCGTTGCGACCACAGTCGTGGCAGCACTGGAGGTAAGCGTCGCGAGGATCGTCGCCGTGCCGCTGAGGTTCACGACATAGCTGTTCGGCACCGATGAAACCGTCAGCTGGGCGCTCTGGGCACCGGGAGTCGCGGGCGTGAAGCGCACCTGGACGGCGCAGCTGGCGCCCGGGGCGAGCGACCCCGTGCAGTTGCCCGCCTGTGAGAACTGGGCCGCTCCTGCGCCGCTGAGCACGATGGCGTTGAGCGGCACGGCGATGCTGCCGGTGTTGGCGATCGTGACGGTCTGCGGCGCCCCCGCGGAGCCCGTATTCTGGCTGCCGAACGACAGCTGACCCGGGGATACAGCGTACGTAGGCGTCGCGCCCGTTCCGGTGAGCGCAACGGATTGAGTCGGCGCACCGCCGCCGCTGTTGATGTTGAGGCTAGCCGACTCCACACCCTCTACGGATGGCGCAAACACCACGCTGACCGTGCAGGTCGCCCCGACCGCGAGGGAGCTGGTGCAGCTGCTGCTCTGGGAAAACTGGCTCGCGTTCGCCCCCGCCAGCGTAACTCCCGTCAGAGGCACAACGAGGCTGCCGCTATTGGACACGGTGATCTTCATCGGCGCACTCGGCGCCGTGGTGCTCTGGGTGCCGAAGGCCACGCTCGCCGGTGCCACCGTGTAGGTCGGGACGGCCCCCGTGCCAGTCACGGAGATCGACTGCGAGGCCACCCCGCCGGCAGCGTTTATGTAGATCGTCGCCGTGGCCGCGCCCGCCGCCGTCGGAGCGAACACCACGTTTATGGTGCACGCCCCGCCGACGGGGACAGTGCCGGCACAGGTGTTGGTCTGTGAGAACAGCGCAGGATTCGCACCCTGCACCGTGATGCTGGTGATGGGCAGGGCAACGCTGCCGGTGTTTGTCACGGTGATGGGAAGCGCGGCACTCGCGCCCGTCGTGCTCTGCACTCCGAAAGCCAGCACGCTCGGCGCCGCCGAAAAGCTCGGTATCACGCCAGCGCCTGTCAGAGCGACGGACTGCGTGGCGGCCCCGTTGGCGACGCTGACATTGAGGCTCGCGGCCGTCGCGCCGCCGGCGGTGGGCTTGAACACGACGTTAACTGCGCAGGCACCACCGACCGCGACCGTGCCGGCGCAGGTGTTGGTCTGGGAATACACGGCGGCGTTGGCCCCGGCGATCGTGAAACTGACCGGGGGTAAGGCCACGGTCCCGGAGTTGGTGACCGTCACGGACTGAGGCGCACTCGCAGCCGTCGTTGCCTGTGATCCGAAGTCGAGCGCGGCGGGCGTGACGACCAACGCAGGCGCCGCGGCCGAACCGTTCAGGGTAATCGACTGCGTGCCCGCGCCGGCACCGGTGCTAACGCTCAGCGTCGCGGTGCTGGGACCGGAGGAAGTGGGATTGAAGACTACGCTGATCGTGCACGAGCCCCCGACCGCGACAGAACTGCCGCAGCTGTTGGTCTGGGCGAACTGACCCGCTGCGCTGCCGCCTATGGCGATACTGGTGATGGGCAGCGCAATGGTGCCGGTATTGGTCACGGTCACGGTGACGGGCGAGCTGGCCACGTTCGTGCTCTGCAGGGCGAAGGTCACTGGCGCCGGCAGTACGGTGAAACTCGACAGCAGCCCATAGACTGCGACCTGGTTCGACCAGGTGGCGACGTAGACCTTGCCGTTCACCACCATGGGTGGCACGAACTTCGCGAAGTTGCCGTAGCTGTCGCGCGTGGCGTTCATCGCCGAGTTCCACAGGTCCGCAGCCGATAGATCTGCCGCGTTGAGCGCGCGCAGCTCCCCTGCCGTTGGGGGGTTGTTCTCGTTGTTGCTGCCGGTGGTGACGGTCGCCCACAGGATGCCCGTCCCGGCCTGGTCAGCGTTGGCCGAGAGCGCCAATATTCCGCCGGGCCACAGCTGCGAAGCGCTGCCCTGGGAGCTCGGCGTGGGGCTGAGCTGGGTGCCGTTGAAGGCGTAGGCCTTCGCCGAATCCGAAGCGCCCCAGTTGTAAAGCAGCGGGCCGCCGTTCGCCGCGGAACGCTGCCAGTACACCGGCCCGCCGCGGAATTCCGACGTGGTGATGCTCAGCTTCTGGATGATCTGGGTGTCGCCGGTCGCGGGCGGATTGTTCTTGCCGAGGTTGCTGGAGTTGAGCAAGTAGATGTTGCCGGTCTTGCCACCCCCCGCCAGCACCGGTGGCGAACTCCCCGGGATCATCAGCGGGCCAGAGCTGCTCAGGTCCTGATCCTTGGAGTCCATCGTGCTCCAGTCGGAAGGCGTGAACCAGTCGACCAGCGCGAGCCCGTGGGCGGGGTCGAGCTTGAGTGCGCTCTCGCTGAAGTTGTTCACCCCGTCGTAGCCTGTGCCGGAGTAGCCGTTGCCGGTGAAGAGGTAGACGTCACCTGCGCTGTCCACCACGGGCGGGCGCCCGGACTGCCATACCCCGGCACCGTTGCCGCTGGCCAGGCTTGCGAATACGCCGGTCTGCTGCAGCGTTGTCTCGCTGTAGGCCATGACCCAGCCCGAATACACCTGGCTTGGGGATTCCAGCTCTATTGCGCTGAAGCCAATCACCACCTGTCCGGCCGCCAGCACCAGCGACAGCCGCTGGATCTGCTGCGCCGGCGCGAAATCGGGCCGATTGGTGCTGCCGGTGATCAGCACCCCCGCCCCGAGCGGTTCGGCACCGGTGGTGATGTCAAGGGCGTGCAGGCGATAGGCCATGGTGCCGCCCTCGAGCGTGCAGGCGACCACGTACATGATGTTGGTGACGGGATCGATGACCGGCGTGCTCAGAACGCCGAGATTGCCGACGATGTTCTTGTTCCCCTGGTGGGTGAAACTGGCAATCGACACGACTTGCGCCCCGACGAGGCTCGCAAGGTTGACGTGCCAGAGCGGCGCGCCGCCGGTATCGGCATCAAATGCGTAGACCGAATCGCTCATGGTCGCCACGTAGACGACGTTGTGGGTTCCCTGGTTGGGGATCGCGACGTTGGGCACGTAGAGGGGCTGGGCAAAGATCGCATCGTCGACCGGGAGCTTGAAGAGCAGGCCGAAGGTGCTCGGGCCGACATTCGCAGTCGTGAGCGTCGTTTCGGCGAGGTTGGCGCCAGTGAGGCTCGCGTCGTAGCCGCGCTGCAGCACCGCTGGTGGCGCGCCGGCGGCGGAAACCATGTACAGGGCCGCTACCAGCGAGCAGACCGCCGTCCACAGACGCCTGCACGCACGGACCCTTATGTCAGCTTTCGGGATCACTCTTGTTGCCGGAGGTTCTTGTACTTCTAGCGCACATCCTCGCCCGTGGCCTTGGCAGCGGCAGTGACGGATTAGGCATTTTCACAGCATTTGGTGTGCACGCGACTGTCCCGGACCGGGGCTGCCGGCACATGGCAGGGCCTATCGCGACCCCCGCTAGCTTGTCAGGTGAATAGCGTAGGAGGCGTCACGCGGAGAGCTCGCGTTTTACCTAACATCACCGGGGCCGAAACGACGGGCCCAACCGAGGACGCCGGTCAGGGAGCGCAAGAACTCCGGGTCAAAAGCCTAAGATACCTAGCCAAAGATGGTCCGGCCCAGACAGTTGGATAAAGCGTCTGAATCCTGACCGTCAGCTTTTCGCGAAACCTATTGGTGGCGGCGCTCACGCAGCTTGGCTGGGGTGCGCAGATTTGTTGCTCGGAACGCCGAGGCTTGCACTCGGGGACCCCTTGCACCGCATGCTGGCATGGACATACAGACATACGAGTGATATGCCCTGCCATATGAGAGCCACAGTGCGCTTGGACGAGGCCCTCGTGGAGCGTGCCCGCGCCGAAGCAAGCGCAAGACGACCCTCACCGCTCTGATTGCGCAGGGGCTAGTGCAGTCGGGTCGAGTGTGCCCCGAACCCCTTCACTGCTAAAGTGTTACCCATGTCTCCGGTATAAACCGTCACCTATGTGACCGGTATAGACACCCGAAGGTTGGTCGGAACGCCGAGATTTGAACTCGGGACCCCTTGCACCCCATGGGAATACGGCCCGATCGCGTCCCGCAGCCTAATCACCGAGTGGTGCGCGTCGAAGCACCGTAAAATATAGGCTCAGAGCACCTTTCGGACCCCACCGAACGCCGCCATTCGGTTTCAGGGCATTTCAGGTAAAGTAGACACAAAGTGACCGTTGTGTCTACCCGGAGCCTGCCATGACCAAGCACCGCGCCAAGGCCGCCGCCTCACGCTGGACGGCGACGT
>Ga0181537_10004402_pt1 | contig 11710 bp, 10 predicted proteins | sample PEATcosm2014_Bin_39_FD_119765 | JGI IMG/M metagenome (GOLD analysis project Ga0181537, IMG submission 119765) | Peatland microbial communities from MTU Mesocosm Facility, Houghton, MI, USA - PEATcosm2014_Bin23_10_metaG | ecosystem: Environmental > Terrestrial > Soil > Wetlands > Peat | place... | reverse complement strand
TGGGTCTGTCGTGAGCTGGCCTCGTTGTCACTTGGATTGTCACTGGCTCCATTGATCATCAACGCCTCGTTGATGGGTAAATTCTTGCATTCAACGCGCGGCTGAAGCTGGCAGTTATAGTCCCGTTCAGGTGGTGATGTCGGGATACGGGAGCCGGATGTGCTGCATCCGTTCGGCGTAGGCGCGCACGTAGTCGAGCGGTTGGTGGTCGTTCTCGAACATGGCGATGAAGAGGGTGAGCGTGAGGAACGGGTGGGCGCCCATCTCGAACAGTTTGACGTGGTCGTGGGTGCGTAGTGCCTCGCGTTCGGCGTCGGTGAAGGCCAGCCAGGTCGAGTGCTCCTCGTCGGTACAGTTGAGGATCTGGTTGGCGCGTTCGGCTTCCCACCAGGTGATGGTGTGGGCTGGGTCCTCCTTGTACCGCCGGACCAGCTCGGGGTCCCGGTCGATGGTGTAGAGGAACTTGTTCACGAGGTATTTACTCATGCCCTGGCTCCGCCTGGGAACCAGGTGAAGTAGGCCTCCATCGTGTGAAACAGGTCGACGGTCTCGACGTAGTCAGCCTTCGCGCCCTCGCCGGCGACGCCCATCATCAGCATGAAGTCCATGAAGCCGTGGGTGGCGTTGCCGGGCAAGTGCAGGGAGTCGAGGGTGACCTCGGCCAGGCAGCCCTTGATGTCGCCCGAGGCGATCCACTCGACGGCCTTGCGGTCGAACTGCGGGTCGGGGCCGGCCGGGCCGAACTGGCGGGGGCCGCCGAGCTCGAGGGAGAGGTGGCCGGTGCCGATGATCGCGACCCGCCTGCTGGAGGGCCAGGACTCCACGAGCTGGCGGATGGCCTGCCCGAGCTGGACGAAACGCTTGGGCTGCGGCAGCGGCGGGGCGAAGATATTCGTGTAGACCGGCACGATCGGCAGGTCGGCCTCCGGCCGCAGCGTGATGATCGGGCAGGTCACGCTATGGTCGATCCGCAGCTCGTTGCTGAAGGCCAGGTCGAAGCCGGCGTCCAGGCCCTGCCGCAGGATGTGCGCGGCCAGCTCCTCCTCGCCGCGCAGCTTCATCCGGGGCAGGCCGAACTCGCGCTCCTCGTTGTACCAGTTGGCGTCGAACCAGGGCGCCTTGCCGACCAGGAACTGCGGCATGTTATCCAGCCACAGCTGGTGGAAGTGGTCGCTGCCCACCATCACCAGGACGTCGGGCTCAGCCCGGGTGAGCGTTTCCCGGAACGCGGAGATCTTGGTGATCCACTCCTCGGCAAACGGCGGCCGCTCCTCGGGTGGCAGCGTGCTCGTCCGATGGTAGAAGGGGTGGTGGGTGGACGCGATCACCGCGACCACGTCAGCCATGACGACCTCCAGCGGTCTCCGGGGGCGAGTACGGAGGGGGAACGTACGGGTCCGGTGCCACGGACCGGTTATTCAGGTCGACCGACAGGAAGATCTCGTTGCCGACCGGGTGGCGCAGCTCCTCAGCCAGCTGCCCGATCAGCCCGGCGGCGCGGGCGAGCAGCGCGAAACCGCGCAGCAGCTCCAGCGGCAGACCGAGATCGGCGAGCGCCGCGCCGCAGACACCGGCGCCGTTGAGCGGCAGCCGCTTGCCCAGCACCTCGGGGTGGACCCGGCCGATCGCGGCGAACAGCGACAGGTGCGAGCCGAAAGTCCCTTCCTCGGCAGCGATCTGCAGCAGCCGCGGGGTCCGCGGGTCGCCGTCCTTATGCACGTGGTGGCCCAGGCCCGGCACGAACCGGCGGGCCGCCCGCTGCGCCCGGACTGTCTGCAGGGCAAGGGCATCCCAGCCGTCGTCGTCGGTCGGCAGTCCGCCCTCGACCGAGGTCAGGACGTCGTGCAGGAACCGGCCGCAGTCCTCGGTGACGCCGAGGAAGCGCGAGCCGCCGCCGAGCAGGCCGGCGGCCAGCGCGCCCTGGATCGAGTCCGGGGCGGATAGGTAGGTCAGCCGGGTCACGATCGCCGTCGGGGTGAAGCCGTGGTCGGCGAGAGCCGCGAGCACCGCTTCGAAGACCCGGGTCTCGCCGGGGGTCGGGCGGCGCTGGGCGGCCAGCCAGAACGCCAGCTCGCCGAAGCCCACTTTCCCCATGACGTCGCGGGCCAGGTCGGCGCCGAGCAGCGTGATCGAGTCCCGGCTGGAGGCGCCCAGCGCGGTGCGGTACACCGGGCGCTCGATGAGGTCAGGACGGCGCTCCTCCGAGCGACCGGGCCCCTCAGCCACGATCGGCCGCCTGCGGGAGGCCTAGCCACCGGCGGATCTCGGCAGCGTGCTCGTTCAGCGTCGGCGGGGCGAGCCGGTAGCTGGCCGGCGTCGCCGACAGGCGGATCGGGTTGCGGACAGTGGGCACGGCGCCTTCGCCGTCGCCGGCCATGACCACCGGTTCCAGGCCGAGGTCCTCGGCGAGTTCGACGCCGCCGGCCACCGTGTTGATCGGCCCGCACGGCAGGCCGGCCTCGGTGAGGATGGTGAACCAGTCCTGGGCGCTCTTGGCGGATAGCGCTTCCAGCAAGAGCGGCCGCAGCTGCTCGCGGTTGTCGTTGCGCTTGCCGACGGTGCCGAATCGCTCGTCGCCGGCCAGCTCCGGACGGCCGATCACTTCGGCCAGGCGGCGGAACTGGCCGTCATTGCCGGCGACAACGATCAGGTCCCCGTCGCCGGTCTGCAGCGGTTCGTAGGGGAACAGGCTGGGGTGCGCGTTGCCCATCCGGGTTGGCACGACGCCGCCGGCGACGTAGGCCGACGTCTGGTTGACCAGTGCGGACAACGCGCTCGACAGCAGGTTGGTCTCGACGTGCTGCCCCTGCCCGGTCAGGTCCCGGTGGTGCAGCGCCGTCAGGATTCCTATCACCGAGTGCAGCCCGGTTATCACGTCGAACACGGAGATGCCCGCGCGGAACGGCGGCCCGTCGGGCGCGCCGGTCAGGCTCATCAGGCCCGACATGCCCTGCACGAGCAGGTCGTAGCCGGGCAGCCTCGCGCCGGCGGCTGCGCCGAACCCGCTGATGGAGCAGTAGATGACGGCCTCGTTACGGCCGCGGACGGAGTCGTAGTCCAGGCCGAAGCGGGCCAGGCCACCGGGCTTGAAGTTCTGGATGAACACGTCGGCACGCGCGGACAGGGCGTGGGCGACCGCCAAGTCGCCCGGGTCCTTCAGGTCGAGGACGATCGACCGCTTGTTCCGGTTGACGGCCAGGTAGTACGTGCCCACCTCCCCGCGGGTCGGCGGAACCCAGCCGCGGGTGTCATCCCCGCCGGGGCCTTCGACCTTGATCACCTCGGCGCCCAGGTCGGCCAGCAGCATCGTCGCGTACGGGCCGGCCAGGACCCGGGAGAAGTCGGCCACCACGAGCCCGCTCAGTGGGCCTGGAGAAGGTGGTGCAGCGCTCAGCGGAACCACTCCGTCCCAGCTCTCGGACAACTATCTGTCCGAGCTTAGCGGCGTCGCCCGGCCGCTAAAAGCCGGCCCGCGCAGGCGCCTGGCCAGTTCGCGCGGCGCGGCCCGCCGCGGACGCTTGTCCCGAAGGCAAGCCGAGCTCTTAGCGGTGAGCGCTAAGGGTTCGTCCTGCGTCGAGGGTCGCGGCGGGGAACTCGCCGAAGCGGTCGCGGTAGGCACGGGCGAAGCGGCCGAGGTTAGTGAAACCCCAGTAGTAGGCGATGTCGGCGACCGAACCGTGGGCCTGCGCCAGGTCGTAGCGGGCCCGGTCCAGCCGCACCTGGCGCAGGTACCGCGTCGGCGTCGTCCCGTACTGCTCGCGGAACGCGTACTGCAGGCTGCGCGCGCTGGTCCCGGCGACCCTGGCCAGGTCGGCCAGGGTGTAGCCGCGGTCGGGAGCACGATGGATCTCCTCGACGACCCGGTCGATCGCGGTCTGCGGGGCGCGCTGAGGCAGGTCCGCGGTGAGCTGCTCGGTGTAGGAGTGCGCCTGGGAGATGAGCAGGCCGGAGATCAGGGCGCGTTCCAGCGACTCCAGGTGACGCAGCTCTGCGGCTCCGCGAGGCGCGTCCACCGACTGCAGCAGTGCCGACAAGATCGACATCCACCGGCCGCCGCCGTGATCGACCGGCAGCGCCAGGTGGAAGTCGATCGGTTTGACGACCGGCCGGCCGAGCAGGCCGGCGAGCTCCTGTTCCACTTGGGTTCGCGCGAACTTGATCGACAGCTGCGCGGCGTCCGCGTCCCATCGGGGCAGCCGGGTGTGCCGGCCGGCGGCTGAAGACGGTGGCCACCCTGGGGGACGCGATCGCCTGCTGGTCCCCGCAGCATGAGTCGACCGTTCCGCTTAGCACGACGTTGACGTGATAGGCCGACAGATCGCCGGGGTCGACGCTCGCCGTCGTCCCGAAGCGGACGTAGCCGATGGTCGTCAGCGTCAGGTGGACTGCCGCCAGCCACGGCTCACGCATGACCGGATGGCGGTCCAGGGCCTCCACCCGGGCCAGGTAGAAATGGCGGTTCAGGGTGTCCCGGAACAACCCGAAGTCGGGCGCCGCGACCTCGTTGGGCGCTTCGAGGAAGACGCCGCAGGGCAGGGCGGCTGGTTCCGGTACGAGGCGACGTGCCGGTGCTTCCCGGTCCATCCGGCACCTCCCGCGCCGCCATCGGCGCCGAGCCTGTGCCCGGAGTCACATTTTAGTCGCCCGTGCAAGGGACGGGCAGCTTCTCTTTGCGCGTGCGCGAAGTGTCCGTGGCCGTGCGCGAATCGTCTCAGCGCTGGTTCCGGCCTGCCCTAGCGTCCGTGGCACATGTGGCGTGCGTCACGTAAATGAAGGAGGCGCCGTGCGGCGTGTGGACGAACAGGCGACCGGACGCCTAGACGCCGACGTGGCCGTGGTTGGTTACGGCCCGGTGCGCCGGATGCTGGCCTTGCTGCTCGGGGAGCGCCGCAAGCGGGTGGTCGTCGTGGAACGCAAGCCGAGCGCATATCCGCTGCCCCGGGCGCTCCACTTCGACGATGAGATCGGCCGGATCCTGCAGTCCGCCGGGGTGCCGCCGGACTCGGTGCCGGAGGTGGTCGGCCCCTACGATGACTTCTACGAGTGGCGCAGCGCCGGTCGGCAGCCGCTGCTGCGGCTGGACTGGCGCGGCCTGGGCCCGTCGGGCTGGCATGTGAGCAACTTCTTCTACCAGCCCGACCTGGAAGCGATCCTAGATGCGAAGGTGCAGGCGCTGGACACGGTCCGGGTGCTGCGGGGCTGGACGGCGGTAACCCACCTTGAGGACGGGGACGGGGTCACTGTGGAGCTCCAGTCGGCCGCCGACGAGCGGCGGACGGTCACCGCTCGGTACGTGGTCGGCGCGGACGGCGCGAACAGCCCGGTCCGGTCGTGGATGGGCTCGACCGTCACCGACCTGGGCTACTTCCATGACTGGCTGGTGATCGACCTGCTGATGCACGCTCCGCTGGAGAAGTTCGACTTCTCCCCGGCGGCGTGGCAGCTCTGCGATCCGGCCCGGCCCACCACGCTGGTCCCCGGGGGTCCGGGACGGCGGCGGTTCGAGTTCATGCGCCTGCCCACTGAGACGGTCGAGGAGCTCAACGCCGAGCAGACCGCCTGGCGGCTGCTTGAGCCATGGGGAATCGGCCCGGCCGAAGCGAACCTGGAGCGGCACACTGTCTATACCTTCCAGGCGCGCTGGTGCGACAGCTGGCGCCGCGGCCGGCTGCTGCTGGCCGGCGACTCTGCCCACCTGATGCCGCCGTTCGCCGGCCAGGGCATGTGCTCGGGCCTGCGCGACGCGGTCAACCTGGCCTGGAAACTCGACCTGGTCCTGGACGGCGGCGCCGGTGACCGCATCCTCGACAGCTACGGGCCAGAACGGGCCGAGCACGTCCGGCACTTCATCGAGGCTTCGATGCAGCTCGGTGAGGTCATCTGCCTGCCCGACCCGGTCGCCGCGGCCCAGCGGGACCAGACGATGCAGGCCGACCTGGCCGCCGGCGTCGAGCAGCCGCCGCGTCCGCTGCCACGCCTGGGGCCCGGGTTGCACCGCGACGACGCCGGGGGCGGACTGCTCTCCATCCAGGCCAAGGTCGACGACGGCGCCCGGCAGGGGCTTTTCGATGACGTCGTCGGCTCCGGCGGTGCGCTTTTGCTCGCCGATCCGGACCTGCTCGACCGGCTCGGCGAGGCTGGGCAACTGCTGGCTGAGCTCGGCTGGAAAGTGGCCGCGTTCGCTACCGAGCCCGGTGAGGGGAAGGTGATCGACACGACCAGCGCCTATGCGGCATGGTTCAGCGAACTCGGCGCAGTCGCTGTCCTGGTCCGCCCCGACCTGTACCTCTACGGCGCCGCAGCCGACGCCGGCGACCTCACCGCCCTGGTCAGGCATCTGCATGACCGGCTTCGGGCAACGGCCTCGGCACCGCCATGAGCCCGCCAACGGCCCGGATCATCGCGGCGCCGGCCACCTGACCGGGATCTACGGATTCTCCCGCCCGCAGCGGGATCGACAAACATCGCCACCGCGTCTCGCGGCAGAGAAAGGAAAACGCATGACCACCGCAGGTTTCGAGCGCCTTTACAAGGACGGGGTGGACCCGGGGTGGACCCCGCGAAGGGCGGCTACCCCGGATTCGGCTACCGTCGATCATGTAGGTCTTCGAAGTCTACGTTACCTCATAAAACTGGGGTAAGTCCGGAACACGCCGGAGCCCTGGCACGTGAGCCAGGGAGTAAACTAAAAAGCAACCCGCCTGCGCGAGATTTTGGTCCAGGGCCTGGAGCGCTTGTGCCACGTACAGTATCACCGGGCCGCCGTGACGGATCTCATGGCCGTCAGAAGCCGCAATAAGGTGAGGCGAATTAAATGGAAACGATGAAGGATCTACTGCTTTGGGCCGAGGCCGGATTCGGGTCTAAGGATGCGATCGTCGATTTCGACCGTGGTGTGCGTTGGTCCTACGCCGAGCTCAATGACCGCTCGCGTCAGGTCTGCGCAAGCTACTCGCGGGATGGTGGCGTGCGGAAGGGAGATCGCGTCGGCTGGCTGACGATGGGACCGAGTGCTGACGTGGTGGCACTGAGCTTTGGAGCGCGGAAGATGGGCGCGATTCCCGTCGCGATGAACGCTCGGGCATCCGTAAGCCGCATCGCGTGGATGATCGACAACGTCGGCATGAAGACTTTGGCTTACTCCGCCGATTGTGCCGGGTTGCTTGACCAGGTGCAGGCAATCGGGATTCCAAGTGTCAAGCTGTTCGTTGCAATCGATGGGGCACCCAGGGACGGACATCTGTCGCTGGCGGATATCTATCGCTCCTACGATGGGGCGCCCGAGCCAGATGTCGCTATTGAGCAGCAGGACGTGTGTCTCATTGTGTACACGTCGGGATCGACTGGTCTCCCGAAGCCGATAATGCACACGGAAGCCAGCTGGATGCAGACGTCAATGAATCTTGCCTACCTGTGGGCGCTCTACTTTGATGACAGGTTCCTGGCGCTCATGCCGCCGCATTTCGTTGGCTGGGCGCATGTGACCTCGGCGACTCTACGTGCCGCAGCCGCTCAGGTGTGTCTGCGTTTCGAGCCCGAGGCTGTCGCCCGTGCCGTCCAGCAGGAAGAGTGCACCCACGCGATCTTCACGCCAACGCTTATCCGGCTGCTGACGGAGGAGTACCACCGAGATCCCAGCCGGTTTGAGGGGAACAAGATTCGCGTCGGGATGCTTGGAGGGGAAACGATCACGGACGACGTGCTTGAGAAGACCCGGACGTTGTTTCCGAATCTGCAGCGCACCGGTACGTTCGGCGCGACCGAGGCGGCAATGCTGCACACCGGCCTGATGAGCCAGCGTGCGCTCAAGGATCCATTGCTGTTGGGGAAGCCGCTCCCCGGCATCACCGTGGAGCTACGAGACGTAGAGAGCGATGCGCTGATCACGGGCCCAAATGAGCCTGGCGTGCTGTACGCCAAGGGCGCGGTCGCTGCGGGGGTTTGGGGGGATGAGGAAGCGACGACGAAGAACTTTCCTGGTGGATGGTGGCGTAGCGGGGACATCGTGACAGCGGATGACGACGGCTACATGTCTTTTGCCGGCCGCAGCGATCACATGTTCAAGAGCGGAGCGATCAAGGTCTTGTCCGAGGAGGTCGAGGAGGTTCTGAAGCGTCACCCAGGCGTATTGGATGCGGTCGTGGTCCCCGTCCCGGACCTGCGCTTCGGGCAGGTGCCATTCGCCTTCATCCGCCACAGCGTTCCCATCACGGGCGACGAGCTTGAGCAGTGGTGGCGCGATGAAGACGCTCCCGGCTACCTCCGGCCACGTCACTGGCACCTCCGCGGCACCGACCCATTTCCAATGGTCACCGCCGCGAAGGTTGACCGCCGGGGCTTGCACCAAGAAGCACAGGTGCAATATCAACAGACGAGTGAGGAAGTGCAGTCCACATGACGCAAGTGATCGACACCGGAACGGCGCAGGCGTGGGATGCGGCAATCGACGACTATGTTTCGCGTCTCAACGCGATCAAGGGACACACAGGCCCAGCCCCGCTCTTCCCGCACGGCCCGTATGCATTCCCGATCGTCCAGACCCAGGTCACGGCTGACATGATCCGGCTGTTCGCGCGCTCCAATGGCGACATGAACCCGCTGTGGCGTGACGAGAGCTACGCGACCAAGTCCCCCTGGGGATCGCTGATCGCGCCACCTTTGCTGGAGGCCTGCCTTTCCGAGTCGCCGTCGATGCCCAACCCCCCCCAGATCCGAGGCTGGAATGTGTTGCAGGGTGGTTTTCGGCGGCGATATAACAGGCCGTTTCGCCCCGGAGATCTCGTCCGTGGCGAGGACACGTGGCTTGGGTTTGAAGAAAAGACTCAACCCGGACGGCCCTATCGTCTATTCATCCAGAGCTCACAACGAGCCTATATAGATCAGCACGACGAAGTGATCTGTGTCGTCACTGGCCGGATGGCATGCACCGCTGCCCGCCCTCAGGTGGGTAGCGAGGACGAGCGCATAGGCCCCGATCACAGCGCGCGCGTCCGACGCAGGTTTACAACGGATGAGCTCGAGGAGGTCCACCAGGGCTACGACCGCGAGATCTCGGGCCAAGCAAGGCGGGGAGCCGAACCACGCCTGTGGGAGGACGTCAACGTTGGCGATGAGCTTCCGACCATCGTCAAGGGCCCGTATGACATTTCTGATGCCACCTCCTTCGCCGGCGTGCTCGGACTCTGCTCGGCCTTCGCTGCCAAGTGGGAAGGGATTAAGGCCGACATGGACCGTCACCCACCGGACCCGGAAACGGGCGCTCCACGCCACGCCATTGACTGGCATCTGGATGACGCCATCGCTCGGCAACACGGGCTCCCGTACGCGCACGCGTTCGGAACCCATATGGAGATGATGATGATTCACCCAGTCACCAACTGGATTGGCGATGCCGGCGCTGTGATCGAGCTCGACACCCGGCTGCGTTCGGTGCTCCTGCTGGGTGAGATCAGCCGCTCGAGTGCGCGGGTAACCGGTAAGCGGGAGGAGGACGGTCGGCATTTCGTCGACTTGGGTCTGACCGCTCACACGTCCGACGGAATACGCTACGGCGAAGGCACGGCGATAGTCGAGCTGCCGTCGAAGCGGGACACCTCTCGATCCGACGAGTCGTCGAGAATCAACCTGATTGTCTGACTATCCCGGGTCGGTCCCAGGTGACCTTCAACACGTAGCAGAACCTCTTCCATACAGATCACCTGAGCTCCTTCCCGACGGCCGCGAGACGCACTCCGTATCGCCACAGCCGACACCGGGTCAAGCCAACCGCCGGAGCTTCCTGTGGCTCGCGGCTCGGTTTCAAGAGTTACTCGATGGCCGTTAAAGGAGAGAGAGAATGGAATCACAAATAAGCGTAGTGGCCGAGGGTCACGGCTTTCCGGAGTGTCCACGTTGGCACAACGGCGAAATCTGGTTCACGCTCAGCCGACAGATAATGATCGCCAGTCTGGACGGGCAGATGCGGGTCTTCGGCGAGCTCGAGGGTCCCCTCGTGCTCGGCCTCGCCTTTCTGGAGGACGGCAGCATCCTCAGCGGGAGCGCGCTGCAGCGCCGGATCTACCGTCTCTTTCCAGACGGCCACAGGGACCTGTTCGCCGACCTCAGCGACGAGGTCGCTGACATCACCAACGAGTGTGTCCTCGGGCCGGACGGGAGCGTCTACGTCGGCAGCGTGGGTTTCAACCTTCTGCAGGGCGAGTCGCCAAAGCCAACACGGCTCGTTCGCATCGCGCCGGACGGCTCGATCTCGCGAGTGGGCCCAGAGATGACCATGCCAAACGGAATGGTCTGGTCCAAGGACGGACGCACGCTCTACGTCGCCGAGAGCATCGGCGCCAAAATCACGGCCCTCTCGGTCAAGGACGACGGAGATCTGGTGCTTGACCGCGTCGTGGCTGATCTCAGCGGAAGCGACGCACACCATCCAGACGGGCTCGCGGTTGACACTGACGGCTCACTCTTCTACGCGGACCCGGAATTGCCCGGCGGCGTGATCGTCCACATCGATGGCAGCGGTCGCGAGATCGAGCGCTACATGGTCGGCCTGCCATACGCCACCTCCTGCGCCTTGGGCGGAGACGACGGCCGCACATTGTTTGTGACCGCCTCAGAGGCGATGGCGAGTCCGGGGGAGGACCAGACACAGCGAGCAGCGATCGTCTCGGTCCCGCTCACGAGATCGACCGCGTCTACTGGCCGGCGCTAGGCGGCGGCCAGTTGGCGGCGGAGTTGGACCAGCGTGCCGCCGAGGTTGAAGAGGCCCGCAGGAACTGCTGCCGCGGGTCGCTGCGGACCACGCCCTGCCCGGCCACGGTCTGGCTCGCCTCGAAGATCGGGTCGCTCGCCGAGCTGACCGCACGGGTTTCGGGGCCCGTCGCGAGCCGGCCGATCGTCTCGTGCAGGCCACGGACGAGATCAGCCTCGGTGTCGAACGCGGTGGCGAGTTGCGTCCGTTCGGTGTTGCCAGACCCGGTCACGGCGCCCGCTCCCGCGCCGGCGGCGAGATTGCGCGCGAAGGGGGCGCTGGCGACGATTGTTTCGCGGTTGCTCTGAACGTTGCACGGCTTTGCCGACGACCTGCCCGACGGCGCAGTCATGATCACCCCGCCGCTGCGATCTCGAACCCGATACGTCGGCGCTCTGGCGTAAAGAGCTCCCGCAGGCGGCACTTATGCGCAGCGCTTCTCCTTCAGGACAACTCGACAGCCGGCGCGGTGCCGATACCCGACGTCCGTCGGCCAGGCCGGCACGTACCGCCATTTCCGCCGCAGGCTTTCACCTGTTCGCGTACCTGTTCGCTGGCGAAACGCGGAGGACATCATCGCTCTACCTCACGCTCGCCCTGTCGCTGAGCAGGCACCAGCCCGCGAGTGCGGAGGCGCCCAGAGATAGCGCGACTCGACGGCCTCCGAACATCGCTGCCGCGAGAACACATTGGACGAGTGGTGCGCCGCAGTCAGCTCGAGGCGGTCCAGCAGCAGCCCGTTGGAGAATTCGCCGACATCGACCTACAGCATCGACACCGTCACGGAGCTCACAGGCATGAAGTACACCCCGAACGCGAGCGCGAATAGGATCATGGCGATCGACCATGCGGTTCAGTCGCCGCCGCCCACAGGTGTAGGCCGCCAGAGGTCCGCGCCCGCTGCGCCGGCAGACATGACGTACACCCTCGTAGGCCGAGCGCCTATGTCCTGCGCCACGCCGAGTC
>Ga0181537_10004401_pt1 | contig 11711 bp, 7 predicted proteins | sample PEATcosm2014_Bin_39_FD_119765 | JGI IMG/M metagenome (GOLD analysis project Ga0181537, IMG submission 119765) | Peatland microbial communities from MTU Mesocosm Facility, Houghton, MI, USA - PEATcosm2014_Bin23_10_metaG | ecosystem: Environmental > Terrestrial > Soil > Wetlands > Peat | place... | reverse complement strand
TCGGTGCTGTTCGCGGTGTTCCTCGTCGGCTGGGGCGCCTCCTTGGTCTGGGGGCCGCTCGCGGACCGCTTTGGCCGCGCGCGCACGCTCGCCGCCGCGGTGGCGTGCTACGCGATATTCACCGCCGCGGCGGCGCTGGCGCAGAACGTGTGGCAGCTGGGCGTGTTCCGCTTTCTCGCCGGCGTCGGCATCGGCGGGGAGTGGGCGCTCGCGGGCACCTACGTCGCGGAAGTGTGGCCCGAGTCGCGCCGTCGCATGGGCGCGGGCTACCTGCAGACCGGTTACTACGTGGGCTTCTTCCTGGCGGCGGCCCTTAACTTCACGGTCGGTGCGGCGTTTGGCTGGCGCGCCATGTTCCTGTGCGGCGGCGCACCGGTGGTACTGGCGCTCTACATGCTTCAGCGCGTCGGGGAGTCCGACCGCTGGAGCAGCGCGGCGCAGTCCGCACACGCCACGCGGCCGCTGCGGCAGATTTTCGCAGCGCCCCTCCTGCGCCGTACGCTGCTGAACGCGGCACTCGTGACCGTGTCGATCATCGGCCTGTGGGCGGCGGCAGTGTACGAGCCCTCGGCCATCATCGCGCTCGCCAAGAAGGCCGGCCGCAGCGCAGCGCAGGCCGCGCAGCTGGCTTCCTATGGCACGGGACTGCTCTCGGTCGGGACGGTGCTCGGGTGCCTGCTGGCGCCGCCGCTCGCCGAAGGCCTCGGCCGCCGCGGGGCGCTGGCGCTCTACTTCATCGGCATGGCGGTCTGCATCTGGGTGAGCTTCGGCTGGGCGTTCTACCGTCCCGAGGGGCTCGGCGCGTTCATCGGCAGCCTGTTCTTCCTCGGCGTCTTTGGTGGCAACTTCGCGCTCTACAGCCTGTGGCTGCCCGAGCAGTACCCGACGGTGGTGCGCGCCACCGCGTTCGCCTTCGTGACCTCGTTCGGGCGCTTCGTCGGCGCCGGGGTGACCTTCCTCATCGGCGCGGCGGTGCACGCCTACGGCAGCATCGGCATGCCGGTGGCGGCCACCGCGCTCGCCTTCATCCTCGGCCTCGCGGTGCTGCCGTTCTGCCTCGAGACGCGCGGCCAGAAACTGCCCGCCTGAGGGGTGGCGGCGCAGGCACGCCGGTGCTCAGTGCGTGGCGTACATCTTCATGACGTCGCTGCGCAGGGCGGCCTGGCTCTTCGGGCGGCTGTAGAACATGTGGCCGCCGGGGTACTCGCGCACCCGCACCCGCTCCGGGTTACCCATCAGTGGCATCTGGTCGACGATCAGCACCGAGGCCATGAACGGACAGGACAGGTCATCCCAGCCGTGCACGATCAGCACGTTGAGCTTCGGGTCGATCGCCACCGCCTGGCGCAGCTCCAGCACCGAGCCGCGCTCGAGGTCACCGGGCACACCCTTCTCGGGGTCCGAACCGTCTGACCAGAGCTTGTTCACCTCGTAGCTGAGCGCGTTGTAGCGACCGCTGTACTTCCAGCCGACCGTGCGCGTGATGAAGTCGACCATCGCCGTGGTCGTGGGCGCGATGATGCTGTCGAGCAGCGGATCGTTGGTGCGCTGCGTGGGTGCGAACGGGAAGGGGTCCCAGGAGGTGACGTTCGAGTCGTAGCGGCTGCCGAGCTTGCCCTCGCTGCGGTAGACCTCGCGCAGGTATGCCTGGGTCTCGAGGCGCCCGCCCGAGCGGCGCACGAAGGTGGGATCGAGGCCGGAGAGCTCGGTGACGCGGGTCACGATGCGCTCGATGGCCTGGTCATCGGAGCGGCCCCGGAGCAGGTCCGCCACGTAGTCGGTGCGGGTGTAGGTGACGATCTGGGCCATGGCGGCATCCGAGAGCTTCCCCTGGCGCTCGAGGTTGGCCGCCGCGATGCTCGGCAGCGTCAGCATCCACGGCAGCGGTGACAGGTCGCCGTTGTTGCCGGCGCCCGGATCCAGGTACGGCGACACCAGCACCAGCCCGTTCATCGCCACCCCCAGGCGCGTCTGCAGGAAGTGCGTGATGCGCGGGCCACGGAAGCCGCCGTAGCTCTCACCCACCAGGTACTTCGGCGAGGTCAGGCGCTCGTTCTTGACCAGCCAGTCGAAGATCACGCGCGAGAGGTACTCGACGTCGGCCTTTGGCGTGTAGAAGCGCTTCTTGGCCTCAGGCTCGGCGACCTGTGCGTAGCTGAAGCCGGTGCCTACCGGATCGATGAACACCAGGTCGGTGAAGCCCAGCCAGGTGCCGGCATTGTCGAGCGGCACCGCCGGGTCCGAGGGGCTGTCACCCTCGGCACCGAACTGCACCCGCTTGGGCCCGATGGCGCCGAGGTTCAGGTACACGGACGAGGCGCCCGGGCCGCCGTTGAGGGCAAAGGTGACCGGACGATTGGCGCCAGGGACGGTGTAGGCGGTGAACATGACGCTGGCGATGGTCTTGCCCTTCTCATCCAGCACCGGCATCGATCCCACGGTGGCCTGATACCTGAGCACCCGGCCATCGAGCATGATGCTCTGTGCGACGCTCTTGTCCGCCGGAAACGGTGGCAGTTTGATGTCATCGTCCTTGCCGCCCCTCTCGCTCTCCTTGGCGTCCTCCTTCGCCTTGCCCGCGGCCGCGGGTGCGTCCTTGTCGTGCGCGGGAGCTGCGAGGGCGGCTGAGGCACAGGCGAGCAGCAGTGCCGTGAGCAGGACTTTGTGCATGGGAATCCCTGGATGAGTAGCCGTGCCGGTTCTGTGGCTGCCGGCTAAAAAAAATGGTGGCACACCGGACGGGGTAACGTCGAGCCGCCGCCGTTGCGCTGCGCGCCGCGCCGTCTCAAGAAGCCTCAAGAGGCGGCGGTCGCAGTCGCACTAAGGGGAGCGCAGGAAGAGGCCGATGGTGAGGGCAATGCCGATGCCGACCACCACCATGCGCAGCACGCGCTCGTTGACCCGCCGCAGCATCAGTCCGCCGAACACCCCACCGATGATGGCCCCGGCGGCGGCGATCGCGGCGGCAAACCAGTGCACCTCGGGGGAGAAGACGAAGATGGCCACCGCCGAGGCGTTCATCACCCCGGCCAGCACGTTCTTGGTGGCCCCGGCGTTGCGCATCGCGAGCCCGGCGGCGGTGAGGGCCGCGAGCATCAGAAAGCCGATGCCGCCGCCGAAGTAGCCGCCGTAGATCGAGATGGCGAACTGCGCCCCGGCGGCCCCGAGGCGCGAGAGGTGGCGGGGCGTCCCGCGCTTGGGGCCAAAGCTGCCCCAGGCGAACACGCTGGTGGCGAACAGCACCAGCCACGGCACCAGCCGGGCGAAGAAGTTCGGGGGCGTGTAGAGGAGGAGCAGGGCCCCGAGGGCGCCCCCGAACAGGCTGATGATCACCAGTGCCCGGAATGACAGCTCTGCGGCTCCCGAGACGTGCTGGCGCCCGGTCCAGCCGGTGGCGAGCTGCGCCGGGAACAGCGCTACGGTGGAGGTGATGTTCGCGGCGCGCGCATCCATCCCGGTGAGCATCAGGGAGGGCAGGGTGATGAACGAGCCGCCACCGGCGAGGGCATTCTGGATGCCGGCCCACAGGGCGGCGACGAAAAGCACGGCGAACGTCATAGGCGTCGGCGAGGGAGGGTTGCCCGCATACTAGCAAGCGGCCCGCGCGCGCCGCGCGCTTTGTGGCTGCGGCTTCAGTGCGTGCCGATGACCTCGGTGAGGGGCGGGGCCGCCGCGGGAACCGCCCGGCGATAGTCCTGGCCGAGCAGCGCCGCCACCGTGGCGGCGATCTGCGCCTGATGCACCTCGGGGGTGTTCGAGCGCTCCCCGAGCGGTGCGGTGTCCGGCCCCAGCACCGCGATCCAGATGTTCTCCGAGCCCTTCTCCTCCACCCCGTGCTCCTTCCACTCGCTCGGCCCGCTGCCGCGCCCGTGATCGGTGGTGATGATGAAGGTGGTCTTGTCCTTGTACTGCGGCAGCGCCTGCAGGGTGTTCCACAGCTCCTCGACGAAGTGATCGAAGTTGTGGGCACTGTGCAGCACCAGGTCATAGCGCCCCTGGTGCGCCCAGTTGTCGGTCTCCCCGTAGCCCACGAACAGCACCCGTGGCCGGGTGTGCGCGAAGGATTCGATCAGGGGTACCTGCATGAAGGCATCGTAAACGTCCTCCCCGTCGAAACGCGTGGTGGTCGCGTAGAGGCGGTCCAGCAGCTGCTGGCGCGGGGTGGCCGGGGCGGGAAACGGGGCGTCCCAGCCGACCGTGAGCGGCAGGTGGCTGCGGTTCACGTTGAAGATGTTCTTGAACGTCTCCCAGGTCGCATGCACGGCGACCTGGCCATGCAGCTGCGGCAGGCCATTCAGCCACTCGAACACGGAGACGTTGGGGTTCGGGCCGAACTCGTTGGAGTCGATGCGCGGGTCCGGGTGCCCGGTGGTCATCTCGTTGTAGCCGGGGTAGGAGAAGGCGAGCCCGTTGGTGACGCGGGCGATGCTGCCCCTGGGCTGGTTGCCGAAGATCTGCCCGCGGGTGGCGACCGTGCCCCACAGGAACGGGAACAGGAGCTTGCGCCGCTCGGTGGCGTCGGCGCGCCAGAATTCCTTCTTCAGGTCCTCTTCCTTGTCCCAGATGCCGCCGTTCTTCTCGTTGAGGAGCGTGGGGTCGGCACCGGTGAACATCTCCTGCCAGCGCAGCCCGTCACTCACGATGAGCACCACGTTGCGGGTCTTCAGGGGCGCGGCGCCCTGGGCGAGCGCGCTGCCGGTGCCAAGCAGCGCAAGCATCCCGGCGCAGGCCGCGGCGCGCACAAGTCGTGTCGATATCTTCATCTGGCAGCTCCGGCACGACTTGCGTCGGGCAGTGTTTGGGACCCCGGTACCGTGCAGGGTAGCGTGTCCGAAATTGCCGTTACAACCGGCGCCCGTGTTGCCGCGGCCGCGCGAGGCTTGACGGCGCGAAGCGGGGCGTAATACAAGCGTTCAACAAGCCCCGCCGCCGCCGCGCGCCGGCGCGGCAGCAGTGCAGGGGCGATGAACCGCGCGCGGGCATCCTAAGAAGGCCGCTGTCAGGCACGCGTGGGGTCATTACATTCATGAGGCATCAGGGGTACCGCTCGGTGCTGCTGTGCGCACTGCTGGGGCTCGCGGCCGCGGCCGCCGCCGGCGATAACCGCAAGGTGCTTGCGGCTGAGTCCCTGAGCGTCGGTGGCCTGAGCCTGCATCGCTGCGAGACTGCGGCGCCCTGGTGCGGCTCCCTGCCGCGACCGCTCGACCCGGCCGGCATCGTCGCCGGCACCATCGGGGTTTACTTCGAGTACTGGCCGCACAGCGGGGGCGGCGCGGCCGCCGGCACCCTGGTGGCCACCGAGGGCGGCCCGGGATTCCCCGCCACCGAGTCCCGCGCGGAGTACCTGGCGCTGTTCGCGCCGCTGCGCGAGCGCTACGACGTCCTGATCATGGACAACCGCGGCACGGGGCGTTCCGGCGCAGTCGATTGCCACGCGCTGCAGGAGGCGAGCGCGCTGACGGAAGCGAACATCGGTGCGTGCGGGCGCTCCCTTGGGGCGCGCGCACCGCTCTACAGCACGGCGCTGGCCGCGGACGATCTGGCCGCACTGCTGGACGCGCTCGGTATCGAGCGCGTCGGCCTGTATGGTGACTCCTACGGCACCTACTTCTCGCAGGTCTTCACCCTGCGCCACCCGCAGAAGCTGCGCGCCGTGGTCCTCGACGGGGCCTACCCTCTGGAGGGTCCCGATTACCCCTGGTATCCACACTACGCACCCGCGATGCGCGAGAAGTTCGAGCGCGCCTGCGAGCGCTCCGCAGAGTGCAGCGCTCTGCCGGGCAGCTCCCTGGAGCACATCGCCCCGGCGCTGCAGTCGCTGCGTGAGCATCCCCTGCCCGCCCGGGTGCAGCTCGGGCCGGCACGCACGCTCACCTTCACGGCCGATGCCACGCAGCTGGCGATCGTGATGTTCGGTTCGGCACCGGCGTATGCCTCGGTGCGCGAGACCGATGCGGCGGCACGCGCCTTCATCGCCGGTGACCGCGTGCCGCTGCTGCGACTGATGGCGGAGACGCGCGCCGGGGTCGATTCGCGCGACGCCACCCACAGCGTGCGCGCCTTCAGTGCCGGCCTGGCCGCCGCGGTCTCGTGCGGGGACCCGCCACAGATCTTCGACATGACGCTGCCGCCCGCCGAACGCCTTGCGGCGCGCGATGCCGCGATAGCGCGGCGCAGGTCCGAGGCCCCTGACACCTACGCGCCCTTCACCATCGACGAATACCGGCGCATGCCGCTCGACTACGCCTTCATCGACCAGTGCGTGCAGTGGCCGGCGCGCACCCCCGCCTGGCCCTCTGCGACCCTGGTGCCGGACGCGCCGTATCCGGAGGTGCCGGTACTGGTGGTCTCCGGGGACCTCGACAACATGACCCCGGTGGCCGACGGCGCCGCGGCCGCCGCGCGCTTCCCGGCCGCGCACCACGTGGTCATCACCAATGGCTTCCACGTCAATGCCCTGCCACATTCACGCAGCGAGTGCGGCGCCCTGCTGGTGCGGCGCTTCCTCGATACGCTCTCGACCGAAGACGACAGCTGCGCGGCCGAAGTTGCGCCGGTGCGTCTCGTGCCGCGCTTCGCGCTCAAGTCCGACGAGCTGTCCGCAGCCGCGGCGCTCCCCGGCAACCAGGCTGATGAGGCAATGCTGCGGGTCGTGACCGCGGCGCTGCAGGCCTGTGGGGATGCGATCGCGCGCGCGCGCGACAACGGCGCAGGCAGCGGCTTGGGCCTGCGCGGCGGGAGCGTCACGGTGCAGGAGGAGGGTGCCGGCTATCGTCTCGTGCTGCACCGCGTGCGCTTCACCTCGGACGTCTGGGTGTCCGGGGAGATCAGCTGGCCGGGGCGCACCGGTGAGGTGCACGCGGTGCTCGACGTGGCCACGGCCAACCTCAATGGCAAGCTCGAGGTGCAATGGCCCGAAGGGGTCGCACGCTCGCGCGCGAGCGTGCGCGGCAGCTTCGGATCACAGGTCGTGGCGGCGGCGGCGCCCGCGCCCTAGCGTGCCGGCTGGTACCCCGCCGGCGCGGCGCCGCGCTGCGGATTGAGGATCAGCCATGCGGCGGCGCTCGCCAGCGCAAAACCGGTGCCGATCAGGAATGCCGTGGTCCAGGCGCCGTGGCCGGACAGGTAGCCCACGATCGGGGTCGCGACGATGCCGCCGAGGTTGCCGCCGGTGTTGAGGATGCCGCCCGCCGCCATCGTGTCCTCGCCCCCGACGTACATGATCGCGGTCCAGTAGGGTCCCTCGTTCAGCTCAACGAAGAAGAAGCACATGGCGAGCGCGGCGACGGCCAGGTAGGCATTGGCCGCGTCGACCGCCAGGAACTGCAGCAGGCCTGCGGCCGGCAACGACAGCAGCGGCAGGATACGCAGTCCGTGGTGCACCCCGTAGCGCTTGGCGAACACCGCGGCGAGGTGGCCGCCGACGCCGGCGCCGATGGCCGCCGCGAGCGGCGGCGTGCTCGCCAGCCAGCCGCTCTCAAGGACGGTGAAATGGCGCTCCTGGACGAGGTAGAGGAAGCACCAGTTCGCGAGCAGGTAATACACGTAGTTCAGGCACACGTACGAGGCGGTCAGCAGCAGCAGGTCCTTGTTCCTGAACAGCGCCGCCACCCGCGGCCAGGTGATGCGCTGCTCGCCGGCCGGGTGGGCGCGCTCGCCGAGTTCCGCAAGCTCCGCCGCGCTGACGCCGGGATGCTCGGCAGGCGTGTTGCGGGCGTAGAAGCCCCACCAGAGGACCAGGGCAAGGCCGGGGAGCGTCGTCCAGAGCAGGGCGCGCTGCCAGTCGAAGTCGGTCATGAGGCGCGCGATGAGGGGCGGCGCGAGGGCGGCGCCCAGTCCGAGCGCCATGCTCTGCACGCCCTGCACCAGGGGCCACTTGTCGGGCGTGAACCAGTCCAGAAACACCCCGGCCGACACCGGGAAGATCGGGCCCTGGGCTGCGCCGAGCACGAACTGCGCGAGCAGCAGCGCCGCGAAAAGCGCCGTACCGGTGAGCACCCAGGGGGCCAGGGGCGTGGCGAGTGTCGCCGCGAAGGCGATGAGGCCGATCACCACGAACATCAGCCGCGCCCCGAGGCGCTGGCCGAGCACGCCGCCGGGGAACTGCAGCAGTGTGTAGCCAACCAGGAAGGCGGTCTCGAGGTAACTGAGCTGCATCTGGCTCAGGCCCAGGCGCGGCATCATCTGCACGCCGGCGACCGTGATGCTGCGGGCCTGGACGTAGGCCACCATGCCGAAGCCGAACAGGAACAGGTAGATGCGCCAGCGTACGCGCGGGCGCTTCAGGGGCGGGCGCTGGGATGCGGGAAGAATCCCGTCCGTCACGCGGCCCCGACGGCGTCGCCGATCCGCTCGAGGACGTAACGCCGGATGTCGAGGTTGAAATCCTCCATCGGGGCATAGTACCCGCGCGCGTGCACGCGCGCGCTGATGCCCTGCTGCACCGACTCGCAGATGGCCCAGTCCTGGCGGTTCACCAGGTCCCAGAAGCCGCTGGCGTCGGTGGGGTCGAAGCCGGGCTTGCCGAGCTCGTACGGCTCGAAGAGGAAGTGGCAGACGATGTCGGTGCGCGCCGCACCCTTGGGCTCGAGTATGAACACGGCCGCATGGTCGCAGGCGAGGCTCAGGAAGAGGTTCGGGTACACGAGTTCGCCCTTGTGGCGCACCTGCTCGTCCGCGTTCAGCCCCGGGAAGGCGCGGCGCGTGGTCGTGCCGGAGCTCGTGAAGGTGTAGGCACCGGAGCGATGCGGGACACCGCGCAGCCAGTCGAGGCTGGCGCCACCGCGGTCCTTGAAGGCGGGCACCACCGCGCACAGCTCCGGGTGCACGCCCGCGCAGTGGTAGCACTCGTTGTAGTTCTCGCAGATCACCTTCCAGTTGGCGGCGACCTCGTAGCGGATGGTGTGCCCGATGCGCAGCTCCGCGAGCGGATAGCGGCTGATGCGCGCGGGGATCTCCCCGAGCTGCGCTGCGAGCGGCGCGGCGCTGGCCGGCGTCAGGTTGAGGAACACGAAGCCGCCCCAGCACTCAAGCGCGATCGGGTACAGGCTGAAGAGCGACTTGTCGAACCCCGCCTCCCCGGTGAGGTAGGGCGCGGCGATGAGGCGACCGTCCAGGTCGTAGCTCCACTGGTGGTAGGGGCAGGTGATGCGTCCGCCGGCGATGCCACCGCCGAGGTTGGTGCCGCCGGCCGCGGCGGTGCGGCACAGCCGCGAGCCGCGGTGGCGGCAGACGTTGTAGAAGGCGCGCAACCGGCCCTCGCGGTTGCGCAGCAGCAGCACACTCTCACCGAGCACGTCGAGTACGCGGAAGGCGCCGGCCTCGGCGAGCTCCTCGGCGCGCGCCACGCAGATCCACTCGCGGCAGAAGATGCGCTCCTTCTCGATGGCGAACACCGCCTCCGAGCGGTACCAGCTCGAGGGCAGCGTCGGCTCCAGGCCGCTCACGGGCGGGGGCACCGTGGCGCTCACGAGACGCTCTCCAGGTCGGCGCGCGCCACCTCGCGGTTGAGCGGCGCATCGCGCCGGTGGCCGAGGGTGGCCGGGTCGGCGTCGAGCTCACGCGCGAAGCGGTGGCCGCTGTAGACCGCGTGCACGATGGCCCCGGGCGCCGCGGCATCCCCGATGCGCGTGACCGACTCGATGCCGGCGCGCCGCAGGTCATCGGCACGCGCGCTGAGCGCCCCGTGCAGGAAATCGTTGGAGAAGCGCGCGCCGACGATCACGAGCGAGCGGCAGGGGAAGCGTGACTCGGCGTTGGTGAACTGGTTGGCGAGGGTGACCTCGCCGCCCTCGAAGGCGACCACGCGCGCCAGGGTGTGCAGCGCGATGCCGGCGGAGAACAGCGCGCGGTGGATCTGCGGCTGCTCGTTGCTCATGATCGCCCAGGCCGAGGCGTGGCCGGCGGGGGTGACGTAACGCACCTCGAGGCCGCCCTTGGCCAGGTGCTCGGCGATGACGCTGCCCATGTAGTAGTTGTCGAAGTCGTAGACCGCCACCGGCCCTTCGATATTCGCGCCCTCGGCGATGTCATCGGGCGTATAGACGTTGGGCTCCTCCAGGCGTCCGGTGGGGACCTCGAGCGGCGAGTACAGCAGCCGCGCCCAGCGCGCGCCGGTCGCGATCACGACGTGGGTGTTGCCGAGCTCGAGGATGTCGTCCGCCGACAGGCGGTTGCCGCGGTAGATGTTGACGTTGCCGAGCCGCTCGAGCTGACCGCGGCGCCAGTCGAGTACCCGGCCCCAGCCGGCAAGCCCCGGCAGGCGCGTCTCGAAGCGCAGGCGCCCGCCGATCTCCTCGGCCGCTTCTGCAACCGTGACCTCGTAGCCGCGCCGCCCCAGGGACAGTGCGCACTCGAGTCCGGCGGGCCCGGCGCCGATGATGAGCACCGAGGCAGCGCTCGCGGCGGGCGCGATGCGTTCCGGATGCCAGCCGCGCCGCCATTCCTCGCCGATGGTCGGGTTCTGCGTGCAGCGCACCGGCACGCTGTCATGCCAGCTGGAGATGCAGATGTTGCAGCCGATGCACTCGCGGATGTCCTGCTCGCGCCCCTCGTCGATTTTCTGCGGCAGGAACGGATCGGCGATCGACGGGCGTGCCGCCCCGATGAGGTCGAGGACGCCGCGCCTGATCTGCCCGACCATGGTGTCGGGGGAGGTGAAGCGCCCGACCCCGACCACGGGCCTGGTGGTGAGCTTCTTGACGAAGTCGATGACCGGCTCGTGGCTGCCCTCGGGGGTGAAGCGCGACGGTGCGCAGTCGGTGGGGGAGGAGTCGAGCTTGACGTCCCACAGGTCGGGGAGCTCTGCGATCAGGCTGACCAGCTCGTGTGCCTCCGAAGGCGCGACTTCGCTCGGGCGTGCGCGCAGCTCCTCGAGGCTGATGCGCAGCGCCACCGCGCACTTGCCGGCGACCGCCTCGTGGGTCACCTCGAGCAGCTCGCGCACGATGCGCACGCGGTTGGCGAGGCTGCCGCCGTAGGCATCGGTGCGGTGGTTCCACTCCGGCAGCAGGAACTCGTAAGGCAGGTAGCCCATGCCGGCGTACACGTAGACGATATCGAAGCCGGCGCGGCGCGCCTTGCGCGCCGCCTCCGCCTGCCACAGCAGCAGCTGGCGGATGTCACGCGCTTCCATGACGCGCGGCCGCTGGTTGCCCATGAAGTTCACATGCGTGGCCATCCACGCCGTGCCGGAAGGGGACATCGGCGGGATGCGGCTGCTGCGGTTCATCACCGAGCCGCCGCCGTGCCACAGCTCGATGCCGGCCAGCGCACCCTCCTTGTGGACCGCGTCCGTCATGAGCGCATGCGAGCGCACGTCGTCCTCGTCCCAGAGCGTGGCGTAGGGCAGCGGCGCATCGTCGGAACTCGGGTCGATGGAGACGTACCCGGTGCACACCACGCCCCAGCCGCCCTCCGCCTTGGTCCCGCGGAAGGCGGCACGCATGTGCGGCATGGAGTTGGTCATGCCGGCGGCATGTGGCACGGCGTAGAAGCGGTTGCGCGCCGTGACCGGGCCGATCCTGACCGGTTCGAAGAGAACGTCGTAGCGCGGGTTACGGGCCATTGGCAATCCATTGATTCCGGGGACGGCAGGCCCCGCGGCGCACGGTGGCCTCACCGCCGGCGAGTCTGCCCGTAGTTGAGCGGATGTTCAATAACCGGCAGCGAGCCGTTATGCTCTGTCGCGTCCGGCAGCGCGAGCCGGCAGC
>Ga0181537_10004400_pt1 | contig 11712 bp, 13 predicted proteins | sample PEATcosm2014_Bin_39_FD_119765 | JGI IMG/M metagenome (GOLD analysis project Ga0181537, IMG submission 119765) | Peatland microbial communities from MTU Mesocosm Facility, Houghton, MI, USA - PEATcosm2014_Bin23_10_metaG | ecosystem: Environmental > Terrestrial > Soil > Wetlands > Peat | place... | reverse complement strand
TCCTGGGGCGATCCGTCCAACAACCAAGCATTTCTCGCCGGGCAGTGTGCGTTGACGATGAACGGCATCAGCATTTGGTACGTCGCCAAGCAGCAATATCCGAAACTATACCCCGTCACGTACAACGCGCTTCCGCCGCTCGGTCCGATCAAGCAGCGCACGCAGTTCAGCACGTTCACGCACGCGTTCATCTGGAAGTACAGCAAGTACCCGAACGCCGCCAAAGAGTACATCCGCTTCATGCTCGACCGCGCCCAATCCGGGCCATGGGTCGATGCGATGCTCGGCTACATCACGCCGGCGTATCGCGGCTTTAGGAAACTTCCGATTTGGACGTCGGATCCGAACATCACGCCTTATCGCGACGTCCTCGATGGCGCCCGCTTCGATGGTTGGCCCGGCACGCCCGGACGTTCTGCCGCGCAAGCCACGGATCAGTTCGTGCTGATCGACATGTACGCGGACGTCTGCATCAACAAGATGACCCCGCGGGCAGCGATGCAAAAAGCCGAAAACCGGCTGACGCAAATCTACAAAGCGTAGAGCATTTCTGCTCCGTCGCCTCGACTCTCCACCCGTACTGGGATACATCCTGATCGTGCCGGCCGTCCTAATTTTGGGCGGCCTGCTCGCATATCCGCTGCTGCTCGGCGTTTGGTTGAGCCTTACGAACAGCGTCCTCGGAACGCCGGGCGAGTTCGTGGGTCTGAAAAACTACGTCGACCTCGTCTCCGATCCAGTGTATCGCGGCGCGGCACTCTTCTCGATCGCCTATACGTTCTTCGCGGAGATCGGAAAGGTCAGCCTCGGATTGATTCTGGCACTCATCGTGAACCAGAAGTTCCTCGGCTATCGCCTGGCGCGCGCCGTGATGCTGATGCCGTATGTCGCGCCGACGGTGCTGAGCGCGCTGGCGTGGCTGTGGCTCTTCGATCCGCAATTCAGCGCGATCAGCTGGCTGTTGATGAAATTCCACCTGATCCATTCGCCGATCAATTTCATCGGCTCCCCGCTGCACGCGCAGATCTCGGTCATCGTCGTGAACATCTGGCGCGGACTTCCGTACTTTGCTATCGGCTATCTGGCCGGATTACAAGGCATCAATAAAGACTTGCTCGAGGCTGCCGCAATCGACGGCGCGTCGGCCTGGCAATCGTTTTGGCGGATCACCTGGCCGTTGCTCCTGCCGGTGACGACGATTCTCGTGTCGTTTTCGGCAATCTTCACACTCACGGACTTTCAGTTGATTTGGACGATTACGCGCGGCGGTCCGACCGATGCAACCCAAGTCTTCACGACGCTGGCCTATCAGCGCGCGATCACGGGAGGCTCACTCGGACAAGGTGCCGCCGTTGCGATATCGCCGATCGTCTTGATGATTGTCTTCGCATGGTTCGTCGTGCGCTCGGTGCGTGAGGATCGCGCAACCGTATGAGCCGGACCCGCGCGTTACGGATCTACATACCGCTGGCGTTCTATGCGGTCTTCTTGCTCTTGCCGTTCTATTGGATGCTCGTGACCGCGTTCAAAGAGAACCAAGAGCTGCTCGTCACGCCCAATCCGTTCCTGATCTATCACTGGACGGTCGAGCACGTCGTCAATTTGTTGACCCAAACGCGATATCTCACGTGGTTCGGCAACACGCTGCTCCTCTCGCTCGGCGCGACGTTGCTGAGCGTCGCCGTTTCTTATATCACCGCGTACGCGATCATCCGGCTGCGCTTTCCGGGGAGTCGGACCTTCGGGACCGCGATTTTCCTCGCGTACATCGTCCCGCCCGCGATCTTGTTCATCCCGCTTGCGACCGTCCTGATCCAGCTGCACTGGTTCGATAAATTGTGGGCGCTCGTTCCGATCTACGCGACGTTCTTGATTCCCTTTTGCACCTGGGTGCTGATCGGATTTCTCAAATCGGTTCCGCGTGAGCTCGAGGAAGCCGCGCGCGTCGACGGCGCGAGCAATCTTCTGATCATGTGGCGCATCATCTTCCCGATTGCGATACCGGGTGTGATTACCACGGCGATCTTCTCGTTCACGCTCTCGTGGAACGAGTATCTCTATGCGCTCGTCTATATGTCGTCGCCTGAGAACAAGACCGTTTCGGTCGGCATGACCTCGGAGCTGATCAGCGGCGACGTCTTCCAGTGGGGCCAGCTGATGGCCGGCGCATTGATCGGGATCATCCCGGCGCTGCTCGCGTACTTCTTCTTTGCGGAGTACTACGTCGCCGGGATGTCCGGATCACTGAAAGATTAGGCGCCTCCGGCTACTCCGGCCCAAGCCTTATACTGCGACTCCGCGCCGTGCATCGTATCCTTGCCCATCTTCATGGTCGTGGAATCTTTGCCGCACTTCATCTCCCACGCACTGAGATCGCGCTGATCCTTCGACATCGCCATCATCGCGTGAGCGTAGTCCTTATCCATGTCGCCCGTGCTTTGCATCGACGACATCTCATGAGCCATCTTGGTCATGGCAGCGTGCATCGCGTCCGGCGTGCACTCCATCGCCGAATGCATGGAGTTCATGCTCTGCTGCGCACCGCCAACAGCAGGCGCGGCGAGGCACGCGAGGCCGAGCGCCAACACCGGCGCCGCGAGAAACTTGGCAAACATAGCAAACCTCCGAGAGAGTTGTGGTGGACTCTGTGGTCCGGAGGTAGCCTACGCCCGAATCGGAGCGGCGTCGGTAAGCCCGCCCACCCCGCTTGTAAGCTAACCTACATACCCAGAGCAGGCATAGGCCCTACGCTCTTTCCATGAGCATCGCAGCCGTAAGTTCCTGAACGGGAGCCTCGGCGGCTAGTTGGGCCGCCCCTCCACAGATCGCCATCAGTGCCGCTCCGAAAGCGGTCGCCACCATCAGCGCCGCGCCGCAAGAGGGTCTGGGAACCAATATAGACGCTTACGCATGAGTGCGCGTACCGTCAGCCCTGACGGCAACCTTCGCCAGCTTACAGCGGCACCGGAACTATAGGCTCTACTTCTACGGGCAGCTGATCTCGCAGATCGGCACGTGGCTGCAAAACGCCGCGCAAGCCTGGCTGGTGCTCGATCTAACGCATTCCGCGCAGGCCGTCGGCGTGATGGGCTTTGCGCTGTACGCCCCTTACGCGCTGTTCGGTCTCTTCGGCGGCGCGCTCGCCGACCGTCTGGATCGCAAGCGCACCATGATCGTAACGCAGAGCGCGCTGGCGCTTGCCGCTGCAATCTTGGCGCTCGTCGTCGTGCTGCACGTCGACCGTGTCTGGGTCGTCGACTTGCTGGCCGCAGCACGCGGAACGGTGCTCGTACTCAACAACCCGAGCCGTCAAGCGCTCATGGTGCAACTGGTCGGGCGCCGCGAGCTCGCCAACGCGATCGCGCTCAACTCGAGCCTCAACAACGCGACGCGCATCATCGGCCCCGCAATCGCAGGCGTAATGATTGCGGCAGTCGGAACGGCGGCCTGCTTCGCGCTCAACGCGATCAGCTTCATCCCCGTGATCGTCGCTATCGGGATGATGCGCCGCTCGGAGTTCCACACGCGCGCGCGCCGGCCGGCGCAGGTTACGTCGTTCCGCGCCGCGATCGTCGAAGGCTTGCGGTACGCGCGGCGCCGCAAGACGATCGCGATTGCGCTCACGATGCTGTTCGTCATCTCGCTGGCCGCAATCAATTTCCAGGTGCTCTTGCCGATTCTGGCGCGGCAAACGCTGCACGGCGGCGCCGAAGTGTACGGTTTTATCACCGCCTGTTTCGGAGCCGGCGCGCTCGTCGGTGCGCTGTTTACGGCTGCACGCACGAAAGCATCGCCGATGGTGTTGCTCGTCGCGGCTGCCGGCTTCGGCGCGATGCAATTCGCAGCGGCGCCGCAGACGAATCCCTTCGTCGTCGGCGCAGTGCTCTTCGTCATGGGCGTCTTCTACACGACGTACACTGCGACGACCAACGCCCTGGTGCAGCTCGCGACGCCGGAGTTCTTGCAAGGGCGCGTCGCCGGGCTTTACTCGTATCTGTTCTTGGCCTCGGGCCCGTTCGGCTCGCTGTTCGTCGGATGGCTCTCGGAACGCGGCGGCACGAGCGCGACATTCGAGGTCGCCGGCATCGCGACGCTCGCGATTACGGTGGTCGGCTTCCTTGTGCGACCCTGGCCGATGCCTTCGGGGGCGGCCCCGGCACGGCGTCGTAGAGCCTAAGCGCGTGGAACCTTCGCTCGTCGCAATCGAGATTCTCAACGGCGTCGTTCTCGGCGTCATCTACGCGCTGGTCGCCGCCGGGCTGACGCTCATCTTCGGCATGCTCGACATTCCGAATTTCGCGCACGGTGCGTTCTACGCGCTCGGCGCGTACGTCGCATACACCGCGATGATGCACGCCGGATTCCCGCTGGCGCTTCTCGCCGCACCGCTTGCGGTCGGCGTCGTCGGCATCGTCCTCGATGCCCTCTTCATCCGAAAGCTCGCGCGGGCCGGACACACCTATCAGATTCTCTTCACACTCGGCCTCGTGATGATCGTGCAAGAAGCGATCGTGCTCATTTGGGGTCCCGATCCGCTTAGCGTCGATGTTCCCCACGGCCTCGGCGGGGGAATCGCGCTCGGCGTGATCTCGTTCCCATACTACCGGCTGTTTCTCGTCGCGATCGCGGCGTTGCTGATCGCGCTCGTGTGGCTGGTGCTCGAGCGCACCAAACTCGGCGCGATCATTCGCGCAGGGATCGAAGATCCCGAGATGGTCGACGCCATCGGCTACGATGTGCAGCGCCTCTTCACGATCGTGTTCGGCATCGGCGTCGCGCTCGCAGCGATTGCGGGCGCCCTCATCTTGCCGTTACGCGGCGGCCAGCCTGCGATGGGCAACGAGCTCAACGCGATATCATTCGTCGTGGTCGTTATCGGTGGACTCGGTTCGTTTGCCGGCGCCGTCGTCGGCGGGATTCTCGTCGGCTTGGTGCAGTCGCTCATGACGCTGGTGTTTCCGGCGGCCGACGAGGTTGCGATCTTCGTCGCGATGGCGGTCGTGTTGCTCGTGCGGCCGCAAGGACTCTTCGGACGACGATGAACCGGCGCTCGTTCACGTTCCCGATCCTGATGGCGCTGATCGCGATTGCACCGCTGATCGTGCACTATCCCGAGCTGCTCGCGCAAGCCTTGATCTTCGGACTCCTGGCGGCAGCCTTCAACTTACTGCTCGGCGAGCTGGGGTTTCTGTCGTTCGGGCAAGCCGTCTTCAATGGCCTCGGCGCGTACGCAGCGGGATTGCTGCTGGTGCATGTTGCGCACATGCCGATCCTGGTTGTGCTCGCGGCAGCCGCAGTGTGCGGCGCGCTCGGCGCCGCGATCGTCGGCTTTCTTGCAAGTGGGGGCGCGGGCGTCTACGCCGTGATGTTGACGTTCGCGTTCAACGAGCTGGCGTATTACCTCGCCTTTCAGATGCGCGACGTGACAGGCGGCGACAACGGGCTGCGCGGCCTCGTACGCCCGGGATTCTTCGGCCTCGACTTGAGCGGCAACGTCGCGTACTACTACTTTACGGCCGTCATCTTCCTGACCGTGTTCTATGCGCTCTTGCGCATCGTCGATGCGCCCTTCGGACACGTATTGCGCGCGATTCGCGAAAACGAAGCGCGCGCGCGGACGATCGGCTACGACACGCGCCGCTTCAAGGTGACCGCGTTCGTGATCTCGGGCGCGATCACGGGAATCGGCGGCGCGCTCTATGCGATGCTGTATGGTTTCGTCCCGCTCGAAGTCGTCGATTTCACGACCTCGACCAATATCGTCATCATGGGAATTCTCGGCGGCATCGGTTCGCCGTACGGCGCAATTCTCGGCGCGGGCATCTTCACGCTGCTGTCGGATCGCCTTAGCCACGTCTGGGCGCACTGGCCGCTGTTGCTCGGCGTCTTGTTTTGCACGGTCGTGATGGTCTTACGCGGCGGCGTCGTGTCGCTGGGGGCGCGAGTTGCTAAGCGCGCGTAATCTCACCAAGCGTTTTGGTGGGACGGTTGCGGTCGACGGCGTCGATCTCGACGTGCGCAAAGGCGCGTTGCACGCGATCATCGGGCCGAACGGTGCCGGAAAGACGACGCTCTTCAACCTGCTGGCCGGCGATCTCGAGCCGACCAGCGGAACGATTCTGTTCGAAGAGCGCGAGATCACGCGACTCAACGTCCGGGAACGCTCGCATCTCGGTATCGGCCGCAGCTTTCAGCGTACCAACGTCTTTCGTAAGCTGAGCGCATTCGAGAACGTACGAATCGCAGCCCAATCCCGCACGCATGCGAGCTTTGGCCTCTGGGCGCCGGCGCGGCGTCTGGCCGCCGTCACTGAGCGCGCCCGCGAAGTGCTCGACGAGCTCGGAATCGCTGCGCTCGCAGAACGTCCCGCCGGCGAGCTTGCCGGCGGCGATCAGCGCCTGCTCGAGATTGCGATTGCGCTCGCAACCGATCCGGTGTTGCTGCTGCTCGACGAACCCTCGCAAGGGCTTTCCGGTGAAGACGCTCGCGCATTATTAGCGCGCATTCGTGCGCTCGCCGCGCGCTACACGATCGTGCTGATCGAGCACAATATGCACCTCGTCATGGAGCTTTCCGACGAGATCACGGTGATGAACTTCGGCAGCGTGCTCGCACGCGGAACACCCGCTGCGATTCGTGGAGACGAACGCGTGCGGGCTGCGTACTTAGGATCGCGCGCAACGTGAGCCTCGTTTTACGCGACGTCTATGCCGGTTACGGCGATCTCACGGTCGTGCGCAATCTGTCGCTCGAGATTCCGGACGGCAGCATCGTTGCGCTGCTCGGCCGCAACGGCGCAGGCAAGAGCACGACGCTCAAGACGATCATGGGACTGGTCCATGCGCGCGGCGGCGAGATCACCTTCGAGGGCACGCGCATCGACAAGCGAAGCCCGCACGACGTCAATCGCAGCGGCATCGCATACGTCCCGGAAGAACGCCGCATTTTCTCCGAGCTGACGGTCGACGAACATCTGCGCATCGCGCAACGGCCGCTCGCGCAATGGCCGCTCGAGCGCATCTTCGAGCTCTTTCCGCAGCTCGATGCGCTGCGCGCGCGGCGCGGGCGATTCCTGTCCGGCGGCGAGCAACAGATGCTCGCCATTGCCCGCGCGCTCGTTACCGGTCCAAAGCTGCTCTTGCTGGATGAACCGTCGCAGGGGCTCGCGCCCGTCATCGTCGATGCGGTTATCGAATCGGTGCAGCGTATGCGCTCCGAAGGCTTGAGCATTCTGCTCGTCGAGCAAGACGTCGGGGTCGCCCTGCACCTCGCAACGCACGTCTACATTTTGGAAACGGGCGAGCTCGTCTATTCGGGAAGTACAGACGAGCTGCGCGCGCGCGCCGACGTGCAGGCGAACTATCTCGGGGTGGGATAAAGCCCGGGCTAAGGGAGGAACCATGCAACGACATCTCACGCGCCGCGACATGCTTTCGCTCGGAGCGGGCACAGCCGGCGCCGCACTCGCCGGTTCGCTTGGACGCGCCGCTGCCGCCGAAGGCGACATCACGCTGTGTGGCATCTTCTCGCAGACGGGCGCGTACGCGGTGTTCGGACGCGACACCGACCGCGGCATCAAGCTGGCGCTCTCGGAGGCGGGCGGTAAAGCGTTGGGCCACGACGTGCGCTACATCATCCGCGACGATCAAACCAATCCCGGCGTCGGCGTGCAGCAAGTCAGCGATGCAATCGATCACGAGAACGCGAAATACTTCGTCGGCGTCGCCTCCAGCGCAGTCGGACTTGCGATCGAGCAAGTCTGCGGCACGAAGCACGCGATGTTCCTCACCAGCGTCGGCGCCGACGACATCACCGGCAAATCGTGCAGTTCGTACACGTTCCGTTGGGCGGTTCCGACGTACGGCGCCGTCCGCGCGACGATGTACCCGTTCTTGAAGCGCTTTCCGAACGCGAAGCGCTGGTACACGATCACACCATCGTACGTTTTCGGTGACTCGCTCCTCCACAACGTGCAGGACGTCGCGAAGGAACACAACCTCGACTTGATCGGCAACGCGTATCATCCGCTGGGTGCGACCGAGTACTCGTCGATCATCACGGCAGCCGTCGCAGCGAAGCCCGACGTTATCGCGCTGCTCAACTTCGGCGGCGATGCCGTCAAAGCGATCAAGACGGCACAGGAATTCGGCGCAAAGAACAATTCAAAACTGCTGTACGTGTGGAGCGGCGGCCTGTTGGATTATCAGGCCATCGGCGCGGCTGGGATGGACGATCTCTATGTCGGATGCCAATACTGGCACGACGCGTCGCCCGATACCCGCAAAGCCAGCGAGCCGTATCAAAAAGCCTACGGCGAGCCGATGGGGTACGTCGGCGCGAGCGCCTACATCGAAGCCAAGTTGGCGCTGACTGGGATAGAGCGCGCAAAATCAAGCGATCCACTTGCAGCCGCGAAAGCGCTGCAAGGCTACAGCTACGCGGGGCCGACCGGACGCGAGACGATTCGCGGCTTCGACCATCAGGTCATCAAGCCGTACTACTTCTTGCGCGGTAAGAGTGAGAAGGCGATGCAGAACCAGTGGGATTTCGTCGAGACCCTTGGCGCAGCGTCATATCCCGTGCCGCAATCAGAAAGTCAGTGCAAGCTCGCGTAGCTCACGCTCGAAGCGCTGCGTGTCCTCGACAAACGGCGTGTGCCCGATTCCTTCGTACAGCGAAAGTTGCGCGCCCGGGATGACGGCCGCGTTATGTTCCGACGACGCGACGGTGACGATCTCGTCTTTCGTCCCTTGCACGCACAAGACGGGTATTTTCAGTGTTGAGAGCACGTCGTCGTTGTCGAGCCGGCGCCGCATCATCGACTCGCGCACCAGCGCCGGACACTGCTCCCCGATAGCGAGAAGCTTGACGCGATCGTTTTCGGGAAGCTGTGCGGGGTCCGCGTAGCACATATCGACGAAGCGCGCCATCGCCGGACGCAATGTCTCGAGATCCGCGGAGAACAACGCGGGGAAGAGTGCCGTAAAGCCCGGCCCGGAAAATGCCCGCGATTTCTCGCCGCCCTTCAGCGTCACCGCGCTGACGAACGCGATCGACGCAACGCGCTCCGCCCCGTACGCGCGCAGATAGTCGGCGATCACGTAGCCGGCGTACGACCAGCCCACGAGCATGACGCTGCGTAGCTCGAGCGCATCGAGGATCGCGGCAACGTCATCGGCCCATGGCCTTGATTCCGTGTAGGCCTCCGGTTGCACCGGTTTTCCGGACTCACCGTGCCCGCGTAAGTCGAAGGCGATCAACCTGAAATCGCCACGAAGATCACCCGCAAATTGCTTGCGCCACGAAAACGCCGACTGAGCGTAGCCGTGAATGAAGAGGATCGGTTTGCCCGCGGGATTGCCCGCTTCCGTGACCTGCAGGTCGACGCCGCCGCCTCCGATAACGCGCATGCCGTTATGTTCGAAGGTTTTGCAACGCGGCGCCTCCCGGGCGCCGACGGAATTGAGATCAACGCGGTCGTCGGCGGAAACGGTCCGCCGCTTCTGCTCCTGCACGGCTATCCGCAATCACACGCGATGTGGCACAAGGTCGCGCCCATGCTCGCTAACGACTTCACGGTCGTTGCGAGCGATCTGCGTGGATACGGCGATAGCGGCAAACCGGCGAGCGATCCCGCGCATCTCGTCTATTCGAAGCGTTCGACCGCGAAAGATCAAGTTGCGGCGATGCGCGCGCTGGGATACGAGCGCTTCTCCGTCGCCGGTCACGATCGCGGTGGTCGCGTCGCACATCGCATGGCGCTCGATCATCCGGGCGTCGTCGAGCGGATCGCCGTACTCGACATCGCTCCCACGCGCGAAATGTTCAAGCCGACGACGTTCGAATTCGCGATGGCGTACTATCACTGGTATTTTTTGGCGCAGCCGTTTGATTATCCCGAGCGCCTGATCGGTGCTGACCCGGAGTATTACGTGCGCGAGAAGATGCGTGCGTGGTCGCGCGGCCTCGCGCAAGAGATCTTCACGCCGGAGGCGCTCGCCGAATACATTCGCTGCTTCAGCGATCCGAAGACGATTCACGCGAGCTGCGAAGATTATCGCGCGGCTGCGACGATCGACATCGAGCACGATGACGCCGACGGCGACAAAAAAGTCGAGGCGCCGCTGCTTGCGCTCTGGGGATCGAAGGGCGTCGTGCAACGGTTGTTCGATCCGATCGCACTCTGGAAGCAGCGCGCGAAGGACGTCCGCGGTGAAGCGCTACCCTCCGGACACTACCTGGCTGAAGAGGTCCCGGAGCAGACGGCAGAGCGGCTCCTTGCGTTCTTCAAAGGTTGAGCGTCGACGTTTAGGTACCGTCGCGCCGGGAACGGGTTTGACATGTGCCCGGATGACGACCGAAGGAAAAGCTCTCTTCCGGGGATACCGCGCGCGAAAAAAGATCCGGAACGTTCGCCGCTGAGCGGGATACTGGAAGATCCCAGCGCCGCCGATCACGGCATGGCATCCCTCGACAAAGCGCTGTGGGACACGTCCCGGGACAAGAGCACGCCCGAACAGGCCGCCGAAGACGATACTTGACTCTGTCAACTGAATAGTTGACAATCGCGGGGATGTCCGTTGGAGACACCCGGATAGCGGCAGTTCGAAGCTTCAACCGTTTCTACACCAAGAAGATCGGTCTGTTGCGCGGCGGCGTCCTCCGGAGCACGTTCTCGCTCACCGAAGCGCGGGTGCTTTACGAGCTGGCCCACCGGAAGGCGACGACGGCGACGGAGCTGTGCGCTGACCTGGGTTTGGACGCCGGATACCTCAGCCGCGTGCTGCAGCGGTTCGCCTCGCAGGGTCTGATCAGCCGCCGGCAATCGCAAACGGACGGCCGGCAAACGATCCTCACGCTGACGCCGCGCGGTGGCGAAGCCTTTGCGCCGTTGCAAGAGCGTCAGATTGCTGACGTGGCGGCGATGCTTAGCGAGATTCCCGAGGGCGACCAAGTGCGGGCTCTTGCGTCGATGCGCGAAATCCAAACGGCGCTCTCCGCGTCTGCCGCATCCGAGCCGTACCTCATACGCTCGCATCAACCCGGTGATATTGGATGGGTCATCGGCAAGCATGGCGAGATCTACGCGCGCGAGTACGGATGGGACATCACGTTCGAAGCGTACGTCGCCGGCGTGACCTCGAAGTTCATTCAGGAATTCAACCCGCAACGCGAACGTTGTTGGATCGCCGAGCGCAACGGCCGAAACGCCGGTTCGGTGTTTTTATTCGACAAGGGCGATAACGTTGCGCAATTGCGCATGCTGATCGTCGATCCCGAAGCGCGCGGTCTCGGTATCGGACATCGTCTCGTTGAGGAATGCATTCGCTTCGCGCGCCAATGCCGCTACGCGAAAATGATGCTCTGGACCGTCGACATCTTGACCGCAGCGCGCAAGATCTATACGCAAACCGGATTCACGTTGACCGAGTCAACGCCGATCCGCCAATTCGGACACGATCACGCCGACGAAATTTGGGAGCTGCCGCTCGGCTAACGCGCTCCGTATTTCGCCGCGAGCTGCGTTTCCGTGAGATAGCGCTGCTCCATCTTCTTGATGTCTTCGAATCCCATGAGCGCGTTGAGTTCTTCGAAGTCAACGAGCAGATCCGGACGATCGACTGCGAGTCCGGTCGCGATCGATTCTTTGCCGGCTTCGAGTGCGCGTTTCATGCCGAAAATTGCGGCAGCCGTGAGCATCCGCGGCCAAAT
>Ga0181537_10004398_pt1 | contig 11713 bp, 15 predicted proteins | sample PEATcosm2014_Bin_39_FD_119765 | JGI IMG/M metagenome (GOLD analysis project Ga0181537, IMG submission 119765) | Peatland microbial communities from MTU Mesocosm Facility, Houghton, MI, USA - PEATcosm2014_Bin23_10_metaG | ecosystem: Environmental > Terrestrial > Soil > Wetlands > Peat | place... | reverse complement strand
TAGCGGCCCATGGCATGACGATGCCAACAACCCATGCGTCTACTCCCGAGGAAAAAGAGAAGAATGACAAGGCCCACCGGCCACCACCAGCAAAAGCCAAGAGCGATCAAGGCGATAAGTGCGAAGGGCATGGCAGCACCTCACGTGTGAATGTAAATAACATTTACATCGACTTTTTCCCCTGTCAAGGGGGCGCGTTTCTCCTAGGCCCGGCGGCTCGGCTCGGTGCCGGGCAGGCCGAGGCCGCGCAGGTAAACCAGCACATCGGCTTCAAGTAATTCCGCCGGCGACATCGGCAACACCCGGCGCGCCGCATCGCCGCGTCCGAACAGCGACGCGATGCCATGCGCCATTGCCCAGATATGCAGCGCGACCATCAGCGCCGGCGGGCGGCCATGAGCCGGCATTCGCGCGCACAGTTTGTCGGCTGCCTCGCGCAGCACGGCGAAAGCGCGCTCGGCTGCGTCGCGTAAGTCCGGGCTCGCCGCCGGCGGGATGCCCGCCTCGAACATTGCCGAATAATAAGCCGGCTCGGCATTGGCGAAGCCGAGATAGGCCTTGCCCAACCGGTCCAGCGCGACCAGCACATCGGGACGGCCGTCGTCCCACGCTTGCTTCAACGCCGCCTCGAACTGCTCGAAGCCGCGTAGCGCGACACTCGCCATGAGCTCTTCGCGGTCGCGGAAATGCCGGTATGGCGCCGCGGGACTCACGCCCGCCCACCGCGCCGCCTCGGCGAAAGTGAAACCGGCCGGCCCTTTCTGCGCGATCAGTTCGAGGGCTGCGCGCAGCAGCGCCTCTTTGAGATTGCCATGATGATAGCCGCGCGGGCTGTCGCGATCGTCCTTCGACCAGCTCATGTAAATAGCCTTAACATGGTACCGGCAGCTCCGTCGACTTTCGATGGCTGCTGGGTCGCTGACGTTTTTTCTCGTACTGCGTTTAGTGTCATAAAAGGCACGTGAAAATTGAGACGCGCGATGACCGACACTGGGGCGTTGGGCGTTAGCCGTGCCCGGCGTTGGTGCCCGGCTTTGAGCGCTGGGGTGAAACCTGGCTCAAACACCTGCCCGCCGGCGCAGACCCGCGCCGCGTCAGCATGTTCCCGACGCGGTACCAAGAACACGAGGAGTGGATCTAACCGCCGTCTTGGAGCGCGTCATGGTCCGCCTTCATGGCGACACGCAGCGGCTTCGGGATCGGCCGCGCCCGGCCGCCGCTGATGAAAGCGACGCGCACATGCGCCTCGACCAAGAGCTCGTCGCCGCGCATGACGCGCTGGCGCACGGTGGTGGAGGCGCCTTTCACCTCTTCCGGCTCGGTGACGATGTCGAGCACGTCGTCCATGCGCGCGGGCTTGAGAAAATCGATAGTCATCGAACGCACCACGAAGGCAAATCCCGGCGCTTCCTTTTCGGCAGCTTCGAATAAAGCTCGGTGATCGGCGCCGATCAGCCGCAGATAATTGGTCCGCCCGCGCTCCATGTAACGCAGATAATTAGCGTGATAGACGATGCCGGTGAAGTCGGTGTCCTCGTAATAGACGCGCACGGTCAGCACGTGGCGGCCATCGCGGATTTCGCCGTCGAGAGTGATGGAGCGCGGATCATTCATCGATAGAATTCTTCATCTACGTCCATTCGTCCATCGATCACGCGAACGATCGTGATCTGATCGGAGCCGATCGTGTAAAATACCAACTGGAGACCGGCCACAAGACAACGAAGGCCCGGAGCAAGCCTTGCTCGTTCCCTACCGATGAATGGAAACCGGGCAAGATTATCGATATTCGTATCGATTCTACGGATAAACGCATCGGCAGCATCGGGGCTGCGTTCCTCAAGGTAACGATAAACACGAAGCAGGTCGGAGCGGGCCTTATCCGAGAGGACGACCTGCATCCCCGACAGCTATTTGATCTTAGAATTCCGCGCGTCGCGCAGGAACTCCTCAAAGTTCCACTCCGAGACGCGACCCGCCGCGACATCTTCCATACCCGCGGCGATCTGCTCTTTAAGGACGCGAAATTTTTCCGCTTGTTCAAGCAGATACGCGACGGCAGGCTCCCGCATTTCCTCGGGAAGGAGATCAAGGGCTTCCGCCGCTTTCTCGCTGGTAGATTTCATGATGCGATCCTATCATTGAACCGAAAATGCGCCAATGCCACTTAGCGCCACGGCACACGCTCCGCCATCGCGTGCTCCCAATTCTTGCCGTCGAACGATCGAGGTTTTATCGCGGCAACATCGACGCCGTCGAGGCAGCGTACGTTGACGTCGATCTTATCGGGATCCGAGCGCGGAACATAGAACGGATGAATGCCGCAGGTGGCGCAGAAAGTGTGCCGTGCGGCGCCGGTATTGAAGCGATAGGTCGTCAGCGCATCCTTGCCGCTCAGAAGCTCGAACGCCTCGGGCGAAACGATGAGATGCAAAAAGCCCTTCTTGGCGCAAATCGAGCAATTGCATTCGGTGACGCGCGTCAGCTCCGCCGTCACACGGAAACGCACGCGGCCGCAATGACAGCCGCCTTCGTAGGATTGCGCCATCGTTCAGTCGTCCTCCGACGCGAACAATCCAAACTGCGCGGGATCGCGTGTCGGCTCGGGCAGGCCCAGATGGCGGAAACCGTGGAGGGTAACGAGCCGTCCGCGCGGCGTGCGCTGCAACAGTCCGCACTGGATCAGATAGGGCTCGATGATGTCCTCGATCGCGTCGCGCGGCTCCGACAGCGCGGCGGCGAGCGTTTCGACGCCGACCGGGCCGCCGCCGTAATTCACCGCAATCGTGTTCAAGTAGCGCCGATCCATGGCGTCGAGGCCGCCGCCGTCGACTTCGAGCGCGGCCAGCGCCTTGTCGGCCACCGCGCGATCGATCGCGGCGGCGCCGCCGACGGAGGCAAAATCGCGCACGCGGCGCAATAGCCGTCCGGCGATGCGCGGCGTGCCGCGGGCGCGGCGCGCGATTTCGTTGGCGCCGTCGGCGGTGATGCCGATGCCCAGCACGCGCGCGCCGCGATTGACGATCAGTTCGAGCTCGGCCTCGGTGTAAAAATTCAACCGCACCGGAATGCCGAAACGGTCGCGCAGCGGATTGGTGAGCAGCCCGGCGCGCGTGGTGGCGCCGACCAGCGTGAATTTGGCGAGATCGATCTTGACCGAACGGGCAGCGGGCCCTTCGCCGATGATGAGGTCGAGCTGATAATCCTCCATCGCCGGGTAGAGGATCTCCTCGACCGCCGGATTAAGCCGGTGAATTTCGTCGATGAAGAGCACGTCGCGTTCTTCAAGATTGGTCAGGAGCGCCGCGAGGTCGCCGGCTTTGGCGATGACCGGTCCCGACGTGGCGCGGAAATTGACGCCGAGCTCGCGCGCCACGATCTGCGCCAGTGTCGTCTTGCCAAGGCCGGGCGGGCCAACGAAGAGGACGTGATCGAGCGGCTCGCGCCGCGCCCGCGCCGCCTCGATGAACACGCCGAGATTCTTTCGCGCTTGCTCCTGACCGATAAACTCCGACAGCCGCTGCGGACGCAGCGACATTTCCGCTGCGTCTTCGTCGCGGCGCTCCGGCGTCACCAGCTTTTTTCCGGTGGTCGCGCTCACCGTTCCGGCCCCCGGGTATATTTGTTCGGCAATAACTCGCCGATCGGCACCGCCACCGGCGACGCGCCGTTCGGCACGATCACGCGCGCTTTGGGATCATAGTCGAAGATCAATTCGCGGCATGCTCCGCAGGGCGACACAACCGCGATGGTCTGGTCTTTGTCGCCCGGCGGCGGATGACGCACGGCGACGATCACGTCGATCCCGGCATCACCCACGTCGACGACGGCGCGGCCGAGCGCGACTGCCTCGGCGCAAACCGCCATGCGGCCGAGATAGGCGTCGAGATTGACGCCGGTAAAGATTTTGCCCGAGCGGGTACGCAAGGCGGCGCCAACCTCCTGCCAGTCGTCGCGATAGCGGCGCTTGATCGCCGCGCGCGCCGCTGCGATCAAATTCTTGTCCGCCGTGCTCAATTTCGCGGGCCGCTTCATTTGGCCAATTCCCTCAAGCCCAGCCGGATCAGCGTGGTCGCCTCGGCCCCCTCGCCGGCGCTGCGGGTCGCCGCTGCAATGGCGGCGGCGGCCTGCGGCGGCGCATAGCCGAGATTGACCAGCGCCGAGACCGCGTCGGTCACCGGCTGCGGCGCGCGCTTCTCGTCGAGCGCGCCGGAGAGCCGCACCAAGGTCGGATCGATATCGGTATAGGCCGGCGCTTTGTCTTTGAGTTCGGTGACGATGCGCTCGGCGACTTTCGGCCCGACGCCGGGCGTGCGCGCCACCATCGCCTTGTCGCGCATCGCAATGGCCGAGGCGAGATCGGCCGGCTTGAGCGTGCCGAGAACGGATAACGCCACCTTGGCGCCGACGCCCTGCACGGTTTGCAGCAGCCGGAACCATTCGCGCTCGATGTCGGTGAGAAAGCCGAACAGCCTGATCTGATCCTCGCGCACATGGGTCTCGATCGAAAGCGTCGCCGGCTCGCCGGCTCGCGGCAATTCCTGCAAGGTGCGCCCCGAGCAGTGCACCAGATAGCCGACCCCGTTGACGTCCAAGATCACGGAATCCTCGCCGTAGCTATCGATCACGCCTTTGAGCTTGCCGATCATCGCGCAACAACCTTTGGCGCGATAAACTTTAGCGGCGTCACCTTCAGCGCCGCACGAAGGATCACGCTTTGCCGGTGGTGCGCGTGCGTCACCGCGATGGCGAGTGCGTCGGCGGCGTCATCCGAAGCCGGATCGGCTTTCGGCAATAAGACGCCGATCATCATGCGCACTTGTGCCTTATCGCCGTGGCCGGCGCCGACGATGCTTTTCTTCACCAGGTTCGGCGCATATTCGGCGACTGGCACGCCGGCTTTGGCCGGCACCACCATGGCAATGCCGCGCGCCTGACCGAGCTTGAGCGTCGCTCTGGCGTCCTTGCTGACGAAAGTCGCTTCGACCGCAGCCTCATCTGGCCGGAATTCGTCGACAATGCGCACCAGCCCGTCGTGAATGACGAGAAGCCGCGCCGCCAGCGCATCGCGGTCGTTCGTCGTCACCGAACCGCAGCCGAGAAAAGAAAGCCGATTACCGGCAATCTCGACAATGCCCCAGCCGGTACGGCGGAGTCCGGGATCAATGCCGAGGATGCGAATCGGAGACGTCATGGCGATACGTTCATAGCATGGCGGCAATGCCCAAGCGCCGGTCGCCGGACGGCCGACGGCCTGATAGGGAGGCGTATCAATGATTTATTCCCCGACCTTATTTCCCGGCTTGGCATGACACCCGGTCTCGGTTTCGCGCTCGGCGCCATGCTCTGTTTCGGCGTCAGCGATCTTATTTACAAGCGCGCCGCTTTAGCCGGCGTCGCGGCCGGCGAGTTTATCATGCTGCAAGCCTGGACGTTCTGTCCCGCCATTACGCTATATGCGTGGCTTACCGGCACACTCGATCCGCACCTGTCCGCGCTGTGGGGCGCGCTCGCCGGATTTTTTCTCTTCATCGCGGCGTATAATTTCATTCGCAGCCTGCAGGGCGGCGCGGTCAGCACCTATGCGCCGATCTTTCGGCTGAATTTCACCGTCACCGCGGCGCTGGCCATCGTTCTCCTGGGCGAAACACTGACCGTGGCAAAAGCTGCAGCCCTCGCCTGTGCGCTGGTCGCCGTCTGGCTGTTGCTCGCCGAGGCCGGCGTGGAACGCGGCCGGCTCGATTTCGGCTCTCTCACCCGCGTGCTGGTCGCGACGGTGGCGATGGCGCTGACCAATTTCTTCTACAAGGTCGGGCTGCAGCACGGCGTCGTCCCCGAAACGGTCGTCGCCGCGCAGGCGTGGATGTTCTGCACGCTCGCGACACTGTCGCGCCTTTACACCGAGCGCCGCATTCACCTCACGCCCGGCGCCTGGCGCTATTCGAGCCTTGCGGCGCTGGCGCTGCTCGGCGCCTTTGTGCTGCTGATCCACGGCCTGGTGCGCGGTCCGGCCAGCGTGCTCGTGCCGGTAGCGCAGATGAGTTTCGTCTTTACCGCGCTGCTCGGCGCGGCGATGTTTCGCGAACGGCTGGATATAAGGAAATGCGCCGGACTCGCAGTCGCCGTACTGGCGCTCGTGCTGTTTGCGGTGAGCTGACAGCCCGCTACGCACTCATGCGGCTGACCAGCGCGTCGGACACCTCGAAATTGGCATAGACGTTCTGCACATCGTCGTTGTCGTTCAAGTTCTCGATCAGCTTCAAGACCCTCTCGCCCTGCTCGTCGTCGATCGCCACCGTGTTCTGCGGCCGCCACACCAGCGCGGCTTTGCGCGGTTCACCGAATTTGCCTTCGAGCGCCTTGGCGACCGAACCGAAGTGATCTTGCGCGGCGTAAACTTCATGCGTGGTGTCGCTCGAAACCACGTCGTCGGCGCCGGCTTCCAGCGCGGCCTCGAACATCGCCTCCGCGCTTGCCACCTTGGCGTCGTATTCGATCACCCCGACGTGGTCGAACATGAAAGAGACGGCGCCGGTCTCGGCGAGATTGCCGCCGCTTTTGGTGAAACTCGCGCGCACCTCGCCGGCAGTGCGATTGCGGTTGTCGGTCAAGACCTCGACGATCACCGCGATGCCGCCCGGTCCGTAGCCCTCGTAGCGGATCTGCTCGTAATTGTCGCCCTCGCCGCCCGTCGCCTTCTTGATCGCGCGCTCGATATTGTCTTTCGGCATATTCTCGGCGCGCGCCGCGATCATCGCCGCACGCAGCCGGGGATTCATGGCGGGGTCAGGCAGGCCCATCTTGGCGGACACGGTGATTTCGCGGGCCAGCTTGCCGAACAGCTTGGATTTTTGCGCATCCTGCCGCCCCTTGCGGTGCATGATGTTCTTGAACTGTGAATGTCCGGCCACGGCATGTCCCAAAAAATTGACGTTTCCGCGGGTGGTTATAAGGGGGCCGCGCGGAAGAGTTCAAGAACCCGATGAGACGACGCGGCTGGCTTTGTTCAGCCGACCCAATACCATTGCGCGAACAGCGCGGAATGCAGCGCCAGCACGGCGGCGAATAATCCGATGGCGGCGATGCACAGCCACAACGACCGCCTACAGTATTCGGCAAGAACGATGAAGGCCGGAAACGCCAGCACACCGAACCGGGTCATCGACCTGAACCCGGCCGGACCGCCGCTCAAGGTCAGATAGGGAACCAGTAAAACGCCGAGTGAGAACAGCGTGAGCGCGGCGGGCAGCCGCCGCCATCCCGACATGGTCAGCACCACGAGCAGGATGAAGACCCACTGGTCCAATCCGGACGGCGAAAAGTCGGTGACGCTCAGGTGCAGGAACGGCTGCAGCGTCAGCGCCCCGATCAGCCGGCTGCCCAGCGAGGTGCCGGCATGAAACGCCGCCTGCGCATCGGCAAAGGCAAACGGGTGGCCGAACGCCAGGCCGAGATAGAGCATGTAGAGCCAAAGACCCGCGCTCGCGATCGCCATGCAACCGAGCGCGTAGAGAACGAATCGCTTGCGGTCCGTCCGGAAGTTCAGCCACAGCTCCCACAGGATAACCGGTAACAGCACGACACCAACGGAGCGTGTCGCCAAGGCAAAAGCTGCCGCGACCGAAGCGGCGACATAATGCCGGCCGTCGAGCAGCGTGAAACAGCACAGGGTCAACAACAGCGCGAGCGCTTCGGTATAGCCGGCGGAGAGGAACAACGAACCCGGATAAAAACTCAACAAGGCGACCGTGAGCAACGCCACGTCGTCGTCGAAATGCCGCCGCACCAATCTAAAGAGCAGCACAACGGCGAGAACGGCGGCGACATTCGCCACCACAAGCAGCGCCACGGCCGGACTTAGTCCGGTGATCTCCGCCACGAACCGCGACAGCAAAGGATAGAGCGGATAGAACACTACCGGCTGCAGTTCGCCGGTGGGGACCCCGCCATAATGATAGCCGTGCTCCGCTATGCCGGCATACCATTCGGAATCCCAGCGCAGCAGATGATCATACCAGCGCGCGCCCGGTTGCCAGACGTCACTTTTCCACAGCGGCAGATAAATGCTCGCAACGCTCACCGCCAACAGAACGACGAGCCGCGAGCAGAGATAGATCGAGACGGCGCGAATGTAAGATCCGGCATCATTCCGGCGCACGGCCCAATCTATTGCCAAAATACCGGCCTCGCTTGTTCGAGCGCGCCGCCGAGGCGCACGGCGCCGGCGCGCACCGCAAGTCCGGTCGCCGGATCGGTTTCGACCGCGACGGCACACAGCGTCGCCGGGCCAGTGGCCGGTTCGAAGCGCGCCGACGACACGCGCCGGATGAAACGCTGCAACGGTTCTTCCTTGGCCATGCCGATGACCGAATCGAAGTCGCCGGTCATGCCGACGTCGCTCATGTAAGCGGTGCCGCCCGGCAGCACGCGCAGATCGGCGGTCGGGACATGGGTATGGGTGCCGACCACGAGGCTGGCGCGGCCGTCGCAGAAATATCCCATCGCCTGTTTTTCGCTGGTCGCTTCGCCATGGAAATCGACGATGCTGGCGTCGGCGCCGCTGCCCAACGGGCAGGCGGTGAGCTCGCGGTCGATCGCGGTAAAGGGATCGTCGAGCGCCTCCATGAAGATGCGGCCCATGGCATTGACGACAAGCACCCGCGCGCCATTCTTGGCCTCGATCACGGCCGCGCCGCGGCCCGGCGTGCCGAGAGGATAATTGATCGGGCGGATGAGCCTTGGCGCCCGCTCGATGAAGACCAGCGCCTCTTTCTGATCCCAGGCGTGGTTGCCGAGCGTAACGGCATCGGCTCCGGCGTCGAGCAGTTCGCGATAGATCGATTCGGTAATGCCGAAACCGCCGGCGGCATTCTCGCCGTTGACCACGACCAGATCGAGCTTCCAGTCGCGCACGAGCTTCGGCAAGCGCTCGTAAACGATGGTGCGCCCGCTGCGGCCGACAATATCGCCGACGAAAAGGATGCGCATGCTCTACTGGCCTTCGAACGCGATCACCTCGTTCTCGGTTAGCACGAGATCGAGCCTCTCGTCGCGGGGCGTCGCCGGCACGGTGGAAACTTCCTGGGCGGCAAACGCGATGCCGATGGCCGTCACCGGTTTGCGCGCCCGGAGCCGATTGATGGTCATATCGTAGTAGCCCGCGCCATAGCCGATGCGATGGCCGGTGCGGTCGAAGGCGAGCAGCGGCACCAGCAGAATGTCGGGCTCGACTTCGGCCGCGTCCGGCTTCGGCTCGCGGATGTCCCATTGGCCGTGGTCGAGCGCGTCGCCCCAAAGCCAAGCACGCATGATGAGCGGCTTGCCGCGCCCGGCGATCACGGGCAACGCAAGGCGCGCGCCGGCTTGCGCAAGCTTTTGCATCAGCGGCAGCGGACTGATCTCGCTTTTCAGCGGCATGAAGCCGGACACGATGGCGCCCGGCGCCAGAGCAAGCGGAAATTTCCGTGCCGCAATCGCCTCGGCCGCCGCCTTGCGCGTTTCCGCCGGCAACGCATCACGGTGCGCCGCAGCCTCGCGGCGGAGCGCTACCTTGGTTTTCCCAATGCTGATCGATGACGTCATGATGTGAAGTGCGGAGCCGCGCCGGCCGTAAGAGCGCGATCCCGGGAACCTACATAAGTAGGTGGGCGCCATATGACCGAACCCAGGGGCTCGGCCAGGGACAGCTCCCTTGAGGATCGTAAGGCCCCGGAGAATTGTCTCCTACGCACCGGGCAGCCCCGCCCGTACAATGTAATGCGCCCCGGCGGCCGACGCCACTTGATCTTGCAGAATAAAGCTAGCCCAGCGCGACGCCGCTGCCGGCATTGATCGTCGCATTGAGTTTTTTGGTGATGCTCTCGATCCGCTCGGCCGCGGCGGAGAGCGCCGCGGTAACGGAAGCCTGTTCGGCATTGCCGCGCTCGGACGCCGCGGCGCGGGCGTCATGCAAGGCGGCGAGGTCTTCCTCCAGCCGCTTGATGCGTTGCCCGGCCTCGGCAAGCTCGTCGGCGACCGTGATCGCCGCCATCACGGTAAGCCTGGTATCGCCAATCTCGCCGAATTTAGAGCGCAGCCCGCTGATGCGCGCGTCGAGCTCGCGGGCGAGCTCCATGAGATGGTCCTCCTGGCCATCCTCGCAGGCCATCCGGAATTGCCGGCCGTTGATGGTGACGCTGACCTGCGACATCTATTTTGGTCCTCAGTCTTCCGTCGAAATCACGCCGCGGATCGTCGCCATGACCTGATCGATCCGCTCTGCCGCCTCGCGATTAGCGGTTTCAAGCGTGCTGGCGCGCGCCGCGGCATCATCAAGCTCGCTCGCCAGCCGCGCCCGATCGCTACCGAGCGCATGGACCTGATTGGCGAGCGCTTCGACGTCGCGGTCGGCCTCGGCGCGCCGTTCCACCGCCGCCTCCAAGGCATCGAGTGCGCCGGTCAGGCGCCGCGCCGCATTCGCGATGGGATCGGTATCACTCATCTGGCCATCCGCCGCGGCCATCAACCGGGCACACGGAACGTGAAAATCGTGCACCAGCAATTGTTTACGAAAAGAACTTTACGTCGCGTGGAGCACGAAGGTCAACGCTTAACCGCCATCGCCGCTACGTGCCTGTGCATGACGCAAAAGCCGACCCGCCGCGGAATTGACTAAGGCGCTTCGCATGTTATCTGTGCCGCCTGTTCCACTAAAAGCGCGGCTCGCTTGCGTTCGCGCCGCGATTGGCCAATCCGATGACCAAGCCGGACCGTCTACCCGCGGCGAGCGCCACTCTCGCCCAGGCCGCGCGCTTTTCCTCAGCCGGCGCCAATCCAGCCGCGCGCGCGGATCACGACCGCATGGCCAATGCCATTCGCGCGCTGGCCATGGACGCGGTCGAGCAGGCGAAATCCGGACATCCCGGCTTGCCGATGGGCGCCGCCGATATCGCGACCGTGCTGTTCACGCGATTCCTCAAATTCGATCCGGCCGATCCGGCGTGGCCCGACCGCGACCGTTTCGTGCTCTCGGCCGGCCACGGCTCGATGCTGCTTTATGCGCTGTTTTATCTGCTCGGCTACGAGACGATGACGATCGACGAGATCAAGCGCTTTCGCAAGCTTGGCTCGCAGACGCCCGGCCATCCGGAACACGGCCATACACCAGGCGTCGAAACCACCACCGGCCCGCTCGGCCAAGGGCTTGCCAATGCCGTCGGCATGGCGATCGCCGAGCGTCATCTCGCCGCGATCTACGGCGACGACATCGTCGATCATACGACCTATGTGCTCGCTTCCGACGGCGATCTCATGGAAGGCATCAGCCAGGAGGCAATCGCGCTCGCCGGCCATCTGCGGCTGAAAAAACTTATCGTGCTTTACGACGACAATCATATCTCGATCGATGGACCGACGTCGCTCTCGGATTCTGTCGATCAGGTAGAACGATTCGAGTCCGCCGGCTGGTCGGCGACGCGCATCGACGGCCACGATCCCACGGCGATCGCTGCCGCGCTCGAAATGGCAAAGACATCCGATCGGCCCTCCCTGATCGCTTGCCGCACCACGATCGGCTTCGGCGCGCCGAACAAAGGCGGCACCGAGAAGGCCCATGGCTCCGCGCTCGGCGCCGACGAGGTCGCGGCGGCGCGGCAGAAGCTCGGCTGGACATCGCCGCCTTTCGAAGTCCCCTCCGGCATTCGCGAGCAATGGCGCGCCGCCGGCGAACGCGGAC
>Ga0181537_10004397_pt1 | contig 11714 bp, 9 predicted proteins | sample PEATcosm2014_Bin_39_FD_119765 | JGI IMG/M metagenome (GOLD analysis project Ga0181537, IMG submission 119765) | Peatland microbial communities from MTU Mesocosm Facility, Houghton, MI, USA - PEATcosm2014_Bin23_10_metaG | ecosystem: Environmental > Terrestrial > Soil > Wetlands > Peat | place... | reverse complement strand
CGTTTCGCTCCCGGACCTCTCCGTCCACATATTCGCGGTCCGGCCTGTAGTTGATGCCGAGGTATTCATGCAGCGGGATTTGCATAGCCGTGGCCATATGGTCGAATCCTAGCATGGTTTCCCATCGGACATGAACCGCCTTGGCGGGTGCTTGGGCCTTCGCCCCATGCCTCCGCTTAGGATGCCGAGTGCCCCTGGTCCCTCGTCCGCCGCGGCAGAGGGACCAGGGATGGCATGAAACCCAATCCCGTCTGGCAACAAAACCAGTGCGAGCCTCCCGCCATCACCTGCCGCACCGCAGCTGCTCACCACTTCAACGTCGCAAACATCGCCACGGCCGAAGCACCCATAAACCCAAACGCCGTCCACACCAGCACGTTCGAAATCGGCCCGCTCCGGTACTCTCCCATAATCTCTCGGTTGCGGGCAATCCGCGCAATCAGAAAAATCAACGGCACCGCAACCACGCCGTTGATCACCGCCGTCACCACCAGCGCCTGGATCGGATTGATGCCGACAAAATTGATCATCAGCCCAATCAGCGTTGCAATCGTGATCACGCCATAGAACCCGTGCGCGCGTTTCAACTTCAGATTCAGCCCTGTCCTCCAATTCAGCGCCTCTGAAAGCGCGTAGGCCGCCGATCCTGAGAAAACAGGCACCGCAAGAAGGCCCAATCCAATAATCCCCACCGCGAATATCAATTCAGCAAGAAACCCCGCGTGCGGAAAGGTATGAACCAGCGGCTCCAGTGCCTTGGCCGCCTGCGCCGCGCTTGTAATGTTCTTCACCCCATTGCCGTTCAACACCGTGGCTGCCACCACGATGATGCACCAGGTAGTGATCTGCGACGACAGCATGCCGAAGAAATTGTCTAGCCGCAGCCGCTGGATGTATCCTCTCGTCACCGCGGGCATTCCTTTGCGCAGCATGTGCTTGCTCCGCTCTTCTTCTACTTCCTCTGAAGCCTGCCAGAAAAACATATAGGGCGAAATCGTGGTCCCGATCACGCCCGTGATGATGAAGAAAAATGCAGGAGTGAATTCAATGTGAGGAATAAACGTCGCTTTCAAAATCGTGCCCCAAGGCTCCTTCACCAGAAACACCGTGATCACGTACGAAAACAGCGTAATACAAAGCCATTTCAGAATGGTTGCGTAAGTCTTGTATGACGTGAAGATCTCAAGGGTAAGAATGACGGCGGTGAAGAACAGCACAAGCACCACAAAATTCACAGGTACAATCAGCAGAGCCGCCGCGCCCATCGCCCCCAGATCCGCGCCCAGATTGATCGTGTTGGCCACCAGAATCAGAATAAGCATTCCATAAAGAACCTTCTTGCTATACCGTTCCTTCACCACCGCGGCGATGCCTTTTCCCGTCACCGCCCCAATCCGCGCGCAGGCCTCCTGCACCGCCACCAGCAGGGGCAATACAAAAAGCGCTGTCCAAAGCTGCCCATAGCCGAACTGCGCTCCCGTCTGCGTATACGTCGCAATGCCCGACGGGTCGTCATCCGCGGCGCCGGTGATCAACCCCGGACCAGCAATCCTCAAAATCTGTTTGAATTTCGTGCTGAATTTCGCCATCCGGAAGAGTGTACGAGCGGAAAAAACTCAATTCTGGGCAATCCTATCCACCCAATGCGGGGAAGACGCAGCCCGCCAATCTGCTCCGCGAGCAGTTGCATCGCTTCTTTCCCAACTCACGAATAACCGCCAAAACCAAAAACCCGTCCCAGCCAAATCACTCCGCCGGCTCCAGCGCCTCCAGCAGCATCTCCACATCGGAAATCGGTGGCAAACAGGTGCGCCCTTTGCAAATCAGCGCAAATGCTTCCGATCCTTCCGGCGCCGGAACGCTGAATTGCCCGCCCGCAATCAGCGATTCGGCCAGCCCTTCCGGAATTCCCCCGGGCACAAGTCGATGCGACGCAATCCGCATCACCGTCTTGTTCACCGCGAAACGCGACACCGCCACCGCTTCAAGCCGCGCAGCCACCGGGCCCGAACCCACCACAATCACCTGCACCGGATCAAGCAGCAGCCGCTCCAGAGCCAATCCATAGCTGCCCGCGTACAGCCCAAAGTGCTCCACAATGCCCGCAAACGATCCCAACGTGTCCTCGGCGATATGCCGGTACTCAGTCCGCCCGCTCAGCACCTCAAGCCGAAGCAGCGCGGCAGCCGCCGTCGGATTGCCCGCCGGGGTGGGTGTGTCTTGCAAAGGCTTGCGGCGAGCGCCTAACGCCCCCAGCGGCACACTTCCGTCTTCCGGTGTGGCCGCATCGTAAAATGCTCCGGCAATCGGGTCATAGAAGCGCGCAATCATCGCGTCGGCAAGCTTCACCCCCGCTTCGTAGTACCTCATCTCTCCGCTCGCCAGCCATCCATCCACCAGCGCGTGGATGGTAAATGCATAATCGTCCAGCGTTCCCGCAACCTTCTCCGCTGCTGCCGGCTCTTCACCAGAAACCCCGGCCCCCGAAACCCCATCCGAATACGCGATCACGTGGTCCAGCCTGCTCGCTCCATCCCAAGCCTCGGCCAGCAGCCGGTTCAGCGTTCGCAGCGCAAACTCCCGCGCGGAATCCATGTCCAGCACTCGCGCCGTTTCAAAGTAGGCCGTCACCGCCATCGCATTCCAGCCGGTATAAAGCGTTCGGTCAATAAAGGGAGTAGGCCGCGTCCGCCGCGCCCCCAGCAACTTGCGCCGCGCTGAATCCAGCAGCACGCCAGCCCGCTCCTCCGTCTCACCCGCCGCCGACGCAACTTCAGCCACCGTTTGCTTCACGTGCAGCACATTCTTCGCCGGATTGTGGTGCATGTCGCCCAGTTCGCCTATATCCCAATACCGCGCCGCAATCTCCAGTTCTTCCGCCGTCAGCGCGGCCCGCGCCTCATCTAGCGTCCACGTAAAGTAGTCCCCGTCGTCGTCCAGATTGATATCCGCATCCTGCGATGCATAAAAGCCGCCCCGCTCGCGGTCCGTCATCCAGTCGTCCAGCCAGTGCACAATCTCCACTGCGGTCTCCAGAAAATCCGGCCGCACAAAACTCTGGAATCCATGCACATAATTCCGCAGAAGCTCCGTGTTGTCATAGAGCATCTTCTCGAAGTGCGGAACCACCCAGCGCTCATCCACGCTGTAGCGGTGAAACCCTCCCGCCAGTTGGTCGTAAACGCCGCCGTTGGCCATCTTCTCCAGCGTCGTGCAAAACGCCTCGTGTGCCTTGTCGTTTCCGCGGTTCATCGCCACTTCCAGCAGCAAATCCAGCACTGCCGGATGCGGAAACTTCGGCTGCGATCCAAACCCCCCGTTGCGCTCATCGAACTGCGCCAGCGCCGATCCCGCAATCTTGTCCACCAGCCCCAGCGTCAGTTCCCCGCCTCGCCCAGAGAAGCTCTCGTTGTGCTCAATCGCGGCCATCACGCTGCCCGCCGACTCAAGCGCCTCATCCCGCCGGTCCCGCCACACCTGCGCCATCGTCAGCAGCACCCGCCCAAATCCCGGCCGCCCATACCGGTCGTCCCGCGGAAAATATGTGCCCCCAAAATAAGGCCGTCCATCGGGTGTCAGAAACGCCGTCAATGGCCATCCGCCCTGCCCGCTGATCGCCGCCACCGCGGCCTGATACCGAGCATCCACATCCGGCCGCTCGTCGCGGTCCACCTTCATCGCCACAAAATGCTCGTTGATCACCGCCGCCATCTCCGGGTCTTCATAAGACTCCCGGTCCATCACATGACACCAGTGGCACCACACCGCGCCAATGTCCAGCAGAATGGGCTTGTTCTCCGCCTGTGCCCGCGCAAACGCCGCCTCGCCCCATGCATGCCACCGAACAGGCTGATGCCGCGCCGAGCGGAGATACGCAGACGCCGCGTATTCAAGCAGATTTGCGTGTGCAGGCTCAACTTGATCGGGCGCTCGGGAAACGTCCTCGGACATGGCTTGAGCATACCATTAGCTCAACCTGGCAACGCACCGCCGTGGTGCCCAGGTGTGAGAAGAATCAAGCGAATGTAAGGTGTCCCATCCATCGGTCGCCGCGGCGACCGATGGGTGGGAAGAATGAATCCAATGATGGGGTGCCCCACTCTCGCCACGTATTTGTTTTGGTGGCTAGGGTGGGATAAGCAGATCTACTTCTTGCTTAGCTCCGCCTCAATAGCCGCAACCAGCGCCGGCGCATCCGGCTGCGTATCCGGCGCAAACCGCTCCACCACTTCCCCCTCCCGGCTCACCAGAAACTTCTCAAAGTTCCACGTGATCTCCGGCTCGGGCAGCGCCTCAATGCCATACCCTTTCAGCTTCTCGCGGAATGGAACCGCATTCACGCTCACGGCCTTGGGCTGCGCCGCAGTCAATGCCGCATACAACGGATGCTTCCCTTCCCCCACCACCGTAATCTTGTCGAACAGCGGAAACTGCACTCCGTAATTCAACGTGCAAAAGGATTGAATCTCCTCATTCGTCCCCGGCTCCTGCGCCTTGAAGTCATTCGCCGGAAACCCTGCAATCACCAGCCCCTGCCCCTTGTACTGCTCATAGAGCTTTTCCAGGCCCTCATACTGCGGCGTCAGCCCGCACTTTGAAGCCACATTCACCACCAGCAAAACCTCGCCCTTGAACTCCGCCAGCGACGCGTCCGTCCCATTAATCTTCTTCACAGGTATGTCATAAATCGATGCGCTCATAAATAATTCCTCCCTCCAGCACTCTCATCATACAAGTCCGCGTTCGCCACAAAGATGGTCGCTCATGTTCTGAAAGGGCACGCCTTCAAAGCTCGGTGAAAAACTCCCCAACGGCGGAAGATTTGAAAGGGCACGACTTCAGTCGTGCCAAAAATGGCACTAGACGACTGGGCTTCAGCCCCTGAGGGAACCTTCTTAGGGGAGTCTCCCTGCTGTTCTTAATCGCCCTACGCCTTCGTAGCCAATATCAGCGGCGAAGGCCCATGCGTACCCAGCGTCCGCGCATCCGTGAAACCGGCCTCGCCAAGCCACTCGCTGATCTCCTCAAACGAGTACGTATCGCCGCAATCCGTGTTCACCAGCATGTTGATCGCAAATGAAAGCCCGTTCACCGGCCCCGTCCTGTCCGCATTCACCAGGAACTCCGCAATCGCAATCGTCCCTCCAGCCCCAAGCGCATCAAACGTCTTCTTCAGCAGAGCCTTGCTCCGTTCCACGCCTTCGCTGTGCAGAATATGCCCAAGCGTCGCCACTTCATAACCGCTACCGAACTCAGCTTCCAGCAGGTCGCCCCCAACGAATTCAAAGCGGTCCGCAAGCCCAAATCGCGTAACCGTCGCCCTGGTCACGGGAATCACGCCATGCCAGTCCACGGCGGTAACGCGAATCTGCGCTGAACTCTGCGCCAGCCCGATACCCCACACGCCCGAACCCGCCGCAAGGTCAAGCACGCTCACCGGTCCGTCCGCACTCAAGACTCCCGCGCTCAAAAGATGCCCCGCCAGTTCCCGCGCCACCCCATAGCTCATCGGAAAAATGTCGTTCACAAATTGCTCAAAGAATTCGCTCCCCGGCCCTTGCTGGTTCACAGCCTTAGCCGGCTTACCCGTAGCGACCACCGCATTCAACTGCAGCCAGTTCGGCAGCAATTGCTCGCTGGTATGGCGAATCAGTCCGCCCATGAATCCCGGCTTCGTGCTCACCAGAAACGCAGCGCTCTCCGGTGCCAGCCGGTAATTAGCGTCGCCATCCTTGCGCAGAAAATCGAGACCCACAAGAAAATTCATCACCGCCGACAAGCCGCGTTCCGACGCGCCAGTAGCTTGGCTCACCTCGGCCAAACTCTTCGGCCCCTCATCCAGCACATCGAAAACACGGTGGCGGATAGCCGCCTCAAGAGCCAGCGGCGCAGCATATCCCCACGCCATTTGGAAGATACGTTCAGGTGTAACAGGTGCAGCATCTTCGTGCCCCACAGGGACCGCAACCACAGTAGTCATCTCGACCTCGCTGAAATGAATTGATGCGAATTGATAAGGGGAAAACCGCACGGGAAGCATACCAGACCGCTAATTCGCCCAGATATGAATTTCTGCGACCGTACCGAAGAATTCGCACCCATGCCCTACAATGGGCGCAATGAAAGCGAACATCATTTCGGAGCTTATTTCTGCAGCCACAATTGGAGCGCTATTCGGACTATTCATGAATGGAACGCACAACAAATGGCACCAGCTTGGCGTGAAGCCTTCCTGTTACACGAATCCCAGTATTTCGACAAAGCCTATGCGACGCCCCCTCCCGCGATTCATTGGATCTTTCTCTGGGCATTCGTCGCACTGATTGTGTTCGTTTTTTATAAAGGCATAGCTCTTATCGCATTCAAGATTCTGTCTGCATTTTCTGAGAAGAGCGATGCCGTGCAAAATTAAGCACGAGTCATCTAGACGTCACCCCAACAACTGCCGAGCCACCTTCACATACAACTCCACCGCCTCCACCAGCTCCTTCTTAGCCACCTTCTCAAACGGCGTATGCGCCACATGAATCGACCCCGGCCCAAGAAGCAACGGCTCGCCCCAGTTCGTCAAATGCGGAATGTCGGTCGCGAACTTCGCAATCATCGTCGGCAGCCCTTCCACCGCGCGCATCCTGATAAAAGGACTATCCAGCGTAAACTCCACCTCCGCCAGCCCAGCCGCGGCCTCCTGCAGCATCGCCCGCACCGGCGCCGAACTCGTCACTGTCCGCACCAGCACCTGCGCCTCGGCCTTGTCCGCAATCACATTCGGAGCGTGCCCGCCATGAATCTGCCCAATGTTCAGCGTGCTCGGTCCCACATCTTCAAGCGTCGGCAGCGGCAGCGCCAGCATCCTCCCCAGCACCTCCACCAGCTTGTGAATCGCGCTCTCGCCCAACTCCGGATAAGCCGAATGCGCCATCTTTCCCGAGCACTTAATCGCCGCCCGCAAAGCCCCTTTTGAAGCCAGCGCCAGCCGATTATCCGTAGGCTCGCCATTAATCAAAAACCGGCTGCCCTTGGGATTTTTATTAGCCACCTGCGCGCCCGCCGAATCCCGCTCCTCGCCGCTCACAAACAAAAGCCCAACCCGGAATCCCTCCGCCCGCAGCAACTCAGCCGCAGCCACTTGCGCGGCAATAATTCCCTTCGCGTCCGACACGCCGCGCCCATACAAAAACTCATCGTCCTCGGTAGGCGGAATGTACGGCGGAACCGTATCCATGTGCGTTGAAAACACCAGCTCCGGCGTCTCCCCCGCCACGCCCGCATACACATTCCAACGCGCCCCCTCCGCAGCGCTCTCCCTGGGTTGCGGCACCGGAGTCTTCTCCACTTCCCATCCGCGCCCCGCCAGAAATTCAGCCAGAAAGTCGCCAACCGCACCCTCGTGATAAGTAGTCGACTCAATAGCGCACAGTGCGAGCGTAAGCCGGATAGGATCAAGCGGATTGCCGGAATCCGCAGTTAAAGGTCCGTTCATAATGCTGCCAGAATATCGTATCCAGCATTCCCCGCATCCCACTCGTTCGCGCCGTAGGCGTTCGCCGCGGCGAATTAGCCCTGCGCCTCAGCGTGGTGTGGGGTCTGGGGTCATCGACAACGATTCACCTGAGTCCCATACGTCGCTCAAACTCCTCCCTGCAACTAACCCGATTTACCTCCACTCTTCCCAACCCACACCAAACCCGAAAAACTCCCGAAATCCAACCCATTCTCTCCCTTCCATCACCCGGAAAGGCGTAGAATGGGGAGTGGAATGTCCGCCACAATTACACCCGGCCAGGCTATTTCGAGTTCCGAAATCTCGACTCCGGCCCCGTCCCTCATCAAGACCCTGAGCATCCCCGGCCCCGCAGGCCGCCTGGAAGCGCTTCTGAATGAAGGCGCTCCCAACGCCCCCTTCTCCGCGCTAGTCTGCCATCCCCACCCTCTCGGCGGCGGTTCTATGCACAACAAAGTCGTTTACCACGCCATGAAAGCGCTCAACGATCCGGCCTGGGGTTTCAACTGGCCCGTCCTGCGCTTCAATTTTCGCGGCGTCGGCTTAAGTGAGGGCACGCACCACGGCGACGCCGAAACCGGCGATGTACTGGCCGCTCTCGACTGGCTTGAAAACGAATACAATCACCCCATCGTTCTCTGCGGATTCAGCTTTGGCGCCGTAATGGCCCTCAAAGCCTGTTGCACCCGATCAAGTTCCTCCGCGAACGTCCGCTCTCTCATCGCACTAGGCCTTCCCACCCAGGTCGACGGCCGCACCTACGACTACTCTTTCCTCCCTCACTGCACAATTCCCAAGCTCTTCCTCAGCGGCGATCACGATCAATTCGCCCCCGCGGCCCAATGGCTGCGGGTTGCATCCGCCGCCGCGGAACCCAAACAACTGGTGCTCCTCCCCGGCGCCGATCACTTCTTTACCGGTCAACTGAATTCCATGCAGCGGTCGCTTGCCGGTTGGCTAAAGGAGCAACTACCTTGACACCGGTCAGCGATATCGCTCTTGAATCTCTGCACGAAACGGCCACCGGCATCTTCACCGGCGCGTTGGAAGCCTGTAACATCCCATCGGCATTCGACCGGCGCGTCCGCTTTGAAGGCAACGTCCTCCATCGCCTCATCCCCGACGGCAGCGGTCCGGCCACCATCGATCTCTCCGCCTTTAAGCGCATCTTCGTCATCGCGCTGGGTAAAGCGGCCATCCCCATGCTCGATACCTTGCTCGACCGTATGAAGCGTCGTCAGGGCCTCCGCGGCATCTGCTGTGCTCCCCAATTACCCAAACTCCGCAACTGGCGTTTTCGCTACTTTGAGGGCGGCCATCCGCTGCCCAATGAAGATTCCTTTGCCGCCGCCCGCGCCACCCTCGCCATGCTCAAAAAGGCAAAGAAAGACACTCTCATCTTCTTCCTCATCTCCGGCGGCGGCTCCGCCATGTTCGACCTGCCCATCGACCCGCAGATCACCCTCGATGAGACCATCGCTTTCCATCAGCTGCTCCTGGCCTCCGGCGCGCCCATCAACGAAATCAACACCCTCCGCAAGCACTTTTCCGCCGTCAAAGGCGGACGCCTGGCCATGGCCGCGCCCGAAGCAGCCAAGATCAGCCTTCTCGTTCCTGACGTGCCCCTCCGTTCCCTCGATGCGCTCTCCTCCGGCCCCACCTCGCCCGATCACTCCACCGTCGCCGACGTCCGTCAGCTGCTTATTAAATACGATCTTGCGCCAAAGCTTCCGCCATCAATCCGCGCCTTTTTTGAGCGCGAAGACCTGCCCGAGTCGCCCGGCAACAAGGGCTGGCGTCCGCCCTTCTTCCCCCAAAAGCCCAAGGCCGATACCGTTCCGGCGCGCCGCGTAACCGCCGCCCTCTCCATGACCGGCGAAGACGAAGCCTTTCGCGATTCCGTCTTCGAGATCCTGCTCTCCAGCCACGACCTGGTGGAAAGCGCACGCGCCCTCGCACAGAAGGCCGGATACTTTGTTGCCGTCGACAACAGTTGCGACGATTGGGACTACGCCGACGCCGCCCGCTATCTTCTCGAGCGTTTCCACGCTCTGCGCGCCATCCATCCGCGCGTCTGTCTTATCTCCGTGGGCGAAGTCACAGTAACCCTCAACCGCACTCCCGGCGCTGGTGGCCGAAATCAGCAGTTCGTCATGGCCTGCGCCCTGGATCTTGAGAAATACGCCGGTTGCCATCTCACTGTCTTCAGCGCCGGCTCTGATGGCATCGACGGCAACACCCAATCCGCCGGCGCCATCGCCGACCCCACCACAGTCACCCGCGCCCATGCCTTCGGTTTCCACCTCAAGGAGTCCTTGGCCGCCTTCAACGCCTGCCCCATGTTCACCGCATTGGGCGACGCGGTAGTCACCGGCCCCACAGGACACAACCTGCGCGACCTCCGCCTCCTAATCTCCGACAACTCCTAGCCCAAGCAGCCCTATGATCCTGATTCCTTGTTCTCGATTTCCGTAGTCCCTGGTCCCTTAGTCCCTCGTCATCTTGAAATTCTCATTCGTGCAATTCCATGTAACCTCGCACCCTCCATACACACTTTCCAAACCAACCAAACTGTCCTTTACGGCAATTCCGTGGTGTCCAACCAGGCTTTTCATTCACTCCTGAGTGAACATTCAGCCATTTCACCAACCATCCAGGCCGACGTTTGGCGCATTCACTAACCCTCCAGACCAACCTTTCGATGCACTTTTTCACGTCTTCACTTCTTCACTTATTCACTCTTTTTCACGTCTTCATTTCTTCACTTATTCACTCTTTTTCACGTCTTCACTCCTCCACTTCTTCACCCATTCCTTCATTAAACTCCTCGCCCCCGCAAGAACCCGCGCAATGCGATAACATTGCATTCACACTTGTATCGTCTTGTTGAGGATAGGTTTGTGGCTCGAAAAGGTACGCGCAAAGCAGCCGTCAAAACCCCCGATATTCGCACCGTGGCTGCCCTGGCCAAGGTCTCCATCGCCACCGTCTCAAGAACCATCAACGGCTCTCCCGCAGTCAGTGATCGTCTCTCAAAACGCGTCTGGCAAGCCATTCAGCAACTCAATTACTTCCCCAACACCCACGCCCGCTCACTAGTCTCCGGCCGCAGCCGTATCCTCGGCATCATTGTTGAGAACATTACTAACCCATTCTTCCCCGAATTAATCCAGCGTTTTGAAGAAGTTGCGGTCGCTCACGGGTACGAAATTCTTGTCAGTTCCTCCAACAGTGACCCGGCCGTATTGACTACCTGCGTTCGCCGCATGCTCGAGCGAAAGGTGGAAGGCGTGGCCGTTCTAACCTTCGGCGAGGAAGAGCCGGTTCTGGACCAGTTGGTTCACCACGACGTGCCCATGGTGCTTGCCGAATTCCGCCCCGACAACCCAAAAATTGCGACGATTCTCCTTGACTACACCACGGGCATTCACGCGGCTATCAGCCATCTGGTCGAGCTTGGTCATCGCAAGATCGCTTTCCTCGCGGGGCCACACAAACTGCATTCGGCCATCACCCGCGAAAACGACTTCCGCACGGCAATGGAAACCTCGGGGCTGGCAATCCAGAAAAAGTGGATCATTGAATGCGACCACACCCTAAAAGGTGGCGTCGCCGGCTTTTCCAAGCTTCAGGCTCTTTCCACCCGGCCCACCGCCGTCGTTTGTTCAAACGATATGACAGCCATCGGCGTCCTGCGCGCCGCTTATATGGAAGGACTCCGCGTGCCCCAGGACCTGTCGGTCGTAGGCCTGGACGACATCGACTTCGCGGAGTTCACGCTTCCACCGCTCACTACGATCCGGTTGTCGAGGAACGACCTGGCTCGCGCTGCATTTGAGGCCCTACGCCAGCAGGCCGAAGCCCCCAATAACCCCAAGATGCAGCGCGAATTCCTTGTCTCCACCAGTCTCGTTGTACGGGGATCAACGGCCGCGCCGTCCTCGGCAGCGCACTAGTCATCCCCCCATGCCGTCATTCCAGCCGTCCGCCCGGCAGTTATCGAACAACTTCCAACATTACTTCGATATCCAGATGTCGTGTGCTTCCCGGAATATCAAGCGATCCCAGCGTAACCGCCTTGCCGACAGTCAGCAGCGCGGTATTCTGCAGGCTTGCGTGGCGGATCACCGGATTGCCTTTCAACGCCGATTCGTCTTCTCCGATAGCCGATTGATCGACGTTTGAAAAAACCTCTGCACCGGAATCGAAT
>Ga0181537_10004396_pt1 | contig 11715 bp, 9 predicted proteins | sample PEATcosm2014_Bin_39_FD_119765 | JGI IMG/M metagenome (GOLD analysis project Ga0181537, IMG submission 119765) | Peatland microbial communities from MTU Mesocosm Facility, Houghton, MI, USA - PEATcosm2014_Bin23_10_metaG | ecosystem: Environmental > Terrestrial > Soil > Wetlands > Peat | place... | reverse complement strand
GCTCGATGGTGACGCGTCGCTGCGCAAACGTCCGATGCGCCGGATTGCAACGCCCCTCACCTCGATGGGCGCCGCAATCGAACTCGACGAGGGTTCGCATGCACCGATCCGCGTGCGCGGAAGCTCTCGACTGCGAGGTTTTCGCTACGAGCTTCCCGTCAATAGCGCTCAGGTAAAAGGCGCGCTCATATTTGCGGCACTCGGCGCAGAAGGTACAACCGTTCTGAGCGGCGCGCTTCGAAGCCGCGATCACAGTGAACGCATGCTGCCCACATTCGGCGGCAGCATCGTTGCGAGCGACGGAACGCTCAGCATCGACGGCGGACAACACTTGCACGCGCCGCGGGGAACGCTGACGATTCCCGGCGATCTCTCGAGCGCCGCGTATTGGATCGCCGCCGCTACGATCGTGCCGCACAGCCGCGTGGGAATTGCGAACGTCGGTTTGAATCCAACACGGCTCGGATTCATCGACGTGCTGCGGCGCATGGGCGCAGCGATCACGCTCGTTCCGCACGCCGCATCGGCGGAACCGATCGGCTCGATCGTCGCAGAGTATGCGCCGTTGCGTGCGACGATCGTGGAAGGCGACGCCGTTCCCGATCTGATCGATGAGCTGCCGCTGCTTGCTATCGTGGCGTCGTTTGCCGAAGGTACGACGCACGTGCGAGGAGCCGAGGAGCTGCGGTACAAGGAATCGGACCGCATCGAAGCGATCGTGCGGGGTGGACGCGCGATTGGGATGCAAATCGAGGCTTTCGCGGACGGCTTCGCGGTCACCGGACCCGCGTCGCTGCGAGGCGCGACGATCGACGCAATGGGCGATCATCGCATCGCGATGGCATTTGCAATAGCCGGACTCGGAACGCCCGAGCCGATCGCGATTTCCGGCGCCGATTCGGTCGCGATCTCGTATCCGGAGTTCTTCTCGACGTTGGATACGCTGCGTGGCTGAGCGACGCGCGGCCGTGATCGGCCACCCAATCGCGCATTCGCTTTCACCCGCGCTCTTTGCAGAATTCGCACGCGCGGCCGGCGTCGATTTGGACTATCAAGCCGTCGACGTGCATCCGGATGCGTTAGCCGCGACGCTTGCAACCTGGCGCGACGACGCGCAATTCGTCGGGTGCAACGTGACAATGCCCCACAAGGAGCGCATCATCGCGCTGCTCGAGGGTTGCGCCGATGCCGCGCAGGCGACGTCCGCCGTCAACGTCGTACGTCGCGCGGGTGCCGGCTTCATCGGCGACAACACCGACGTTGCGGGTATTGCCACGACGTTTTCGTCGGCCGGATTCGACGTGCAGGGCTGCGATGCAGTCATCTTCGGCGCCGGCGGCGGCGCGCGCGCCGTTGCAACAGTGCTCGGTGACAATGGCGCTGCAAAGGTTACGATCGTTGCCCGCACGGTCGCCCGTGCGCGTGTCCTCTGCGACGGCGCCTCGAAGCGCTCGCCGGGAACCGCGTTTGACGCCCTTGCAATGGACGGTGCGCGGCCTTCTCCGGCGCAGCTCTACGTCAACGCGACGCCGCTCGGACAAACCGGCCAACCTGCACGCGATCTTCTTCCGACGAACGCACCGGCAGCATCGCTCGCTTTCGATCTCGTCTACCGTCCCGCTACAACGCCATTCTTGACGCACGCGGCTGCGCGCGGGATGAAAGCGATCGGCGGATTTACGATGCTTTTGGAACAAGCACTTGCGACATTCGAAGCGTGGTTCGGGTTTCGTCCGCAGCTCGACGCAGCGGCCCGCACGCGTTTAGAGAGACTTGCCGCATGAGCTTACGCTATTTGACCGCGGGCGAATCGCACGGGCAAGCCTTGCTCGGTATCATCGAAGGCATTCCGGCCGGCGTCGCTATCGACGCAGAGTATCTCCACGCGCAAGCTAAGCGCCGGAAGCTCGGCTACGGTCGCGGAAACCGGCAAAACATCGAAACCGACGAGATTCGCATTCTGGCCGGCGTGCGTTTCGGTAAGACGCTTGGAAGTCCAATCGGCTTGATCGTCGACAACCGTGATTGGCGTTCGTGGTCCGAAATTATGTCGGTCGCCGAGCCGTCAGACGAAAGCGCCCGCAATCGCCGGGTCGTCAGCGTGCCGCGTCCCGGACACGCCGACCGGATCGGCGGGATCAAATACGCGCACGACGACATGCGCAACGTTCTGGAGCGCGCAAGCGCGCGCGAGACCGCAGCTCGGGTTGCGCTGGGCAGCGTCGCACGACGCTTTCTCGAATGCACGGGAATTGAAATTCAAAGCCGCGTTGTGCGCATCGGCGACGCGGTCGACGAGTCCGCGTTCGCGGAAGTTGCGACGGATGCGATCGACGCCTCGCCCGTTCGCGCGCTCGACTCCGCAGCAGCGCAGCGCATGATCGACGCGATCGAAGCGGCAAAGCGCGCCGGCGACACGCTCGGCGGCGTCATCGAAGTGATCGCGCGCGGCGCGCCCGTCGGTCTCGGTTCGTACGTCCAATGGGATCGCCGCCTGGAAGCCGACATCGGCAAAGCGTTTCTTTCGCTGAACGCGATCAAAGGCGTCGAAGTCGGTCTCGGCTTCGAGCTTGCGCGTCAACCGGGAACGACCGCGCATGATGCATTTTTCCCCGGCAACGGCGACGGCTCACGCACGTCGTATCGCACGAACCGCTCGGGCGGAATCGACGGCGGCATGACGACCGGACAACCGATCGTCGTGCGCGCCGCGATGAAGCCGCTCGCAACGCTGATGAAGCCGCTCGACTCGGTCGATTTGAAGACCGGCGAGCCCACGCAGGCGCACATCGAACGCAGCGACGTCTGCGCTGTTCCCGCGGCGGCGGTGATCGGCGAATCGCTCCTCGCGCTCGTGCTGGCGGAAGCGCTGCTCGAAAAATTCGGCGGCGATACGATCGACGAAGTCCTCGAGCGCGTGCGCGCCTGGGACGCAACGGCGCGTGCCCGATAGCATCTTCCTCTGCGGACTCTCGGGAAGCGGAAAATCGACGGTCGCGCCCCTCTTAGCGCAGCTGCGCGGCTGCGCAGCGCTCGACACCGACGCGATGATCGTTTCCGAAGCCGGTGTTCCGATCTCCGAAATTTTCAAACGCGAAGGCGAAGCCGGATTTCGCGAGCGCGAGGCGCGCGCGGTTCAAAAGGCGTGCGCGCACGAATGCGCGGTCGTCGCACTCGGTGGGGGAGCACTCGAACGCGATGATTCGTTCGAGGCTGTCCGCACGGCCGGCACGTTGATATTTCTCGATGCACCGGATTCGGTGCTGGCGACGCGCCTCGAACGCGGTGAAGCGCGCCCGCTTATGGCGCAACCCGATGCACTTGCGCGCATGCGCGCGCGCCGGCTGGCGCGCTTTGAGCGTGCAGCCATGCGCATCGACACAAGCGTCCTCACCCCGCAAGAGATCGCCCACCGTGTGGGACAGCGATGAACGTTCGCGTTCCGCTTCCCGGACGTGCGTACGACGTCGTCATTCGCGATGGCGCGCTAAGCCATCTCCCGCGCCTGACGGGCGCACCCGAGGGATCGCGCGTCGCAATCGTCGGCGACCGCCGTCTCGCGAAACTCCTGGCGCAAATCGAGCGCGAGTTCGAAGCCTACGGCAATCCTACAACCGCGATCTCCGTCACCGCATCCGAGCGGCTCAAGTCGCTGAAAAGCATCGAGCCGTTGTACGGGAAGTTTTTGCGTGCCGGCCTCGACCGCCGCTCGACGATCGTCGGCATCGGAGGCGGCACGATCGGTGATGCGATCGGATTCGTCGCAGCCACATATCTGCGCGGCATCCGCTATGTCTCGGTCCCGACGACGTTGCTCGCCGGCGTCGATTCAGCAATCGGCGGGAAGACCGGACTCAATCATACCTTCGGGAAGAATCTGATCGGCCTGTTCGCGCAACCGGATCTGGTCGTCGTCGATCCATCCGTGTTACGCAGTCTCGACCGGCGAGATCGCATCTCGGGTCTGGGCGAGATTCTCAAATACGCGTTGATTGCCGACGCGCGCATGTATCGCGCGCTTGAGTCCGCGTGGCGCGACCTCGTTGCGCTGCACGAGCCGCTAACGACGCGCACAATTGCGCGTTGCGTCGCGATCAAGGCGCACATCATAGCGGCCGACGAACGCGAACGTCTCGGTTTGCGCGAACAGTTGAATTTCGGACACACGGTCGCGCACGCGCTCGAAAACGTCGCCGGCTACGGTAAGCTGCGCCACGGCGAAGCCGTGATCGTCGGCATGCGGGCCGCCGTCGCGCTTTCGGCCGAGTGCGGTCATTTGCGCACGCACGATGCTGAGAACGTCGAGACATTTTTGCGCTCGCTGCCCGTTCCGAAGACGTGGCAAGGCTATTCCGCGCGAGCGATTGCCACGGCCGCTCGGCATGACAAGAAGCGCGGGCCGAAGGGAATTCGCTTCGTGCTGCTATCCAAAATCGGCGTGACGGTGAGCGACGACGGCGTTTCGAACGCGTTGCTGCTCGACGTCCTGCGCCGCATCGGCTTTGCGCGATGAACGTCGTCGTCATGCAAGCACTGGAGCGACTCGCCGCGAACAGCGGGGGGTGAGGGGGACCCTACTTCGAGCGGCCGGTTTGCTCGCCGGCCTAACGTTGCTTGCGAACTTTGCGCTCGGTGCCGATGGCGCGCCGCTCTTCGTTCCGCCTACCTCGCCGGCGGCCATCGCGTCGGCGGCGCGCGGCTTCAGCGTCGCTAATATCGATCCGACGTGTAAACCCTGTCAGGATTTCTTTCGCTACGCGATGGGAGGCTGGCACGCGAACAATCCGATTCCGCCGACGTCGAGCCGGTGGTCGGTGCTCGATGAGCTGCGCGGACAAAACCGTGCCGCATTGCACGATCTTCTTGAAGACGTCTCACGCGACGCGTGGCCGCACGGGTCACCCGGACAAAAAGCCGGCGACTATTACGCGTCCTGCATGAACGTTCGCGAACGCGACATTGCCGGACTCGGCCCAATTCAAGTCTATCTTCACAGCATTCGTGCGATCAAGGATCTTTCGGACGTGCGTCTCGAGACGGCCGTGCTGCAGAATCTCGGCGCGCGCCCATTTTTCTTCGCCGGCACCGAAGGCGATCCGCGCGACGAGCAGCGCACGCTTGCGTTCATCGCGCAAAACGGATTGGGACTCCCCGATCGCGATCTCTACTTCGCTCCGGATGCGCGCGCGGATCTGATCCGCAGCACCTACGTCGCGCACATTGCGCGCGATTTTCGCCTGCTCGGCGACGATCTCCCGACCAGCACTGCTGAAGCGCACGCTGTCATCGGGGTCGAGATCGAGCTTGCGCGCGGCTCGCGAACGCGCGCTGCGCTCCGCGATCGTGTTGCGAACTATCACAAGATGACCCTCGCCGAAGCGCAGGCGCTGGTCCCGAGCTTCGATCTGGCGCCCTTCTTTCGCGATCGCATGGCAAGCAGCGTCGACGTGCTCGACGTCTCGCAGCCCGACTACTTCAAAACTCTCGAAACCGTGCTTCGCACGACGCCGATTGCGGAGCTGCGCGCGTACCTGCTCTATCGCTTGATCGAACGAACCTCGCCGGCGCTCTCGATTGCGTTTGCCGATGAAGCCGATACCTTCGACGCCGCCCTTGTCGGCCGCCGCGAGCAGCAACCGCTGTGGTACCGGTGCGTCCGTTCGGTCGACATGGATATCGGAGATGCGCTGGGTCAGCTGTACGTCGAACGTTCCTTCACGCCCGAAACGCGCGCGGCAGCTCGGCGCCTCATCACGAACGTGCAAACCACGTTTCACGATCGTTTGGGTTCCTTGACGTGGATGAGCGAACCGACGCGGCGCGAAGCACTTGCGAAGTTGGACGCCATCACCGATCATATCGGCTATCCCGATGCATGGCGCAACTACGATACGCTCGGCATCGATCGCGGCACATACATCGACAATTCGCTGCGCGTCTCGCTCTATCGCGCGCGCAACACGTTCACGCACCTGGGGCGTAACGCAAGCCGCGACTTCTGGTCGATGTCGGCCCCAACGGTCAATGCTACATACAGCGCAGCCTACAATGACATCACGTTTCCCGCCGGATTGCTGCAGCCGCCCTTTTTCTCGACGCACTTCGACGACGCGACCAACTACGGCGCGCTCGGCGTCATCGTCGCGCACGAGCTGACGCATGCGTTTGACGACGAAGGCCGCCGGAGCGACGCGCAAGGGAACCTGCGCGACTGGTGGCAGCCCGGCGATGCCGCGGCTTGGAACGCTCGCGCGGCTTGCGTTGCGCATGAAGATTTCGGACTTCATGAAAACGACAAGCTGACGATGGGCGAAGCGCTCGCCGATTTGGGCGGCGCCGAGATCGCATACGACGCCATGGAACGTTCGCTCGCGGGCAAGCCGCGTACCAAGATCGACGGCTGGACCCCGGAACAACGATTTTTCCTCGCGTTCGCGCAAACGTACGCGACCTTCGAAAGCCCGGAGCGCATGCGCATCGACGCGTTGATCGATCCGCACCCTGACGGGCGCGATCGCGTTCTGGGAACGCTCGTCAACATGCCGCAGTTTCCCGAGGCGTTCGCATGCCGCCGGAACGATCCGATGTATCGCCCGCCGGCTCAGCGGTGCGCGCTATGGTGAGGGCGAACGCCCGCGCATGGATCTTGGAATAAAAGGAAGACGCGCAATCGTCTGTGCCTCGAGCAAGGGGCTGGGAAAGGCATGCGCGGTATCGCTGGCGCGCGAGGGCGTCGATCTGGTCATCCTCGCACGCACTCGCGAGCCGCTCGAAGCAACGGCTAAGGAAATTCGGGACGCAAGCGGCGTGAAGGTAACCGTCGTCGCGACCGACATCACGACGCCCGAAGGACGGAAGGCGGCACTCGACGCGTGCCCGGAGCCCGACATCCTCATCAACAACGCGGGCGGGCCGCCGCCTGGGAATTTTCGCGACTGGGATCGCGACACGTGGATTCGCGCCGTCGATGCCAACATGCTTACGCCGATCGAGCTGATCAAAGCCGTCGTCGACGGGATGATCGCGCGAAAGTTCGGACGCATCGTCAACATTACGTCGAGCGCCGTCAAAGCGCCGATCGACGTCTTGGGACTCTCGAATGGCGCGCGTTCGGGGTTGACCGGCTTCGTCGCCGGCGTCGCGCGCACGACGGTGAAGCATAACGTCACCATCAACAATCTGCTGCCCGGCTCGTTCGGTACGGACCGTTTGTTTGCGACGATTAAAGCCCAAGCGACGACCCGCGGCGTCTCGTTCGAAGAAGCCTCGGCTGCCCGTGCCGCCACGATCCCCGCAGGACGTTTCGGCGAGCCGCCTGAGTTCGGCGAGCTGTGCGCATACTTGTGCTCGGCACAAGCGTCGTACATCACCGGGCAAAACTTTCTCATCGACGGAGGCGCCTACCCCGGAACGTTTTGATGACTTCGGATTTCGCCGCCCGCAACGATCTCGGTCTCAAGCTCTGGAACGAAGGCAAACGCAAAGAAGCGTTTGTGGTCTTCCTTGAGAACGCGCAGCTCTTCCCCACGAACGCGACCGCACACGCGAACCTCGGGTTCATCTTTTTGCGAGCCGGAGCGCTGGATGAAGCCAAAACCGAATACGAGAACGCGTTGCGGCTCGAACCGTCGCACGCCGACGCAAAGCGTGGTCTCGCGGCCGTGCTCGCCCAGCTCGGCAATTCTCCCGCAGCCGAGCTTCGCGAGATCGCAGGCAAGGAAAACGCGATCACGGTCCTGCCGTACAACGGTTCGCGTAAGCCGATCAACGTGCTGCTTCTGGTCTCGCTCGGCAGCGGCAACCTGCACCTCGAACGGCTACTCGACGATCGCTTTTTTGCCGTCACGAAACTGGTCGTCGAGCTGTTCTCTCCCGGGGCCCATTTACCGCCCTACGACATGATCTTCAACGCAATCGGCGACGCCGACAGCGGAGCGGAAGCGTTGATGCTCGCGCAACGCATTACCGCGGGCAAACGAAAAGGCGCGGTGCTCAACCCGCCCGACCACGTGCTCCGCACGACTCGCGTCGAAAACGCCGGACGCTTGCGCTCGATCCCAGGCACGCTGACGCCGCGAACGCAGATTTTCCCCCGGGAAAAGCTGATCGGCTGGGACGGCGGCATGACGCTCGCAGAGCACGGTTTCCATTTTCCGTTGCTGCTTCGTTCGCCCGGACATCACACGGGTCACAATTTCACGTTCGTCGAGCGCTCGGACGATCTCGAAGTCGCTGTCGGCGGGCTCCCCGGCGCTCAGCTTTACGCAATCGAATACATTGACGTGCGCAACGAAGACCGCAAGGTGCGGAAGTATCGCGTCATGTTCGTCGACGGACATTTGTACCCGCTGCATCTCGCGATCTCGAGCGACTGGAAAGTGCACTACTTCTCGGCGGACATGGCCGATGTGCCGGAGCACCGCGCCGAAGACGAACGTTTCCTTGCCGATATGCCCGGCGTGCTCGGCCCTACAGTCATGACGACGCTCGGCGCCATCGCAAATGCGCTCGGGCTCGACTACGCCGGGATCGACTTTGCGCTATCGGCGGACGGCCGCGTCGTGATCTTCGAAACGAACGCGACGATGGTGATCGTACGTCCAGAGGAGGACGAACGCTGGGCCTATCGGCAAGCGCCGGTGCAGCGCGTCATGGACGCGGTCCGCAAGATGCTCCTCGACCGGGCTACTCTCGCCTAAGCCGTTCCAGAAAAAGCGCGGGCTTGCCGCTGAAGACGCCCTGCTCGAAAACACGATAGCCGCACTTTTCCGCGACGCGCAACGAACGCACGTTTTCCGGATTGATCAAGCAGACGGTTTTCGGATGCGTGAGATTCGCGTCAGCCCATGCGACGACGGCTAATCCTGCCTCGGTTGCGTAGCCTTTGCCGTGCGCGTGCGTTGCCAAGGCAAATCCGAATTCTGGAAAACCGCGCATAGCGGGCACGATGTCACGCTTGAAGTCCGCAAGGCCCGCCTCGCCGACGAACTTCCCCGAAACTTTCTCCTCCAGCAGCCAATATCCGAATCCCATGAACGACCAGTGACCGACGTACGCCAACATGCCGCTCCATGTTTTCTGGAGCGTCGACGGCGTTCCGCTAATGTGGAGCGTGACGTTCGGGTCAGTCCACATCTCCGTGCAGTTCGCGAGATCGTCATACGTATGCGCGCGCAGGCGCAGACGCTCGGTCTCGATTATCGGAACGACTGACCTGCCGTGCATGTTTAAGGCTTAACCCGTACGCCGACCGTTAACATTCGAGGCGGGGCGTAGTGATTGCCTTGCGCGTTGATGTACGTCACGAAATACCGGTCGTTCAGTATATTGTCTATGCCGATCGTAAGCGCGGCTTTTGGCGATAGCGCGATGCCCTCTTCGACGTTGAACGTCATGTGCGGCGTTCTCTTACACGGTCCGCCAAGTACCGCTTCTAGCATCGGGCCGGCGCACGTCACCCCTCCGTTCGGGTTCAGGCTCGACGAAAGACCGCTGCCGTACTCGCCGTCAGCAGAGAACCACCCTCCACGGTGATTGTTTAAGAGCACGCCGCTCGCGACGCTCCAGTTTTGCTCGTGATCTGCCGGTGTGTAACCGGCGCCCTGTCCAAAGCATGGCGCAAGCAATTGCGTTTCGCAGCCGCTGTTTAGCGACACGACGTGCGCAACCGAGAAATAGGCACGCCCATTACCTGCTACCGGCCGGCTGTAGTTGAGTGCTTCCTGCGAAAGGCGCCCGAGGACGTAGTTGATGTCCTGATGCAGCAGCGTAACGCCGACCTGGGTGTCGTCGATCAGGTTGTTTGCGTTCTTTTGCCACACGCGAAAACCGAGATCGCCGTTCCCGACTGCGATGTGTCCCCCCAGCTCGAGCTGCGTATCGCGTTCCGGTTTCAGGTCAAATTGCGCCGGCGACGGCTGCAGCGGGAGATTGAGTCGGTATGCAGCCAATGGGCTTACGTTCTCGAACGAGAACGGCTCGAAGAAGCGCCCGATGTAGCCGTAGACGCTCGCGCGACTTCCGAAGTATCGTGTGATCTTCAGCCTCGGGCTGAACGCGCCGAACCCATCCCCGAACTCCGTCGACTTGATCGTGAAGAAGTCATAGCGCAGTCCGTAATCGGCTTCCCAAAGATCGCTCATGCGCCAGCTGTCCTGAATATACGACGTATACGTGTTGCCCAGGTTAGGATCGTTGTCGACGACGGTCGCCGGGGCGTCGGGCGTCGCCGGCGTCACCACCGGCGCCAAGAAGTTCCCGGGCTGCAGCGTCACGGCATAGTACTTCAAGATTCGCGAGAGGTCGTACGACGCGCCGGCCGCGATCGTGTGCCGTCCGAAGCGTTGATTGTAGTCTGCCTGCATGTTGTAGTCGATCGCGGTCCGCGTGTCGGCGAGCGAAACCGCACATGTCGTCGGCCCGAATGAGACTGCCGGATTGACGAGCGCGGTCGCACAGTCGGTTGCTGAACCGCCGTTTCCGTTCGGGAACGGTGCGACGTTCACGGCCTCACCATAGATAAAGTCGTCCGTCGGATCTCCGAAGTCTTGAATCCTCGACACCTTGTACGACGGCCCGAACGTCACTTCGCCCGTATCCCCAATCGCATGATGAAATTGTGCGGAAAGAAACGTATCTGCTTGCGTCTCGTTGTCGTCGGTATTGGCCGGCTCACCGCCGTCGACGTCGTTCGGAATTTGAAAGGTGCCGTGACTGTTAACGAACGTGATGCTGGTGAAATCACTTCCGCGGGCAGGCAAAGTAAAGCGCATGAATTGACCGAGCGAGCTCGCGTTGTTGTGGGGGGAACCGAAGTTAGGGGGATCGAGACCGCGCGTCGTTTGCTGACCGGAGAACGCGACGTCGAACCCGCCGCCTCCCGGAATCGGTGCGTGGTATCCGATCTGACCCTGAGCATCCGTGTACGAGCCGCCGGACAAATAGCCGTCGAAGCCTGCCGGTCCGGTCCCAGCCTTCGTCGCCATGTTGAAGACCGAGCCGAATTTCAAACCATATTGCGCCGGATACGCTCCCTCGATCAGATCGACGAGTGAAAGGTTGTTGAGGTTGATCTCGCCGCCGATGTCGCGGTTGAGCTCTTGCGGCAACGGGACGCCATCGAGCATGTAGTTGATGACGCCGTGGTCGCCGTTCATGTGGACGACGCCGTTTGCACCACGCACGGCGCCGGGCATTTGAATCTCCATCTCGGAAAAGCTGTTGTTGAACGGCATCTGTGTTAATGCCGTAGAGTTCAAGACGACGTCGCTGCCGCTCCCGTGCGCGACCGCCGCTTGCGCTGCATTGACGACGACGTGACCGATCTCCTTAAGCGGCTGCAACGCAATCGCGACGATTGCGCCTCCGCTTCCGAGATCGACCCGAACACGCCCCCGTAGGCTGCCGCTTTCAGCTGCAACATCATACGTACCGACAGGAAGCGGCGGAAACGAAAAGTGCCCTTTCGCGTCCGTCTTCGTTTGAACGATGTGGTCGTTGCCGGACGCCGTCACCGTAACGTCTGCGGCCGGGACGCCGTTGTTCGTCACGGTTCCGCTAAGGAACGCAGTTGCATTAACGGCGTACGACGGCGTAGCCCACAGGAAAGGTAGAGAAATGCTAATTACGGTGGCGGCGATGCAACGCCGAACGTTCTGAGGCACGAGATCTCCAATCGCGATGAACGACGCGCTTTACGCGTCGCGGCTGCTAACG
>Ga0181537_10004395_pt1 | contig 11717 bp, 15 predicted proteins | sample PEATcosm2014_Bin_39_FD_119765 | JGI IMG/M metagenome (GOLD analysis project Ga0181537, IMG submission 119765) | Peatland microbial communities from MTU Mesocosm Facility, Houghton, MI, USA - PEATcosm2014_Bin23_10_metaG | ecosystem: Environmental > Terrestrial > Soil > Wetlands > Peat | place... | reverse complement strand
GACGTAAGCATTTTCAAGCTCGGAGAAAGCCTCGTTTGCCAGCATGGCTGGCTTCTTATCCTGTGTAAGACCGCCTCCAGGATATCCCCCGATCAAGACTTGTTGAAAACCAGTCATCTAGTTACCTATGGCCATCCAATAAAAAAGGGCATCGCTACTTGATGTTATTCGGTATGTAAACTGAGCGGCCGTTACCGCGGGGCTAGTATTTACTGTTATTGCACCTGAGCTTGCGCTGCTATTTTTCGATGTCAAAACTATGGAAAAAGGTGGGTTACCAGAGGGAAATTCCAAAGGGAAATCGACAGTACCATCGGTGCCAGGACTCGCTACCGATCCCCATTGGATAATTAAACCGCCAGGTAAAAAAGAATATCCGTTGGGTGTGGGAGAGGGCGTTACATTGACGGTAAGCTGTTGAATTAAGCCCCCGCCTGTTTCCCAAAACAAGGCTTGATCGTCTGTCTCATCGTCAATAGTCTTGGAATAGAGTTGTCCATAACCGGCTATCGCCGCAGGATCTGCTCCTTGTGGAACAAAGTGAGCAATATTATGATAACCAGCCGGATTGCCAGTTAAATTATTATTCGTCACGCCATTATTATTAACGTGATCTATGCCAAGCGTCTCAAAAGTTCCATCTAGGTTATTCCTAATCACGGATTTTGTTTGACCAAGCGATGACCCATCTGGCGGATATCCTGGCGTATATGTGGGTATAGGCATCTTCTCTCCTTAGCTAACGCAGACGGTTGGTATGGGCTGCACATCCTGCGGCCTTTTCATTTTCTTCTTAGCCTTTTCGCTCAACTTCGCTTTCGCGGCGTAAAGTGGTTTTTTAAGCACTTTTTCGTTTCTCTTAATGACGACCATGATTATTACCCTGTTGTATGCCGCCCTACGAAAGGCCCTCCGCCCATGGGGATAGCCTTGTTTGGCAACGATTTAAGTTTCTTTTTCTTATTGATCTCTGGAAGTTTCTGCGGTTTACTTTTCTGCTTCATATCGACCCAAAGTTGGTTAATCCGCCGCCAGAACCATAATTTTCAGTGAGCTGATCTGTGTAGATTGTCTTGATCCTTTCCTGGCCTATCTGTGCATACGTTCTCGTTTCGATTATGTCATAGCGCTCTCTGAGCATCTTGTCGATGAATATGACGCCGTCGGTATCAAGCCTCTCTTCAAATATCTTTTTAGCAGCACCTACAGAGAATATTTCCCACCACTCAGAGAGTTCGGGATTGCCTGACATGTCAGAGGCGAGCAAGGCTTGAATAGGCTGTCGATAGCATGTAAGCTCTATAGTGTAACCAGAATCGGGCACTGGTGAAAGGGTAAATTGGTTCTGATAGAACATGATTGCAAGAGGAATAGAGTACTGCTTAGGATTGTATTGAATTTGTATCGGAGTTCCTTCAGGAATAGCCTCAGCAAAGATTAAGCCGGTAATTGCTCCTGTCTGATAGTTTATCGTGGCATTACCTGGTATCGTAGGCGTCGATGAGGCATATTGACGATAGTACGTCCAGCCATATTCCTGATTGCTATTGTTAGAAGTCTGGAATATTTGAATAAGGTTCCCTTGACCATCATCGGTAACGTTTTGCGTCTGGCCTATGCCATTTGCCCCTATGACATTCGCTGTAATGAGGATGTTTTGCACTCGGCCTTGCGGGAAAAACAGGTTTGAGCCTCGCTGTAAACCAAAATTATCTGTCGTTATCGCCCCAGGATCATTATTAACGCTGGCAATCAGGGGAGAAGCCGTCGTGTTACCGCTGTAGGGCCCTGTATTTCCTGCCCCCGATGCGAAATTTGTATACTCCTGCCAGTTGTAATTAACAGCGTAAAATTCCCAAGGGTTGTGAAAGAGTTTAATTTCTCTTTTAGAGCAATAGCAGGGCTGATTTACCGTGATATAAAGCTCGCTATTGAAAGGATAGACATCCTGGCCGACGTTAGTCGTGAATGTGTAAACGTCCTTGAGCTTTAAAGATCTGAACTTGGCCGGCAAATCGTAGGCGTAGAAACTATGCATTTGCTGCACGATATACGAATCGGTCACCTGAAACGCATTGCTAGAACCCGTCAGCTTGCGCGTCTTGGTAACGGCATTTGCTAACTTGGGATACAAAGGGTATGTGGGTACAAATGTGCTCATGCAAGCCTCGCTTTAGCAATCTCGCAATACTCAGCCTCTTTCTCAATGCCAATCGCGTTTATGCCCAGCTCTTTTGCGGCGAGTAGCGTAGAGCCTGATCCGCAAAAGGGATCGAGTAGCGTTGGATTGCCAGGAGGCGCTAGAAGCTTGATTATGTATTTCATTAGGGCTATGGGTTTAACCGTCGGATGCCCATTTCCCTCGCCACGCTCTTTACTCGAAGCCTTGGCGCAGTAGAAGAAGCGGGAAGCTCCGCCTGAGTCATTTAAAAAATTAGGAGAATCTGACCAGCCACCTGAATAACAACTAACTCCGCCTTTTCCGCTCCTCTGTCCAGTTCTTTTATCTGGTCTACTTGTACTCACCCCGCTCATCTCATCCAGCGCCATCGCCGCCTCCTCATCGAAAATGACGTTCGCGGGCCAGCGGCCTTGTGGATGAGATTCACTCGTCATTTGTCCCCATCCTCCTTCATAACAATTTCTATGAGGGCCTCTGGGACTTCCAGTATTATCTTCCGTTTTTATCCTACTCTCATCAATATTAATCCCTCCCACGCCCCATTTCTCGGCATTCTCCCTAAACGTGCCGTCCAAGGGCTTCATGGCAATAATGATAGGCTCATATGCAGGCTTGAGCGCCGTGCCATAACCTTTCCACGCTTCGTCCATTTGGCGACCGAAATTGTGGCTTTTTGTAAATCCAGAGCCATATATCCAAAAAATACAATCGCGTATCTCCCACCCACCCCCTTCAATAGCACACATCAAATGATGATGAGTACGCGACCCGCCAAATGCCGCGAGCATTGCGCCTGGCTTGCATATTCGTAAAGCCTCAGCCCATATCTCAATTGCAGGTATTCGCCCATCCCAATGCTTGCCCATAAAGTGCAGGCCATAGGGAGGATCGGTAACGATAAAGTCGACGGAATTCGGCGCCATCTTCGCCATTTCAGTGAGGCAATCGCCATGAATGATTTGTTGCATTGTTTCGGGCAAAAGTGATAATTGTTCACACGCTGTCATACTACCGGCTGGTTATCGAATGCATCTTCTAACGTGACCGTCGTAGTACCCTGTATAATGCCAGAACCTGCCGGAACGGCTACACAGGGTATTTGAGGGTCTTGTATATATATAAACGGATAAAAATTAGTCGTGTCTACTGCTATTGTTACCGTCGTCGGCGTAATAGAAACAATTTGAGCTTTCTGATTATTCAGCTGAATCATGCCATTGGCTGGTGGAACGCGAAAGCTTATCCATTCCGCAACGGTAAAATTGTGATCGCCGGCAAAAGTAACAAGAGCAGGGAACGCTTGTGTAATTTCCGTTATATATTGCAGGTTCGGAATGAAATCCGCACCAAAAGGAGGCCCATAATTTGAATTATATGGGGCTGTCAAAGAACGTCCATGGGTGTAAATCTGACTCGTGAAACCGTGTCAAAACTACGAGGTAGTTTTTTCCCATCGGCAGGCAATTCAAGATTATAACGCCTTACCTTTCTCTTCGTGTTATTCAAGTGCTTTATGATGCCCATGGGCAGGTCGCATATCTCGCCATGGATCATTTTGATCATCTGAATAGGCTCGCCAGGATATTTGCGATAGGCAAATTCCAGCCACCCTCCTTGAGCATCAAGGAATTCAAACATGCCCTTGCGGATTTTGTCGTCTTCCTTGCGCATCTTCTTAACAAGCTCTTCTCTTTCAGCCGCAGGGAGAGTATTTTTTGCTTTCTTATTTAGTTCTCTAACTTCCATGAAAATCCTTTATTTAAAGGAGGGGGAATTAACCCCCTCCAAATAGTTACGCGTTTGTGATTCCATTTACGAAATCAGCCTTGAACGCAAACACTTGCATGTTCGCGTTTGCCACCCCAACAGCCGACAAACCTATATTCATGACGTATTGCGACAGATTGTCGAATGCATCAGCTAAGTTTGTGCCTGGAGGCGATGCGGGTATCGTCGCACTTCCGGCAAGCGGAATTACGCCCGAACCGGCAGGGAAACAGACCGCGGGAGATGCCCCACCTGCAAAGGCCGCAGATGTTGGGAACTGGAATGCAGTAAAACCGGTCGTATTCACATCGATGGTAATCGAGGAAACAGTCGCGGAATTAGTTACACTCAAGACCCTAGCCGCTCCAGCAGGTTTGCTAGAGAAAGGCCCGCTCCCTGAGTTAGCTGTCAAATTGCTCAGCTGAACCATGCCATAAGGCGTTGGGATCATGAAATCCACAAGTTCGCCAGGCGTGTAATTGTTCTGTCTAAAGAAGTACACGACGGCTTGACTTGCTTGCGTAATGTAGGCAACGGGAAGCGTGTTAGGCAGGAAATACCCTGGGTATACCTTCTGGTAATATCCTGTCGTCCCGTTTGCAACTACGAGGCCAGCACTTGCAGCAGAAGCGGCAAAGCCAAGCGTAATGCTTACCCCTGCCGAAACAGCTGTTACTTGATACAAGTTAGACCCGCTAATTTGTTGTGCCCCTGTCACGTTTATAAGACGGACAAAGTCGCCGACGTTGATACCCGTGGTAGTCCCTGTCGAAACAACAAATGTAGTGCCATTGACCGCCGTAATCGCCACTTTTGTGAAAGTTGGTGGATTAGTTTGGTCAATGAAAGTAAAGCCTCCCGATGCACCTTGCGAGGCATATGTGGTAACGCCTGAACCTGTAGAACTTGGTTGCCCAAGAGCTAGGTAAGAGCCGGAAGCCATAGAGGTAAACCATTCCGAATAAATCGGATTGGCAGCAGTCGATTGCGCGCCCCAGTTTGTCGTATCCTTGACGAAAACCCAATCGGGCTTTGCTGTCATGGGGATATTAACGGCAATGGGTGTTGCTGGATTGGTATAAGACCAAGACCCAATAAAAGAATATGGCAACATAAATTATGACCTCCTTAAATACCTGTTGAGCGTAGGTTTTGAATCCAGAGATCGTTCGTGATGCACTGCCCTTGATAGAACGAGCAACCGGCTGTATGACGAAGCATACATGGGTCGTTGTTATATCCAGGAGGCAGATAGATAAAGCGTGCTTTACCCCCTGCTTGCCATACAACTTTATAAGCTTCTTTAGCCGACACGAAGCAGTTAGCCATATCATTTCCAAGCAAAGATGCATTGGGTGTGACAGAGCCTTGCTCAGAGGCAAAGAAACGGACGTTATTCGCTCCGCCAATCTCGACGCTCAAAGTTTGCGAGATGTTCGGATACTGGAATTTCTTGACGAAACCCGACATGTTGTACAGAACGGGTATCATGCGAGTCGTCAACATGCAGCCGTAGGCATCACCGATAGGCGATGTCCCAAAGCGCAGTTCCGCTTCCACGATGTTCGTGATGTACTCTCCAGAGTTATTCTGAAGGACGGTAAAGACGTCATCCACGTCCGAGATAGCCATCTCAGTTGGAATATCGCCATTTGTCCCCAAATTTCTGTTACTTTTGTGACCAACTGGTAAGAATTACTTACTAGTTGGCGGGGAAACCTCTTCGGATCTCCCTCTCTATGTTTCCATAGAGTTCAGACTGTCGCTTCCGTCTTTGACGGTCTCCTCACTCAGTCGTTCAGGCTGATAGAAAGATTTTGTAAATAAAGTATCCTAATGAGAAACAACCAAACTTCATCATAGTTATTTCAAAATAGTACATTATTTTATCTGCCATATCTTGCCCCTTGTTGTCCGTCCGCTATGCGGCGAGGAGTTCCAAGTCAATCAGAGGAAATTTAACGTCAGCAGGATTTTGTTTACCGACGCAATTTATAATACTTGCTGAACTTTCGAGATTATCGCGCTGGAGGGCGTCCTGAGTTTCTCTTAAGCTCTGCCCTAAACGTGCCGCAGCACTATTGAGGACAGGGTCTTCGTTCGTAATTGTTACCTGACGAGTCAATACGATATAAGTCGCATAGACGCGTACTCGGCAGTCCACGTCAACGCGATTAAGCTGCTGAGGTGGTGGGTTGTTTTGGCCATCGTCGAGAGGCACTTCAAACAGGTCAAGCCTGTCGTAGCGCGACTGACGATCAATAAAGCCTTGATTGTCCGGCAACTCCACGGGTGTAGCAAACAACTGGTGAATCAAGTTGTGCTCGGGAGTTGACAGCAATTTTGCGTTGTACCGCTGTTGAATTTGCGGGGGCAACGATGCAATTGATACTGTCATATTCTATGTTCCCTTGACCTACTGGGTCATTTCGGGAACCGAACTTGCGAGAGCTGCATACCCATGCATTTCGCGATAAAGATCCTTCTTCATAGCATCGGTGAGCTTGAAAGCCTGGGCTATAGGCCGCTTATCGTAGGCCATGGGAGACGTGACCGCCTTCTCTGACTTAGCAATAGCCTTGTCTAATTCCTTCTCTCTTCGCACATCCTTCGCTGATTCAGAAAGCTTCATAGCTTTGATGTATTTGTAGCTCTGCATTCCGATTTTATACGGGTCTTTCATGTCCGCAATCGATGCCGCCAGCTCTGGTTCCTTTTCTTCCAAAATTGATAAAGTTTCAGGAGTGACGACCTCGGAGAAATCCGAATATTGACGATTCAAGCGATCCATGAATTGATCTTGATCTCGCTGCTTGAGCGCTTTCGCTACCTCTTGCTTAACGAGATCCTCGGCATTTTTGAGCACTTTCTGAGAATTTTTCTCAGCAAGCTTTTTCACCTTGCTATAAGGAATGAACTCTTCATCGCCGATTTTATCAAACTCATCGAGCTCTTGAGGCTTAGATGCCATATTACCAAGCTGAGCTTGCATAATCTGCATCTGACCTTCTCGCAATTGTTTCAGCTCTCTTTCGAGTTCGGCATTCTTAAGACGCATCGCCTTCAAGTGCTGGTTAGTTACCGGCTCTTGCCCTTGTTGTGTCTCTTTCACTTCATTGACTTGGTTCTCAACCGGAGGTGCTACCTCTTGTACTTCGCTATTTGGGTTCTCAATCTCAGTCATGAATTTCCTCTCTGCTCGGTGGTCGGCTAAACCCACACATGATACGCCGTGACGGAGGGCTATCCGCCTTTGTACGCCCTATATTGACTTTGTGTAATAAAAATAATATAAGTCTATTAAAAAGCGACGATTATGATATGTGGTAATTGTAAAATTGATCGGATAGTTTCAGATTATATAAATAATCAGAAATTCTGTTACCACTGCGTTTATCGGATAAAGCTTCAAAAAACAACGGAAAAGCGAACGGCAGACCATGCACTTTGTCGCATGTGCGGCGCTGAGATTATTCATGATGAAAGTTTGAAAAAGAGGCAAAGAAGCGTCTTTTGTTCACATGAATGCGCATTAAAAGGCCATAGAGATCAAATAAATAACCATTGGACAAGGAAAATTCAGATCGAGCTTTCCTATACAAACAAGAGAGCGTGTTAGTGGAAAATCAATCGAAAATAGATGCTTCGAGACAGACAGCGGGTGCCATATATAGAGATGCGCAAATTAATGGCGAGAGAGGCGTCGTCATTGGCGACGTAAACCATGAAATTAAGAAGGACTTGGTCAAAGATATCAATGAGGCTATTGAAGCCGGTCAAAAGGAAATGGGGGAAAAACCCTTTTACTTAGCCATATATGAGAAATACGACCTCATGCTCAAGCGGGGACTAGTTAGAATACGTAAAATCACAAAGTATAGACCCTATCCCGAGCAAGATAGCATGGTTTTTCATGTTTTTCCTGGTGGGGATGTCTATTTTTGCTGGGAACTGCCACATAGAACGCAAATGCTAAACGTTCTCATGAGCATAGATCTCTATGATCCCGAATATGTGCAAATGCTTAGGCGTTGGGAGAATTTCCAACTGGAATATTTTGGCTTCAAGAAAGATGACGATGGCAACTGGGTAGAAAATGAACTATATCGCGGCGATTCGCTTTTAGGCGCTCCTCAAAAAGAAAAGACGTCCAAAATATTGATCGCCTAATACCTGCTTGGGCAATCTGGATTACCGCATGGCTGCCCTACAGGCCAATAGTGGTTACAGTAGGGGCATCTCCACGCCTTAGCATACTTACCTATACTTCCTGGCCCATCGGGAGCCTTTACAAGATTGCATTGATAGGCAAACATGCCCTTGGCATCGCGATTTATCGTATGAGTGACAAGCCATATGTTATGGCCTGTGTGAATATAAAATTGATCGCCTTCAGTATCTGCATCAAAAGAACTGGGATCTATGTAAATCCGATCCCCTGATTCAAAAGCATCAGCGTGACAAAATGACACAAAAGCGAGCATGAGAGATAAAAGGACTCTAAGCATAGCGATCCTCCTTGTTTTTTCGAATTAATCATACCAGGAAAATGCATTTTCTCAAGTGTTTTTATCGGAAAAAGAAGGCACGGGTAAGATTCACACTTACGACCTCAACGGGATCATAACTCCCTTTGCGCTCTGCTACTGAGCTACGCATGCCATAAAAAAGTGAGGCGGGTTATATCGCATGTCTCATCCCTTTCGGGCTCACCTACATTTACTGCTTAGGAACATGCAACGTGAGCGTCATCTTGTCATGACGCATCGCATTGTTCTCTATGTCGCGCATAGTAAATTCCGGCTCTCTTCGAAGATGACCACAGTACTGCTCATCCATGCGAACAGGGCCCTTTTGAACTTCTACCGCATAAGGCTTAGAATTCTCTCGTTTAGCCATGACTTTTTCCTCTTAAGAATAGCGGCCTTGATATGCTTGCTTATTGACATCTTTCGACATGGCGCCCTGACGCATGTCTTGTCTTTCGACATACTCTGTCGTCTTGCTGAAACCACGCTGAGAAAAGTCTTTCTCGGGCTTTTGGTAGTCTTCAACAGTAGGCTTCATGTCGCCTTGGGTATAGCCATGCTTTGCCATCTTCTCTTTCATAATATCACCTCGCTTAAAAGCGTTTATCTTAATTTCATTCTCTTGCAACTATTTATTTACTCGCAACTACTTCCTTTTCAGGATTTGCAGCAGGGCTAAGCTCATTCAAAATCTGGACTTGAGTCATGAGATGATCGAGATCCATGCCCCTTAATTCCTTAAGAGCTTTGACGACGTTAAGCAAACTTGCCGTGTCTTCCTGATGAGCACGGCGCAGCTTGTCTTGAGCGACGGCAGAATCCGTCTGAATCTTGGCCACGCGTTCTTTAGCAAGCCCTTCCTGGCTATGAGCATATGCCACTTTAGTCATGTTATCGACCTTCATCTGCTGCATTTGCAACTGCTCCATTTTCTCTTGTTGCTCTTGCATTGCCTTCTGCTTAGCCATGACCTTCTCGATAATCCTATCTTTGTTTTGCAGCGTCATGCATTCCAGAACCTCATCAGGCGGTATGAGATCCGGATATAGTTGCTGAGCATGGAGAATTTGGGCAAGCTCTAGCTGCTGTTGCGTTTCCGTAAGCGCCGCTTGAACAACCTTACAGCCATATTTGAAAAAGATCTTGCTATCAAACTCAGGAGTAGGATCTTCGCCAATAACTTGTCGTACTTTCCCATAAGTCCAATTTTTTTGTATGTATTCAATCTCAATATCGGCACAAAGCCGTTGCGATTCATCGGCTTGATCGAAAAGCCTTTGCAGATTTCTCGCCGTTGCAGCTTGCCTCATCATCGTTATGATGCCCGCCTTGTCATCTATGTCCATGCCCATGGCATTAGGATCTATGCCGGCGATATTGAAGAATATGCCTTTTAGCGACTCCTCCATTTGCAGCATGACAGGCGAAGGAGGCACGATAGGCATTGGCTGAACGTCATCCATCTGGAAGTCTGGATCTATGGATAGCACGCGACCATGGCCCGAATTTAGCGCGTCTTCAGGCGTAACAAGCGCGCCTTTCTTGACCTTGAGCCCTTGCTGCTGCGCGTCAAGTATTTCCAAATTCGATACCTTCAGGCGGTTTAGGAGGTATTGGCAATCGCGAAGCATGGTCATGGGAGAATTAAACTTGTAGGCGTAGTACGGGGTATCTGCTGTAAAGAAAGAGAGCATCGGCACAACGGGGTAGCGATCCATGCCGTAGGGATTAGGCTCATCGACAATGACTCTGTCATTTAAGATTATGCTTCTACGTACAGTAGGAACCTGTTTCTTAAGAGTAGTTAGCTTTCCCTTGAAAGCTTGCATAATCTCCTTAAGCTGGTCTTTAGTCCCCTGAAACTCTTGGCATTCTTCTGTCTTTTTGTCGACGAGGAATGTAGCTTCCCGATTTGTTGCGTACCAATATTCATCAAAGGCAATCAGATTCGGGAACTGGATTTGGTAGACTTCTGGCATATAGTAGAATTTGTCATCGCGATAGGTTCCTTTAGGTAGGGATAGGATTTCATCGCCGAATTGAGGATACATGAGGGCTGCTTCTTGCGCATCGAAGAAAGTCCTTACCCACCAGAAGCGAGCGTCTGACATATCATGTTTACGAAAATATGGATCAAAGAGACAGCTTTTCATATCTACGTAGCGCCATTTAGGATCGGGGCTTATTGGATCTCTTGTCGAGTCCCCATACATGTACATGAAGCCTAGGCCCTGGATTACTGCACCTAGCTGGAATGCATCGCTAAAAGTAGTATGGAAGCCCTCTTTATGATTGTGATAAAGGCATTTAGTAAGCTGATCTGCCGTCTTTTGCACGCCGTTGCGCACAGGTATGACGGCCGAGCTTTTGCGCGTCTGTCTTTGCTGGCCAGAAATAGCCTCCGATATTGGATTCATGATGTTGAAATTCCATATCTTCCGCCGATATGTCGCAACACCAGGGAATATTAACCCCCAAACCTCCTGGTCATTCATCGTGAATCTTTGATTTAGATCCGCCTGATACCATTGCGTTTGGAGTATGTTGATGCTATCGGAGTAGTTCTTCTCCATGCCCTGTCGCAAGGAAACGTTTAAAGAATCTTCGGGCCAGAAGATTGGGTCATTATTGCGAATACGTCACCTATAGAATTTATTAACTTAATCCTGTAGGATAAATTTTATTATGTGCAAGGAACTAGACGGTGAAAAGTCCCCATATTCCCCATGATGATTTACAAGACGTCATGGAAATGACGCAGAAGCTTGAAAACTATATTTGCAATGTCCTTAAAGATACGGATAGACAGCTAGCCATGTCAGCGCTTATGAGCGCTTCGATAAATTGCATGTTAGGTCAATGCACTAAGGTGGAAGAGGTCATGCTTTATAGGAACCTTTTCATAGAGATTTTAGATAGTACAATAAGATCTATTCAGATCAAGCCTCCGGAGAAGCCTCCGTTTTCTTAACGGTTTTTCGCAGTTTGCGAGCTTTTTTCTCTTGAAATGAGCAAATAGCGGCATGTATAGCATCGATTTTAGCGTTGGATTTTCTATTTTGCTCGTGAGTGGTATAATACTTTTGGCATGTGCCGATCATATTTTCTAGTTTGGTGCGCAGCTGATCCATTTCTTTCTTGTCGGTCATGGTCGCTCTTGCCATGGAAATGCAACCCTTGAATTCATTTACCATGGCGTTGAGTTTGTCGACGTTTTTCATATAATCTTCAAACTTGTC
>Ga0181537_10004394_pt1 | contig 11717 bp, 10 predicted proteins | sample PEATcosm2014_Bin_39_FD_119765 | JGI IMG/M metagenome (GOLD analysis project Ga0181537, IMG submission 119765) | Peatland microbial communities from MTU Mesocosm Facility, Houghton, MI, USA - PEATcosm2014_Bin23_10_metaG | ecosystem: Environmental > Terrestrial > Soil > Wetlands > Peat | place... | reverse complement strand
TGCGCGCGCACTGCGCACCAGCAGCAGCAATGGCAGCGCCAGCATTGTCAGGATCAGCATCAGCTGGAAGTCGTCCAGGTAGGCAATCATCGTGGCCTGCGCGGTGACGCCGCGATTGAGCGTGGCAATCGCCTGCTGGCCGACATACACGCCGAGTGAGTGATTCGCCAGCGTCATCGGCGTGATGTGCTGCGCCAGCGTGGCATGCACCAGCTGGGTATTGCGTACCATCAGGCCCTGCACCGTCGAGATGCCGATGCTGCTGCCGATGTTACGGATCAGGTTGAACAACGCAGCGCCCTCGTTGCGCATGGCGGGTGACAGCGTGGCGAAGGTCAGCGCCGCCATTGGCACATAGACGATGCCGATCCCCAGCCCCTGGAAGGCGCCCGGCCACGCCACCGACGCCATGCTCAATTGCATCGACAGGTGCGTCAGCTGCCACAGCGAGAACGCGGTCAGCAGCAATCCGACGCCGATGATCAGCCGTACATCGATGCGCCCGACCGCGCGGCCCACCAGCATCATCGCCACCAGGGTGCCCACACCACGCGGCACCATCACCAGACCCGCCTGGAACACCGAGTAGCCCATCAGCCCCTGCAGCAGCGGCGGCAACAGCGCCAGTGTCGCGAACATCACGATGCCCACCAGAAATATGAGGACATTACCAGTCAAGAAATTGCGGTCGCGATATAGCGCCAGGCGAATGAACGGTCGCTTTGCGGTCAGTGTGTGTGCCACGAACAGGTAGAACGCCAGCCCCGCGATGGCGCTCTCCAGCTGGATCTCACCGGAATTGAACCAGTCCTTGATGGGTCCACGATCCAGCAGCAACTGCAGCGCACCGACCGCGATGCTCAGCAGCGCGAAACCGAGGAAATCAAAGCTCTTCTTCGCGTGCGTGGTGTCGGGGAAATATGCCATCACGCCCAGCACCGCAAGCACGCCGAACGGCACGTTGATGTAGAACACCCAGCGCCAGCTGTAATCGTCGGTCAGCCAGCCGCCGAGCAGCGGCCCGAGCGTCGGGCCCAGCACCACGCCCAGGCCCCAGATCGACATAGCCCGCCCATGCTGCGCCGGCGGGTAGACATCGAACAGCACCGCCTGCGACATTGGGATCAGCGCCGCGCCGCACGCACCCTGCAGCAGGCGAAACAGCACAATCTGGTCCAGCGACTGCGCCATGCCACACAGCGCCGAGGCGAGCGTGAAGCCAATGATCGAGGCCAGGAACAGCGGCTTGCGGCCGAAGCGATCCGCCAGCCAGCCGGTCAGCGGAGTCATGATCGCGGCCGCCACGATGTACGAGGTCAGCACCCAGGTCATCTGGTCCTGTGTCGCCGACAGGCTGCCCTGCATGCGTGGCAGCGCGACGTTGGCGATGGTGTTATCGAGCGCCTGCAGGATCGAGGCCACCATCACCGTGAGCGTGATCATGCCGCGGTGCAACGGCACGCCTTGCGCACCGGTCGGCTCGGCAGCACTCATCAGCGTTGTGCCAGCGGCTTTCCGGGTTGGCCGACCGCGTCCGCGGTACTGCTGAACAGGCTGCGGTGGTGTTCAGTGTCGACGGTGACCTCTGCGCTCAGGCCCGCATGCAGCGGCGTGCCGTCGCCGAACTCGGCCGCGTCCAGCTGCAGTCGCACCGGCACGCGCTGCACCACCTTGACCCAGTTACCGGTCGCGTTTTCCGGCGGCAGTAACGAGAACTGCGCGCCGGTACCCGGACTCAGGCTTGCGACCCGTGCCTTGAAGCGGCGTCCCGGATAGGCATCGATGTGGACCTCGGCCGACTGCCCGGGGCGCATGTAGGTCAGGTCGTCTTCCTTGAAGTTGGCTTCGACCCATACATCGCTGCTGGAGATCAGGCCGAACACCGGCGTTGCGGCGTTGATGTAATCCCCGACCTGCAGCTGCTCGACCCTGGCCACCGCGCCGTCATCGGGCGCGCGGATCACGGTATAGGACAGGTCCACCAGCGCCCGATCGAGTGCCGCCTGCGCCTGCATGACCAGCGGATGCTGTTCGAGCGGCAGATCCGGATTGCCGCCGAGCATCGCCAGCACGCTGCCGACCTGCTGCTGTGCCGCGTTCAGCTGCGACTGCGCCAGCTGCAGCGCGTGCTGCACCTGCTCGAATTGCGCGCGCGAACTGATACCGGATTGCAGCAGGCGCTGCTGGCGCTCGTACTCGTGCTGCTGGTAGGCGAGCGTGTCGCGCGCGGCAGCCTGGTCGGACAGCTGATGGCGATAGGTCGCCTTGGCGGCGCTGATCTCCATGCGCGCCGAGGCCAGCTTGGCCTGCGCCTCCTCGACCGCGATGCGAAACAACCGGTCGTCGAGCCGAAACAGCACGTCGCCGCGGTGCACGCTCTGGTTGTCATGCACCAGCAGTTCGACGACGCGTCCAGGCACACTGGCACTGATACTCGCCTGCCCGGCCTGCACCGATGAATCGTCGGTCGACACGTAACGGCCGGTGGCCAGGTAGTACCACAGGCCGGCGACCAGCGCCGCCAGCATGCCGCCGCCCATCAGCATCCAGCGCAGGCTGAGCGCGCGCCGCTGCGGCGCCCTTTCGCTGCTAAAACTGGTGCGCTCGTCGACTTTCGCGTCCATGGTCAGCTACCCATGTTCGGCGAGCCGTTTAGCGTCCAGCTGCAGCAGCGCGCCTTGCACGCGCTCGAGCAGGCTCACCAGCTGTTCGCGCTCGGCGACGCTGAGCGCCGACAGCGCTTCCTGGCGCGCCTGGTCGGCGATTTTCCACATGCGCTGCATGATGGGCCGCGCTGCCTCGCACAGGTACAGCCGATGCGCGCGCCGGTCGAGCGGATCGGTACGCCGCTCGATCCACTGGTCCTGCTGCATCCGATCGAGCGTGCGCACCAGCGTCATCGGGTCGGTGTCGGTGAGTTCAGCCAGCCGCGCCTGGCTGATGCCCTCGTTGCGCGACAGCTGCCCGAGCACCCTGCATTGCGGCAGCGTCAGTTCGATCTCGCGCGCAGAGCGCTCGAAATGCCGGACGTACAGCCGGTACACGTCCCTGACCAGGAAACCGAAGTTACGCAGTCGATCGCCAGCCGCGGCCATGCCCGTCCGTTCCGTTGAATTTCACAGTAGATATAATAACACTAGATATTATATTGGCAAATAGCATAAGCCTGGGGCCTTGCCTTGCGGCGGGCGCCCGGACTGTCGCGGTCAGCTGCGCCAGCGCGTCATGCCGGCCGGTAGAGCTTCATGCCGGTGGCGACTTCCTGCCGGGCGTCGTCGACGCCGCCCCAGCCGTTGATGCGCACCCACTTGCCGGGCTCCAGATCCTTGTAGTGCTCGAAGAAATGCTGGATCTGGTGCAGCCGCTGCGGATTGATGTCCTCGTGCTTGAGCCAGTGGCTGTAGATCGGCAGCACCTTGTCATCGGGAACTGCCAGCACCTTGGAATCCGGGCCGGCCTCATCGGTCATCTTCAGCAGTCCGAGCGCCCGGCAGCGCACCACCACTCCGGGCATCAGCGGAAAGGGCGTGATCACCAGCACGTCCACCGGGTCGCCATCCTGCGCCATGGTGCGCGGCACGTAGCCGTAGTTGCAGGGGTAATGCATCGCCGTGCCCATGAAGCGATCGACGAATATGGCGCCGGTTTCCTTGTCTACTTCATACTTGATCGGATCCGCATTCATCGGGATTTCAATGATGACGTTGAATATATCGGGCGCCTGATTGCCCGCCGTAACCAGATCGAGTCCCATGAATTCCTCCGCCTCGCTGCGCCCGTTATCCTAACCGCGAACGCGCCGAGCGCACATCGGAATCAGGCGTCGGCGCGCCCGTTGAGCGCGGCGGATGTGACGCGAATCACGTCATCGCGTAGCGCTCGTCATCCAATGCGCAGCGCGCGCGTTAAGCTTCCCAGGAGCAACTCATACCCGGAGGACGCAAGATGCGCATTGAAGGTTTCAAGGCGGCGATGGCAGCGGCAGTGGTGATGGCTGCGATGACGCTGTCGGGCTGCGTGGTGACCGCCAGGCCCGCCTACGTCGGCGAGACGGTCATGGTGGCGCCGCCGCCACCGCAGGAGGAAGTGATCGGCGTCGCCCCTGCGCCCGGCTATATCTGGTTCGGTGGCTACTGGGGCTGGGAGGGCGGCCGGCACGTGTGGGTGGCCGGGCATTGGGCAGCCGGCCGGCCCGGCTATTACTGGGCACCGCACCACTGGGTGCAGACGCGCGACGGTGGCTGGCGGCTGGCCGCCGGGCACTGGGTACGTCGATAGATTGCGCTGCCAGTGTGTGAGCGCGCTCGCATGTGTGAGCGCGCTCGCAATCGCAGGCGCGCTCATACACGCTGCCCCCGGAAGCTGATAAATTCACCGCCCCTGCGCAATTTCCCGCAGGCACGACATCAGCCCCAGGTGCACGCCCTATGGATGACAAGGCGAAAGCCGCCGTCTACGATTCGCTGCGTGGTTCGCTACGCGAGCTGATCGCCGACCAGACCGACTTCCTGGCCAACATTTCCAATTTTGCCGCGCTGCTGTTCAACAGCCTGCCGAACCTGAACTGGGCCGGCTTCTACCTGCTGCGCGGGTCGGATCTGGTGCTCGGGCCGTTCCAGGGCAAGCCGGCCTGCTCCTGCATTGCCGTGGGCGATGGTGTATGCGGTACCGCGGCGCTGCGCCGTGCCGCGGTGCTGGTGCCCGATGTGCACGCATTCCCCGGGCACATTGTGTGCGACGAGGCATCCCAGTCGGAAATCGTCCTGCCGGTGTTCAAGGATCGCCGGCTGGTGGGCGTGCTCGACCTGGACAGCCCGCAGCTGGGCCGCTTCGATGAGGTCGATCGCGAGCAGATCGAGGCGCTGCTGCAAGTGCTGATGGCAGGCACCGATGTGCCGGAGTTCCGGCTCGCTCCCCCCGACTAGCGTGTCGGTGCGCCAACCGTGCATCACGCTGGCGATGCTGGCGATGGACCTTCGCGCCGGCCGGTGCAGCAGCCGATCGCTGGTGGAGGCGTGCCTCGCCAGCATCGACGACGCTGCCGGCGAGGGTGGCAGGACTTTCCTGCAGGTGGATCGCGCGGCGGCGCGTGCGCAGGCAGACGCGATCGACGCGCAGCGCGCGCGCGGCGCGGCGCTGCCTGCCTGCGCGGGCATTCCGGTGTCGATCAAGGATCTGTTCGACATCGCCGGCCAAGTGACGCGAGCGGCTTCGACAGTGCTGTCGGACCGCGCGCCCGCCGCGGTGGATGCGCCCAGCGTGGCACGCCTGCGCCAAGCGGGCCTGGTGCTCATCGGCCGCACCAACATGACCGAATTCGCTTTCTCAGGCCTGGGCCTCAATCCGCATTACGGCACGCCGTTGAATCCCTGGCGGCGCGACCAGCAGCGCATTCCGGGAGGCTCGTCGTCCGGAGCGGCGGTATCGGTCGCCGACGCCATGGCGCACGGCGCCCTCGGCACCGATACCGGCGGCTCGTGCCGCATCCCAGCCGCATTCACCGGACTGGTCGGCTACAAGCCGACGGCGCACCGCGTGCCGCGTGACGGCGCACTACCGCTGTCGCCCAGTCTCGATTCGATCGGCCCGATCGCCCGCTCGGTCGACTGCTGCGCACGGCTCGACGCGCTGCTGGCCGACGAGCCTGCCCCGGACCTGGCGGGCTGCTCGCTGTCCGGACGGCGCTTCGCACTGCCGCGCACCGTGGTGCTCGCAGACATGGACCGGCATGTTGCCGGCGATTTCGAGCGCGCGCTCGCGCGGCTGTCGGCCGCGGGCGCGCGCATCAGCGAGATCGAGCTGCCGCAGTTTGCCGAGCTGCCCGCGATCCACGCTCGCGGTACGCTCGCGACCGCGGAGGCCTACGCCTGGCACCGCCCGCTGCTGGCGAGGCGCGCGGCCGGATACGATCCGCGAATACGCACACGCATCGAGATTGGCGCCGGGCAGAGCGCGGCGGACTATATCGACCTGCTGCAGGCGCGCAAAGCCTTTATCGCCGGCGTCGAGGCGCGCATCGCCGACTTCGATGCGTTCCTGATGCCGACGGTGCCGGTGATAGCGCCGTGCCTGGCGGATCTTCAGTCCGACGAGCAATACCTGCGGATGAACGCGCTGGTGCTGCGCAACTCGACGTTGGTGAACTTTCTCGACGGCTGCGCAATCTCGATTCCGATCCACGCCCACGGCGAGGCGCCCGTCGGTCTGACGCTGGCGTGCCGCGGCACACTGGACCGGCAGCTGTTTCGCCACGCCGCGGCGGCGGAGGCGGCGCTCGCGCAAGCCTGATGCTGATGGCAGGCGCCGCTCGATGCGCCGATCGGCTACACCTTGCGCAGGATGTCGGCGATCGAATCGGCCGAGGGCAGCTGCTGGGTGCGCCACACCAGCTCGCCGCGCCGATTGATGATGTTGACCTGGGTGGCGTGGCTCTCCACGGCATTGCGCCCCTGGCCGAACAGCTCGAGCAACGAATCCAGATCCTTCGGGTCCGGCGCCACGGCGATCCAGCCCTCGTGGGCATCGAATCGCTTCAGCCAGGCGCGCATCGCGGCGGGTGTGTCGCCGACAGGATCGATGCTCAGCGACAGCAGCTGGATGGCGTGCGCGCCCTGGTCGGGCAGCAGGCTCTGCACGCGCTGGAAGATGGCACCCTGGATCGGGCACACGGTGGAGCAGCCGGTGAACATCAGGTGCAGCGCGGTGGCGCGGCCCTGAACCATGGCAGCCAGGCTCGCGCTGCCGCCATCGGCGCATCGCACCGGGACATCCGGGATCGGCACCGGCGGATTCACCCGCCCGTGATCGGCGCCGACCAGCTGGGCCTGCGCGCGCGGCGCGCCGAGCCACAGCGCCTGCGCGCATGCGGCCAGCGCGCCGGTGCATACCCGCCTGCGGCCGAGGTCAGTGTGTGCTCGATGCATGCTCGCTCCGCGTCAGGAACTGCCACAGCGCCCGGCAGCTGCTGTCATCGATCGTGTAGATCGGCATTTCCATGCTGACCAGCACATAAGCCGGGTCAACGCCCTTGCGCAGCAAGGTACAGAACTTGTCCGGATCGTAGATCGATACCGGGCCACCGCGCCGCGCGCGCGGCTCGAGCAGCAGGTCCCGTGTCAGGCGCGGCGCCAGTGAGCGCGCGACATCCGGGCCCGTGCCGGCCGCATGGCAATTGCCGCAACGTATGACCTGCGGCGGCAGGTCCACCAGGTGCGTGCGGACGCGTCCCTGCAGGTCCGCGTGGCCGACGAACAGCGCCTGGCCGAGGAGAAATTCCGGATCCGCTGGTGGCGCATCGGCCCGCGCGACCGCCGACAGCAGCGCCAGGCCGCCCACCAGCTGCAGCATCGGACCCGATACGGCCATGCGGCTACTGCGTCAGCTGCACGGTGGTGGACACACTCGGCACGCCGCTGGCACTGAGCGCAAACAACATGTAATACCCGGGCAAGACCACGCCGGGGTCCGATGGGATGGTCAGTTGCCAGGATTGCGCGCCGGTGACTGTGGCATTCCCCAAGGCGGTGGAAAAAGGTATCCGGCGCTGGTCGTTGTTGACCGTATGGGTGACTGACGACAGGCGCATCAGCGCGAACGAGGCGACCGGCGCATACGAGGCCGCTGCCTGGGTGGTGATCGTAATGCTGCCGCCGAGCGTGGCGCTGGGTGTGGCCGCCATGATGCCCGGGCGCGTCGCCGCGCTGCTGTCGGCATTGAGCAGGTATGGGGGCGTCAGGATCTCAGCGGTCAGGTGATTCTGCGCGCAACCGGTGCCGCACTGTCCGCCGCCGCCGACGAACACCCGGCCGTCCGGCAACAGGATCGCCGTGCTGTGGTAGGTGCGAGGCGTCTGCATCGGATTGAGCAGGCGGAATGTTTTTGTCACCGGGCTCCAGATCTCCGGCACCAGGATCGCGGCATTGTCGGTGAATGGCTCGGGCACGCTCTGTCCGCCGACCACGACCACCTCGCCATCCGGCAGCACCACGGCGTTGGAAAAGGCGCGCTGGTAGCTCATCGAGGTGAGTTTCGTCACCGTCGGGGTCTTGCCGACGCCGGCCGTGATATCGATCAGGTAGGCCGAGTTGGTCGCATAGGCCGTACCCTGGTCCTGCGAGTAGGCCGGTGCGCCGCCGACCTTCAGGATCTTACCGACGTCGTACAGCACCGCGTTGCCGTTGATGCTGTAGGGATCAGCGCCGCGATTGCCGGCGGACTGGATGGTGCCGGTGCCGGTGCTGGTGGTGATCCAGTTCATCTGCGCGCTCGGACCGGCATGGAACACCGCGCCACCGCTCTGCGCGAACAGCCACAGGTGGTTGTCGCCGCGATAGATTCCCGCCGGGTCCGGACCCACTATGTTGGTCTCGGGAATGCCGGAATATTCCTTCCAGGTGCCAGTGCTGCTGTTCCACACCTCGCCGGTCTTGCCGCCATCGCCGCCGCTCCACGAGCCTCCGAGCGTGAACACATTGCCGGTCGACAGCAGCGTGTCCGCCTCATAGCCACGCGCTACGTTCATCTCTCCGGAGACGCTCCAGCTGGATGTCAGGTACTGATAAATACTGGTCTTCGGGCTGCTGCTGCCGCCGTTCACCAGCACCCGGCCATCCGGCAGCACGGCGGTACCCGGACAGAACATGTCCGCGCCGGTGTTCGTCACCAGCACGTCGGTGGACAGGTCCGTGGCGGGATCAAACACACCGGTCCAGGTCTGGCCGGCCGCATTGCCGATGTCGCCCTCGTAGCTGTACTGTTCGAACGCCGACCACATCAGCAGCTTGCCGTTCGGCAGATTGGCGATGGCAATCGGTGTCACCGGCAGGTTGATCACGGCGCTCCAGGTCGACGGCACCGCCGGCAGCGACGGGACGTCAAGGCTCCACTGATCATTGTTGTCGATGATCTGATTGGTCTGGCAAGTCCACTGGATCAGCGGGCCACCGGAGGATTGCGAGCCTCCGGAGACATTCAGGCACATGCCGCTGCGGGCGTTGACCAGATGGTAGTAGGCGCCGACGCTGACGATCGACCACTGGTCATTGTTGGCGCTGGCCGCCTGGCAGGGCCACTGGATGATCGCCGCGCCGGCGCTCAAGGAGCCACCGCTGACGTTCAGGCACTCGGCGCTGGTCACCGATACGATGTGAAAGTAATTGCCAACGGCCACCAACGACCAGCTCTGGCCGGCAGCGCCGGCGCACGGCGTCTGGACGACGGCGACGCCCGAGGTCTTGCTGCCACCGGAGACGGTTGTGCACTGGCCGGAGCTCGCCGACACGATGTCGGTGGCGCTCACCGTTGCCGCTCGCACGGTGTCGACGGGGAACTGAAGCGCCACCAGGCCAACGAGCAGGCCCAATGGCAGCGAACTCTTGAAGGCACGCATAGTTTTCCTGTCTGTCGTTATTGGATGCCGCAATTAATGTAGCTTAGCGCTGCTTGCGCGTAGGTGACCAGTTGACATAAGCCCCACCTGCATTCTCAATCGGTCGGCGAGGAACGCGTAGATGTCCGCGTTCTGTTCGATCGCCTGCGACACGGTCGGACCGCCGCCGTGCCCGGACGACTTCTCTATATATAGGAGGATCGGCTCACTCCCCGACTGCGCCGACTGCATTGCCGCGGCGAACTTGAAGGAATGCATCGGCATCACGCGCGTGTCATGGTCGCCGGTGATGATCAGCGTGGCCGGATAGCGGGTACCGGGGCGCACCTGATGCAGTGGTGAGTAGGCGTACAGCGCCGGGAAGTCGGCCGGATCCTGCGGCGAGCCATATTCACCGGTCCATCCCTCGCCCTGGCCGAAGCGATCGAATCGCAGCATGTCCAAGACACCGACGCCGGCTATCGCCGCACCGTACAGATCCGGGCGCTGCGTCAGGCAGGCGCCCACCAGCAGGCCGCCGTTGGAATCGCCGCGGATCGCGAGCCTGGGCGTTGCGGTATAGCGCTGGGCAATGAGCCATTCGGCGGCGGCGATGAAGTCATCGAACACCACCTGCTTGTGACCGCGATTCGCCTGGCGATGCCAGGCCTCCCCGTACTCACCGCCACCGCGAATGTTCGCCATCGCGAACACGCCGCCAAGTTCGAGCCAGGCGATCAGTGCCGGGTTGAATGCCGGCAGCAGTGGAATGCCGAAGCCGCCGTAGCCGTACAACAGCAGCGGATTGCGGCCATCGAGCCTGAGCCCCTTGCGGTACGCCAGCATCATCGGAATACGGGTGCCGTCCTTGCCCGGGTAGAACACCTGCCGCGTCTCGAACCCCTGCAGATTGAACGCAGCCCTGGGCGTGCGGAACACCTGGCTCTTGCCCGCCTCGAAGTCGTAGCGATAGACACGGCGCGGTGTGACCAGGTCGGTATAGGAATAGAAACTCGCATGATCCGACGCCCGGCCCTCGAAGCCGGTCGCCGTGCCGGTCCCGGGCAGCGCAATCTCGCGTCGCGGCGCCCCATCGAGGCCATAGCTCACGACACGGCTGTGTGCATCGTGCATGCTGCGCACGATCAGCTGGTGATCGACCAGCGTAACGCTGGTCTGGGTCAGATCGATGGCATCGCTGCCTTCCGCAACGATGGTTGGCGCCGGATCGACCAGTGGCCGCAGCGGATCAATCGCGATCACCTTGCCGTTCGGAGCGCCAAGCGTGGTCAGGAAATACAGTCGCCCGGCGTCCGAACCAGCGTAGATATACGCTGCGCGAAAGCCCTCGAACACCGGCGTCACCGGCATGACCGCCCCGATATCAGCGTCGGCGGCGAGATCCACCAGGTAGACGTTCTCCAGGCCCTTGTCGCCGACTTCGCCCTCGCCAGCGCCCACTACCAGCCAGCGGCCGTCGTCCGACAGGTGCGGCTCGTACTGCCAGTCAGGGTGGCCGGCAAGCTCGATCAGCTTCCGGTCCGCCGCCGTGGTCGTGCCGAGCGCATGGTAGTACACGGCGTCGCCGAGGTCCGGAGCGGTCAGTTCGCTGCCTGGCGCAGGCGCGGGGAAGGCGCTGTAGTACAGGCCGCGATCATCGTGGGAGAACACCGGCGCGTAATATTTCGCATAGCGGATCACGTCCGGCAGGTCGCGTCCGGACGCCAGCTCGCGCAGATGCCAGTCGGTCCAGTCGGATCCTGACACCGACACGCCGTAGGCGAGCAGTCGGCCATCGTGGCTTGCGACATAGCCGGTGACGCCAAGGCTGCCATCCTTCGACAGCGCATTCGGATCGAGCGCGACGCGTGGGCGACGCGCGCCGGCGGCAGCTGCGGCGCCAGCGACAGCTGCGGCGCCCGCGACGTACAGCACGCTCTGGTTCTGCAGGCCGGCGTTGCGCAGATAGAAGTAGAGTCCGTGGGCCTGGAACGGCACTCCGAAGCGTTCGAAGTCGTATAGCTTCGCCAGTCGCGAGCGCAGCTGCGCACGCTGCGGCAGTGCGGCCAGATAGCCATCGGTGAGTTGCGACTCTGCAGCTACCCAGGCGCGCGTGGCGGCGGAGTCGAGATCCTCCATCCCGCGATACGGGTCCGGCACCAGGGTGCCATGGTAGTCATCGAACGTCGTGCCACGTACCGCAGGCGGATAATCGAGCGCGCGCGCTTCCGGCGCGGCGGCACCCCGAGTGATCGAGAGTATCGCAACGATGCAAAGCACCGCAGATGGGCCACGCTGCCGCCGCACGGGTTTTCCTGATCCGCTTGGTCAGCAATTGCACCATGGCGGC
>Ga0181537_10004393_pt1 | contig 11720 bp, 16 predicted proteins | sample PEATcosm2014_Bin_39_FD_119765 | JGI IMG/M metagenome (GOLD analysis project Ga0181537, IMG submission 119765) | Peatland microbial communities from MTU Mesocosm Facility, Houghton, MI, USA - PEATcosm2014_Bin23_10_metaG | ecosystem: Environmental > Terrestrial > Soil > Wetlands > Peat | place... | reverse complement strand
TCATCGCGCCAGGCTCGATCTCGAGCGGGGGCACGCCGTTCTCCTCCGAGAACTGCTTTATGAAATGCGCAAGCAGCGCCGGGATGTCCTCCCGCCTCTGGCGAAGCGGGGGCATGAGGAAGCGCACCACATCCAGCCGGAAGAACAGGTCCTCGCGGAACTTCCCCTCGCGCACGAGCTGCTCCAGGCTCCGGTTGGTCGCCGTCACGAGGCGCACGTCCAGGTCGACCGTCTTGCTCCCGCCGACCCGGTCGATCGACTTGGTCTCGAGGAACCTGAGCAGCTTCACCTGGATCGACCCGGAGATCTCCCCGATCTCGTCCAGGAAGAGCGTCCCCCCGTCGGCCGACTCGAACCTGCCGATCCGCCGCTCGGTCGCGCCCGTGAACGAGCCCTTCTCGTGCCCGAAGAGCTCGCTCTCGAGAAGGCTCTCGGAGAGCGCCGCGCAGTGGACGGCGATGAACGGCCCCCTCGAGCGCGGGCTCGCCTGGTGGATCGCCTGCGCGATCAGCTCCTTGCCCGTGCCCGACTCGCCCTCGATGAGGATCGTGGCCTTGGACTGGGCGACCTTCTTCATGCGCTCGATCACGTCCTTGAGCAGCGGCGAATTCCCCACGATCCCGTCCAGGTCGAACTTCTCGTCCAGCCGCTCGTGCAGCTGCTTCACCTCGACCTCGAGGGTCTTCTCCTTGAGGGCCCGGCGGATCAGCACGTCGAGCCTCTCGATGTTGACCGGCTTCGTCAGGAAGTCGACCGCCCCCCTCCTCATCGCCTCGACGGCCGTGTCGATGTTCCCGTACGCCGTCATCATGAGGACCGCCGGCCTGCTCGGGAGGGCAAGGGCGCGATCGATGACGCGCAGGCCCGACTTGCCCGGCATCCTCAGGTCGGTGAGGATGACGTCGAACGGCTGCGCGTCCATGAGGTTGAACGCCTCGTCGGCGCTCGCCGCCAGGCTCACGTCGTAGTTCTCGGAGAGCGCCTGCTTCAGGCCCTCGCGGGTGTGTTTTTCATCGTCGACGATGAGCACGCTTGGGACCATGCTGCCATTCCAAGCGACCCGCCGGGGTGGTCAAGCCCGGGCCGCAGGCGGCCGCCTAGTGCGCGGGCGCGCCCGGGGGCTTGGCGGGCTCCGCCAGCCGCTGCGCGATCGGGGCCAGCCGGCTCAGCATGAGGCTCAGCGGGGGCGAACTGTCGACGAGCTCTATGAACTTCTCCCTGCGCACGCGCAGCAGGTCCTTCACCTTCCCGCGCTGGGCGTCGTCGAGCTTGAGCTCGGTCGACATCCGGTCGAGCGTCATCGGGATGACCACGAAGAAGGCCAGCGTGCGGAAAGGGCGCTGGAGAAGCTGCTCGATCTTCTCGTCGGACAATGGCTTGTCGGCGGCGGAGGGCCCGCCCGGGCCCATCAGCCCGCGCTGCGACCGGAATCTTTCTTCGTAGAGCGCCTGCTGGTCGGGCGAGAGCACCGTGTCGATGTCGCGGTCGAACTCGGCGTATATCTCGTTCACGCGCGTCCTGAAGGCCTCCATCTGCGGGCGGATCGCGTCGATCTGCTCGAGCAGCTGCGCCCGGTTGACGGGCTGCGGGTGCGGAAGGTGGGGGCCCCGTCTCGCGAATTCCTCCATGAACCCCCCCGGCGGGGGGGGGAAAGGTCTGTGGCGCTCGGCCCAGATGCCGGCGCCAAACCCGATCGCGAAGACGACCGCGGTCAGAAGCGCTGCGAGGGCGCGCTCCCTCATAGTCCCTGGTCGAGATCGCTCGCCTGCGCGGCGACCTCGCCCCAGCCCGCGATGTTCCTGGCGTTCTCGTCGCCGGAGGCGCGAGCGTCGTAAAGGGCGACGACGACGAGGCACAGGGCCGCGGTCGCGGCGCACATGGCGAAGTGGGCGACGAACAGCGGCGAGGCGCCCGCGCGCGCTGCGCGCAGGACTCGGTCCGCAAAGCCTGGGGTGATCTGGGCCGCCGCGCGCTCGCGCAGGAGGTCCCATGCTTGGTTTTCAGTTTTCATCGCTGTGGTAGTGTTTTCTAAGTTGTTCGCGGGCGCGGTGCAGCCGCGCCTTTACGGCCGCGACGCTGGTCTTGAAGGTTTCGGCGATCTCCGCGTGGCTGCGCCCCTCCTGGACAAGGGCGAGCAGCGCCCTGTCCTTGGGCCGGAGCTGGGCCAGCGCCTGCCGGAGGGCGTCGAGCTCCTCCGTGTCGACGGCCCCCGCGGGCTCGGGCACGTTCTCGTGCTCGGGCGCAAAGGGGATGAAGATCCTGCGCAGCTTCTGGCGGCGCAGGTGGTCGATGCAGGTGTTGCGGGCGAGCCGGAAGAGCCAGGGCTCGAACTGCTCGGGGGAATTGAGCCGGGCGATCGCGCGGGCCATCTTGATGAAGACCATCTGGACCAAGTCCTCCACGGTGTCGCTCCTGCCCGTGATCGCGTAGGTGAACCCCGCGACCCGGTGCTGGTACGCCACGATGAGCTCGCGCAGAGCTGACTCATCTCCGCGCTGCGCCCGGCGCACCCGGTCGCCGAGCGTGGTCGTTGAACTTTCATCCATGCGTTTGACATTGCCCTATGGCCGACCAGACGCGGGTCGGGCCGGAAAGATGCGCTTTTTCAATTGGCTCAAGAGGGGGCCGTATGCAACCTTTGATCGGCACCGGTGTCCATCCCGCCCGCCCCCGGCGGTGCGCCGGCTCCCCGAGCGCCAAAATGCTTCATAAAATATCCCCCGCTAATCGTTTAAACGTGTCGCTCGCGGCCGCGCTCCTCGCGGCGGTCCTCCTGGGGCCGGGGTGCCTCGAGAGGCCCAGCGACGAGATGACCAAGGGGGTGGTTTCCGGCGAGCGGCCGGTCGCGATGGAGGGTTCCGGGGCCTTCTTCGACGGAAGGATCTCGGCGAAGGTCACCGTGAGCCGCGGCGTGGGCCGCGGGCTCAAGGCCGGCAAGGGCCGGGGCGACTCGGGCGAGAAGGCCGCCTACGCGGCGTATGCCGACAGCGAGGGGAAGCTCACGCTCGGGAGCCCGCTGCCCCCCGTCACCCTGCACCTTATCCTGACGAACACGGGGCCGGAGTCGGTCCTGGTCAAGATACTCGACTTCGACTCCGACCTCGGGAACTTCGTCGTCGATCCCGACTCCGTCACGATCCCGCCCGGGAAGACCGGCGAGCCGACGGCGATGGTCTCGCAGCTCGGCGTCAACGCGGACGAGATACCGTTCACCGTCCGGCTCCAGCTGGGCAAGGCGAAGGAGACCCGCACGATCGTCGTGCGGAACCTGCTCGACGATTCCGGGGCGCCGAAGGCGCCCGCCAAGTAGCGGGCCCTCAGCCGCCGAGCATCCGCACCCGCCGGTCCTTGCGCGGGAACTGGAGCGTGACGACCGTGCCAAGGCCCTCCCTGCTCTCGACGCCGACCTGGCCCCCGTGCGCGCGCATGATCCGCTGGACGATCATAAGGCCCAGCCCGTGGCCGCCCGGCTTGGTCGTGTGGTAGGGCTGGAAAAGCTTGAAGAGGTCCTCCTGGCGGATGCCCGAGCCGCTGTCGCCGAAGACAAGGAACACCGAGTCGTCGTCCGCGCGCGACCTGATCTTGAGCCGGCCGCCGGTCTGCATCGCCTCGAGCGCGTTCTTCGTGATGTTGAAGAACACCTGCTTCAGCTGGCCGCGGTCGGCCATGACGGTCGGGAGCGCCACGGGCGTCTCCGCCTCGACCGCGATCCCTCGGTCGGCAAACTCGCGCTTCTGGAACTTGAGCACCTCGGCGAGCACCTCGGAGACGTCCGTCTCGGACAGGTCGGGGGGGCGGGGCCGGATCGCCTCGAGGAAATGGGTGATGATCCCGTCCAGGCGCTCGACCTCCACCCGGCAGATGTCCACCGACTCCGCGATCGAATCGACGTCGGCCGGGGCCTTGAGCTTCTTCAGCTTCCGGGCGATCAGCTGCAGGTGGATCGTGAGCGAGTTGAGCGGGTTGCCGAGCTCGTGGGCGACGCCGGCGGCGAGGAGGAGGATCGAGGACGTACGCTCGTCCTCGATGCGCCTCGCGGTCGACAGCTTCTCGCGGGTCACGTCCGCCAGGATGACCGCGTGGCGGCGCGCGCCTCCGCCGGCCTCCGACCGGAACGGGACCATGTAGAGCCTGACCGTGCGCGGCTCCGGGTACGAGAGCTCGAAGTCGCGAGAGACCACCTCCCCGGAGCCGCCCTCGTCGTCGCCGAGCGACGGCCTGAGGCCCGGCACAAGGCGCCAGAGCATCTGGCCCGCGAGCGTGCCGCCGGCCACGCCCATCAGGCGGTGGGCCGCCTCGTTGGCGTACTCGATCGCCCCGTCCGCGGCGATGACCAGCACGCCCTCCTGGAGCGTGTTGAAGATCTGCTCGAAGAGTGCCCGCTCCTTCGCGAGCCGCTGGACGAGGTTCGTCAGGTTGACCGCGTCGAGGCTGTCGAGCCGCCCGAGCACGCGGTCGAGCGAGTTGTTTTTCCTTCCAGGCATCCGTGCCCTTGTGCCGGGGAGCGCCGCGCGGGTCAACGGCCGGGAAGGAAGTCCAGCTGGTCCGGGTCCGTCCGCTGGGCGAGCAGCTTTCGCAGGAACATCTCCCTGTGGATGGGGCTGCGACCCAGACGGACCACCGCGTCCCTGTGGTCGTCGGTCCCGTAGCCCTTGTGCCTTGCGAATCCGTAGCCCGGGTGCCTCGCGTCGAGTTCGGCCATCATCCGGTCCCTCGACACCTTGGCGATGATCGACGCCATCGCGATGCACAGCGACCTGCCGTCGCCCCGCACCACGGCCGTGTGGGGATACGGGAAGCCCCTCAGGGGAAGCCCGTCGACGATCACGCGGCACGAGACCACCGGGACGAACGACTCCCTCTCCTCGATCGAGGAGAAGAGGTCCGGCTCCTCGCTGCGCCGGAACGCGGCCGCGGGGTAGATGCCCTCCATCGCCCTGCGCATCGCGAGCTTGGTCGCGCCCAGGATGTTGTGCTGCTCGATCTCCTCCACGCTCGCCGACCCGAAGTGGGCATGGATCTGCCCCTGGGCCGCGAGCGCCTCGAACTCGGCCCAGAGGGCCTCGCGCTCGGCGGCGGACAGCAGCTTCGAGTCGTTCACCCGGCCCGCCCGGTAGGCGGCCCACCTCCCCTCGAGAAATCCGCGGGTGACGAGGACGGCGCCCGCGACGACGGGCCCGGCCAGTGCCCCCCGCCCGACCTCGTCCACGCCGATCAGGCTGTCGAATCCCTCGATCTTCTTCAGGTCGAAGCTGCGGAGCTGGCGGCGCTTCGGCATCGGGCGGTCGCGGTCCCCCCTCTCAACCGCCCCACTCCACCCGCTCCTTGGGCTCGGGAAGCGGCAGCTCGTCCAGCTTGCCGGCGTCGCGGACGACCTCGTAGGACGTCCGGAAGTGGAGCTTCGCGAAGTCCCCGAGGGCGCGGGCCCCGAAGCGCCCGATGATCTGCGCCGCCTGCTCCTTGACGAGCGGCCCGGCGCCCTTCTGGAGGGGGCCCCCGAAGCGCTTCGACAGCGCGTGCATCTGGCGGACGTACTCCGCGCGCGCGACGACCGATGCCGCGGCGACGACCGGGTCCTCCTCCGCCTTCGTCCGCATCCTCAGGTCGAAGTCCTTTATCCCCATCCTTACGAGCTCCCGCTGCGTGAGCGGCTGCTTGCTGAACTGGTCGAGAAGTCCCCAGGGCACCTTCTTCCTGGAGAGGGCCTGGGTGAGCGCCGTCGCATGCTGCCACGCCAGGAGCCGGTTCAGGTTGGCGTTGGGCCGCGACATCAGGAGGTTGTACTTCGGCATCCCGCAAAGGCAGGTGGCGACGGCCGTCCCGGCCGTCCCGCGGATCAGCCTGTCCAGCTTGATGATCTGGGCCTCCGCGATCCTCTTCGAGTCCCTCACCCCCGCCTTGATCCAACCCTCGATCGCCGGCCGCTCCGCGATCACCGTCGCCGCGACCACCGGCCCGAAAAGGTCGCCCTTTCCGCTCTCGTCGAGGCCGGCGTGCGGCTCGAACCAATCCGGATGCAGGACCTCGTCGTAGCCGAGCTTCGGCGCACGGGTCACCTCGGGCTCGAGCGTCATCGTGACGAACTCCTCGGTGCCCTTCCCGGCGACGACCAGCTTGCCGCTCTCGTAGGCGGTGACGTTGCAGTCGAGCCCCCTGAAGGCGAACCGCGCATAGGCGACGTCGAACGACTCCCAGCCGCGCCCGCTCAGGATCGACCGGAGCTTCTCCATCTGCGCGTCGTCGAGCTTGATCGCGTAGGTGCTTAGCCTCTTGGGTTTTTCCTCGTCGTCCTGGCCGCGCTTGGGCATGAGGGATCCATAGTCACAAATTTGCCGCCAATGACACGCAAAACTTCCGCCGGGGGCGCGCTGGTGGCGCGCGCGGAGGGATTCCGGGACGCCCTCCTTGCCTGGTACCGGGCCTGCCGGCGGCCGCTGCCCTGGCGCGAGTCGCCGTCGGCGTACCGTACCGTCGTCAGCGAGTTCATGCTCCAGCAGACGCAGGTGGCGACGGTTCTTCCCTACTTCGGGCGCTGGATGGCCGCCCTGCCGGACTTTGCGGCGCTCGCCGCCGCGCCCGAGTCGGCGGTGCTCAGGCTCTGGGAGGGGCTGGGCTACTATTCGCGGGCCCGAAACCTGCACCGGCTGGCCGCGCTGGTCGCGCCTGCGCCCGCGCTCCCCTCCACCTCGGAGGCATGGGAGGAGCTTCCGGGCGTCGGCCCCTACACGGCGGCCGCCATCGCGAGCATCGCCTTCGGCCAGCCCCGCGCTTGCGTGGACGGGAACGTGGTCCGGATCCTGGCGCGCCTGACCCGGGACGCGGCGCCGCACAGGGACAGCGCGTCGGCATCGAGGGCGTTCGCGCCGCTCGCCCAGGAGCTGCTCAACCGCGACGCCCCCGGCGACCACAACCAGGCGATGATGGAGCTCGGGGCGACCGTTTGCCTGAGGCGCAGTCCCAACTGCCCCGCCTGCCCGGTCCGGGTGTTCTGCGCCGCAGCCGCGGCGGGCGACCCCGAGGCCTATCCCAGGCTGGAGGCGAAGCAGACGGAGCGCCGGTCGGTCGTGCGGGTGTGGTGCGAGCGCGCCGGGGCCGTCCTCATGCACCGCAACGGCGCCGGAGTTCGCCGGCTTGCGGGCCTCCATGAGCTGCCCACGGCCCAGCAGGCGGGGCTGGACCCGGAGCGTGCCTCCCGCGGGCCGCTTGTCGCAAGGATGAGCCGCACCATAACGCGATTCCGGATCGTCGAGTCGATCCACGCGGCGCGGGGGCCGAGGGGACGACCCGGTCCGGGACTCGTATGGGTCCGCCTGCGGGACCTCGGCTCGATCGCGCTTTCCGGTCCCCACCGCAGGTGGACGACGCAGATTCTCGCCGCGCGGAAGCCCCGCCGCCGCGCCCCGCGGCCGGCCTGAGCGGGCTCCTGCCGCCTGCGTCACTCCGACGGGATGATGGCCTCCGCCTCTATCTCCACCAGGACCTCGGGGGAGATGAGCCTGCTCACCTCGACCATGCTGGTGGCCGGCCCGACATCCTTGAACATCTCGGCGTGCGCCCGGCCCACCTTCGCCCAGTCGTCGATGTTCACGACGAAGATGCGCGTCCGCACGACGTCCTGGATCGACGCGCCGGCGCGGGCGAGCGCCGACTCGATGTTCCTCAGGATCTGCACCGTCTGGCGGTACGGGTCGCCGGCACCGACAATCCTGCCGTCCGCGTCGGTCGCCGTGGTGCCCGAGACATGGACCACCGAGCCCACGCGGACCGCCCGGGAATATCCCACGATCGGCTCCCAGGCCGTTCCCGACGCTATGTTCTGTCGCTTGTCCTTGCCCATGCCGAATGACCGGACGGACCGCGGCTAGGGATGGCTCGCCTGCGTTGCGGCGGTCGGCTTGGGCGTGGGCACAGTCGGCTTTGGCGTCGGGGCGGCCGGCGGGGGGACCGGGGCGGCTGGCTGAGCCGCGCCCGGCTCCGCGTTGACGTACGCCCATAGGTCCACATCCACGATCCTTCCCAATTCCTCGATCTCCTTCCGGCTGGCGCCCTGGGTATAGGGCTTGCCCACGTCGCGGCCGAAGAAGTCTTGGCCCACGAAGAAGCGCCCGATGCTCCTGTGGTTGTTTTCAAACTCGAAGTAGACCTTTCCGACGCGCGCACCGTACCACGGGATGCCCCAGCCGTCCGGCATCGAATTCACAAACGCCACCAGAGCGGCGATCCGCTCCTTGTCCTTTATTTCCCTCTGCTGCAGCCTCGGCAGCCCGGCCAGGGTCGAGATCTTGACGTGGTCCGCGGAAATCTGCGCGGGCAGCTGCTCGCCGCGCCGGCAGCCCGCCAGCAGGAGGACGGTCATCAGCGTGAGGCGGCCCCTTCTCATTTTTCCCGGGCGCCGCGCTCTCGCGGTGCAGCGCGCCGCCGGCGCGCGCGGCGGCTGAGGAGGATGGTCGGCGGCTTCGGCATCTATTCGACCTCGACCTCGATGCCGCCGATCCACCTGGCGACAAGGTTGTAGACCCACGCCCCGATTACGCCGATCACGAAGCCCATCACGGCGTAGATGATCGGGACGAAGAACGCGAAGCCCGCGCCGAGCGCCATGACTCCCACGCGCTGCTCCTGGGGCAAATGCCCTGCCAAAAGCGGAATCGCCAGGAAAAAGGGGATGACGAGCAGGCCCATCGCGCCGTAGAGGACCGCCAGCATCTTCCCAAGCTGGAGCGGGCCAAAGCGCTTGATTTTTCGCATGGCGGACACGGTTGGCCGGGATGTCATCACGGCGCACGATCGCAAGGCAATTGTAAATAGCGGGCGGCGGCGGGGGCGAATCCGTTTAGGCGCGGCCCTTGCCCGGCGCCGCTTCTCTAGCCGTCGAGCCGTTCCGCCGCTATGGCTGGCGCGGCGCCGTACCGCCGGGCTGGGCCGGACCCGGGGGCGCGTCGGTCGCCTGGGGCCTCCTCAGGTCAATCCTGAGTTCCGACGGATACAGGTCCCTCGAGACGGCCATCGTGACATCCTCGAATCCGTCCTTGTGGATTCGGAAGTGGTAGCACGCGTCGCTCTCCCAGAAATAATCCTCCAATGGCGCGCGGACCACCCCATTCACGTCGGAGACGCGGGCCTCGAACTCATCCTGGGTGTCGCGCCGCGGCGCGGAGTTCTGGTACTCCACCTCCGGCATGACAAGCGCCCCCTGAATCGGGGCCCCGGAGACGTCGACAAGCGTGATCCGGCCGGCCGCCTTCGGCGACGGCGCCGACGTGCAGGCGGATGCCAGGGCCGCCAGGGCCAGCGGGACAAGGGAGCTCAACCGCCTACGCGGTGATCGCCGGTCCCGCCCGGCGGAAAGCGGGGGCTCCGCCAGCCGGATCGGCGGCCTCACCGCAGCTCCTTCCGGATCATAAGCTTCAATCCGGACCATGTCTCGTCGACCGCGCACACCTTGATGTCCACGAGGCCGATCGCCAACGCCGCCTTTCGAATCGCGTCCTCCGTTATGTCCGACACGACGCCTGAGCTCTTCTTGGGCCACGAGACCCAGATGACGCCGTCGGCGGCAATCTTCCCCCGGAGGGATTTGAGTCTCGGCGCCAGGCCGGATGCCTCTGTCGCGAATAGGTGCACAAATATCATGCCCGCCTTGGGACGGGCAAGCCATCTGACCTCCATCCCGGGGGGAAGATCCAGCAAGTGGAGATACGTTGCCGGGGCGCCGTGGGCGTAGGCGACGGTGCCGGTCCGATAGCCGAGCTTCTTCCAAAGGTGAGTTCCGGAGTATCCAGCCATTGTTTGCCCGTCGCAGTCGCAAGGTCCAGCGGCGGGTCTAGATGATGACATGGGGCGGACAAGCAGGGCGCAAGGCGCCAAGCTGTCCGCGTCATGTCGTCTCGTTTCGGGTGGAGCCGCGCCGAAGCCGGCGCGTCCGGCGCCCCGGACGGGACATCAGCGACGCAGGCGACGGAACCGATGTTTGGAGAGTCATCGCGGGAATCAGAGGTTCACCTAGGCAAAAAAATCGCGAGGTATGTGGCAAGTTTGTCGTGCGCCGGGACTCCGGCCGCCAGGATGAATGCGCAGACTAGGAAGGCGCACTTGCGAAAGACCGAATCCGACTTCGACAGGCCGGTTACATCCCTCCTTATAAGGTCGACGGCCAGGAACGAGATGACGGCGACCAACGAGAAGAGCAACGAAACCCCCAGGCGGGAATTTTGGGAGATGATCCCGCCGTCTACGCCTCCCGCGAATGGCAGGAACCTCTCCAGGAACCATCCCACCGTGACGCCAAGCAGCGTGACAGCGACGCCCAGGACCGAAATGCTGCCGGTCGACCTATGCATCTTTTCGCCGACCAATGCCGCGTACACAAACGACGCAAAGACAAGGAGAAGCGGAAGCGTTGAAACCGGGGCGAATTGCATCTTGGTCGGCGTCCCGATTATCGGAGTCCGGAACGGCCTTTGGCGAGCGCAGGCGCCGGATCCCCCGGTCGTCTCGGCACCTTGAGATGCCGCATGCGGGAGATTACGGACTTCGCTCTGTCCTTTTGGGCCTTTCTAATCATTTTCAGGATCTCGGGCCTATAGGTTGCATCATTGGCGAGTGTTGCCAAAGCGGAAATCGCCCATGCCCTGACCAGCGCCCGCTTGTCCGCGAAGCATTCCGTCAGAAACGGGTATAGGGATTCGCGCCCAGAATCGGGACAGCCCGTCAGCGAGAACAGTTGGCAAAGTATCAGACGGGCGATCCAGTGGGTCGTCTCCTCGGCCGATGCCGCAATCCGGACGAGGTCGTCGTCCCCAAGCCGCCGGTCCCTCGCCATACGGCGGAGCAGCCAGGCGGCACGCCACGCCAGCTCGCCGTCCATCTGCCTCATCGCAAAAATCGCGTCGGACGCAAAGGACGGGCTCCCTTGATGCGCAGCGTAAATGCGATCCAGCGCGGCGACCTTCACCGATTCCCTCGAAAGCAGGAAAAGCAGATTGCTCACGGGCCTGTCGTTTCGGCGCTCCGCGCCCGCTCCCGGCACGGTCGCCGGATCCGGGGATTTGTTAGGCATTCCTATCCTCGTCCGGCGATCGGCCGGGTGCTTTCTCGCCCCGCTCATGGCGCCAGATCCAGATCTGGCCGTCCTCCGGGTGAACTGCCGCTGTCATGAATACAAACCCTGCCTTGAGCAGAACCCTTGTCGAGGCGCTCTCCTGGGGCAGGGTATGGGCGGTCACCAGGATCTCCGGCGCAGAAGCCCCGGCCATCGACACAAGCCGCTCCCCCATTCGCGTAGCAACTCCGCGACCCTCGTGGCCCGGAAAGGTGAAGTACGCGATCTCCACAACGCCGCCCGCTGGGGCAGCCGTGAAGGCGCACGTGCCCACGCACTCGCCGTCCTCGAAAGCCAAATAGCCTATCCACGGCGTACTCCAGCCGACCCTGGAGTAGAGCTGCTGCGTGGATTCGACCACCGATCGCGCGATCTCCGGAAGGGGACCCTTCTCAGGGGAAAACGAGCCGTCCCGATCGATTCCGACGAGCTTCATCTGCGGCCTGACGATGCGCTGATTCGCGGCCATTGAGGGCGCGGCAGACCCATGCGCCGGATCGGGCAGGCGCTGAGGCTGCATCGCCGTCATTTCGCGGACTCGCTCACGATCCTTCTCAGCGTGGCCAAGGAGACATCCTCGATCTTTCCGAACCTGATGCAACTCTTGCCGACGTCCAGG
>Ga0181537_10004392_pt1 | contig 11724 bp, 10 predicted proteins | sample PEATcosm2014_Bin_39_FD_119765 | JGI IMG/M metagenome (GOLD analysis project Ga0181537, IMG submission 119765) | Peatland microbial communities from MTU Mesocosm Facility, Houghton, MI, USA - PEATcosm2014_Bin23_10_metaG | ecosystem: Environmental > Terrestrial > Soil > Wetlands > Peat | place... | reverse complement strand
ATCTGCGGCAGGCCGTAGACCCATAGCTCGTCGTAATACTCGGCGATGGCCGGCACCGCGTTCTTGCGTTCCCACTCGGTTTCGAGCGCGCTCGGGTCGTCCATCACGTCGCGCAGCCCGAGGATCAACGGCGTGCCGCGCTCGCGCAGCAGGTCGAGCGTCGGGCGCACCTCGCCGCGCAGGCCGAGTGGCTCCTTGTCGACAATCAACAGATCGGGATCGAAGATGTCGGCGGTGTGATGGATGATCGAGGAGCGCATCGCCAGCGTCTCCTCAATGTCGATATGCAAGGATAGCGATACGTATTCACCGTTTCGCAACTTGATTACGCCTGGAATGCGCACAAAATCGACACGTGAGCGAAAATCGAAGCTGCCGATGATAGGCGATCCCGATAGGATCAGGACTGAAACGGAGGAGTCCGCTTCGACGAGCGAGTGCGCAATCGCCCGGCAGCGGCGTAGATGACCGAGACCGAAACTGTCGTGGCTGTAAATCAATACGCGCTTGTGGTCGCGCCGTTGGGGCATGCGGCGCCTCCTTTGCTGTCGACCGGTGCCACTATTACACTGGCGGATAGGTTGTGCGAAATGCCGTTGTTGAAAAGGGTCAGGTGATCAAGGCGATGGCGGCGGTCGCTGCCCCGGCCGGCGGCGCGGCGGAACAGCTCCGCGTGCGCGATACCGCCGCGACCGAACCACCCGAGCCCGTGCGCGCGCCAGAGACCACCGTCGGGGCGAAGCCGCCGGAGCCGCCGTCGCAAAAGCCGGAGCCGACGATCGAGGACAGCATCGAGCCGACGGTTTATCGCTTTATCCTGCGCCACAGCCTCAAGCAGCAGATCATGCTGCTGGTGCTTACCCTCGTCTCGTTTCCATTTCTTTACTACTCGCTCGACCTGCCGAAGACGATCGTCAACCACGCGATCGGCGGTAAGCATTTCCCGCAGGAATTCCTCGGGATGGAGCTCGACCAGATCCCCTATCTGATGACGCTGTGCGGGGTTTTCCTCGCGCTGGTGTTTATCAATGGCGGGTTCAAATACTACATCAACACGCTGAAGGGGCAGCTTGGCGAGCGCATGTTGCGGCGCTTCCGTTATGCCCTCTATCTGCGCCTGCTGCGCTTCCCGACGACGTATTTCCAGAAGACCTCGTCGGCGCAGATCATCCCGATGATCACGACGGAGTGCGAACAGCTCGGCGGCTTTATCGGCGACGCCTTTGTGCTGCCGCTGTTCCAAGGCGGGCAGCTGCTGACGATCATCTTCTTCATGTTCATGCAGGACCCGATCCTCGGGGCCGCGGCGGTCTCGCTCTACCCGATCCAGGGCTACATCATCCCCAAGCTGCAGTTCATCGTGAACCAGCTTGGCAAGCGCCGCATCCGTACCGTGCGCGTCGTCGCCGACAAGGTGCAGGAATCGGCGGCCGGCATCGCCGAAATCCAGGCCAACGATACCGTAAAGCTGCAGCTCAGCTATTTCGCGCATGTCCTGGGGATCATCTACGACATCCGGTTCGAGATTTACCGGCGCAAATTTTTTGTCAAATTCCTCAACAACTTCATCGGGCAGCTGACCCCGTTCTTTTTCTACGCGGTCGGCGGTTACCTGGTCATCCAGGGCAATCTATCGTTCGGTGCGCTGGTCGCGGTGCTCGCCGCCTACAAGGATCTGGCGTCGCCGTGGAAGGAATTGCTCGACTTCTACCAGAACAACCAGAACTCGCGGATCACCTACGACCAGATCGTCGAGCAGTTCGAGCCGGCCAATATGGTCGACGCCAATCTGCTGCTCGCCGAGCCGGCGACGATCCCGCGGCTTTCCGGCGAGTTGACGGTCGCCAATCTGTCGCTTGCGGGCGACGATAAGAGCCGGCTCGTCGATGCGGTGAGCTTTACATTGGCGCTCGACGAGCACGTCGCGGTGATCGGCCAGAGCGGCAGCGGCAAGGACGAGTTGGCGCTGCTGCTCGCTCGGCTCGCGGTGCCGTCGGGCGGTCGGATCGCGATCGGCGGGGTCGATCTGGCGGAATTGCCGCTCGCGGTGGTTGGCCGGCGGATCGGCTATGTCAACGCGACGCCGTATCTGTTCTCCGGCACCCTGCGCGACAATCTGCTCCTCGGGTTGCGGCATCACCCGGTGCTGCCGGCGAGTTACAGCGAGGAGGCGGCGAAGAAGCGCGCGAAAGAACTCTACGAGGCGCGGCGATCCGGCAATATCGATTTTGACATCGATGCCGACTGGATCGATTACGAGAGCGCTGGCGTCGCCAACACCGAGGAATTGTCGCGGCGCATCGCCGAGGTACTGGCTGAGCTTGGCTTTGAGGAGGACGTCTACGGCTTTGGGCTGCGCGGCCGCGTGAATCCCGATGCCACCCCGGAACTGGCGGCGCGCCTGCTCGACGCGCGCAAGGCGCTGTCGCAGCGACTGGTGCGCGACGGCATCACCGAACTCGTCGAGACCTATGATCCCGAGCGCTTCAACACCAATGCCACCGTCGCCGAGAATCTGCTGTTCGGTACGCCGATTGGCCCGGTGTTCGATTTCGATGCGCTCGGCGACAACAAATACGTGCGTCAGGTGCTCGACAAGGTCGGGCTGACCGACGATCTCGTCGAAGCCGGGCGCGAGGTCGCGGCGACGATGACCGAGATTTTCGCCGACCTGCCGCCCGACCATCCTTTCTTCGAGCAATACAGCTTTATCAGCGCCAACGATCTGCCCGAGTTCAAGACGATCCTCGGCGCGATCGACCATAACGACGTCAAGTCGCTGTCGGCGGAGCAACGCCAAAAACTGCTGTCATTACCGCTAAAGCTGATCGCCGCGCGGCACCGGCTCGATGTGCTTGATGAGCGGATGCAGGAGCGTCTTCTGGAGGCGCGCCGCACCTTCCGCGCCGATCTGCCCGAAGACGCACGCGGCCAGATCGCGTTTTTCGATCCGGCCGAATACAACGCCGCCGCTTCGGTGCAGGACAATATCCTGTTTGGGAAAGTCGCCTATGGCGAATCGGACGCGCTGGTGCGCGTGCCGGCGGTGCTTGGCGAGGTGCTCGACGAGTTGTCGCTGCGCCCGGCGGTTATCGATGTCGGGCTTGACTACAATGTCGGCACCGCCGGCTCGCGGCTGTCGTTAGGCCAGCGGCAGCGCGCCGCGATCGCCCGCGCGGTGCTGAAGCGCCCCGATCTGATGATCCTCAACGAGGCGACGGCCGCGCTCGATGGCCAGGCGCAAACCAAGGTCATGGAAGGGCTGCGCGTCGAATTCGCCGGGCGCTGTCTGGTCTGGGTATTGCACAGGGCCGCCCTGGCGCGGAATTTTGACCGGGTGCTGGTGATGAGTGCAGGAAAGCTGCAAGAACAAGGCCGCTTTGCCGAGCTTGACCACAAGGATTCGCTGACCGCGCTGCTAATGGCGGCGGAATGATCGGCTGGGTTATTCATCATGCTAAGTCAAAATCATAAAAGACGGACAGAGCGCTAGGCGCCGGAACATTGGGAGGCTGATGTGAGCTTGCAACAAGAATACGAGGTGCTGCGACGGGTGCCGTTCTTCGCCGAGATCGAACCGTCAAAACTCAAGCTGCTCGCTTTTATGAGTGAGCGGGTCGGCTTTGACGACGGCAAGATTGTCTTCCACCAAGGCGATGCCGGCGATGCGGCCTATTTGATCATTGACGGGCACGCGGACATCGTGCTCGAAGGCCCCGCCGGGCCGCTTACGGTCGCCACGCTCGGCGCCAACGAGATCGTCGGCGAGATGGCGATCCTCTGCAACGCGCCACGCAACGCCACGGTGCGCGCCCGGGGGCGGCTCATCGCGCTCAGGATTGCCAAGGACCCCTTTATGCGGATGGTACGAGAGTTTCCGAATATGGCGGTGTCGATCATGCAGGAGTTGGCCCATCGGGTCGAGTCGACCAATAACCAGCTGCGCACCGCGCTCAACGAAGTACGCAAGCTGCGCGAGCAGACAGGCAGCGCCGCAAACGCCGCATGAGCCGCCTGGAGAGCATGATCCGTCGGTTGACGGCCCAGCGCGCCTGTCTCAACCAGGCGGCGGAGCTGATCGAGGGTCTTGACGGTATCGTGCTGGAACTCGGCCTCGGCAACGGCCGCAGCTACGATCATCTGCGCGAACTGTTCCCAAATCGCGACATTTACGTCTGCGAGCGCAAGGTCGCCGCGCATCCCGATTGCATCCCGCCTGACAACCGGCTGCTGCTCGGCGATCTGCGCGAGACGCTGCCCGAGGCGCGCTCATGGCTGGCGGACAAGGTCGCGCTCGCCCATGTCGATGTCGGCACCGGAATCATCCAGGAGAACAAGACGTTGGCGGCGATCGTGCTGCCGCTCATCATGCCGCTGCTGCGGCGGAATAGCGTGCTCGCCAGCGACCTGGCGATGGATGATCCGAGCCTTGCCCCGTTGCCGCTGCCGGAAGGTCTCGCGCCCGGGCGGTATCACCTCTACCGCAAGATCACAGATTGAGTTCGATCATCACGGGCACGTGGTCGGAAGTCTTGTCCCAATCGCGGATTTCGCGGAACACCCGGTAGGATGAGAGTGCGTCGACCAGCGCCGGCGTAACCCAGATATGGTCGAGCCGGCGACCGCGGTCGGACGCCGCCCAGTCGCGGTTGCGATAGCTCCACCACGTGTAAAGCCGCTGGTCTGGCGGCACGAAGTGGCGGACCGCGTCGACAAACCCGCCCGCTTGCTGCAGCGCGTTGAGCTTTTCGACCTCGATCGGAGTGTGGCTGACCACGGTCAGCAACTGCTTGTGCGACCAGACGTCGTTTTCGAGCGGCGCGATGTTGAGGTCGCCGACGGCGATCGCCTTGCGCGCCCGGTCATGCGTGCTGAACCACGTGGTCAGTTCGTCCAAAAATTGCAGCTTGTGGGCGAATTTCGGGTTGGCCGCGGGGTCGGGAATGTCGCCCCCGGCCGGGACGTAGATGTTGTGCAATTCGATACCGCCGGGCAGTTCCGCGATCGCGTGCCGGCAGTCATTGCGGTCGCACCAGGCGCGTGTTGCCATGCTCGGAAACGGCGCCTTCGCCAGGATCGCGACGCCGTTGTAGCCCTTCATCCCGTGCATGTGGATGTGCGCGTAGCCCATCGCCTCGAACGGCTCGCGCGGAAAGAGGTCGTCCGGCGTCTTGGTCTCCTGCAGGCACAATATGTCAGGCTGCGCCTCGGCCAGCAGCCGGCAGACATTGTCGGCCCGCAGCCGCACCGAATTGATGTTCCAGGTCACCAGGCGCAACGTCATCCGAGCGAAATCCTATCAACCTCAGGGCGGGAGATGGGCCGAATAGACCACGCTCTTTCGCAACGAGGCAATCGCTGCATGAACATAAAATGCCTTTAGGAGAGGCCGCTTCGCGGCCTTTTCTGGGGTGTGTGCCACGAGCCTGTCTCTAAGGACGTGCGGAGCCCATTCGGCAAAAACAAATAGCGCCCGGTCTGGGGGGAAGACCGGGCGCCAGCTTGTCAGAAGCGCTTGGGGGAGATCCGAACCTCGCAGGGGAGACGGGGCCCGGAATTAAGAGGACTTGGTATCCTCTCCGCTTCTGGACTCCGAAATGGGGATGGTTTGGGTAGAACAAAATGCGTTTGACGCATGCGTCCGCAGCGCAAAACGCATGGAGAACATCGGAACCAAACGAGGGCGGGAACGTGCGCTAGGCGGCGCGCCGCTTTGCCGAATTTCGCGCCGTCGCCGCGCGGCAGGCATCGCCGAAAGCGGCGAACAAAGCGCGCGACACCGGGTTGGCGAGAGGCTTGTATTCGGGGTGCCACTGGACGCCGACGACAAACCGCGCGTCCGGCTTGCTGACCGCCTCGACGAGCCCATCGGGCGCCGTCGCCTCGATCCTGAGACCAGGGGCTGGTTGGTCGATGCCCTGACCGTGCAGCGAATTGACCATGATCTCGGTCGTGCCGCTAATCTCGGCAAAAAAACCGTCCGGTGCGAGGTTCACCGGGTGGCACGGGCCGTAGCGCTCATCCATCGTCAGCGGCCCGGTTCGGCCCAGGCGGTGGACCTTGCCGCCGGGCAATTCCTGGATGCGCTGGTGCAAGGTGCCGCCAAGCGCCACGTTGAGTTCCTGGATGCCGCGGCAGATCGCCAGCACCGGCATATCGCGCCGCACCGCCTCGCGGATCAGCGGCAGGGTTGTCGCGTCGCGGTCGGGGTCGTGCAGCGTGCCTTCGCGGCTGGGCGGGCCCTGGTAGTGGTGGGGCTCGACATTGGACGGGCTGCCGGTCAGCAGCAGGCCGTCGATCGTGTCGAGCAGCTCGTCGATGTCGAGCTTGTCGCCAATCGACGGGATCAGCATCGGCAGGCAGCCGGCCGCGTCGACCACCGCGTGCGGATAGCGCACGACGGCGGTGTACATGACGCGCTCGTTGACTTCGCGAAAGCAGGTGGGGATCGCTACCAGCGGTGTACGGAGAGACATCTAGGATCGGCTCGGGCGGTTGTTGGCGATGATCATTGGCTTTTGTTCGTGTCCTGCGACCGACCGTACGGGTCCTGGTATTGGAAGAGCTTGGAATCGAGCGCCATGCCGTATTGCACTTCCGATAACGCCACGTTCGTCACTCTGCCCCGCTGGTCCACTACAGTCCATTGCCGCAACACCAGTGGATTTTCCGTAAATACCATAGTGAGACTGCCCGCGTCCGGCTCAGCGCTCTGAACGACCGACACCCGCACGGTATTCCCGCTATGCTCAAAACGCGTAACGACGACGCCGTCGGTAAAACTGATCGGTTGGCGCAGCAAGAACCAGGCCGGCGTCGATTTCAGCCCGACTTTGCTCATCTGTTTGAGGTCGGGATCCCAGGAATAGATGTAGAAGGCGTCGGCGAGCAGCAGCAATTCGTTGGGCGGATCGTACTGGAACCGCATCTTGCCCGGCCGCGACAGCCAGACATAGCCGGTCGCCGCGCCGCCATTGGCGGTCTCCTGGGTGAATTTTGCCGTCATCGTGTGGATGCCGTCGAGATAGGCGGTGAGCTTTTGCAACTCGGCCGAATCTTGCGGCGAAAGCGCCACGGCGGGTGGCGGCGTCGGCGCCGCCTTCACGTCGTCCGGCGCGGTCAGCAACAACAGCGCGGCTGTCGATGCACGGCAAATCTGCCAGAACCAGTTCATTGACGCGCCTCCACCGTTTCCGCCACCCGGAAATGACGCGGCGATTGTGGCGCGTCAATGGCGGCGGATCGCCGCTTGCCGCATGCCGATTGTATGCCTCCCAGGACTAACCGGTCACTCCGCGGGCACGATTTCGTCGGAAGCCGTCGTCGGCACGGGCGCCATTGCCTCGAAGACGCCGTCGCGGCGGACGAGGGCGTGGAACAGCGCCGCCGCGACGTGCAGCAGGATCAAGGCGAAGAACGCGAACGCCAGATAGAAATGCGCATTCCACAGCAGCGTATGCAGGCTGTCGTTCAGCGGCAGAATCGGCGGAAGATAGATGCTTCCGTACAGCACGACCGGGTAGGAAGCCGCCGACAGCATCCCCCAGCCGAGCAGCGGCATGCCGATCATCAGGGCATAAAACGCGTAATGCGACAGGTGGGCCGCGAGCTTCATCGGCTCGGGCAGGTCGGCCGGCAGCGGCGGCGTACCGTAGCGCAGCCGAACCACCAAGCGGATCAGCGCGAGTACCAGAATCGCGATGCCGAGCGGTTTGTGGATCGACACCAGCGTCAAATATTTCGGCATCACGGTCGACACCATGCCCACGCCGATAAACAGCATGGCCAGGATGCAGATCGCCATCAGCCAATGCAGCAGGCGTTGCAGCGGAGTGAAACGTTGGGGTGCACCCATTACGGCCTGGGTCATGGCTTGGCGTCCGTTGCGGTGTAAGGATAGTCCTTGGCCTCCGCGGTGCGGCGGTCATAGGATTTTGCGTAGGCGGAAGACCGCGCGGCAGGAAACGGGTCGTCCGATGTCTGTATGCCGGAAGGCAGGATTGTCGGATCGAAATTGATGTCTCGGCACGGGCCGTCCGCCTCGGCTTCGATCCGCTGCACGGTCAGGGTGCCGACTTCGACCGTGCGGCGGTCTGCCGGCCAGGCCTTGCTCGGGTCGACGGTCGGATCGTCGGGATTGGCGACGGTCACCGCCAGGGTCCAATGCTGCGGTCCGGCGTGGACCCGCTCGACGATCTCCTCTTCGAGGAAGTTGGGGCCGCGCTTCGCGAGATCGTCTTGCGAGATCGGGGCGGGTTGCGCCGCCGGCAGGAGCGACCAGCGCACTGTCTTCTGCGCGCCGGAACTATCGGTGAAGACAAAGCTGTTGAGGCTGTTGTAGCGCTCTTCGGCGTAACTGCCGGTCCACGGCCCGTCCTTGGCCCAGGCGCCGAATGGCGCGATCTCGGGATGCGCGCCGGCGAACGTCTTCATCGCGTCAGGGTCCTTGCTCCCCGAGGCCAGCAGCAGGCCGTAAAACGCCTGCGGCGTTGACACCGGAAAAACCGGCGCGTTGATCATCGCGCTGCGCCATATTTCGCCGTCCGGCGTCGCGATCTGCAATCCCATGCCCCGCACCCGGACCGTCGCATCGGGCGCATTCGCATCGGCCGTGCCGAGATTGAAGCGTCCGAGCACCGGATACTGGCCGCTGGCGAAGGCTTGCGCCCTTGACAGTGCCGTCCCGGCGCCATTGGCCTCGAACACGCCGGTAAAGCAGATGCCCTTGGCGTGGTTCCGGCGATGGCCGAGCGCCGGGCCGCCGGGCGGCGCGAGCGCATCCACCATTCGGTCCGGCGTCAGGCGCTGCGGCGACAGCCATCCCGCCGTATAAGCGAAAGCGGCGGCTCCGCCGCCAATGACAACCGCGATCAGCACCAGCGATCCAATCACGGAACGCGCGGGCAATCGGCGTGGCTCAGGCATGCGAACCCTCATTGTTACGGTCTGCGGCGTTGCCGAGACTAAACCACCGAAGATCAGTGCTTGCTCTCATCATCCGATGAATGCCCGAGGTCGGGTACGATGATATTCCGTATTCGATCGCCGAATAGCTGAAACGCACGATCAAATCATGACGGCCACCTAGGCCGCCGCTTCACCGGATCATGCTCACCGGGGTCTGGCAGGTAATAGGCTCGATCATACGACGGTAAGTGGAAACGGCCGTCCGCTCCATGCGATCGGTCAACGCGGCGGGTTTGGCTAAAAATTTAAGAAAAACTATCAAATTCTTTTAAATAAAGGCTAAGTAATAGCTTTCCTAATATTAGGAGATAGATAAGAGATAACGGGCTAATTGCTCTGCGTCCGAGGGTGGCGAGCGGTTCGCACAAACCCCGGCAGCGATCTGCGTCAACTTGAACAGGAGAGGTTTATGAACGTTCTGCCGATGCTTGATTGCAGCGCCTTCCAGGTGCCGCAGCGGTTTATTCTGTGTATCGCGGCGCATTGCCTCGCCGAGGAGCAGAACGCCAAGGAGCAGGGCATCGCGACGCCGTTCGAGACCGTGGAAGGTCAGGCGATCCTGGCGGCGGCGAAGTCGTATTATTGGCCCGAACTCGCCGAGCTCGCGGGGCTCGTCCGCGACATGGTCGCGCTCGACCCTGCCTGCGTCGTCTTGCACGGTCTCGGCTATAATCGCTTGCCCCAAGCGGTGCGCGACACACTGGTACTGGCGCTGACCCAGAGCATCGGCAAGCCCACCGATCACAATAACGACAAGCGGGTTCTTTGGCCGGTCAAGGCGCGCGACGACGAGGTGCGCAAGACCGTCAACTACAAGACGACGTTTTCCGAAGAGGCGGGCGAGGCGCCGCTGCACAGCGACAGTGCTTTTGCCGCGGAGCCCGAGAAGTACAACGCGCTTTTTGTCGTAAAGCAGGCGGAACAGGGCGGTGTCTCGGTCGTGCTCAACGTGCCGCAGCTCATCGACGAGCTCGACCGCAACGTCGAGGGTCGCGAGTGCCTGGAGATCCTGCGCACGCAGCAATTCCCCTTCCGCGTGCCGGATGCGTTTTTCACGAACGAGCGCCTCATCACCGCGCCCGTGCTCGGCGAGCGTCCTTTTGTGCGCTTCCGCCATGATTGCCTAATGGCCGGCTTCGCCCTGCGCGAGGACATGCGAACCAATGAGCGCCTCTGGGCGATCGAGCATTTCCGCGCCGCCGCCGAGGCGAGCGAAGCGCGCATTTCCTACCACCTGCAGCCGGACGAGGCGATCGTCCTCGACAACCACGTCATGCTGCATGCGCGAACCGACTTCGCGGATCGCGACCGGCATCTGATCCGCGTCCGCATGCACGCCGCCTGACCGTCATGAGCATCAGCACGATCTCCGCCGTTGCCACGGGCGCCGGCAGCCGTACGCTGCCATGGGGCCTCACCGGCTTCGCCGCCGCCCTCGCGGCGACCTGTGCCGGCGAACTCTCCGGCCGGGTCGCGTGGGACGCGGCGGCGGCGCTGCTTTTCGTCTTCGGCTTGGCCGCCGGCTGGCGACACTGGTTGAACAGCGCCAGCGGTCGCGTCGCCCTCGTCATCACGTTGGGCGCGGTGGGCTTCGGCGCCACGCTGGCGTCGGACCCGGCGGCGATCGCAGCCGCCGCTGCCCACATGTCGGGTGTCGTGGTGCTGATGCTGTGCGTGGCGTTGCTGCGGCCGATCTTCGCCGACCGCCAGCTCGATGCGGCGTTGGCGGCGACGCTCGCCCGCCTGCCACCGGCGGTGCGGCCGGTGGCGGTGGTGTTTGCTTCCGGTGCCGCCGCGCTCGGCCTCAGCTTTGGCGCGGTGGGCGTGGTCGGGGCGACGCTTGCCCGTCGCGTCGTGCCCGAGCAGGTCGCCGCCTGTTCCGCGATGCGCGGCCTGGTGCTGTCGATGCTGCTGGCCCCGTCCACCGCCTCGGTCGCCGCGGTGATGGCGACCTATCCGAGCGTCTCCTGGAGCGCGGCTCTGACCATCGGCATACCGCTATCGCTGATCGGTGCGTTGCTCGGGGGGATCATGGTGCGGCCGCTCGCGATGGAGCCGACCGTGCATCACGGCGCCAACGTCGCGGTGGCGCTCGGCATCCTCCTCGCCGAGTTGGCGATGACGCTGGTCGCGCATTTCGTGCTCGGCCTGTCGATGACGCTCGCGATCTCGGTCGCGTCTACGGTCGTCGCGCTGGGATGCAGCCTCTATTGGGGACGGCGCGATGTCGCGGGTGCGCTCGAACGCGTCGACGGGCAGATGATGGAGCGCTGGACGGCGATCATGCCGGAAACCGCGCTCTTTCTTTCCTGCGGGCTGCTGGTCGGGGTGATGCAGATACCTGAGCTGGCCAACGCCGCGAAATCGGTCGCCGCCATCGCGCTGCCCGGCGGCCTATGGGGCGTCGCCGCGATCTTGTTCGCGGTCCCGCTGATTACCGTGGCGGGCATCCACCCGATGGTCCCCTTCGCGGTGTTGGCGCCGATCGTTTCCGCGGCGAGCCTCGGCATCACCGAGACCGGGATCTACGCGATGTGGATCGTGACCTTCATGCTCTCGATGCTGCTTTCGCCCATTTCAGTGCTGACGATGGTGACGGTCACCAGCTTCGGGATCCCCGCCCACCAGATCGGCTTGCGCGGCAATGGGAGCTACGCCGCGGTGCTCGCCGCTGCTGCGACACTGGTCATTGGGCTTTTGTGCGCCGCCTGATTTGCCTCAAAGTTGAGGAAGTTTTTAACCTCTATCAGCCAATCT
>Ga0181537_10004391_pt1 | contig 11725 bp, 10 predicted proteins | sample PEATcosm2014_Bin_39_FD_119765 | JGI IMG/M metagenome (GOLD analysis project Ga0181537, IMG submission 119765) | Peatland microbial communities from MTU Mesocosm Facility, Houghton, MI, USA - PEATcosm2014_Bin23_10_metaG | ecosystem: Environmental > Terrestrial > Soil > Wetlands > Peat | place... | reverse complement strand
GCGTAGAATGTCGCCTTCACCTCCGGTGTCCACATCATGGCCCGGCTCGACGGATCCCAAGGCTTGCAGTGAAGCCGGATCACTGGGCCGGTCCCAGATGCTCCAGAGCGAACTGTCCTCTTCGCCCAAGCGCCAGAGAGCAAAGGTCTGGAGACCAAGCAGGCGAGCGGCGCGCATCTCGTCGAGCAGCGACACCGCGTCAAGGAACCACACCACGTGGCGCTCATTCGCGTCCTCATCGATGTATTCGTAATGAGGATTAAGGGTGTCGTAGTCGAGATCGAGATCGGCGTCGGCATCGGAGGCGCGTCCCCATGCGTCGGAAACCGACAGAGGGTCAGTACTAACAACCTTGGGCTTTGGGTGACGGCGGTCTTTTGGATCAGGGATGGAGAGCGCCCAATCGTATCCGTAGCTGCCCACGCCGCAGATGAGCTTTTCCTTGGGCACTACCTTGAGCACACGAGCCAGATTGCCGATGAACCAGGACTGGCTGGCCACCGGACCGGGATCGCTGGTGGTCTGGTGCTCGTCGTAGTTCATGAGCACAATGCCGTCGGAGTTGGCGGCGATGGTCTTGAGGTCGCTGTCGCTGGTGGCCACGGCGGCGTTCACATACAGCGTAAGATTGCGCGCGTGCATTTGGCTGTAGAGCGCCTGAATGAAGTTGAGGTAGGCAGCATCGTCCTCGTCGGGGATGCTTTCAATATCGAGAGACAGGCCGCGATAGGTGGGATACGCGGCGAGAAAACGCATGATCTGGTGGAGAAACGAGGCGCTCTTTGCCGGATCCTGGAGCACATCGCCGACGCCGGTGTCCCAATCCTGAGTGTGAGGATTGAAATTGTTGAGAGCGGGGAAGATTTCAGTGTCGGTATGGGCCTTCTGAATGACCTGCTTTACTTTGTTCACGTAATCGGGATCGTGGACGGTGTTGCCCTGGATGATGGGAAGCTCGCGCAGGTTATCGCCGCTCATCATCATGAGCGTGCCCTGCGGCGAGTCCACATGCAGCCATTGCGGAAACAGCAGGTCGATCTGTTGCACGTGCTCCTTGAGTGAAGAGTAGCTGGCCGCGTCGTCCTGCACGTAATAGGCGGCGCGCAAACCTTCACCGGTATTCAAGGGGATTTCTGACGGCTTGCGCGCGGTTTTGCGGCGGGCGGGGCGCTGGTTTTTGGCGTTTCGGAGAGTCGAGGTGTCGGGCAGTGCGCGGTAATTGTGTCGGGGAATGGGCAGCAACAGCTCCGGCAGGCGCTGGCCGCGGAGCACATTGAAGATAAAGCCGGCGACCACCAGGGTCGATAGCACGGCCGTTGTGTCCAGAATGCGGCGCAGACGCTTCCAGCGCTTGCGTTCCGGGTCGTAGAAGATTTGTCGGTCGGGCATGAACGGTTTTTTACTGACTCCAGCGCGAAAACCGCGCAAAAAAAGGCCAATGCACCCCTGAGAGGCCCGCCTCGACGCAACATCGGCAGGGCGCGCAATCCCCGGAATGCCGTACGCTATACAGTACGAATCGTATGGAAGCTGACCGAGAGAGTCAATTGACAGACAGGTTTCGAACGTCGACGCAGGTCTCTGCGCGCGGGGCGGCGGCGCGCCTGCGCCCGGCTGTGCCTGTGGTGCTTGCACTGGGCGCGGGGCTGGCATTACGCCTGTGGATGCTGCGAGACCTCTTCGATGTGAATGGCGACATGCTGATTTACGGGGATCTGGCCAAGAATCTGCTGTTGCACGGCCAATATGCCCTGACACTGCCCAGCGGCGCGATCTACCCGACGCTGATCCGGCTACCCGGCTACCCGCTGTTTCTTGCCGTGTGCTTCTTAGTGTTCGGGATGGGGAACTACTTTGCCGCGGCCTGCGTGCAAATTGCCCTGGATTTGCTGGGCTGCCTGTTGCTGGCCGGATTTGTGCGGCGGATTGTGCCCGCGCCGGCGAATCGGGGCGCCGCGTTAGCTACGTTGTGGCTGGCTGCGCTTTGTCCCTTTACCGCCTCTTATACCGTGGCTCCGCTTGCGGAAACGCCGACGCTCTTTGTGTTGGCGCTGGCGATGTGGGCGATGGCGCGCTTCCGGGACGATCCCGGATGGGCGAATACGCTTTGGTTTACATTCGCGATCACCGCTGCCACGCTGTTGCGTCCCGATGGCGCGCTGGCCGCGATAGCTTTTGTGCCGGCTTTTCTTATTGGTCTTGGACGAGAGCGGAGCGGAAACCTGATCCTGCCGCTAAAGCTCGTCCGCATGGCCGTGGTTTGCGCACTGCTGGCGTTGACACCGTTTGCGGTGTGGACGGCGCGCAACTGGCGCGTGTTTCACGTGATTGAGCCACTAGCGCCGCGGCTGGCGACCGATCCTGGCGAGCGCACGAATCCCGGATGGGAGCGCTGGGTGAAGAGCTGGTGCCTCGACTTCACCTCGACATACGAGATCTATTGGAATGTTCCGGGAGACACGCTGGACGTGAGCGAGCTGCCCAGCCGCGCTTTCGATACGCCGGCGCAGTATGCCGAGACCGCGACGCTGGCCGAGGACTACAACAGCCAAGGCATGGCGCTGACACCGGGGATCGATGCGGGCTTTGAACGGCTGGCCGAGGAACGTATCGCCGCGCATCCGTGGCGTTCCTACGTGTGGCTACCGATGGGCCGCGTGACCGACATGTGGTTACGCCCGCGCGTTGAAAACCTGAATATCGATCTCGATTGGTGGGTCTACGCGCATCATCACGTCGAGACGGAGTTCAGCTGGGCCTACGCCGGATTGAATGCGCTTTATCTATTGCTGGGAATTGCGGGCTTGATCTTGCGGCCGCGTTTCCGGGGCGCGCTTCTGGCGTATTTTCTGCTGCGCAGCGCGTTGCTGTTGACGGTAGAAGCGCCAGAGACCCGTTACACGCTGGAGTGCTTCCCGATGCTGTTTGCGCTGGGCGGGCTTGCGCTGTTCAGGTTGGTCGATCAGCCTTATTTGTCGAAATTGAAGGCGGTTTTCGGCAAGGATTGATTCACCTTGATGTTGGTGTAGTGACAAACATAGGATTGTCCTTCGCCTTCGTCGAAGACCACTTTGAGGCTGACAGCGCGCGCGGTGTCCATCCAAACTGTGACCTTGGAAATGTTCTTGCGCACATTCGGATCTTTCGCCACCAGCTCGAGCTTGTCGGTGGAGATGCCGTCGATGGTTTCTTTGCCCAGATAGGTGATCGTCCACTTCTCTTCAAGGTCCTTGCCGCTCGCGCCGAAGCCCAGCACGAAATAGCTCTCGTATTTGCTGGCTTGGTCGTAAAGCTTGGCGTCCTTTTCTTTGCCGGTATCGGAAACGCGCAGAACGCCGCCGGAAAAAATGTAGGCTTTCGCCGTGGGCCGGCTTTTGCCGTCTGTGATGTGCGCCGTGAAATGAACGGCCATCTCGAAGTGGCTATTGCGTTCGTAGTATGCGGTTCCGGTCATCACATCCGTATTCGGAATCGGGTCGGTCTGAATGTCGTCGAACTCGACGGTGGCCGTGGTGGTGTGAAAGCCCTTGGCTGCGGTGTCGAGTTTTGCTAGGACACTGGCTTTGTCTTCAGCCTGTGCAGACCGAAGCGGCAGAATCGCGACTGCGACGAGCGCGAGAAATACAAAATAATTGCGTGAGTGCATGAAGTTCCTTGTCTATTGGACGCGGACTGGGGCCCGGAGGATGAAAAAACTTAGCGGTGCGCCCAGACTTTCCAGGCGAGATTTCCCTGGGCGTCAGTGACCGTTTGCCACTTCTCCACGAACACGGAGTCGCCCATCACGGGCTCGATGGCCTGGCGCAGCGCTTTTTTGGCCTGCTTGTCGGATGCGCCTGCAGGGACGCTCACATCCGATGCCTGTACCGTGACGATAACTCCGCGGCCGTTGGCAACCACCTGCATAGGATGCGCTGGACCCGCGGCGAGCGACGGCTTGGCACCGTAATCCCACAGATGCGGGGTAACGAAGATGAAGATCAGTATCAGGGTCACCATCACGTCGTAGTGGAAAGCGCCGCGCGAATAGGTCCAGTAGAAGTAGCTGTGCAGAATCTGCTTGAAGCTGCGCTTGGGCTGGGCGATTGCGCCGTTGGATGAGGATGATGCCATCAGGACTCCTTCATGATTTTATCGAGTCCACCCATGTAGGGGCGAAGGCCGTGAGGAATTTCGACCGAGCCGTCCGCCTGCTGGTAGTTCTCAAGAATGGCGAGCCAGGTGCGGCCGACGGCGAGGCCGCTGCCGTTGAGCGTGTGCACGAACTCTAGCTTGGCTTTGGGGCCTGAAGGCCGATAGCGGATATTGGCGCGGCGCGCCTGGAAGGCATCGAAGTTGGAGCAGGAAGAGATTTCCCGGTAGAGGTTCTGACCCGGCAGCCAGACTTCGAGGTCGTAAGTCTTGGCCGCGGAGAAGCCGGTGTCGCCAGTGCAAAGTAAGACCCGCCGATAAGGCAAGTCCAAAGCCTCGAGAATCTCTTCGGCGTTGCGGGTGAGCTTTTCGTGCTCGGCGTCCGACTCGTCAGGGCGCGTGAATTTGACCAGCTCGACTTTTTGGAACTGATGCTGGCGGATGATGCCACGCGTGTCCTTGCCCGCTGCGCCGGCCTCGGCGCGGAAGCACGGCGTGTAGGCCGTGAGCAAAATGGGCAGCCGCGCTTCGTCGAGAATCTCGTCGCGATAGAGATTGGTGACGGGGACTTCGGCGGTTGGGATCAACCAGTGGTCGCTGTCTTTGTAGTCGCCGCACGTGGCGGCTTCGACATCGGCGTCGGAGCAGCGGAAAAGGTCTTCAGCGAACTTGGGCAACTGGCCGGTGCCGAAGAGGGATTTAGAGTTGACCATGAACGGCGGCAGGACTTCTTTGTAGCCGTGCTTCTGGGTGTGCATGTCGAGCATGAAACTGATGAGAGCCCGCTCTAACCGCGCCCCCGCACCCATGTAGACAGCAAAGCGCGCGCCGGAGAGCTTGGCGGCGCGTTCGAGGTCGAGAATGCCCAGGGATTCGCCGATCTCCCAGTGGGGTTTGGGCGCGAAAGCGAATTTTTTCTGTTCGCCCCAGGTCTTGACGGTTTTGTTGTCGGCTTCGGAGACGCCGACGGGGACTTCGTCACGGGTGAGGTTGGGAACGCGGGCGAGGGACTGGCGCAACTGCTCGTCGAGAGCGGCTGCTGACTTGTCGAGCTCGTCGAGCTTGTCCTTCAGCGCGCGGGTTTCGTCCATGACGGCGACAGCTTCGTCATTCTTGCCGGCTTTTTTGAGCGCGCCCACCTGCTGCGAGAGCTCATTGCGGCGGGCCTTGAGCTGTTCCGATTGCGTGATGGCCTCGCGGCGGCTACGATCGAGCGCGCGAAAATCGCCCAGCAATGCGGCGGGGTCGGCTCCCCGCGCACGGAGCTTTTCTTCTACCAACTCCAGGTCGGCGCGAACAAATCCTAAGTCGAGCATTCTTTAGTTATTTTACTCGACGGCCTTTGTCACGGGATGGGCGTCCACCTCTGCCGTGCCATCGTGCGGCTGATCCTTCCAGCCGGGGAGATTCTGGTCGCCGATGATGAGGCGGGCGCTGCGCGTGAAGTTGAAATAGGTCCACACCCAATTGACCAACACCGAAATGCGGTTGCGGAAGCCGATGAGAAAAAAGATGTGCACGGTGACCCACGTGAACCAGGCGGGGAAGCCGCTCATGTGGGCTTTGAAGGGCCACTTCACATCGGCCACCGCGGCCATGCGCCCGATGGTGGCCATATCGCCTTTGTCCCAGTAGTGGAAGGCGGGGCGCGGTTTGGCTGCGAGGTCGGCGGCGATCATTTTTCGCACATGATCGCCCATCTGGATGGCCGGCTGGGCGACGCCGGGAATCTGGTGGCCATCCTGCTCGAAGTGGGCCAGGTCGCCGAGGACAAAGACCTCTGGCAGCGCGGGCGGATTGAGCTGGTCGTCGACCAGGACGCAGCCGCGGCGGTCGATTGGCGCGCCCAGCAGCTTACCCAGCGGCGAGGCGAGTACGCCCGCGGCCCACAGGGTGACAACGGATTCAATGCGCTCGCCATTGGCTTCGACCCAGCCGGGACCGACGCTGGTGACTTGCATCTGCGCGTGGACTTCGACGCCGAGGCGACGAAGCTCGGCTTCGGCTTTGGCGGAAAGATCCGGGGGGTACGCGGCCAGCATGCGCGTGCCGCCGTCGAGCAACATGACGCGGCTTTTGGTGGGATCGATGTGCCGGAAGTCGCGACGCATGAAGAGCTGCGTGATGTCGCTGATGGCGCCGGCGAGCTCGACACCGGTTGGCCCGCCGCCGATGACGACGAAGTTCAGCGGAGGGTGCCAGCCCTGTTCCAGCATTTGCCGCTCAGCCAACTCGAAGGCCAGGAGCACGCGGCGGCGAATCTCGGTGGCGTCTTCGATGGTTTTCAGGCCGGGCGCGAGCGGCTCCCATTCATTGTGGCCGAAGTAGGAGTGCGTGGCGCCGGTAGCGAGGACGAGATAGTCGTAGTCGAGGCGCGCGCCGCTGCCCAGCGCCACCCGCCGCGCCGCAACGTCGATGCCGACCACCTCGTCCATGAGCACCTCAGTATTTTTCTGATTGCGCAGGATGGAGCGGATGGGCTGGGCGATGTCGGCGGGCGAGAGCACGGCCAACGCCACCTGATAAAGCAGCGGCTGAAAGAGGTAATGATTGCGGCGATCGACCAGGGTTACATCAACGGGCAAGTGCGCGAGCCCTTTGGCCGCGTTGAGGCCGGCAAAGCCCCCGCCGACGATGACCACGCGGGGCCGACGGGCCGGCTCTTGCTTGTACTCGGGCGGTTTGGTGAATTCACCCAATGGGAAGCCTCTACTGAAAAGATGCTCGAAAGGGCCGAAGCGTCTCAAGGCTTCAGATGAAAAGACAGCGAGAACTCGAAGGGCTGCGATAGCATCCAGCTATGATTGCGGGTGTTTCCTGGGCCTGGTGGGTGGGATTTCACGTGGTGGTGGCGGCGGTGCTGCTGGCGGACTCGTTTCTGCCCGGCCACCGGCGCACATCGCGGTACGCGCAGGTGTTTGTGTGGGTGGGAACAGCGGGCGTAGTACTGGCCGCGGTGGGGTTTGCCTGGTGGATCGCCGTGGCGCAAGGGCGGCAGCCGGCGCTGGAGTTTGCGGCCGGGTACACGATCGAGGCGTCGCTGAGCATTGACAACCTTTTTGTGTTCCTGGTGCTGTTTCGGGGGTTCCAGATCGGCCCGCAGCGGCAGCACAAGGCGTTGATGTGGGGAATCTGGGGCGCATTTGTATTGCGGGCGGCGTTTATCGCGGCGGGCATCAAGTTGCTGGAGCGGTTTGAGTGGGTGACGTGGGTCTTCGGACTGTTTCTGCTCTATGTAGCTTGGCGGCTGGTGCGCGGCGGCTCGGCGCACGCGGCGATACCGCAGTGGATTGTGCGCCTGCAACCCGCGAAGGGCTCGCTGCTGCCTGTGATTCTCGCTGTTGAGGTGACCGATCTGCTGTTCGCCACCGACTCCGTACCGGCGGTTCTCTCGGTGACGCACAATCCGTTCGTCGCATACACGTCGAATGTGGCGGCGATCCTGGGGCTGCGCTCGGTTTACTTCGCACTGGCGGGGATGCTCGAGCGCTTTCGCAATCTGCACTACGGGCTGGCCGCGATTCTGGCGTTTGCGGCGCTGAAGATGCTGGCGGAACGATGGATTGAGGTGCCGGCGACGATTTCGCTGGCGGTGATTGGCGTGATTCTCGCGGTGTGCGCTGTGGCGAGTGCGGCGAGTCAGCGGGTTAGCAAGTCAGCGAGTTAGCGAGGCCGTCGCCACGCTTCGAAGCGGACCTTGGCGTGGCGGGTGAAAGGTGAGGCTTGGAGCTTACTGGCCCGCAGGTTGGGCGATGGACTCGAAGATCCGCTCGTCGATGTTGAACCTGTGGTCGATCAGGATCCAGCCGTTCGCGGTTCTGTAGAGAAGAAACTTGACGATACTAGGTTGCCTCTCAAAGTTCAGGGCTAGGTAGATGACGCGCAGATGGGGTGTGAGGTCCTGCACCTTCACGACATCGAAGTTCTGATAGGCGCCGCTGTCGGCCAGTAAGGAACGCAGCGCCCTGGCGTCCGGCTCAGCGGAAGTTCCAGTCGCCCAGGCTCTCTCGGCGCCGTCTGGGTTCTGCAGCGCGAGCTGATGCAATCCCTCGAGGATGAAGGCAGGAAACCCTGCGGCGCCAGGCTCGACTGGCGCCTGAGCTTGTGCAAGCGCCGGAAGGGTAAGAACCGTGAGGAGACTGAGACTTACTACGAACGATGAGATTCGCATAGCAGCCTTTCTTGAAGCATCATTGGCCGGAATTTGATTTCACTACGAGGATAGACGGACCTTCGCGAGCGAGCGCTCTTATTTTGCGCAGTGAAACGGGAGCGAGGGTACGCCGGTGACGTACCTCACCACGCTTCGAAGCGGACTTTGCTGTCGCTGGTGAGGATGGAGTGCTTGCGGAAGTTTGCGTCGTCGTGGTGGGGACGGTCGGAGCGGAAGTGCGCGCCGCGGCTTTCGGTACGGGCGAGCGCTGAGACGAGGATGGCGTGGGCTACGCGGCTCAGGGCTTGTGCTTCCGCGAGGCGGCGGCTGGTGCGGCGGCTGGTGCGGCTGCTGGCGGCGAGTTCATTGAGGGCAGAGTCGATTTCGGCTTGCGCGGCTAATCCCTGGCGCAGTGAGGACGCTTCGCGCAACAAGCCTGCGTTGGTCCACATGGAGGCTTGCAGCGCGGTGATGAGAGTTTCGACGCGCTGGCTTTCTTCCAGCGAAAGGGGCTGCGGAGTTGGGCCCGGATCAGATGCGGCGGGAACCGGCGCGAGCGGAAGCACATCGGCAAGCATGGAGTGCGCGGCGCGCGCGCCGAAGACTAGACCTTCGAGAAGAGAATTCGAGGCGAGGCGATTGGCGCCGTGCACGCCGGTACACGCGGCTTCGCCGGCCGCGTAGAGCCCGGCGATGTTGGTGCGGCCGCCGAGATCGGTGCGGATGCCGCCCATGAGGTAGTGCGCGGCGGGACGCACGGGGATCAGGTCGTGGCGGAGGTCGAGGCCGTAGCGCGCGAGGAATGCGCTGATGCCGGGGAAGCGTGCACGGAGGTCGATGTTGCGGTCGATTTTGGAAACGTGGCGCATGTCGAGATAGACGGGACGCAACGCCGCAGGCGTGCTGTTTTGTCCGGCGCCGCCTTGAATATCGCGTAGGCCTTCGCGGGCGATGGCGCGAGCGACTACGTCGCGCGGCGCGAGTTCAAGCTGCGGATGGTAGCGCTCCATGAAGCGCTCGCCGCGATCGTTGCGCAGGTACGCGCCTTCACCGCGCAGCGCTTCGGAGACGAGAAAGCGCGGCGCGCCTTCAATTGCGAGCGCCGTGGGATGGAATTGATAAAACTCCATGTCGGCGAGTTCTGCGCCCGCAAGTGCGGCGAGCGCGATGCCATCGCCGGTGGCTACGGCGGGATTGGTGGTGTCAGAGTAGACCTGGCCCGCGCCACCGGAGGCGATGAGGATGGAACGCGCGGCGATGCGCTGAATTTTGCGGCCGGCAGCGCTTGATTGCGTGTTTGGGGGGTCGGCGGCGGCAAGGTCGACGCCTACAACGCGACCGTCGGCGACAACAAGTCCCGCTACGCGCGTCCACTCGGCGAAACGTATATTTTTTTGCGCGCGGGCAAAGGCGACGAGGGCGCGGCTGATTTCCGCGCCGGTGGCGTCGCCGCTGGCATGCAGAATGCGGGCCAGGGAATGCGCGCCTTCGCGCGTGCGTAGGTACTGGCCGTCCAAGCGGAGTCCGTCAGAGCCAGCGGCGCGGTCAAAATTTGCGCCCCACTCGATGAGCTCGGCTACGCGCTGCGGACCTTCTGATACCAGCGCTTCGGCGGCGGGGCGGTAGACAAGGCCGTCGCCGGCATTCACGGTGTCTTCGAGGTGCAGGGCAACGTCGTTGTCACCCTCCATGGCGACGGCAATGCCGCCCTGCGCGTAGTGGGTATTCGATTCGCTGAGCGACTCCTTGGTGACGACCAGAACTTCACCGTATTGCGCTAGCTCGATAGCGGCACGAAGACCGGCGACGCCCGCTCCCATGACAAGAAAATCTACCTGAGGGCCCTTTGCCATAACCCTTGAGGCTAGCACTGAGAGGCAGGGGAGCAAGGGAGCAAGTCAGCGAGTCGGCGAATCGGCGGGTCAGCAAGTCAGCGAGTTTGCTGGCGGGCGCGCGGACTGGCCCATGTTTGCCAATACGGCGGCGATGCCGGCCGTTTACCTTTCTATTACTCCCCCCTCCCCCCTTTTTGCCAATGTCTTCATTTAAAAGGGGTTGCGAGTGCTTGTTTTTGTATCTTCTTCATTCTAAAGGACGGCGCTTTCGTAAAGTCCTCATTTCATTGAGTCGTCTACGGCTTGGGGCTGATGCGATGCCGTCGAAATCGGTGGCATGGGGCGGCCGGGCTGCTTCTCCACGCGACTCCAATATAGCGAATTCGAGGAAATGATCTGCAATTGAATAGAGGCATGGGAATGAGCGGCTTAGGCATAAGAAAGGAAGAAGCTTAGAACGGGTTGGCGCGTTGGGTTATTCGCGCCTGCGGGTTGACACGAGGCGATTGGAGGGAGCGTGGTTAGTGCTGATATAGATGGAAATCCACCTCGACGGTGATCATCACTGGAACCGGCGTCCCGCCATCCTTGAGCGCGGGCTTGAATTTGTACTGCCGAACTGCTTCCATCGCCTTCTCATCCAGTCCCATTCCCAGGGAGCGAACCACGTGGACATTCTGAGGATGGCCCTGCGCATCGACGATCAACGCAACGACGCAAATGCCCTGGTAATGGGCTCGCAGCGCTTTATCCGAGAACCGTGCGATGGCCGAATGGGTGAGAACAGGGGCGCTGATTCGACCTCCCGGTTTGTAGACTCCGGATGCGGGGGCCACTTGGGGCAATTCTGGAGGAGGTGGCAGGGGGCTCAGAATATCAAGCTTTTGCGATGACGCCGATCTCAGAGTCGGCGAAAGGGTGTCGTTGCTGCCGCTGTGGTCTTTCCGCGCCTCGTTGCAGGTTTCAAGCGTGAGTTCGTCCTGCATGGCGAAGGCCCCGGGTGCACCGTTGCGGATGCCAGGCGTAAAGCGGTCCGCTGCGACGAGACTGATCGCCAACTTGTCGAGATCGGTTGAAGTGGGTCCGAGCGGGTGAATGTTCTGGGGATTGCCCTGAGCGTCAACAACCAACCCGATGAGGACCGTGCCGTCGAGCTTCCTGCAGTGATGAGACGCGTCGAGGTTATATGCGCTGGGAAGAAGCTGAGGCGCGGTGAAGGAGCCGATTGGGACTGTGATCGGTGGGTGTGCGTCTGGAGGCGAGGTTGGCAGGGTGGGTTGTTGACCGGCGGCGACAAGAGCGGACGAGAATGCGAGAACGGCGAATGTCAGTTCGCGGCGCATGGGATGCTCCAGGGTTGGCAAAAAAAGTGTAGCACCGAATCCGAGTGCGCCCGGTCTTCTATCATTTGACTGTGCAGACGATACGGGTTGAGACACCATCGGCGAAGTATGACGTGTTTGCGGGGAGCGGGTTGCTGGAGACGCTTGCGCCGCGGATCGAACGGGCGGTGGGACGGCTACCGCGGCGGGTTTTTGTTTTGACGTCGCCGGAGATCTGGGCGCTGTGGGGCCATTGCATGGAGCAGTCCTTTGGACAAGGTCTC
>Ga0181537_10004389_pt1 | contig 11729 bp, 9 predicted proteins | sample PEATcosm2014_Bin_39_FD_119765 | JGI IMG/M metagenome (GOLD analysis project Ga0181537, IMG submission 119765) | Peatland microbial communities from MTU Mesocosm Facility, Houghton, MI, USA - PEATcosm2014_Bin23_10_metaG | ecosystem: Environmental > Terrestrial > Soil > Wetlands > Peat | place... | reverse complement strand
TGCAGACCGTCCCTTCGAGGATCTTGAGGAGCGCCTGCTGCACGCCCTCGCCTGAGACGTCGCGCGTGATCGAGACGTTCTCGGTCGTCCTTCGGATCTTGTCTATCTCGTCAATGTAGATGATCCCGCACTCGGCCCGCTTCACGTCATAGTTCGCGTTCTGGAGCAGGCGAAGCACGACGTTCTCGACGTCCTCGCCGACGTACCCCGCCTCCGTGAGCGTCGTCGCGTCGGAGATGGCGAAGGGCACGTCGAGAATCCGCGCGAGGGACCTCGCCAGGAGCGTCTTCCCGGACCCCGTCGGGCCCACGAGGAGGATGTTGCTCTTCTCAACCTCGACGTCGCTGAATTCGGGAGAGACCGCGGCCGGGTCCCGCGGGGACTGGCCGGACTCGAAATTGAGTCGCTTGTAGTGGTTGTAGACCGCGACCGACAGCACCTTCTTCGCGTGCTCCTGGCCGATCACGTAGTCGTCCAGGACCTTCTTGATGCCGGAGGGCTTGATCATCCGGAACGCCGGCTTGACCTCGATAGCGGGCTGCTTGACTTCCCTGTCGATGATCGTCTTGCAGACGTTCACGCAGGAGTCGCAGATGTACACTCCGGGGCCTGCTATGATCTTCTTAACCTCCGCCTGCGACTTGCCGCAGAAGGAGCAGAGCGTCATGCGGGAAGATTTGGCCATGGGCGATGAGTCTGGATTTCTCCGCGACGCTGTCGAGGGCGGAAACTACGCCCGCGCCTCAGGCGGCCTTGACCACGAGGGTTTCCGCTTCGCGCGTCGATGCGACAACGTGATCGACGATGCCATACTCCTTGGCCTCCGGCGCGCTCATGTAGTAGTCCCTGTCGGAATCCTTGTCGACCTGCTCCGGGGTCTTTCCGGTGTGGCGGGCGATCACCTCGCTCAGCGTCTTGCGCCAGCGAAGGATCTCCTTGGCCGCGATCATGATGTCTGCCGCCTGGCCGCCCGCCCCACCGGAGGGCTGGTGGATCATCACCCGGCTATTGGGGAGTGCGAATCGCTTGCCTTTCGTTCCCGCCGCGAGGAGCACGGTGCTCATGCTGGCCGCCATGCCGACGCAGAAGGTCTGCACGTCGCACTGGAGGAAGTTCATGGTGTCATATATCGCCATCCCGCCGGTCACAACGCCCCCGGGGGAATTGATGTAAAGGTGGATGTCCTTCTTGGCATCCTCCATCTGAAGGTAGAGGAGCTGGGCGATGACGAGGTTCGCCACCATGTCGTCGATCGGGGTCCCGATGAAGATGATTCGGTCCTTGAGGAGCCTCGAGTAGATGTCCATCGACCGCTCCCCGCGGCCAGTGTTCTCGAGGACTATGGGTACGTAGTAGCTCACGGCTGGTTAACCGAGAACTTAGCCTTTGAGACCAAAAAATCAACCGACTTGTCGAAGATTATCGACTGTTGCACCGACCGAAGGGCCTCGCGGTCCCTCGAAAGCTCCTTCGCTATCTTGTCCGGGCGCTGGTTCGAGCGCGCCGCCTCGTTGCGGATGTAGAGGTCCACGTCACGGTCCTCCACCGAGATCTTCTCGGCCTCGGCGATCTTCGCCAGTATGAGCTGCACCTTGACGCGCCCGGCGGCGGCCTTGCGCGCGCCCTCGAATAGCTCCTTCTTGTCCTTCTCGAACTGCTCGGCTGGGATCCCGCGGCGCATGTTCTCCTGGATGAACTGCCGGAGGACGCTCTGGGTTTCGGCCTCCACGAGGCTCGACGGCGGCTCGAATTGCACCCTTTCGGCGAGCGCCTGCGTCACCTGGCTCCTCTGGGCGGCTCGGTTCCTCTGCTCCTTCTGGATGCGGAGGTTTGTGCGCACCTGGCTCCTCAGCCCCTCGAGGTCATCGACCTGGTGGGCCTTGAAGAACGCCTCGTTGAGATCGGGCAGGACGCGCTCGCGGACCTCCTGAATTTCGAGCGCGTACTCGGCGGTCTTGCCAGACAGCGCGGGCAACGGCTGGAAGTTGGCGGGGAAGACGATGGGTACGGTCTTCTTGTCGCCCTTCGAAACGCCCGCGAGCTGCTTGCCCAGGCCCGGTATGATTCCCTCGTTCGCACCCTCGACCTCCTCCCACGTCTGGGGGACCTTGGCGTAGAGCTGCTTGTCGCCCGCGATCTCCGAGATCTTGGCCCCGTCGAGGGAACCCTCGTAAGCGAGCTTCACGTAGTCACCCTTGGCCGCGGGCCGCTCGGCGGCCCTGAAGTCGGCGCGCTCCGAGCGCAGCGCCTGGATGATGCCATCTATCTCGGCGTCTGTCGGTTCGACCGGCGCGATCGTCGTCGGGAGTCCGATGTAGTCGGGCAGCGAGAATTCCGGCCTCACGTCCACCGTAACCGTGATGGCGGCCGACAACCCCTGCTCGATCTTGCCCTCGTCGACACTGACGACATTCAGCACGTCGAGCTTCTCCTTCTCAAGGGCGCCGCGATAGGCCTTGGTGACGACCTTCTGCTTAAACTCCTCGGCGATCTCCTTCGAGAAACGCTTGATTACCAGTGACGCAGGCGCCTTGCCCGGCCTGAACCCCGGCAGGCGGGCCTGGCGGACATACTCCCCGAGGACGGCTTGATGCTCGGTGTCGACCTCCTCCTTGTCGAGTGTGACCAAGAGATTCTTGCGGGATTCGGAGACGGGGCTCAGTTGGACGTTCACGGCGTGGGTGATGTTGTCTCTTTGCGGATGAAGTAAGGGTCCAGCGTAGGTTCGGGCCGGGTCGGGTCAATGCCGGATTGGGCGCGGTATGCGGGCTTGCCGGGGCGGTCCCCTCAGCGTTTGGTCGCGTCTGCAAGATGCCGAGCCTCAGAAAGATTCTTAGCGACCACTCGACCCTGCTCCTGCTCGATGCCGCCTCGGAGAGGATACAGGTGGGCCTGCTCTGCGACGGCGCGGCACCGCGGTGGGCCTGGCGCAAGGCGGAGGCCGGCGTCGGCGTCTTCGAGTGCATCGACGAGCTGGGCGTCGACATCGGGTCCGTCGGCGCCTTCGCCTTTTGCGAGGGTCCGGGTTCGATCCTCGGGATACGCACGACGGCCATGGCGCTCAGGGTGTGGAGTGTCCTCCGGCCGAGGCCCCTCTTCGCGTATTTCGGCCTGGCGGTCGCCGCCGCCGCCGCCGGTCGTCCAGGCGTGGCCTTCATTGCGGACGCCCGCCGGGGACTGTGGCACCGCCAGTTCCTGGGCGGGCCGCCCGAGCGCGTGCCCGCCTCGGAGCTCGGGGGCGAACTGGCGACGCCCGAGGGTTTTCGCCACTGGGATCCGCTTCCCGCGGGCACGGTGACCTCGTCCTACGATCTCTCGGCGCTCCTCGCCCTGCCCGCCGTTGCGACGGCGGACCTCTTCCGAGCTGCTCCCGACCCGGACGCGTTCCTGCACCGCGAGCCCGAATACGCCAAGTGGACGCCCCAGATCCACAGGGCCACGTGATGCCCGCGAACTCCTCCCTACCCCTGCGCTGCTGGGCTGAGATCGACCTGGCGGCCCTGGAGCGCAACCTGCGCCTGATACGGGCCTCGCTTCCGCGCGACATTCGCTACGTCGCGGTGGTCAAGGCCGACGCCTACGGGCACGGCCTCCAGCAGGTCGCGGGCAGGCTCATGCACGCCGGGGCGGACCTCTTCGCCGTTGCCAACATCACCGAGGCCGCCCAGCTGAGAGAGCTGGGGCCGGGATGGCCCATCCTGCTCCTGAGCCCGCTCCTGCCAGACGAGGACCGCTACGCCGTCGAGTACGACCTTGCCGTTACGGTCTCCACCGAGGACGAGGTCCGCAGGCTCGACGCCGCCGGCCGGGCCGCGGGCCGGCCCGTCGCCGTCCATCTGAAGATCGACACGGGCATGGGGCGCCTCGGCGTCTGGCACGAGGAGGCCCCGGCCCTCGTGCGGCTCATCACCGCATCGGGGAACCTGAGGCTGTCGGGGGTGTTCACCCACTTCGCGAGCCCGGACGACGACCCGGCGTTCACCGAGGAGCAGCGGCGACGATTCCTGGGCGCCCTCGCCGCGAGCGGCCTCGGCGCCGCCCGCCTCGAGGGCCTCTTTGTCCACGCGGACAACAGCGCAGGCCTCGAGACGATGCCTGGATCAAGCCCCTTCAACGCCGTCCGCATCGGGCTGCTTCAGTTCGGGATCCTTCCGCACCTGGGCTCGTTCCTCTCTCAGGTCAGGACCGAGCCCGTATTCAGCTTCCGGACACGGGTGGGGATCGTGAAGCGCCTGCCCGCCGGTACGACCGTGAGCTATGGCCGGACCAGGACGCGCTCGCGGGCCTCGACCGTCGCCGTCCTTTGCGCGGGCTACGGGGACGGCATCCCGCGGTCGGTCAGCAACCGGGCGAGCATCCTGGTCCACGGGGTCCGCTGCCCGGTGCTCGGACGGGTGACGATGGACCAGACGGTCGTCGATGTCACGGACTTGGGGACGGTGGCGAGCGGCGACGAGGCCGTGATCGTCGGACCACAGGGTGCCGACGAGATTTCCATCGGCGAGTTCAGCCGGTGGGCCGACACGATCCCGTGGGAGACGCTCTGCTCGGTGACGAAGCGCGTCCCCCGCGTCTACCGGACGGCGCTCGGGACCTGACCGGGCGCTACTTTCCGATTCCGGTGGCCCGGAAGCCGATGTCCTTGAGCTTCTGGAGGTCGAGGATGTTCCGGCCGTCGAACACGAATGCGGGCTTTGACATGACCCCGTAGATCTTCGCGAAGTCGAGCGCCTTGAACTCGTCCCACTCCGTGGCCACCGCCAGGGCGTGGGCGCCCGCCGCGGCCTCGTAGGCGCTCGCGGCGACGGTGAGCAGGGGGTTGCCGGTGTCCTTGCCGAGCACATCGCGCCGGATCTCGTCCGCGGGAACCTTGGGATCGTACACCACCACCCTTGCCTGCTCCGCGATCAGGTCGCGGCAGACGGCGATGGCCGCCGACTCCCGGGTGTCGTTCGTGTCCTTCTTGAACGCGAACCCAAGCACGGCGATCTTCTTGTCGGCGACCGAATTGTAGAGAGCCCGCACGATCTTTGTCGTGAAACGGTGCTTCTGCCAGTCGTTCATCTTGACGACGCTGTCCCAGTACGACGCCACCTCGGGCAGCCCAAAGTGCTCGCAGAGGTAGGCAAGGTTGAGGATGTCCTTCTGGAAGCACGACCCGCCGAAGCCCACGGAGGCCTTCAGGAACTTCGGCCCGATGCGCGAGTCCCTCCCTATGGCGTTGGCCACCTCGTCCACATCGGCGCCGGTCGCCTCGCACAGCGCCGAAATCGAGTTGATGGACGATATCCTCTGGGCGAGGAAGGCGTTGGCGACGAGCTTGGAGAGTTCGGAGGACCAGAGGTTCGTCGTGACGATCCTCTCGCGGGGCACCCACCGCGCGTAGACGTCGGTGAGCGCCGCCACGGCGGCCGTCCCCTCGGGCGTCCGCTCCCCGCCAATCAGGACGCGGTCGGGGTTAAGGAGGTCTGCGACGGCGGTCCCCTCGGCGAGGAACTCGGGGTTTGAAAGAACCTGAAACTTGATGCCGCGGCCATTCGCGGCCAGGATGTCCTTGATTGTCTCGGCCGTCTTCACGGGTATCGTGGACTTCTCCACGATGATCTTCGGGCTGGTCGCGCACTCGGCTATCGTCCTGGCCACGGATTCGATGAACCGCAGGTCCGCGGCACGGCCGGCGCCCACCCCGTAACTCTTGGTCGGTGTGTTGACGGCCACGAACACGATGTCGGCCGCGGCGATGGCGCCCTTGACGTCGGTCGAGAAATGCAGGTTCCTGCCGCGGGTCTTCTTGACGACCTCGTCGAGCCCGGGCTCGTAGATCGGGAGCGTGTCCGAGCTCCACGCGGCGATACGGGCGGAGTTCATGTCCACCACCCTCACCTCGATGTCGGGCGCCTTGAGGGCGATCATGGCCATCGTGGGCCCCCCGACGTAGCCGGCGCCTATGCAGCAGATTTTCATGTAATCGAGGCGCGCGTGTTGTTGCTCGGACCCGCGAATCCAAGCCGTATTTCGGCCGCGGGGCCGGTCCCTGTCACGCAGGGTTTGGTGCTGGGGCCGGGCCCGCGCCCAGGCCCTCGGATGGCGCCGGCTTGTCGGCCGCCTTCTTCTCCTCGGGCTTGTCGACCGGCCTTCCGACGAACGCCGCCGCTATCGGCGAGCGTATCTCGCCGAACTCGAGTATCTCTAGGACATGGCGCCCCTCGAGCGTCTCGTGCTCGAGGAGGGCCTCGGCGATCTTGTCGAGGGCGGCGCGGCGCTCGCCGATGATCACCTTGGCCCTCTCGTACTGCTCCGAGATGATGCGCTGGATCTCGACGTCTATCCGGCGTGCGGTCTCCTCCGAAACGTTCTCCGTCCGCGTGATGTCGCGCCCGAGGAACACGGTGTCGTGGTTTCCGCCGTAGGCGATCGGCCCGAGCGGGCTCATGCCCCAGTCGCAGACCATGTGCCGCGCGATTGCCGTGATCTGAATGATGTCGCCGGCGGCGCCGCTGGAAATGTCGTTGAGCACGAGCTCCTCGGCGACTCGGCCGCCGAGGCCCATCGCGATCTGGTTGAGCATGCGCTTCATCGCCTGCGTGAGGACGTCCTTCTTCGGGATGAACATCGTGCTGCCGAGGCTGCGCCCGCGCGGAATGATCGTGACCTTGTGCACCGGCATGTGGCCGTCGTCCAGGACGCCCTGGATGAGCGCGTGGCCGGCCTCGTGGTAGGCCGTGAGCTTCTTCTCGTCGTCATCCATCAGCCGCCTGCGCTCGCGGCCGAACTGGACCTTCTCGCGGGCATCCTCGACGTCGAGGGCGTCGATCTTCTTGCGATTGCGGCGCGCGGCCAGGAGCGCGGCCTCGTTCAGGAGGTTCGCAAGTTCCGCGCCCGACAGTCCCGGCGTTCCGCGCGCGATGACGCCGAGGTCGACGTTGTCCGCCAGGCTGAGCTTGCGCGCGTGCACGCGCAGGATCTGCTCGCGGCCGATCATGTCGGGGAGGTCCACGTAGATCTGGCGGTCGAAGCGGCCGGGGCGCAGGAGGGCGCTGTCCAGGACGTCGGGGCGGTTTGTCGCCGCGATGATGATGACCCCCTCGGTCGTGTCGAAGCCGTCCATCTCGACGAGGAGCGAGTTGAGCGTCTGCTCCCGCTCGTCATTGCCGCCGCCCAGGCCCGCGCCGCGCTGCCGGCCCACGGCGTCGATCTCGTCGATGAAGATGAGGCACGGGGCGCTCTTGCGGCCCTGCTCGAACATGTCGCGCACCCGCGAGGCCCCGACGCCGACGAACATCTCCACGAAATCCGAGCCCGAGATGCTGAAGAACGGCACGTCGGCCTCGCCGGCGACGGCCTTGGCGAGGAGCGTCTTGCCCGTACCCGGGGGGCCCACCATCAGGATGCCCTTGGGGATGCGCCCGCCCATCTTCGTGAACTTCTTCGGGTCCTTGAGGAACTCGACGACCTCGGAGACCTCCTCCTTGGCCTCGTCGCATCCGGCGACGTCGCCAAAGGTGACCTTGTCCCGGTCGCGCGTGAGCAGCTTCGCGCGGCTCTTGCCGAAGTTGAGCGCGCCCCGGCCCGCCTGACGGAGCTGGCGGCTGAACAGGAAATAGAGGAAACCGATGATGATCAGCACCGGCAGGACGCTGATCGCGAGCTGCGCAAGGACGGTCGTCGTGGGGCGCTCGGCGAACTTGTTCGTCTTCTGGAGGCGCTCCATGTTCGAGTCGGTGAGGCGGCCCGACGCGCGGAATGCCGCCGTCTTCATGCCCCGCTCATTCGTCAGCGTCGCGTTGTTGAGCTCCCCGGTGATCAGGACCCAGTCCTTGCCGACAGTGTTGTCGGGCTGGATCACCCCGCTCTTTATGTCCTGCGACTCCGCATGGGTCACGACCTCGAAGATCGTGAGGTTTGCCGGCGTGACCGTGATACCCGGGGACCAGAAAAGGAGAGAAACGACCGCCAACGCCAGGGCTATCCAGAAGATAAGCACCTTGGGCTGAAAACGATCGGGGGGTATGTTCTTAAGCTGCCGGCGTGGTTTCTTTGTTTCGGTGTCGGGCATCTATGGGGACAGTATGACTCTACAAACTACAGTGTTGTTCCTGCGTTACAAGTCAATGAGACGTACGGATTTTGCGCATCGGCTCGAATCGCAGGCGACCGGCGCGGATCACCGCAAAGCCATGGCTCCCAAGGCTGTGCCGCGTGGGGGTCCCGCGCTCGACCGCGCGCAGGAGATTGTCGAAACCCTGCCTGGAAAGCTCGCCGGCCTTGGGCTGGACCAGGAGCCACCGGTGGAGCGCGCGGCGCAGGACCGCCCGCGGCCGGCCCGCCAGCCTTGAGACGGCGAGCGCCCCGTCCCCGCCGATCGGCTCCAGGGCGTCGACCCAAGCCTCGATCGCGACCTCATCCTCCTCCAGGAGCTCTCGGGATAGCGCCGCGCCGGCGAGGGCGTCGCGGCCGGCCGCCCGCAGCCACCGCGGGATCACGTCGCGCCTCAGCCTGTTCCTGAAGTGAAGGCGCTTGGGGTTGCTCGAGTCCTCGCGCCACGCGGCGCCGGACGCACGCAGCACCCCGGTGATCTCCTCCTTCCTGAGCGCGAGGAGCGGCCGCACGTGGATCCTGGGCTTCGCCCTTGCCCTGGGGGGCGTGAACACGTGGACGGCCCTCGGTGCGGCGAGCCCCCCCGCGCCGCTGCCCCGGGCGAGGCGCATCAGCATCGTCTCGGCGATGTCGTCCATCTGGTGGCCGAGCCAGAGGACGCGCAGGCGCCTCGCGGCCATCGCGGCCTCGAAGAAGCTGAACCGCGCCCCGCGCGCCTCGGCCTCGCTGCGCGAGCGCTTTCGCCCCGTCCAGCGGCCGCACACCAGAGGAACGCCGAGCGCGTTGCAGAGCCTCCTGCAGAACGCGGCGTCGGCCGAGGACTCCGCGCCGCGCAGCCGATGGTCGAAATGAAGAGCGGTCAGGCGCGCCCGGCGCTCCGGCCAGTGTTCCCAAAGGAGCAGAAGCAGGGCGACCGAGTCGGCCCCCCCGGACAGCGCGACCGCCCAGCCCTCCCTCCGGGGGCGCCCGTCGGCCCACAGGAGCACCCCCGGGTGGAGCCGCCCCCGTGGCAGCAGGATGCCGGCCCGGGCGGCGGCGGACGTCCAGCGTCGGGTTCCGCGCTTGTTCATGGCAGGGGACCCGGCCGGCCCGCTCAGCCGAACGTCAGGTGCGTCTTCCCGAAATAGGGCACGAGCGCCCCGGGGACACGCACCCTGCCGTCGGCTTCCAGGTTGTTCTCGAGGATCGCGGCCACCACCCGCGGAACCGCGAGGCCCGACCCGTTCAGCGTGTGGACGAGCTCCGCCTTGCCCGACTCCCTCGAGCGGTAGCGGATCTGGGCGCGCCGGGCCTGGAACGCCTCGAAGTTCGAGCAGCTCGAGACCTCGAGCCACCGCTTCTGGCCGGCGGCCCAGACCTCCAGGTCATACTTCTTGGACTGCGTGAACCCGAGGTCCCCGCTGCACATGAGGAGCACCCGGTACGGGACCTCGAGCTTGGCGAGCAGCCTCTCGGCGTCGGCCCTGAGGAGTTCCAGCTCCTCGTAGCTCGTGGACGGGTGGACCCACTTCAGGAGCTCCACCTTGTCGAACTGGTGGACGCGGTTCAGTCCCCTCACGTCCTTGCCGTAGCTGCCGGCCTCCCTGCGGAAGCACGGGGTGTAGGCGCAGCGCTTCACCGGCAGGTCGGCCTCGTCGAGGATCTCATCCCTGTAGAAATTCGTGAGGGGGAGCTCCGCGGTCGGCACCGCGTACAGGCGGTCGGGGGCCGTCTCGTACATCTGGCCCTCCTTGTCGGGAAGCGCGCCGGTCGCCGTCGCGCTCGCCGCGTTGACGAATATCGGCGGCGAGACCTCGACGTAGCCGGCGGCGGCGTCCTCCTGGAGGAAAAAGTTGATGAGCGCCCGCACGAGGCGGGCCCCGTCGCCAATGAAGAAAGGGAAGCCGGCGCCGGTCACCTTCGCCCCGCGCTCGAAGTCGAAGAGCCGGGAGAAACCCGGGATGTCCCAGTGCGCCACCGCATGCGCGCCCACGGCGCCGGTGTCGCCGTGCGTGGAGTGCACGACGTTCTCCTGGGGCGTCCTTCCCTCGGGCACGCTCGCGTGCGGCAGGTTCGGGAGGGCAAGCATCGCCTCCCGGCACCTCTCCTCGGCCGCCTTGAGCCCGCCGTCCCTCTCCTTCAGCTGGGCCGAGACGGCCTTCATCTCCGCGAGCTTGGCCGCGAATTCGGGCGAGCCCTTCGCCAGGCTCGCCATGGCGGCGTTGGCGGCCTTCTGGACCGAGCGGAGGTGCTCGACCTCCTGGAGAAGGGCGCGCCAGGCCGCGTCGGCGCCGAGGACGGCGTCGAGGTCCACGCTCAGGTGCTTCTTTGCGATCGCTTGGCGGACGAGCTCCGGCGATTCGCGGACCAGTTTGGGGTCTAGCATGGGGGTGAGCCTTTATTCGGGGCGCAGGCTCGTCAACGGCCCCTTATCCTCTGGAACCGGTTGTAGACATCCCGGACGGAGAGCAGCTTCAGGTCCCCCACCGGCGCCTGGATGACGTGGTTGAGCGGGCCGCCTATGGGATAGGGGCCGAAGAGGCGCGGGTCTGTCGGGCCGAATATGGCGAACACCCGAACGCCGAGCGCGGCCGCCAGGTGCATAGGCCCGCTGTCGTTGCTGATCACCCAGTCCGCCTTCCTCACAAGGGCCGGCAGCGACATCAGGCTCGTGTTGCCCGTCAGGTTCATGAACTGGGCCGCGGGGAAGGCGCCGCGGTCCGGCAGGAAGTTGTTGCCGGCCCACACGACCTTGCGCGACTTGTCCTCCCTCAGGATCATGTCGGTCAGCTGCTTGAAGCCGCCCCACTTCTTGTCCGCCCGCCTGCTGTCGGGGAACATGACGAATGGCTTGGCGCCGCCGCGCCCGTCCGCAAACTTGAGATTCAGGCTGTCGACCTCGCGGAACTTGAGGGCGCCGCGGAGCTCCGCCTTCGCGCCCAGGACCGGGCAGAACTGAAGCAGGATGTCCATGGCGTGGCTTCGCCGGCCGTCCGGCGGCAGCGGCACCTTCTCGTCGTAGAAGATCCCGGACCACTCCCTCGCGTCGCTGCGCCCCACCTTGCGCTTGGCCCGCGCGCGCTTCGTCATGAGCCCGGTCCTCAGCAGGCCCTGCATGTCGAACACGTAGTCGAACTTCGTGGCTCGGACCTGGCGCATCAGCCTGAGGAAGCCCTTCGCCCCGCCGGCCCGCTCGAAGACGAACACGCGGTCGACCGCCTCGCACGAGCGCACGATCGGCGCGAACACCTCGCGCACGATCCATGAGATGCGCAGGTCGTGCCGCTGCGCCTTCAGCGACGTCGCCACCTGGAGTCCCTGGACGATGTCGCCAAGGGAAGATGGCTTGATGATAAGGAGTTCGGTCATTGACGCGTGGGGTTAAGGTTCCATGGGTTTTTGTCGCCAATATCAAACGTCAAATCCCATTATCCCGACCCAGACCGCTTGATCCTCATCGCCCTGAATGTCCTAGGAAGGGCGCTTGCCCTGGCGCCCGAGTCCCTCCTTCGCCTCGCAGCCGCCTGCGGCGGCGAGCTGATTCTCTGGCTGGCGCCCCGCCGGCGGCGGGTCCTTCGGTCGAACCTCCACCACGCCTTCCCGGACCGGACCCGCTCGTGGCGCCGGCGGATGGCCAGGGAGAGCTCCCGGAG
>Ga0181537_10004388_pt1 | contig 11731 bp, 4 predicted proteins | sample PEATcosm2014_Bin_39_FD_119765 | JGI IMG/M metagenome (GOLD analysis project Ga0181537, IMG submission 119765) | Peatland microbial communities from MTU Mesocosm Facility, Houghton, MI, USA - PEATcosm2014_Bin23_10_metaG | ecosystem: Environmental > Terrestrial > Soil > Wetlands > Peat | place... | reverse complement strand
CGTGTCGCCCGCCGCGGCCAGCACGTGGGTATCGCCGTGATACCAGATCGGCGCACGGTCCGGAGTCGCCGGCGCAATCGCCGTGAGTTTCATGTTGTGCGCCGCGACCGCTTCCTGCATCTCCTCTCCGGTCAGCGTGGCGAGCGGCAAGCGCGGCTGATAGGGCGCCCAGAGATTGAGGGCAAACGACAATTGCACGCTGCCGTCGAAGTCCGGCGTAAGAGAGATCTGCGTCGCGGCGAGGTGCGTCGAGGCCCCGCTGACGAATGTGATGACCTCGATCTGTGTCGATCTGCCGTGGTCGAGATAGCGGTAGCGGGTGGTGAGCGTCGCGTCCTGCATGTTCAAGACCTGGCTGTAGTCCTGAAACAGCGCCGGATGTAAGGGGACCTGATTCATCCAGAAGTGGCCGGCGGCGGAGTCGCCGGCCGAGTAGTCGATCTCGCTCCAGCCCGGAATCGCCGCGGGACGCGCGATGTCGTCCTTGGCATAGTCCATGAATCCGACCATGTAGGCGAGATTGCCCTCGGTGCCGCGCGGCGCGCTCATGGTGGAAAAATAGCCGTTGGCGAGATAGGTGGGGAAGTAAGTGTCAAAATCCGCGGCGCTCGCGCGAAGAATAAAGCTGGGATCGGGGAGGCCTTCCACCGGGCCGGCCGGCGCGGAGTCGCACAGAGCCGGGGCCGCCGCCAGCGCGAGCCAAGGCAGAGCGAGTATTAGTGATTTCATTGGAACCCCCGTAACCATTCAAATACTACGCTTGGTAGATGATCCTCACTTGATCGATCTCGGACAAAGAGTCAAATAGGGAAAAGCTGTGAGGCTGTGCAAAATCTTTTTTTGGCAAGCGGGCCTATACTGACGCAGTGGCCGGCGGCACCGGTTGGGCAGGCAGCCGAAGACGGCTTGGGGCACGTAAGTATGTCGAACAACATCAACTCCGGCCGGCGGAGCTTTCTCGCATTCGGTCTGCTCGCGGCCGGTGGATGGCGACATGTCGTGGCGGCGGGTTCGGCCACGCAATCCGTCACCGGCGCGACGGCGGCTCCACTCTCGGAACTCGACTACGGTCAGGTTCAGTTGGGCGCGGGGCCCCTTGATCGACAGGCGCGCGAGAATCACCGCCTGGTCCTTGGCCTCGATGAAGATGCGCTGCTGCGACCCTTTCGCGTGCGCGCGGGTCAGCACGCGCCCGGTCACGAGTTGGGTGGCTGGTACGACACGTATGCGTTCGCGCCGGGCGCAACCTTCGGACAATGGATGAGTGCGCTGTCGCGCTATTACGCAATTACGGGCGATGCCCCGACCCGCGCCAAGGTGGAGCGCCTGGTGCGCGGATATGCCGCCACCATCGACGCCAGGGGAAGTTTCTACATCAAGAACCGATTCCCCGCCTATACCTACGACAAGCTCGTCGGGGGTTTGCTCGACGCAGCTCAGTTGAGCCGCGACGATATCGCGCTCGCGACTCTCGCCCGCACCACCGACTCGGCCGTCCCGTACTTGCCGCCGCGGGCCATACCCCGCAACGAACACGCACAGCCCGGCGAGGACTTCAGTCAGCACGCCTGGGACGAGAGTTACACCATTCCCGAAAATCAATTCCACGCGTGGCGCGTCACCGGCGATCAGCGTCATCTTAAGCTGGCGCGCCGGTTTCTGTATGACGAGTTCTTCCGGGCGCTGGCGCACGGCGAGAATGTCCTGCCGGGCAAGCACGCCTATAGCCACGTCAACGGGCTGAGCTCGGCGGCACAGGCCTATCTGTCGCTGAACGATCCCATGTACTTGGCGGCCGCGCAGCAGGGCTTCGAGATGATCACGGCACAGAGTTTCGCCACCGGCGGCTGGGGCCCGGATGAGCATTTCGTCACGCCGGACAGCGGCGCGTTGGGCGCGAGCGTTGCCCACATGAACAAAAGTTTCGAGACGCCCTGCGGCGCTTACGCGCACTTCAAGCTCACACGGTATCTGCTGCGCATCACCCGCGACGCACGCTACGGGGACAGCATGGAACGGGTGCTGTACAACACCGTGCTCGGCGCGACCCCCATCCAGCCGGACGGACATGCTTTTTACTACTCCGACTACACGCGGCGAGCCAGGAAGACCTTCCATCCCGACCGCTGGCCGTGTTGCTCCGGCACCTTGCCGATGATCGCCGCCGACTATGCCATCAGCACCTGCTTCACCGACCCGCAGGGCATCTACATAAATCTGTATGTGCCGGCGCAAGTCACGTGGAGCCAGAACGGCACGAACTGCATTCTGTCGATCGAGACGGACTATCCGTATGCGGCGCGCGTGCTCATGACGGTGCGGGTACCGGCCGCGCAGACCTTTACGCTCAACCTGCGCATACCTGCGTGGGCGCAGGGTGCCGGTGTCTCGATCAATCGCGGGGCCGAGACGGCGTCGCCGCGGCCCGGCGGTTTCGCCGCGATCCGCCGCGAATGGCGCACGGGCGACCGGATCGAACTCGAACTCCCACTGACCCAGCGGCTGGAAAGCGTCGATGCGGCGCACCCGCAGACCGTCGCCCTGCTTGCGGGTCCGCTGGTCCTCATGCGCATCCTGGACGAGGACCCGTCGGCGGCCGCTGCCATTGCAGGCGCGAGCCTGCTGGCGGCGCAGCGCGACCGCGGCGGCAAGCATGAATGGCGGGCGTTGACCGATGCCGGACCCGTCATCCTGAAGCCGTTTCTCGACATCGATGGAGAAAGCTACAGCGCGTACCAGGATGTGCTGCCGTCCGGGGAGCGTGTCTGACTCATCGCCGCACGCGCGGCGGATCATGGACATACGCGGCATCTTGAACTGCGCGCTGGCGATCGCCGCGGGCTGTGGCGTGATACACGCGGCACACGCGGACAGCTCTCCGCGCTGGGAGGGAGAGAGGATCGGAGCGCAGACGGCGATTACGGTCGATGCCGGTGAGCATGCGCCGCGAATGACGACCCTGAGTCTCCACGGCGCAGCGGTGTGGACGAACCGCGCCGACGAAACCTTGCCCGAGAGGATCGAGGTCGGCGGCGAATCGAAGTCCGTGGTTTGGCACCTCGACAGAGCGGCCAGCCGAGTCGCCGCCACGCACATCCGGCTGGTGTACGTCGCGGACTCGCCGCGGCTCAAGCTTACGTGGCAGTGGCGCGCGGGTGCCGGCGACGGACCGATCGAGCACAGTCTGTCGATTCAAAACCTGAGCACTCAGTCGGTGTGGCTGCCGCTGCAGCCGAGCTTTCGTTTCGACTGGCAGATCGATCCTCGATCCGCACTCGAACGTTTCTGGGTGGAGAAAGGCGCCGACACGCCCTCCGGCGAGGGCACGCATCTCGATGCGCTGCGCGAGGGCGATACCTGGGAGGGCAGGTCGAGCACCTACGCCCGGCCCCGCGCCGGGGAGCCGCGAGAAATGATTCCCTATCTGCTGGTCGATGAGCCTGACGGGGACCGGCACGGTTGGTATGTCGGCATCGAGTTCAGCGGCCGCACCCGGATCACGCTGCAACGGAGCGGCGCGTCATTGCGCGGCGAGGCTGGCCTCAATGCAGCACCGGGCTCCTACCGGACCCGCCTGCCGCCGGGCGCCACGCTTGAAACGCCGACGATATTCATCGGCGCATTCGCCGGCGGTCCGGACGGCGCCGGCAATATCCTTCGCCGCTGGGTGCGAACCACGCTTGGAAATCAGCGCACGCTGCGTGACCCGTCCTATCCGCTGATCGTCAATAACAGCTGGGGCAGCGGCATGGCGGTGAATGAAAGTCTGGCGCAGCGCATGATCACGGATTCCGCGCAGCTTGGGCTCGAAATGTTTCATCTGGACGCGGGGTGGTTTCGCGATGTCGGCGATTGGCACGCGGACCCCGCCAAGTTTCCGCACGGCATCGCGAGCATCGCCGACTTCGCCCACCGGCACGGGCTCAAATTTGGTCTGTGGATCGATTGGGCGCAGGCCGGCACGTCGACGCGCCCCGGCGCTCTCAATGTCCTGGATCCCGCCACCCGTGACTGGCTGATCGCCGACCCGCCCGCCGGCTGGAAGCATGACGAGCCCTTCAAAGGCATCACGATCGACGTGGGCCTCCCCGCCGCCGAGTCGTGGGCGGCCCACGAACTCGAACGACTCGTCGACGACTATCATCTTGATATGCTCGAACATGACGGCTACCTGGTGGCGCAGGGCAGTTCGCGCATCGATCATCCCGCCGCGCCGCCCGATGCGGGGTCGCTGCGGATTCATGAGGATTCAGGTTACCTGTGGGTGGACGGGTCGAACTCGACCGACGTCAGTGATCATGCGACCCGCGCCTATTACCGCATCTACGAGCGGCTGCGTGCCCATCATCCGACGTTGTTGCTCGAGGTGTGCAACGATGGCGGCCGCATGGTGGATTTCGGCAGCGCCCGGCACGGCGATTATTTTTCTCTCACCGATACTTACGATCCGCTCTCCAACCGCCGCGCCTTCTACGATACGAGTTTCGTGCTGCCGCCCGCGATGCTGGAAAGCTACGTCGATCAATGGCCCGCGCCGCGGATCGAGAATTTTCGCTACATGCTCCGCAGCGGCATGCTCGGCTGGTTCTCGCTGATGCAGGACATCAGCCATTGGACGGCCGAACAGCGCGCAGAGGCGCGCGCGCAGTTTGCGCTCTATAAATCGGCGTTGCGTCCGCTGATTCGCGAGGCCGATGTGTATCACGTGGCGGCGCGGCCCGACGGCGTGAATTGGGACGGGATGGAATATTTCTCAAGTCCCCTGCGGCGCGGAGTGCTGTACGCGTTTCGCGGCACGGCGCCCGATCAGCCCCTGCACCGATTCCCATTGTTCGGCCTCAATCCCGAGGGCCGCTACCGGATCACGTTTTACGATCAAGGTGCGGCTGCAACGGTCATTCAGACCGGTCAGTCATTGCTGCAGAATGGCGTGAACGTCACGCTGGCGCAGCCTTTATCTTCCGAACTGATCTTTGTCGAGGAAGTCCGGTGACACGTATCCCTATCGATTCGCATCTGAAGTTGACCTGGCGGTCGGCCTTGCGCGGCGCGGCAATGATCGCCGCCGGGATCGCGGCCATGACACCGCTGCCCGGGATCGCGGATCAGCGGCTGTCCTTCGAGGTCGATGAAGGGCTCAATCTCAATAGCTTTTTGCGTGAGGGACCGATCGCGGCCCATTTGCTGCTGCGCTCAGGATTGGATCCACGCATTCTGGTCGCATTCCCCGCCGGCAACAGCGGCGTCGGCCTCTGGTTCGCGCACAGCGGCACACCGGTCGTGTGGAAGCTGCTCGGACCACCGCAACCGCTCATCGACAAGGACGCGCGGGGACGCATGCTGTACGGCCTGACGGCAGAGGTTACCGTGACCGGAGCACAGCAACTCGCCGTCAAGCACGCGGTGCTCTCCAGCGTGCGGGTACTGCGGGACTATCAGGCCCTCGGCACTTTTCCGCCTGAGGTCGACACCCCTCCCACCGCGCAGCATTCGAGCATCACTTGGGCTCGCGATCGACTCGACGGCGCAGCCGGCTATCGTCTCCGCATCGACGTCACGCGAGGTGTGCTTCGGGCCGATCAATTGGCTGCGGATCGCGAGGGTGTCATCGGGCTCAAGATCACCGCACAAAGCGGTGAAACGCCGTTGACTCCGCTCTCCGGCAAGGATTTGTTGAATGAACGTGGCGCAGCGGACGCGACCGCGCGCGATACGCTGACCTTTTTGAGCTATCAGGAGAAGTTCCTCGCTGGTTCGTGGCGCTTCGACACCTACTTTGGCCGCGACACGCTGATGTCTGTGCGCCTGTTGATGCCCGTGCTGCAGCCAACGGCGGTCGAGGCAGGCCTCGGCGCGGTGTTGACGCGCCTGTCGCCGCAGGGCGAAGTGGCGCATGAAGAGGACATCGGTGAGTTCGCGATACTGGATCACCTTCGTGCGGCACAGTCGAGGTCAGAGGCGGCGAAGTCAGACTCGGCGCAGCCAGATCCGGCGCATTCGGATTCTTCCAGGTCCGACGCACCAGTTTTCGATTACAAAATGATCGACGGCACCTTCATGCTCGCGCCGGTAGCCGCCGAATGGTTGCTGCACGATGCGCGCGGTCGATCGCAGGCTGCGCAATTCCTGGGTCGGACGGACGGCCGCGTCGAGGCGCCGCGCGCGTTCGGCGCGGATCTCGCCGGCAATTTGAAATACGTACTGCAAGCCGCTACAAAGTTCGCGGCTGATCCGCGCGCGTCGAATTTGATCGCACTTAAACCCGGTGTGCCTGTGGGTCAATGGCGAGACAGCAACGATGGATTGGCGGGTGGACGTTTCCCGTACGACGTCAATGCGGTGTTCGTGCCGGCAGCGCTCGAGGCCGCCGGCCAGTTCTTTGCGAGCGGCTTGCTCGACCTCTACGTGGCTGCCGCCGATCGCGAACTTTTTGCGCGTGCCGACGATATGTCGAAGATCTGGCGTGCCAAGGCCGCGTCACTGTTCGATGTCGTCGTACCGAGCGCAACGGCCCGCCGCGACATCGCGCGCTACGCCGCGGCTCTCAACATATCGGACGCGGCCGCGCTGCGCTCCGTCGGTGAGTCAGCCGTACACTTCCATGCCCTGTCGCTTACGGCCGATGCCGAGTCGATTCCCGTCGTGCACTCGGACGAGGGATTCGAACTCTTGTTTGGCCGCCCGAGCGCGGCCGAGCTGCGACAGGCCGTGAGCGAACTGCTCCGACCCTTTCCAGCCGGATTGCTGACGCCGATGGGAATCGTGGTCGCGGATCCTGTGTACGCCACGCCGAGCGTTCAAGCGCAGCTGAACCGCAGCGCCTATCACGGCACCGTGATCTGGTCCTGGCAACAAGCCGTCCTCGCCGCGGGACTCGAACGGCAGCTGCGACGCGCGGATCTGCCGCCGTCGTTGAAAGATCAGCTGCGCAAGAGCCAGGCGCAACTCTGGGAAGCTATCCGTGCTGCCCGCACCCTGCGCAATTCGGAGCTGTGGTCCTGGACTTCGGCGGGACAGCAATTTCAGATTGCGCCGTTCGGCGCGAGCGCCGCCGATGCCGACGAATCCAATGCCGCGCAATTGTGGAGCACCGTCTACCTCTCGATTCCCGATCCGCTCCTGCGAAGTCGCATTGCACGTTAGCAGGTTCGCCAGGTGTCACGAGATCGTGACAGGTTGTTGCGAAATAGCCGCACCTAATTTCCCGGCCCTATTGATATCGCGCGTCAATAGCACTACATTGCGCGTTGAAGAGAGGGCCTCCGGAGCGCAGATTCTGGAGCTCCACGCGTCCATGTGACGTTGCAAGAATTACAAACTGTCCTCTGGCTTTTAGTGGGAGTATTTCATGAAGCTAAAGCGCAACAACGGCCGCCGCATTGGCGCGGCGTTGACTCGATCTACATCGTTCGTTTCAACCTTGCCGCTACCGCCGCCCGCGGAGTCGATTTTTCGTCGTACCGGACCGGGTATCGCGCTCAATGCAGTTGCCGCCGCTGTGGCGGGGGTCCTCTATTGTTCGAGCGGCGCCTATGCCGCCGACGAAGAGACTGCTGCCGCCGGCACGGCCGACACCGGGCTCAACGAAATCGTCGTCACTGCCTCAGCTCGGGGCGTCAAGAAGTTGGACGCCAGCTATAACATCGTCACGGCGAACCTCGAAGAAATCCAAAACGCGAATCCCGCGAGCGCGGCCGAAATTTTCAAGCTCTCACCCGGAATTTGGCCGGAAGCATCCGGCGGACAAACCGGCGTCAATATCGACGTGGCCGGCTTTCCCAACGGCGGCGGCGATTCCCCGTATTTCACGACCATGATCCAGGGTTCGCCCCTCTACGGCTCGGCGGACTTGTCCTTCATGGATTCCAGCTCGCTGATACGCATGGACGACACCGTCGAACGCGTCGAAATTGTCCAAGGCGGTACCAGCGCGATTTTCAGTTCGGGGCAGGCGGGTGCCACGGCAAACTTCATTTTGAGGACCGGCTCGGACAAAACCGAAGGCTCACTGGGCATTACTTACGGATTTGACGGCACCGAACGTGTGGATGCGTTCTACAGCGGGAAGATCATCGACGGCTGGTACGGCAGCATCGGCGGCTTTTACCGCGTATCGGACGGTGTGCGTGATCCGCAATATACCGCCGACATCGGCGGCCAAATTACGACAACCCTGAAGCACGATCTGGACAACGGCTCAATCATGTTCTGGTATCGAACCCTGAACGACAAAAATCAGTGGGTCGCGGATTTTCCTTACACCGTCGTGAATGGGAAGGTTGAAGCGTATCCCGGTTTCAATCAGCTCGACAACACCTACAACAGCAAGCAGCTGCAAAATTTCCTGGTACCGAATCCAGCCGGCGGTTTCGAAAACGACGACATCAGCGACGGGCGCGGTTCACAGCTGAACTATTTCGGTTCAGAGCTCAAGGAGAAATTCAGCAACGGATGGTCGATCAGCAATAACTTTTTGTTTGACGGCGGCTACATGAATACGCATGCGCTGGTCAACAACGGCAACCCCCAGACCTTGTCGAGTTTCATCGGGACTTTCACCAAAACCGGCTTCAGTCCGACCCTCATTCAAGCCAACTACGCAGACGGCATCCCCGTCAATCCCAATCAAAGCGTCATCACCGAACAAGTATGGGACGTGCAGAAAAAGCTCTTGAGTGTCAGCGACGAATTCCGCTTGTCGATGGACTTCGGCAATGGCAACACCTTGACCACCGGTGCATACGTCGCACATTACACGGACAACGACAACTGGGAGTTGGGCGCCAATGTGCTGATGGACAATGTGCCGAACGCGAGCCCGATCATATTGTCGGCCGTCTCGGGCGGAAACCTGTATGAAGTGTCGAGCCCGCAGGGCATCTACAATGCCAACGGGAGCTACAACATCGAGGAGCAGGGCAGCGCCACGAACATTGCGCTTTATCTGTCGGACTCCTGGAAGATCGACCAGTGGTTGCTGGATGCCTCGGCTCGTCTCGAACACATCGACCTGAGTCAACAGACAACCAACCTATCGCCGAAACAGCTGGGGACCGCGTTCGACTTGTGGGACAACGCGGTCAATTTGCCGAACGGCACGTACGAGTACGCCGGTGAACACAATACGATGCCGACGTTCTCGGTTGGCGCCAATTACGAGTTCACGGATCAAATGAGCGCCTACGTGCGCGTCAACAATGGCGTGTTCTTCGATAACTTCGACGACGTCCGCTGCAACGTCACCGGTCCCGCCAGCGCGGCTGTGAATGGCCGTTGCACTTCGAATCCACCTTTGAGCACCCTGCGGAATTACGAAGGCGGTTTCAAGATTCAGAATCGTTATACATACATCGACCTGGCGGCATATGACAAGGAGTTCAACGGGTTGTCGTTTACACCCGTGAATATCGAAAACGTTCAGATCGGCCCGAAATCAACTTACGGCTCGACCTCGAAAGGGGGGCGGCTCGTCGGTAGCGTGAATCCCGGAGCCGACAGCGATATACAGGCTGTCAGGGACTTCAAGATCACGGTCAATGCCAACTACGAGAAAGCCAAATACAAGGATTTCGCGGGCTGCGCGATTTACACCGATATCACTGGGGACAAGGTCTGCAGCCTGATCAATGGCAATCAGCTCGCTCGTTTGCCGAAGTTTCAGGTTCGGGTGACACCAAGCGACACGCAAGACATGAACTGGGGTTCGTTGACGGAGTACGTGGCTTACGAATACGTCGGTCAGCATTATCAGGACTTCACGAATGCGAATCCATTGGGCAGCTATTACGACTTGGGGGCAGGTATCGTTGCTGCTATCGGCGATAATTGGCAGATCCGCCTGCTTGGGTCAAACCTCACCAACCAATTTGGTTTGACCGAAGGCAATGCCCGGGTTGGAGGCAACGCCGTGCAAAACAATGTCGGCTTCGGGCGATCGATCCTCGGCCGCACGGGCAGCATTCAGCTCAAGTACAAGTTCTAATCCGGTACCCCCTCGCGTCGACGGCGCGAGGGGGTGATTTCTCGATAGGTGACTCGCAGCGCGTCGGCCTGCTAGCCTCGCACGCAGATGCCCGTTACCACCCCTTCACTCATCGAGGACATGCGTCGGATCAGCGCGCTGCTGCAAGCCGGCCGATTTCGCGACGCTCACGTGCAGCTCGAGTCGATCGTCGCCGCCAACCCCGCGTACGTCGAAGCATTGCGCTTGCTCGGCGGCACCAAGCAAGCGCTCGGCGACGTCAAGTCCGCGGAAGCGCTGTTGCGCCGCGCGCTCGCCTTGGATGCCGGCTGGCCACCAACCTTGGCGACTCTCGGCGAGCTGCTGCTCGCCGCCGGCCGCGGCGACGAAGCCGAACCGCTGTTGATGCGCGCCGCCATGGGCTCGCCTCCCTTTGCGCGCGCCGCGCTGCTGCTCGCCCGCTACCATAACGACGGCGGGCGTCCGGCACAGGCACTGGCCGTGGCCGCGCCCCTGTGCGCGGGCGGCAACGCGGACTCGGAATTGGCGTCGCAGCATATCGCGGCGCTCGCCGCACTCGGCCGCCACGCGGAGGCGATAGCCTTCTATCGGGGGATCGTGGCCGCCGCGCCCAACAACTTGGCCGCGGCTCATGGCCTCGCGATGGCGCTGAATATCGCCAGTCAGCACGAGGAAGCCGCGCGCGTCGCCGAGTACGCGCTCTCGCGTGGACATCGGCCGGCGGCGCTCTACAACACGCAAGCCCGCAGCCTGATCGCGCAAGGTGCGCTCGAGCCGGCGGAAGCCGCCCTGCGCGAGTGTCTGAAGCTCGAGCCGCGCCTCGTCGATGCGCACAACAATCTCGCGCAAGTGGTCTGGATGCGGACCGGCGACATGGCGCAGGCGACCGCGGCGCTCGATCGCGCGTTGCAAACCTTCGCCAACGACGATGCGCTGTGGGCGGCGAAGGCGGCCCTGCTGCAGGGCGCCGGCGATGCGCGCGGCGCCTACGAGTGTCTGTCGACGCAGGCGTCCCGCCCACAGGCGTCGCCCATGCTTCTGGTGCGCGCGGGTCTTGCGGCACTCGATTTCGAGCCGGCGACTGCGCTCACCCTCGCCGAACGTGCGTTGCGTGCGCTGCCGACCAATGCCGCCGCGAAGACTCTGTTGGTCGCCGCCCAGCTCGGGGTCGGCGACGCACCGGCCGCGCTGTCCCACTGCGAAGCGCTGCTCGCCAATGCTCCGGATGACCAATATCTCATCGCGCTCAAGACCACTGCCTGGCGCCTGCTCGGCGATGCGCGCTACGAGGAGATTTGCGATTACGAGAAACTGGTATTGCCGCTCGAGCTCGAGGCGCCGCCGCCGTGGGCGGACATGAAAAGTTTTTTTGCGGACCTAAAGGTGAGTCTCAATCGCCTGCACGACCCGCAGGCCCATGCACCGCTGTTTCAATCATTGCGACACGGGACGGAGACGACGCTCGATCTCTCGCGAAGTGCGGACCCGGCGATCAAGGGGCTGTTCCAAAGCTTTGCGGCGCCCATTGAGCGTTATCTTAATCACGTGGGTAGCGGCGGCGCTGATCCCCTGCGCCGGCGCAATCAGGGTCGCTGGCGATTCAACGGCAGCTGGTCGGTGCGGCTGCGCAGCCAGGGCTATCACGCCAATCACGTCCACCCACGCGGATGGATTTCATCGGCGTGCTACATCGAACTGCCCGATAGCATGAACGATGCCCGAAGCGACGCCGGCGTTCTCACGTTCGGT
>Ga0181537_10004387_pt1 | contig 11731 bp, 6 predicted proteins | sample PEATcosm2014_Bin_39_FD_119765 | JGI IMG/M metagenome (GOLD analysis project Ga0181537, IMG submission 119765) | Peatland microbial communities from MTU Mesocosm Facility, Houghton, MI, USA - PEATcosm2014_Bin23_10_metaG | ecosystem: Environmental > Terrestrial > Soil > Wetlands > Peat | place... | reverse complement strand
TCTTCCCTGGGATGACGTCGCGCGCGAGCTGCTGCGCCCGGCTTCAGGCTCGTCATTCTGCGAGTGGAAGGGTCCCGCCCGCTACTGGTCGCTGGTCGACGGCGATCGCCAACTGCCGGCCGTCGGTTGGAGTTACCCGCGACCGCTGGCGCATGCCGCGGCGCTGAGCAACTGCGTCGCGTTCTATGCTGCCGACCTCGACTGCGAAGTCGGTGGCTTGAAGGTCACGCCGCAACCCGGGGGGTTCTACGGCGGTTGGATCACTCCCGAGGTCATCGGCCCCTTCAAGGGCGATCCCGGCAGCCAGGGTTGGTGAGCGTCGGGGGCGAGCCGTCGCGTCAGGGCGAGCGCTCGCGTACCGGCTAGCTCGCGCCAGCCGGCCATCCCATGACCTGGACCTCGGCCAGCGCCAGCTGGTTGGTACCGGCCAGCTGCACGCGGACGTAGCGGCCCTCGGCATCGCCCACATTCACCGAGTACAACTGCGGTGAATTGCCCATGACGAAGCCGGTATTCGCCGTGTAGACCCGCGTGACCGCCGGATTGGCCAGCAATTGCGCGAGCGACTGGCCGTCCATGGAGGTCTGCGAGACCAGGACGTAGAAGTTGTTCAGGCGCGTAGCACAGCAGTCGGTGCGATTGAACAGATTGACGCTCTGGATTGTTGCGACTGCGCCCAGATCGACCTCCCAGTAGTCCTGCGGATTGTTACCGTAGGTGTCGACGACGGAGCCGTGGAAGAAGTTGCCATCGACATTGCCGTCGACGGCCGCCGCGGCCGTTGAACCGTACCCGACTTCCGCGGCGCTCGCCGTCTTGCCGACCGAGAGGTTCACGGGCGGCGAGGCGAACGTCGCGCTACTGGCGCCGCGGTCAACCAGCGACACGGCGTCGACCAGCGCGCCGAAGGTCGGATGATTTCCGGTCCAGTTGAAGGACAGCGTGTCGTTGCCGGTAGCCTTCACCACGTAGGTGGCAAGGTTCCATGCCAGCGACGTCAGCTCGCTCCCGTTAGGCGCAAGCGCATCGATGGCCGTGCCGTTCCACAGCACCTGGAACGAGTTCGAGGCGGCGGTCTCCCCGGGCCGCGCCGAATACCAGAACTGCAGCACCAGTGCATCGCCCGCCTTCGTCGCGACCGTCTGCGAGGTCCTGCCCCCCACCTGCATCCATGAGCTGCCATCGGCCGCCGATAACCCGTACAGCTCGTTCCAGATCTGTATCGTGCCCTGGGTGTTGGTCCAGCCAGATAGTCCGCTCACGTTGGCCCAGCCGCCCGCCGCCACCGGGTTGGTCTCGAAGCTGCCATTGACCAGCAGATTCGTCTGCGTGCCGCTGGTGCAGGCGCGCGTGCCAGAGGCGCCGGCGCTGCCATCGAGCGTGCCATCGTCGTTCTGGTCGATGCCGATGACCTGGCCGGTGCCGTGGCGTACCGCCGTGAATGTAATCGGCGAGCCGCCTTGTGCAAAGGCCTTGATGGCCGCAAGGCTATGCACCTGGCCGCGGTCATCCTCGTAGTTGCCGCCGCCCTGGTAGACATAGCCGCGCGTCTCATTGGCGACACAGCCGCTCGCAACCAGATCGATGGCACTCGCATCGGCGAGCGCCTGCAGTTGCGCGAGCATCGGGTCGGTGGTCACGGAACCGGACAAGGTCACCTGCCGGCCGACCGCCGCATGGGAGTCGTTCGCCACGTTAGTCGCATTCAGGCCCGGGGGGGTGTACGGATAAGAGCCATTGAACGAATACATGAATGCCATCATGTTGTCGTCGCGTGACAGGTTTTGCGTCGAGTCAAAGGTTCCGTCAGGTTGGAAGCCAAAGCCGGCCGTGCTGCCGGTGGCATCGTCGAACCACAGGCCGTCACGCCGATAGAAATTCTGCCAGGTCGGTGGGTTACGCAGCTGGTTGATGCCGAAATCCGGATTATTCACGAACAGGAAACCGCGATTCGTGTTTCCTGGATGACAGGCGCGGCAATTCGCCTCGAATTCCTGGGCGCCGCTCGCGGCATCCCCGGTGCGGTAGGGAACGTTGCGCGGACCCGGAACGGCAATTTCCGTGGGGTACTCGTTGGCGATGGTACGAAACGGGTTCGGCGGCGTACGCAGTGTCGCCAGGAATGCCTGCATGTTATTGATCTGCGCGCTGGTCGGCACGCTGGCGCCGCCTTGCAAGGTATGAAAGGCGGGCTGGAACGCGGCCAGATTCGCGCGGTCGCCGCGCCAGTGCAGGAACGGGCTCTGCATGCGATCGACCAGTGTCATCGTCAGGAACGGCCCCTTCATCGGATGCTCGTTCACGGTAATGCCGGTGGTAATGACACCTGCCGCCGAAGTCGAATTGTCCCGCAGCGTCACGTTGCCGATGGTCTCGGCCGCCGAAGTCGGGTCGCCCAGATCCCAGGCGAGTCGATCGGTGCGCGCATCGACGTGGCAGGAGCCGCAGGCTATCTGTCCGAGGCCTGAAAACTGCTGCGTGTTGTACAACAGCGGACGGCCGTTGCGCACATCGCTTGGCGTCGGGTCGTAGGAGAGCGCAACGCGCGCGACTTCCGCCTGGTTGACGCTGGTCGCCGCAAGGTTCAGGACCGAGATGTTCGCATCGAAGCGGTTGAGCACGTAGGCCAGGGTCGGGGCACCGGCGTTGGCGCCCACCGCATTCAGCACGATCCCGGTCGGGCCCTGGCCTACGGGGATCGGCGAACTCAGCAGCGTATCGCGGCCGCCGGACGAGTTGATGACGATAACGTTATTCGAGCCCATGCCCGTGACGTAGCCGCGGCCGTTCGCCGGATCCCAGGCAATGCCGCGCGGATCGCCGATCGAGTTGGCGATGCAGGCGGACGAGCCCGCGGCGCAGGTGGCGGGAATCGATGCGGTGGCATACATGCCGGTGACGGAGGAATACGGCAACAGGTGCGGGTTCAGGTCGGCCTTGCTGCCACTGCCGCCGGCCGGCGAATAAGTACCCATCAGCACCTGGATGAAAGCGCCGTTGAGCATCGGCTGATACCGAATCTGGTTGCTTGCATCGGTGCCCACCGCGGTCACCGAATTCGACGCCGGATTGACTGCGAGCGCCATGACCAGGTTGAGCGGCCCACCCTGGTAGCTGACCGCATTGGTCGCCGTATTCACGACCGCAATGTCGCGATCGATCAGATCCCAGCCCGCCACGCGGTCAGCGTTGGTACCCTGCCGTGCGAGGCTGCCATTGAGGAAGATCGACCAGTCCTCGCCATTCTCGTCGAGCCAGGTCGGCACGGCGCCATTGGCCGGCGCATGCCGGCGTACAATGACGCTGACCGGGGGCGGCGTAGCGGTAAAGTATTGCGTCGGCTCGTTCGGCGTCACTGTCGTGACCGTGGGATAGAGGCTGCCGTATTTTTGCAGCGTCGCATTGACCTTGTCGGGGAACGGGCTGACGCCACCATAAGGACCCGAGGGCGAGCGCGCCAGGTCGACCTCGTACGGCGGGTCGTCCTTGCCGCCGGTGACTGCCGTCGTGCCGTTGCCCGACTCGAAGATTCCGACATAGACGTTCGTCCCACCCGCGCTGTTCGGCCCCACAGCGAGCGCGCGCGGCTGCTGGCCCAGGATCGGAATGCGCTGCAACGTCGCGCCCAGCAGCAACGGATCGAACACCTCGAGTTCTCGCGCCTGCGCGACCGAGACATAGGCGCGCGCCGGCTGCGTGGTGCTGCCGGCGCTACCCGTGAACACGACGTCGGCGGGTTCCGGTCCAGTCTGCAAGGTCGCGATCAGCGCATCGTTCTTGATGTCGACAATGCTCACGCTGTTGGAGATCTTGTTGACGACCCAGGCCTGCGTATTCGAGAACACGCGCACACTGACGGGTTCCAGACCGACCTTGACGACGCTCTTGAGAGTCAAACTGTTGCCGCTGATCGTGAATATCTCAACGTCGTTGTTGGGGGTGTTGACGGCCAGCAGCCTGGTGCCATCAGGCGTAATGTCTAGCGGATGAACATGCGCCGACTCGAAACTCGAGAATGCCGTATCGGGAATGCCGACCGAGGGCGCCGGGATCGTGATCGCGACCGACTGCAGCGCGGCGCGCCCGGCGTCCGCCGTCGCCGCCGCCGCCGCGCTCGCCCCGGGCGCGGCGCTCGCCGCGGGCGCGGTGCTGTGCGACACCGTCACGCTGCCGCCGGAGCACGCCTGTAGCAAAAGTGCTGTGATTTGCGCGACGCCGAGCGTCGTCACCATTCTTCGGCGGCCAAACGATCGGGGAGTGCCGCAAGACACTGGCATAGCTGGCCCTGTGCGATGAGTGCAGGAATTCTTATCAATGCGTCGAGCATTCGAGCGTAACGAGCGCTCGTTTCACCGGCAAGCCGGAGGGCCGGTGCTATTTCACATAAGGTGAATTTTTTTCGCTCTCGCGTCGGTCATTTCGGGGTGCCGTTCCCAGTGTGCGGTTTCAAGGAGACGAAGACCGACTTCGGAATCATGCAGTGCACTCCCTTGCGGATATCCACCACCTGCGAGACGCGGCAGTCGCCAACCAGGGAAGTGAGCGCATAGGCTTCCTCGCGGCTCATCGGCACGATGGTCTGCGTCGACAACCAATGCACGGTCTGCTCCACGGCTATCTTCATCGCTTCGTTCAGATCCTCGTCGAATCCCATGAAGATCCAGTCGGTTTTGGTCTCGGCCCACGGCCACTCGGTCTTCAGGTCCTTGCGCACGATCGCCCGGATCTCGATCTCCTTGTAGGAGCACTCGAGCGCCGTCAGGTTCACCTCGCCGTTGCCCTGGCGGCAGTGCGAGTCGCCGGTCCAGATAAGTCCGCCTTTCTGAAACACCGGAAAATACATCGTGGAGCCAGCGCGCAATTCATTCACATCCATGTTGGAGCCGTTCTTCCACGGCCGCAGCGTACTGGTGCGGCCCTTGTCATCGTGGATCGGCGGACCCGCCTTCGCCGCGGGCTCGTTCGGATCCACGCCGACCGCGAAGGTGCCGGGGAACGGCTTCAGGTCGATCATGATGCCGGGCTTGAACTCGGTCTGCATCTTGTCCAGGTCGAGTTTGTAGTAGCGCACGAAGCCTTCGGGGAACTCCTGCGCCAGGATGCCGACGGTGGGAAAGTCCTTGCCGGGAACGTTGAAATTGAAGCCGAATTCCTTAGGCACGATCTTCAGGATCTGCACTTCGAGGGTATCGCCAGGTTCCGCTTCCTCGACGTAAATCGGTCCGGTGATCGAGTGCGGGCCGCCGCCGTCATTCTGCTTGCGCAGCTTGACGATCTCATCCATCTCGACGCCCGGCTTGATCTGACCGAGCGCGTGCGACAGCGTCTCGATCGACACCGTGTCGCCGGAATGGATGGTGAGCTTGGGCTTCTCATTCAGGTCGTACCAGCCCCATTGCACGTTGTCCGGTGTCGCCGGCAGTTCGTAGTGCCTGGACGCGCCGTGAGCTTGGCCAATGCAGGCGGCACCGCACAGCATCGCCACCGAAGCCGGCAGGACGAGCGATTTCTTCATGGACACCTCGCAACATGCCGGACAGTAACGGACACGAAGTCAGTTGATTTGGACTTAATTGCGATAAACAGCTTTTGATTTCAGCCAGTTACCGATCCCGTCCATATCCAAGGCGGGTGGTTTTTCCTGGTCTTTACCCGTCCTGGTCTTCACCCGATTTCAACTCGAGCATATTGAATCCTTGCACACGCAAAGACGCAAAGCAAAGCCGCTCATTCATTGAATACGACGTAGATCCTGAGTGGACCGAACAATCCGACCGGACTCATTGTTCATGTCGAATCTACAGACCTTCTGATTGCCACACATATGCGAGAATACTGGGGTCGCGAAGCGGGCAGAGAAGCAGACCATCTTCATCAACCACCCAGGCGCATCGATTATCCCAACAGGTAATTGTCCTACGAAGCGGGGCTACCCCTGCCACCCCTGCGAGAAATCCTAAACGCGCTTTAGCATTGAATTGGCAATCCATGTATGAAAAGTAAGTTCAAAAAAATTCTTGATCCTCTTTTTCATTTTTTTTTGACGATTGGATTTGATGCACGTCATGTCTATCGTGTGCGCCATTTGAACAAATTTCGCACTCAATACAATCAGTTCAAGAAACTTGGCGGCGTAATAACGCGCAGTTACCCAGTCCTTTCCGATTACGATACGCAAGCTGGTTCTGCGAGCGGACATTACTTTCATCAGGATTTGCTTATCGCGTCATTCATTCACAACAAGAATCCAATCAGGCATATTGATGTTGGCTCACGAATAGATGGACTTATTGCTCACGTTGCTTCATTTAGAAGAATCGACGTAATGGATGTGCGCGAATTGAGTAACACCGGACATCAAAACATCTCCTTTATCAAAGCGGATTTGATGGATAAAGACAGCGCACAAAACAACTTGACTGATTCGATATCGTGCTTGCACGCAATCGAGCATTTTGGACTTGGTAGATACGGCGACCCTATCGACCCTAAAGGTCACTTAAAGGGCTTCAATAATATCGTTCGAATGCTTAAACCCGAAGGATATCTCTACATAAGCTTTCCAATTGGAAAAGCAAACGAAGTTTACTTCAATGCGCACAGGGTCTTTCATCCCAAAGACATCTTTACGTGGGCTGAAGATAAGGGTGTCTTGGATTTGGAACGCTTTGACTATGTGGATGACGTCGGTAACTTGCATCAAAATGTCGACTTGGAGAAAACTGAGATTGATGTTGTTTATGGATGCGGAATTTATACATTCAAGAAAAGTAAGTTGATTCAACCGTTCGAAGGACGGCTTGCCCCATAGCGCCATGCGCCTCGAAAATCAGGCCGTCGGGGGCGAGCCCGATATAGGACGCGCCAGAACCGCACGTCGGGTCCGGTCGGGTCGCTCAGCGCGTGAAAGCGACGCTCAGCCAGGTTGCATGCCGGTTATACATATTACAACGCATCTATATTGCCACTTGATTGTTTACATTTAAGTACCAGCAGCCCTCCCGGCGTAATTTGATCTGCAGTCGTTAATTAGGAGAACCAATACCGTACTCAATCCCCTCGATTCGTTACGCTCCGGGATAGCCAGCCGCGCTCCAAGGAACGACATGTCGAGCCTCACTGAACAACAGGCCAAGGCCCATATGACCAAGCTGCTGACCGCCATGTGCAAGGCCGGCGGCTCGGACCTGTTTATCTCCAAGGACTTTCCGCCGAGTATCAAGCTGCAGGGCGCGATGCGGCCGTTGACCAAGCAGAAACTGACCTCCGGGATAACCCGCAAGCTGGCACATTCGCTGATGAACGAGCGTCAGCGTGCCGAATTCGCCAAAGACCTCGAGTGCAATTTCGCGATCTCCCTGCCCGGGGTTGCGCGATTCCGGGTCAATGTCTTCATGCAGCAGCAGAAAGTCGGCATGGTCATCCGAACCATCGCCAATCAGATTCCGGATTTCGCGACGCTCGGATTGCCGGAGAGCCTCAAGGACATCGTGATGACCAAGCGCGGCCTGGTGCTGGTGGTCGGCGCCACCGGTTCCGGCAAATCCACCACGCTCGCTGCCATGATCAATCATCGCAATCGCTCCTCCGCCGGCCACATCGTTACCGTGGAGGACCCCGTTGAATTCGTGCACCAGTCGCACAAATCGCTGATCACTCATCGCGAGGTCGGGATAGACACGCACTCCTGGCACAACGCCCTGAAGAACACCTTGCGCCAGGCCCCGGACGTCATCCTGATAGGGGAAATTCGCGACACCGAAACGATGGAGCACGCCATTGCTTTTGCCGAGACCGGGCATCTGTGCCTTGGCACATTGCACTCGAACAGCGCCAACCAGACCATCGATCGCATCATCAACTTCTTTCCCGAGGAGCGCCGCAAGCAGCTGCTCATGGATCTCTCCAGCAATCTGCGTGCGATCATCTCGCAGCGTCTGGTGCGAACCGCCGACGGCAAAGGCCGCAAGGCAGCGATTGAAATCCTGATCAACACGCCCATCGTCGCCGACAAACTGCTGAAGGGCGAGTTTCACGAGATGAAGGCCATCATGGGCAAGTCGCGCGAGCTGGGCATGAAGACTTTCGACCTGTCATTATTCGATCTCTACAATGAGGGCACCATTTCGTACGAGGAAGCCATACGAAATGCGGACTCGGCCAACGAGCTGCGCCTGAACATCAAGCTCAATGGCACGCGGCAGCCAGCCGGGCCGGAGCCGACAGTTTCGGCCGCCGCGGAATTGGCGGCTACGGCGCCTTCGGCCACTCCGCCCGACGCTATCGCGTCGTTGGAGCTTTCACTTGAACCGGATCTGCTGGAGGATGCACCTGCGGCCTGACCGGGGCCTTCCGTCCAGACCCCACGATCAGGCGCCGGGCCGGGGTTGCAGCTTGCCTCTATAGAATCCTAAGATCCGCAGCAGTGGACGCCATGGCCGAACCTCGCTACCGCTGGGTCATTGTCGCCGCCGGCGCGGTGATGGGCTGCATTGCGCTCGGCGCCATGTTCTCGCTCCCGGTGCTGCTGCGGCCGATCACAGTCAACACGGGCTGGTCTACCACCGGCGTGTCGGCCGCGATGACCGTCGGATTTCTCGCCATGGCGGTGGGCAGCGTCGCGTGGGGCGCCCTGAGTGATCGGATCGGCGCGCGTTGGACCTGCCTGATCGGATCGCTTCTATTGGGCGCGGGCCTCGAGCTTGCCAGTCGGGCGCCAACCCTGACCGGATTCCAGTTTGCGTTCGGATTATTGGTGGGCGTGGCCACCGCGGCGATCTTCGCGCCCATCATGGCCTGCGTCACCGGCTGGTTTACGACGCAGCGCAGCCTGGCAGTGTCACTGGTATCAGCGGGTTTCGGCGTCGCACCCCTGACGATGTCGCCGTGGGTCGCGCGGCTGGCGAGCTCGCATGACTGGCGGCAGGTGCTTCAAATCGTGGCGCTGCTGGTGGTGTGCGTACTGCTGCCGATCTCGTTACTGGTGCGCCGGCCGCCGGCGCTCGAGCATGCGTCGGCACAGGCAGGCGACGCTGCGAGCCAGCAGTCCGCGATGCCTGTCGGGCAGCTGATCCGATCGCCGCAATTCATCGTGTTGGTGCTCACCAGTTTCTTTTGCTGCGCGACGCATTCCGGACCCATCATCCACACCGTAAGCTATGCCGTGACCTGCGGTATCCCGCTGACCACGGCAGTGACCATCTACAGTGTGGAAGGACTGGCGGGTCTCGGCGGGCGCATTGCATTCGGGCTGGCGGGCGACCGGTTCGGTGCGCGTCGTATGCTGATCGCAGGTCTGCTGATGCAGGCGTTTTTTGCCGCGTTGTATTACTTCGCCAGTTCCTTGAGCGAGTTCTACGCGGTGGCTGTGGTATTTGGATTTACCTACGGCGGCGTGATGCCGCTATACGCGGTACTGGCGCGCGAGAACTTCCCGCTGCGGATAATGGGTACCATCATTGGCGGTACAGCGATGGCGGGCAGCTTCGGCATGGCCACCGGCCCGGTGCTCGGCGGCTGGCTCTACGACAGGTTTGGCAGCTACGGCTCGCTGTACCTGGTGGCCTGGGGGTTCGGGATCATGGCCGTGATCATGGCGATGGCGTTCAGGCCAGTGCAGCAGAATCACGACGCCGCAGTCGCTGCGGTCTGACCACTGTCGACTGATACCGATGGCTTAAGGGAGGAGGCCGTTATGCAAAGACGACAGTTCGTCGGCTCGGGTCTGGCGATTGCTGCAAGCTGGCCGCTGCGCGGGTTCACTACCGTACTCAAGGATGTCGGCGAGGTACCGGCCAGGAATCTTGCCGGCGGCGAGACCGTGCTGCCCGGTTCCGCCATCGAGACCCTCGCTGCCAGCCTGCGCGGCGAGGTGCTTCTGGCGGGCAGCCCCGACTACGACCGGACGCGTCGCGTCTGGAACGCTTCGTTCGACAAGAAGCCGGCGCTGATTGCGCGCTGTACCGGCACCTCCGATGTCCAGCAGGCCGTGGCTTTTGCCCGCGAGCACCAGTTGCTGACCGCCGTGCGCGCCGGCGGCCACAGCTATTCAGGCAAGTCGAGCTGCGACGGCGGACTGATGATCGACCTGCAACCGATGCAGGGCGTGCGAGTCGATCCGGAAACCAAGCGCGCCTATCTCGAGTCGGGTGCGCTGCTGGGGCAGCTCGACCATGAATGCGCCGCCTTCAGGCTGGCCACCACCGCCGGCACCGTCTCGCATACGGGCGCCGCGGGCCTCACGCTCGGCGGCGGCCTCGGCCGGCTGGGCCGGCGCTTCGGGCTCGCCTGCGACAATGCCGCCTCCTTCGATCTGGTGACCGCCGACGGGCGGTTCCTGCGGGCGAACGACAAGGAGAACCCCGATCTGTATTGGGGCCTGCGCGGCGGTGGCGGTAATTTCGGTGTCGTGACGTCGATCGAATACCGGCTGCACGACATGGATCCGATAATTCTTGGCGGCACTATTGTCTGGCCGCTGGCCCAGGCGCGCGACGTGCTCCGATATTACCGTGATATCGCGCTGGACGCGCCCGGTGTCGTCAATCTCGCCCCGGCCCTGTACTCGGAGCCAGCGGGTCAGGTGATCGAAATCGAAGCGTGCTGGTCCGGGGATCGCCCTCAAGGCGAGGCGTGGCTCAAGAAGCTGCGTGCCTTCGGCAAACCGACGCGTGACGACATCGCGCCCGTGCCGTATGTAACCATACAGTGCAGCGCAGATGAGTTGCTTGCGCCCGGCCGATACTACTACCTGAAGACCGGCATGTTGACGCAGCTCAAGGATGACGGCATCGATCTCATCGTCGATTCATTCAGGCGCATGCCAGACTGGTATCTGCTGTTCTTCGATCATTGCGGCGGAGCGTATCGGCACACGGCGCCGGCGGCGACGGCGTTCCCCAATCGTGACATGGCCTTCACGCTTGGCGCACACAGCATCTGGCCCGACAAGGTCGGCATCGAAGAAAACATCGCGAAGATGCGCGCGAACTGGAAGGAACTGGCGCCGCTCACCAAGGGCTTCTATACCAACTACGTGGACTCAGATGTCACGATGGCAGGCTATCGCGAAAACTACGGTGCTAACTTCGAGCGACTTGTCGCTCTCAAGGCGAAGTACGATCCGCAAAACCTGTTTCGGCTAAACGCGAACGTACCGCCGAAGGTCGGGTGACACCTTCGGCGCGCCACATCAAGGCTTATGCCAGGCGCAGTTTGCGGGAAGGGTCATCGTGAGGTTGCGCGCGCTTTGTGCCGGACTGTTCTTGCTGACGTCGCAGAACGCCGCTGCGGAAGTTAAATCCAGTCTCGACTATCTCTATTACACTGCAGATGCCAATCTAGGCGGCTCATTGTTCGCGATCATGAAGCGTTCGGCGCCGGCCAGCATGGAGGGCCAACTTGGCTGGACCAGCTGGCACGTCAAATGGCACTATCATTGGCACTTCGACGCCGACGGCGCATGTCGAATCACGGAATCGACGACCGAATTAACGGCCACCATTACCTTGCCCCGACTGGTCAACGGCAGTACCACGCAGATCGACGCCATGAACAGCTTTCTGGCAGCTCTGCGTGTACACGAGTCGGGCCATGTCAACATCGGCAGGCAGGCCGCAGACGCTATTGATCAAGCCATTCTTGCTTTGCCGCCAATGGCGAATTGCGATCTGCTGGGCTCAGAAGCCAATCGTGCCGGACAGCGAATACTCGATGAGTGGCGCGGGGCCGA
>Ga0181537_10004385_pt1 | contig 11733 bp, 11 predicted proteins | sample PEATcosm2014_Bin_39_FD_119765 | JGI IMG/M metagenome (GOLD analysis project Ga0181537, IMG submission 119765) | Peatland microbial communities from MTU Mesocosm Facility, Houghton, MI, USA - PEATcosm2014_Bin23_10_metaG | ecosystem: Environmental > Terrestrial > Soil > Wetlands > Peat | place... | reverse complement strand
GCTTTGCCGAGCACCTTACCGGCGGTAAGGCCAACGCGAGGGCCAGGAAGGAGCTCAGCCTGCGGAGCGAGGAACCAGCTCAAGGATGACGACTGACGCTTGCGGCTCGCCCCGTAGGCGCGCTGAAAGTCAGCATGGCGGCGCAGACGCGACCCGGACAGGGACTGGCGCTGCCGCCCGTCGCGTGGAGCAGACTTTTTGAGATTCGCTTGAAAAGGGGTTTCCATGGCGATGCCGATGCAATGAAGTGCCGGAAAAGAATGGAACTTGACCGATTCCGGCCTGACCGGCGGGATGAGACTAGTCGCGGAATCCGGCGCTCACGCTAACGCGTTTGCGGCCAGCGGCACGACGGCGACTTAGCACGGCGGCGCCACTCTTGGTCTTCATACGCGAACGGAAGCCATGCTTCTTGACGCGCGCGCGGCGGTTGGGTTGAAATGTGCGCTTGGGCATAAAATGCGCTCCTGTTTCCAATTGAAAATCTGTGCCTGTACGGCAAGTATCTAGTCTATCGTATGTTGCGTCAGGAATCCAGCGCGGGAGGATTGCCGAGCAGGGACACAGGATTACAGGCTGGCAATCGAGACAAGTTTGCAGAGGAAAGCGGCTCATTTCGCAACGACAGAAAATACGATTGCGACAACCGCGCGAGCTTTCACCAACGTTGGTGCATCCTAAGAAAGAATCGCGAAACAATTGTGAATGGGGGATTGCATCGATTCGCAAATGTGCTACTATCGGGACCGTTCAAGAAAGTTTCCCAGCGTCCCACGGACTGAGTTTCATCCGGTGCCCCGAGCTGTATATGAGGGGCTCACAACGGCAACCAGGCAAGATTTGCAAAGCAGCTCTTCGGTGAGCCCCAGCTCAACCGACGGCGAGAGCTATTGTCTGATTACAGCGGGTGAACCGATCCGGCCGCGGAGACGCAGGCAAGGATTTGCTCGATGGTATTCGCAATTTCGCCGGCTTCGGCACTCAATCCCTGGCACCAGATACTCTCAGCCCTCGAGAAAAAGGTCATCCGCCAGTCCTATGAAACCTGGCTCAAACCCACCCGCTACAGCCATTCGAATGGGCGAACACTTTACGTTCGCGTGCCCTCGGCCGAGTTCCAGCACATCGGCGACAAATACGGCGATCTGATTCAGGAAGCGATTGATTTGCAGTCGCTCGAATTTGACGACGTGGTTTTTGTCACGGTGAGCGAAGATCCTTCGATTCCGGCACAGCGGAAGGATGGCGGATTTCCGCCTCTGCCTGCGCACGCACCCACCGCACCCCCGGCCCCAAGCCATCGTGCCCCGGAACAGGCGCGCTTTGACTGGTCGACGGCGGCGCAGCTCAATTCGCGCTACACCTTTGATAACTTTGTCATTGGCAACGGCAATCAGTTTGCGCGTGCGGCGGCCTTGGCGGTGGCGGAGCGGCCCTCGCGGGCCTACAACCCGCTCTTCCTGTATGGCGGCGTGGGAATGGGCAAGACGCACCTGATGCACGCTATCGGCCACGAAGTGAAGCGACGCAATCCTTCGTCGAGCATTTGCTATGTCTCCGCTGAGAAGTTTACAAACGAGATGATCACGTCGCTGCGCAACGATCGCATGACGAGCTTCCGCGATCGCTTCCGTTCAGTCGATGTGCTGCTGATCGACGACATTCAATTCATTGCGCAGAAGGAGCGGACGCAGGAAGAGTTCTTCCACACATTCAACGCGCTGCACGAGAGCATGCGGCAGATCGTGATTGCGTCGGATCGGCCGCCGAAGGAGCTGGCGGAGATTGAAGACCGGCTTCGGTCGCGATTTGAGTGGGGGCTGATCGCAGATATTCAACCGCCTGATCTCGAGACCAAGGTCGCCATTCTGCAGAAGAAGGCAGAGAGCGAGCAGGTGGTGCTGCCGATAGACGTGGCGCTGTTTATCGCGTCGAATGTGCGCACTAACGTGCGCGAGTTGGAAGGTGCGCTGGTGCGGTTGATCGCGTGGTGCCAGCTCAATCGCATGGAAATCACGCTGGTAACCACCCAGCAATGTCTGAAACAGTTTATCGATATGCAGGTGCGAAAAATCACGATTGAGGCGATACAGCGGGCTGTGGCTGAGCAGTTTGGCATGAAGGTCAGCGACCTTAAACAGAAGAACAACTCGCGCAACGTGGTCGTGCCGCGCCAGATCGCGATGTTCCTAGCCAAGCAGATGACGGAAGCCAGCTTGCCAGAGATCGGGCGGCAGTTTGGCAACAAACACCACACCACGGTGATGCACTCGATTGGCAAGATCGACGAGCAGCGACGCACCGACAAGGACCTGCAACGCACGCTAAACAAGCTGCAGGAGCAGTTGAACGGATAGGTTGCTTCAGCGATTTGCGAGGCGCCCGGATTCGATCTTGAGTCCGGGCGTTTTGCGTTGTGCTCACTTCTCGGCTTTCATGAGATCGACGAACATCTGCTGAAAACGAGGAAGGTCCAGATCGAGTTGCGCGTGGACAAGATGCACGTCAGTTGCGGGCTTGAGGCTTTCATTCCAAGTGAGCGTGTCGCCGTAGGTTGGCCCACGGCTTAGATCCACATCCATGTAGAGCAGCTTCTCTTTGGTGATGATGGTGGGATCGAGCCACGCGCATGCGGCCAATTCGTCCCAGAGGTAGTAGCGGTTCTGGCTCCAGGCGGCGATGTAGCGGGCGGTGGGCGCAGTCGACTGTGAAATCTGGTCGAGCATCTTTTGGGTGAAGGGCGCCTTGATGGAGACGTCGACGGTGGTGACGTCGATGCGCGGCCAGTCGGCGCGCAGCACGATGTGAGCCGCCTCAGGATCGAACCAAAAATTGAATTCGTGACGCGGGCTGTTTGCGAACTCGGGGTCATCGGTCTGCGGATTAAGGCTGCCGCCCATGAGGACAATGCCTTTGGTCAGAGCCGCAAAATCGGGATCGATCGAGATGGCCAGCGCGATATTAGTGAGAGGGCCTGCGGCGTAGATCGTGATTTCGTGGGGATGCACATGGACCTCGCGGATGAGGAAATGCGCGGCGTCTTCGTCGATGGGTTTGAGGGCTGGCTGACCCTCGGGCATGGTAGGAATCTCATAGGGCCCATGCGACCGGGCAACATCTGCGACGAGAGCGGTGTCGCCCTTCGGTGATTCGACCATGGTGCTGACGGCCTGCCCCCAGGCGCCCAGCCAGACCACCTTACCGACGAGCTGGGCCTCAAGCTCGGTTTCACGCTGTGTGCGGACGAGAGGAAAAACGGTACCGCGGGCCAGCGGCACGTCTGCGTGACCGGTCAGTTCCAGCATGCGCAGGGTGTGCAAAGTCTCTTCGTCGCGCCAGGCGTTGCCGGTAACCATGGTGATGCCGAGGACCTCGACCTGTGGCGATTGAAGGAGAGCGAGCATCGCCATCTGGTTTGAGCCGCCGGGGCCGGAGCCATCCTGATCGATGAGCACAAGGCGCTTTTGGCCCACGCAGGCGGGCGCAATGAGGACGAGAAGAAACAGGAGTTTCGCGGTTCTCATGGTGGGTATTGTGGCATACCGGCATGGACCGCAATCAGGTGAAACTAGCGTCGACCGAAGCCCCGCGGCCTGACCGGCGGTGTGACGGGCAAGTTGGTCTTGCCGACGGGAAAGACGGCGAGGAAGCGATCCTGCCCTTCGCCGGAACTGGCAGTCTCAACGCCCTCGAGAGACTTGAAGGCAAGATGAAGCAGGCGGCGTTCGCGGCTGTTCATGGGAGGAAAAGCAAAGGGAACGCCGGTTCGAATTACTTTTTCAGCTGCGGTCTCGGCGGCCATGCGCAGCTCTTGAGCGCGGAGAGCCTTGAAGTTGTTGGCATCGAAACTGACGAGGTCATGTTCTCGCTGGTCGAGACGCAACGTCTGGGCAGCGATTGTCTCGAGCGCACGCAGAAGTTCACCGTTATTCTGTGTGACGAGGAGGACGTCGGGACCCCCCAACTCGACATAGATTTGGCGCGCCTCAAGACCCTCGGGGTCGCGCGCCCCGTCGCCGGCGGTGATGCGGTATTTAAGGCGGAGGCCACCCAATTTGTTAAGGGAGGCGAGGAAGGATGCTATTTTCTGTGCGGCTTCTTGCAGGTCGGCGATAGGCATAACGGACTAGTATCGCAGACTGGAGTGGGGTGGCGCAGTGAAACCGTAAAGGACGATGCTACCTTGAAAAGTGGGATGGCCTCACGCCGGCAATTGGAGGTCATGAATCGGATCGATCATTCGAATGTACGGAATTCTACGAGTCGTGTTGTTGCTCGATATCGCCATCTGCGCAGCGGCTGGCTATGCGCAGGGCGGACCGCCCTTCATCACCGATGATCCTGGCACTCCGGGGAACAGGCATTGGGAGATCAACCTCGGCTGGACGGGCTTTCACAATCCAGGAGCCTCCTCCTATCAATTGCCGGACATCGATATCAACTATGGACTGGGCGATCGGATTCAACTGAAGTACGAATTGCCGCTGGCTGCGGTAACGGACGAGAACAACACCACGCGCGCGGGCCTGGGCGAATCCTTTCCTGGCGTAAAGTTTCGATTTTATGAGCATCACAGAGGGGGTGAGCCGAAGTCCGACGAGAACATGAATTTTTCACTGGGCACCTACCCGCAAGCCTCGTTTAACAACCCCACGAGCGCGGTGGCGCGCGGCATTGTTGAGAACGGGCCGCAGTACTATTTGCCGCTTGAGGCGACTCTGAAGCTGGGTCCAATCGACTTGAACGGCGAAGTGGGGCACTGGTTTGGGAACCGCCGGGTACCTAGCCGTTGGGGACGCGGCTTGATCGTGGGGCACGAATTCAGTGACCGGCTGGAGCTCTATGGTGAGCTCTATGATCTGCAGGATGCGAATCGGATCGACGGAGCGCCCAAACAGCGCGTTTTCACGTTGGATGTGGGCGGAAGACAGACCCTCGATCATGCCGGGCACATCCGGCTACTGTTCATGGGCGGCCGGGCGATTCAGACAGTGACACGTGAAAACGGCGAGCCGAATTGGATCGCCTATATCGGCGTGCAATTGCTATTTGGACCCAAGGAAAAGGAAGTGCCGGGCCAGAATCCCTGACCCACTCGACCTCGCACACGACGCGCGTCAGCGGTAGCCTTTGGTTCTGTATCTTGAGACCGCGACGTAAAAGGTGTTGGCGTCAGTACCCGGATTGTGCAGGCTGATGTCTCCATTGGACAGGTGCTGGTAGCGATAACCGATGCTGAAGGACTCGCGTTGCTTGCGATAGAACGTGAGGCCGCATCCGAAATCGATGGTGTACATATACTGCGAGCCCTGCGGGGAGAGCACGCGCTGATCGAAGTAGATGAAACCACCGTTGGTCGAGAGATAGGGCTGCACACGGCTCTCGGGAAGGAACGACGCCCGGAATCCCACTGGACTGACGCCGCTGCCATAGGCACGAACTCGTAGTGTTTGTGGGTTTGTCTGACCGGGCTGGGGCCAATCGATCATGGCGAGTGCAGTCATTTCCGGAGAGTAGCGAAAATTCCACGTTTGACGTTGAAGGAACATGTAGGAATAGTTGACGTCGACGGGCATGTATTTGACGTCGCCAGCAAAACCCCAGATGTGACCGCTGATAATCGATAGTCCCCACCATGCGCCGAACTCGTGGACGCCGCCATAATGCGGCCACACGGGCAGTACGTTGGCATGGGCGGGCACGACGGCGCCTGTGCTGCTGGGCAATGCGGCCGCATCGGAGGCATCGTTTGTATCAGGCGATGATGCGCCGGCCATTTCGTCGGGACCGGGGGGCTCACTGAAGAAGCTGCTCGCCTTGACCTGGCGATCATCGCGATACCACGGCGAACGGAAACGAAGAATGTTGGCGGTTCCCTTGGCGGGCGTGAGGAAGCTCACAAGAAGAAGAGTGACGGGACGCCGCGGTTTCGATTCGATCCGCCGGACCACGTGCTTATCCATCTCGTCCTCGGCCATGGTCCACAGCAGGCCTCCGCCCGGAGTAGTCACAAGCTCGACCCAGCCGGTCTCGTTGGTCCAAGGGCGATTCCCATTTTGAGGCACGAGGTGATCGCCATTGTGGCCGATGCCGGCCTCGCCGAATGGACCCAATTTCCATTCAAAGCTATATGCAGTGGAAAAGATAAAGGCGCGCAAGCGGCTACGCCAGTACTCCGGCGTATTGCTGTACTCAAGCGACATGCCTTTCGGGTCGTTCTGAATCCAAAGATAATTTGTGATCGCTCCCATCATGGAATGGCCAACATATTGGTCCATGAACGGGTTCTGATCGCTCCACACGTTCCAACGCCAGCCTGCCGCACTGTTGATCCAGCGATCGAACCACTTGCCGTGTGTCGTCTCCCAGCGATACCAGTAGCCGGTGTAGAGATTCCCAGCATTCTGAAAGGTATTGAAGAGGGCCGACGAAATGATGAGCTGGTGCCAATGTACGCGGCATTCTCTGGCGCGGGTGGTGTCAAAGGGACATTTATCCAAAAGGACGTGGGATAGCTGGCCGGACGTGACTGCGGCGCTCACAGGTTCAGCAGCCCAGGTGGCAAGATCGGAAGCCACGGTCGAAGGATCGGAGGTGTCTACGGCCGGCGCGGACACGACCGCGTCAGGAGCATCAGGCAATTCAGTGGGCTGCGTTTGATCTGTTTCGGATGAAGGCAAGGAAACGCCGGTCGCTGCGGTGGAGGCAGGCGGGCTCATTTCCTGGGCGCATGCAGGCTGAGAGCCGACAATTGCGCAAGCCAGCAACGTCGACAAAACAGGCCAAAGACTATTGCGGGAATTCGCTAAAACAGGAGAGGTCATCGTATGCAGCGCTCCACTCGTAGTCTTCTGGAACATAGAGCTCAATCACGCATGTAGAACGTTGGACGCAAGCAGGACGGGAGGGGAGGTCTTGCGTTCGCTTACGGAGCATCCCTCGAGTTTGAGTCGAGCCTACCAAACGGACGAGCGCGTGACAAGAACGAGAGTGATCAGAGCATCTCCCCGGGCAAAACCGAAGTTTATTTGGGCAAAGATGTCACAATGAAACCATGCTGCCGACAGGGACAATTCTGCTAACCACCGCTCAGGCCCGCGTGCTGGGCGCGCTTCTGGAAAAGGAAGCGACAACGCCCGGCTATTATCCGCTGTCGCTGAACGCGCTGATGAACGCGTGCAATCAGCGCTCGAATCGCGAACCTGTGATGGACCTGGATGAAGAAGACGTGCGCCAGGCTCTGCATGGCTTGGAGGATCAACGGCTGGCTGGCCCAGCGCGCGGCGCCGATAACCGGGTAACCAAATATGAACACCGGTTGGGCGAGGCGTTGAACCTCACGCGGGCGGAGACGGCCTTGTTGTGCGTGCTATTGTTGCGCGGACCGCAGACTCCCGGCGAGCTACGAGGCCGCACAGAGCGCATTCATCGATTTGACGAGATCAGCGATGTACATGCCGGGTTGCAAAAGCTGATGGAGCGCGAACCACCTTTGGCAGCGGTGCTGCCGCGGCAACCGGGGACCAAGGAGTCCCGCTACGCGCAACTGTTATCGGGAGCGGTCGAGACTGCGGAATTCGGCTTGACGGCGAATGCGAGCGAGGCAGGTGTGGCCGCGCCGGAGCAAGAGGAGCGCTTCGAGAAATTGGAAGCCGCTGTCGCAGAGCTACGTAACGAGGTCGCCTCACTGCAGAAACGGATCGATGGCCTTTTTGGTGATTGAGAGAGAAGCAGGGCGTTAATGCTCCGACCGCTGTGCGGCGCGTTGCGGAAAGACCAGAATGCAAATCAGAATTGCAGCGGCCAGCACGCCGGAGGCAGTGTAGCGGCTGATCGCCATGCCTCCCTGGGCGATGGGCTTGTCAAACAAGTCTCCTGAGACGGCACCCAAAGGACGTGTAAGGATGAAGGCAGCCCAGAACAGGCCGGTTTTGGAGATTTTGGTGAAGAAGTGCAGCGCCGCCACGACGAGCAGCGCCCCGCCAAACACGGCAACTCCGCCTAGGTAGCCCAGGCCCGCATCGTCCGCGGCCCAATCGCCGAGCGCCGTGCCGAGCGTCTGTGAAAACATGATGGTGACCCAGTAGAAAATCTCTATTCTCGGTGAGCTGACGGTGCTTACGGAGACTGTACCCGCTGACCAATACCAGACGCCCAGCGAAAGAAGGACAAGAGTCAGAAGGAGCGCGCTGCCCCATGCGTAGCCCAATCCTTCAGATCGATCAGCCAAGTCGGCCATGGTGGTGCCAACAGTGGTGGTCGCAATAATGGTGAACCAATAAAGGAAAGGGTGGAACTTCTTGGAGAGGACCTGCGCGATGACGGCGATCAGGAAAATGGCCGCGAAGATCAGCGTGCCGACCAGGTAGCCCAGGTTCATTGACATGGTGACGGCATCGCCACCGGTTTCGCCAAGGGTGGTGCAAAGAATCTTGATGATCCAAAAGGTGAAGGTTACGGCGGCGACTTTGCTGAGGCCGTTGTTGTCGATTGCGGGGTCGGTGCTTTTTGCGGGCTGCATTCAAATCTCCCAAAGATAATCGCGCAAGAACGATGACATGCGCTCGGTGAAGGGAGGCTTAAATCAGCTCGAATCCTGCGAACCAGTAGCCGATCTCGAAGGCCGCTGTCTCTTCTGCGTCAGAGCCGTGAATCGCGTTCTCCTGAATGGAGCCGGCAAACTGCTTGCGGATGGTGCCTACTTCAGCATTGGCGGGATTTGTGGCGCCCATCAGCTTGCGGAGATCGGCGATGGCGTTGTCTTTCTCGATCACCATGAGGAAAAGCGGTCCCGACGACATAAAGACGCAGAGGTCGTTGAAGAACGGCCTCGCCGCATGGACGTGGTAGAAGCCTTTGGCCTGTTCGACGGAGATCGAGGCCCTCTTAATGGACACGATCTCGAAACCGGCCTTTGCGATCTCGGCGAGGATGGCCCCGGTGTGGCCGTTGCGGACCGCGTCGGGCTTGATGATGCTGAATGTGCGTTGCGCCAATTGAATGACTCCTCCGTGCTGTTGTTGCCTCTACAAGGCGGCTACTTGCTGACGACGCGAGCCAGGGTGGCGCCGATCTCGGCGGGCGAGACAACGACGTGGATGCCGGCGGCGGTCATGGCTTTCATTTTGTCGGCGGCAGTTCCCTGCCCTCCGCTGATGATCGCGCCGGCGTGGCCCATGCGGCGGCCGGGAGGCGCGGTTTGTCCCGCGATGAAGCCGACGACTGGCTTTTTGACGTGCTGTTTGACGAATTCGGCAGCAGCTTCTTCGGCGGAACCGCCAATCTCGCCGATCATGATGATGGCTTCAGTGCCGGGATCGTCGTTGAGCAGGCGGAGAGCGTCAATGTGGGTGGTGCCGATGATGGGATCGCCGCCGATACCGATGGCGGTCGACTGACCGATACCGCGCTGGGTGAGTTGGTGAACAGCCTCGTAGGTCAGCGTTCCAGAGCGGGAGACGATGCCGACAGTTCCCTGCTTGTGGATGCGACCCGGCATGATGCCGATCTTGGCCATTCCCGGAGAGATAACCCCGGGGCAATTGGGACCAATGAGCCGCGATGTAGATATCTTGAGCTTGGCCCAGACCTTGACCATGTCGAGGGTAGGGATGCCCTCGGTGATGCAGACGATGAGCGGGACGCCCGCGTCCTCGGCTTCGAGAATGGCATCGGCAGCAAAAGGCGGCGGCACAAAAATCATGGTCGCGTTAGCGCCCGTCTTGGCTACGGCGTCTGCCACAGTGTTGAAGACCGGCCAGCCTTCGTGGGTCGTTCCGCCTTTGCCCGGAGTTACGCCGCCAACAACCTTGGTGCCATATTCGGCGCAGCCCATCGCGTGAAAGGTGCCTTCTTTGCCGGTGATGCCCTGGACGATGAGGCGCGTTTCATTGTTGACCAAGACTGCCATCAGGCCACCACGCCTTTCGCCGCAGCGACGACAAGCTCGGCCGCTTCTTTCATTGTTGCGCCTACCTGGAAATTCAATCCTGACTCCTTGAGAATTCTGCGGCCTTCTTCGACGTTGGTTCCTTCGAGACGCAGCACGATGGGCACTGCAACGTTGAGCTTGCGCGCCGCCGCAACGACTCCCGTGGCCAGACGGTCGACGCGGAGGATGCCGCCGAAGATGTTGATGAAGATGGCTTTCACGTTTGCATCGGAGAGAAGAATCTCAAATGCATGCTCAATCTGCTCCTGCGTGGCGCCGCCGCCGACGTCGAGAAAATTGGCCGGGCTGCCGCCTGCGTACTGAATGATGTCCATCGTGGCCATGGCCAAGCCAGCGCCGTTGACCATGCAGGCGATGGAGCCATCGAGCTTGATGTAATTGAGAGCGTATTTGCTTGCCTCGACCTCGAGGGGGTCTTCTTCCGCCACGTCGCGCAGCGCCTTGATGTCGGCATGGCGGAATAGCGCGTTGTCGTCGAAGGTGATCTTGGCATCAAGGGCGAAAAGCTTGTCATCCTTCGTAGTTATGAAGGGATTGATCTCGACCAGCGACGCATCAGTATCGATGAAAGCTCTATATAGGCTTTGAAAAAAGGTCACTGCTTGATTGATCTGCGTGGGTTTGAGGCCCAGGGCAAAGGCCAATTTCCGCGCCTGCCACGCGCCAAAGCCCACGGCGGGATCGATCGTCTCTTTGAAGATGGCTTCGGGCGTTTTGGCGGCGACCTCTTCAATCTCCATCCCTCCGGCTTGCGACGCCATGAACACCAGCTTGCCGGTTGCGCGATCGAGGACGATGCCGAGGTAGAGCTCGCGATCGATGGCCGCAGTCTCTTCGATTAACAGGCGCTGCACCTTCTGCCCTTGCGGGCCGGTCTGGTGTGTCACCAATTGCATACCGAGAATGTTCTTTGCATGCATCTCGGCGTCTTCACGGGTGCGGGCAACCTTGACGCCTCCGCCTTTACCACGGCCGCCAGCATGAATTTGCGCCTTAACCACCACACCGCTGGCGCCGGCGGTAAGCAATGTGCGGGCAACTGTCGCAGCATCTTCGAGTGTGTTGGCCACTTCACCTTTGGGCACGGCGACGCCGTACTTGGCCAGAATTTCTTTTGCCTGATACTCGTGAATTTTCATTTTGGATTGAACCGACCCATCCGCTGGGGTTGGAGTCGCACGACCTCGAAGAAATCAACGCGGTCGAAACAGCGGTATTCAAATAGTATCTTGCGTACCGAAGCCCTCGCAAACCGCCGTGGCGGTCACGATTCCCTTAACCGGAGAGGCGGCGGGGCACGGTTACCATATTGAGAGATGAGCGTACTGAAGGAATACATAAAGCTGCTCGCTGAAGACGGCGGTGCCCTGACGCGCGAGCAGGCTGCGGCAGTGCTTGATGAGATTCTCTCGGGCGAAGTGCCTGAAGTGGAGACCGCGGCGCTGCTGGCTGTGCTGGCCACGCGCGGCGAGCAGGCACCGGAACTGGCGGGATTCGTAGAGTCGATGCGGGCGCGCGCCATAACTTTGCCGCTGACAGATGAAGAGCGGGCCGAGCTGGTGGACACCTGCGGGACGGGCGGCGGAGGACCGCTCACCTTCAATATCTCTACGGGCGCAGCGTTGGTGGCTGCAGCAGCCGGTGCCAAAGTCGCTAAGCACGGCAATCGAGCGGTGACTTCGCAGGCGGGGTCGGCAGACGTGCTCGAAGCGCTGGGCGTGCCTATCGCGCTCGGACCTGAGCTTGCGGCTGCATGTCTGCGCGAGACGGGGTTCATGTTT
>Ga0181537_10004384_pt1 | contig 11734 bp, 9 predicted proteins | sample PEATcosm2014_Bin_39_FD_119765 | JGI IMG/M metagenome (GOLD analysis project Ga0181537, IMG submission 119765) | Peatland microbial communities from MTU Mesocosm Facility, Houghton, MI, USA - PEATcosm2014_Bin23_10_metaG | ecosystem: Environmental > Terrestrial > Soil > Wetlands > Peat | place... | reverse complement strand
TTGACCTACAACAGCAGCAGCGCGCAGCAGGCGGTGCGCTGGGTGGAGCAGAACGGCAACCCCTACCGCAGCGAGGCGGTCTCCACCTTCATCCAGCCGGATGGCTCGACCACCTCGTTCTCCACCGAGCTGCTCGGGTCACGCTATGACAGCGTCGAGCTGACCGCGGGCTGGCAGTACGATTCGCGCAACCGCAGCCTGTTCGCCGACCGCGGCATGCGCAATGCGCTGTCATTCAGCATCGTGCCGCCAATCAGCAACGTGCGCTACCTGCTGGCGAGCTACGAGTTCTCCGGTTTCCTGCCGGTCTGGCACCGCTGGGTGCTCAGCGAGGCGATTCAGATCGCCTACGGGGCGCCGCTGGGCAAGACCATCGGCATGCCGCCCTATAAGCGCTTCTATGCCGGTGGACCGGATACCGTGCGCGGCTATACCGAGGACACGCTCGGGCCGGTGGACACCAACGGCAATCCATACGGCGGCAACCTGCTGACCGTGGCGCGCACCGAGCTGATCGTGCCGCTGCCCGAGAAATGGCAGACCAGCGCCCGCGGCAGCCTGTTCTTCGACATGGGCAACGTGTTCTCGACCGACGGCACGACTTATGTCGGCTCCGACCTGGAGACCCCGGTGGAGTACAAATTCAGCTATCATGCCCTCAAGCAGGGCACCGGTGTTGCGGTGCAATGGCTCGCGCCGTCGCTGGGCATTTTTCGCTTCAGCTACGGTATCGCGCTCAATCCGACCCGCGCCGTTGGGGTCCAATTTGCCGATCGCACAGAGGGCTTCCAGTTCTCGATCGGTCAGTCGTTTTAACGTGGCTTAGCTACCAGCATAAGCACAATCAGGAGCAGGCATGAGTCTTCGGCGGTGGGCGATAGGAATTTCGGCGGCCGTGACGCTGGCAGCCGCGGCTGCCCCGGCATGGGCGGACCTGAAGATCGGCGTGGTCAATTACGCCAAATTGATGCAGGAGTCGCCGCAGGCCAAGGCCGCGCAGGACGCGCTGCGGGGTGAATTTGCCGGCAAGCAGAAGGACCTGCAGACCCAGCAGCAGAGCCTGAAGAGCAAGGAAGAGTCGCTGCAGCGCGACTCCGCCACCATGACCGCCGACCAGCGCACTGCGGCCGAGCGCGACCTGCGCGATGGCAATCGCGAGCTGCAGCTCAAGGTGCAGCAGTACCAGGATGATTTCAACGCGCGGCAGAACGAGGAGCTCTCGAAGCTGCAGAAAACCCTGGTGGAGGAAGTGCAGACGTTCGCGCAGGCGCAGAAATTCGATCTGGTGCTGGCCGATGGCGTGATCTTCGCCGCCCCGGTGCTCGACGTGACGCCGCAGGTGCTGACTGCGCTGCAGGCGCGCGGCGTGCGTGCGCCCACCGGCGCCGCGCCGGCTACCGCGCCGAAGGCTGGCTCCCCGGCCGCGGCACCGAAGGGCAGCTCGACGCCGAAATAGCGCACTCGGGCGCAGCACCGCCGGCGTTCAGGTCCGCGCACCATGGGTATCGCACTGGGCGAGCTGGCGGTGGAATTCGGCTGCGAGCTGGCGGGCGATCCTGACGTCAGCGTCGATCACGTCGCACCGCTGCAGTCGGCGGGCGCCGGAGCGCTGAGTTTTCTCGCCAATCCCAGGCTGTCCTCCCAGCTCGCCGCGACAGGTGCCGCAGCCGTGGTGCTCGATGCCGGCAGCGCCGCCGGCTGCCCGGTGGCGGCGCTGATTACGTCAAATCCGCACGCCCTGTTCGCCCGCATTGCCGCGCGCCTGTACCCGCCGCCGCCGCTGGCGCCTGGAATCCATCCGACCGCGATCATCGATGCGCGCGCGCAGCTCGACCCCAGCTGCCAGGTCGGCCCGTACGCACTGATTGCCGCCGACGCGGTGCTCGGGCCGCGCTGCGTGATCGGGCCGGGCTGTGTCATCGGTGCCGGCGCGCAGCTCGGCCCCGACTGCCGGCTGGCGAGTCGCGTGAGCGTCGAGCACGGCGTGCTGCTGGGAGCGCGCGTGCTGGTGCATTCCGGGGCGGTGATCGGCGCCGATGGCTTCGGCCTGGCGCGCGAGCGCGGGCGCTGGCTGAAGGTGCCCCAGGTCGGCAGTGTGCGCATCGGCGATGACGTTGAAATCGGAGCCAACACCACCATCGATCGCGGCGCGATGGATGACACGGTGATCGGCGATGGCGTCAAGCTCGACAACCAGATCCAGGTCGGCCACAACGTGCAGATCGGTGCGCACACTGCGATCGCCGCCTGCACCGGGATCTCCGGCAGCGTGCGTATCGGCGAGCGCTGCATGATCGCCGGCGGCTGCGGGCTGTCCGGCCATATCGAGATCGGCGACGATGTGGTGCTGACCGGGATGTCGATGGTGCCGCACTCGGTCATGCGGCCCGGGGTCTACACCAGCGTGATTCCGGTCGAGCCGATCCGCCATTGGTGGCGGGTGCTGACCACGTTGAAGATGCTCGCGGCACGCGAGCGACACGGACGTGCGCCGCAGCCGCGGCCGCCAGGCATGCCACAGGAACCGAACGATGAATGAGACCAGCACACTCGATATCAACGGCGTGATGAAATACCTGCCGCACCGCTACCCGTTCCTGCTGGTGGATCGGGTGCTGGAGTTCTTGCCCGGCAAGACGCTGCGCGCGCTCAAGAACGTGACCTACAACGAGCCGTACTTTACCGGCCATTTCCCGCACCGCCCGCTGATGCCGGGAGTGATCATCCTGGAGGCGCTGGCCCAGGCCGCCGGCCTGCTGGCATTCCTGACCGCCAACGTGATACCGGATGAGAATACGCGCTTCTATTTTGTCGGCATCGACAAGGCGCGCTTCCGCAAGCCGGTGGAGCCCGGAGACCAGCTGATCCTGATCGTCAACCTGGATCGCACCTTCAAGGGAATCTACCGCTACGCCACCCGGGCGGAGGTGGGCGGTGAAGAGGTGGCCAATGCCCAGATCATGATCGCGCCGGATCTTGCCAGCGTGCCGGGCACGCCGGCGCCGGCGGAACAGCCATGATCGATCCGCGCGCGGTGGTGACAGCCGGCGCGCGGGTGGCGGCCGATGCCGAGGTCGGCCCATACGCCGTCATCGGCGCCAATGTCGAGATCGGTCCGCGCTGCTGGATCGGCCCGCATGCGCTGATCGTGGGACACACCACGGTGGGCGCGGATAACAGGATTTTTCAGTTCGCCTCGATCGGCGAGGCGCCGCAGGACAAGAAATATGCCGGCGAGCCCACGCGGCTGGAGATCGGCGATCGCAACGTGATCCGCGAGTACTGCACCATCAGTCGCGGCACCGTGCTCGACCAGGGCGTCACCCGCATCGGCAGCGACAATCTGTTCATGGCCTACACGCACGTGGCGCACGACTGCGTGATCGGCGATCACATCATTATGGTGAACCTGGCGATGATCGCCGGACATGTGCAGATCGGTGACTGGGCGATACTGAGCGGCTACTGCGCGGTGCATCAGCACTGCAAGATCGGCGCGCACGCCTTCCTGGCCAACAATTGCGGCGTGACGCGTGACGTGCCGCCGTACGTGATGGCGGTGGGCAACCCGGCGGTGCCGCATTCGATCAACAGCGAAGGGCTCAAGCGCCGCGGCTTCTCCGCCGATCAGATCCGCAATCTGCGTCACGCCTACCGCGTGCTGTACCGCAGCGACCTGCCGCTCGCGGCCGCGGTCGAGCAGCTCGACGCGCTGGTCGGCGAGCAGCCCGAGCTCAAGCCGTTGCTGGACTTTATCGGTACCTCGGAACGCAGCCTGATCCGCTGACCGGAAACGCTGCGATGACTACCCTGCGGGTCGCAATCGTTGCCGGCGAGACCTCCGGCGACGCCCTCGGCGCCGCGCTGATCAGCGCGCTGCGCGAGCGCGCCGCCAGCATCGAATTCCTGGGCGTCGCAGGACCTGCGATGCGCGCGGCCGGCTGCGTGGCGCTGGCGGACGCGCACGAGCTGGCGGTGATGGGGCTGATCGAGCCGTTGCAGCACCTGCCGCGGCTGCTGCGGCTGCGCTCGATGCTGATCGAGCGCATCGGCGCCTGGAAGCCGGACGTCTTCATCGGCGTGGACGCCCCGGCGTTCAACCTTGGATTGGCCGGCCGCTTCAAGGCGCTTGGCATCCGCACCGTGCAGTACGTGAGTCCGCAGGTGTGGGCGTGGCGGCCGGGCCGGGTGCGCCGGATTGCGCGCTGCTGCGACCTGGTGCTGTGCCTGCTGCCGTTTGAACCCGCGTTCTATCGCAGCCACGCGGTGCGCGCCGAGTTCGTCGGCCACCCGCTGGCCGATCAGATCCCGCTGCTGCCCGATCGCGCCGCGGCGCGCGCCGCGCTGGGGCTGGATGCGCGGCTTGCGGTGCTGGCGCTGCTGCCGGGCAGCCGGCTGGGCGAGATGCAGCGGCTGGCCGGCCCGTTCATCGCCGCGGCAGTCGAGATGTCGCGCCGCCGCCCGGGACTGGTGTGGGTCGCGCCGATGGCCAATGCGGCCGTGCGCAGCGAGTTCGAACGCGCGCTGGCGCGCAGCGGCGCGGCCGCGCAGCTGAAGCTGCATATTCTCGACGCCCAGGCGCGCTGCGCGCTGACGGCTGCCGATGCGACACTGGTGACCTCGGGCACCGCGACCCTGGAGGCACTGCTGTGTCGCTGTCCGATGGTGGTAGCCTACCGGGTCGGGGCGCTGACGGCGCTGCTGCTGCGCGGCTTGCGGCTGGTGCGGTTGCCGTATATCTCGCTGCCGAACCTGCTGGCCGGAACCGCGCTGGTGCCGGAATTTCTGCAGCAGGCGGTGACCAGCGACCATCTCGCCGGCGCGCTCGAACGCGCGCTCGACGACGCGGCCTATCGGGAGTATTTACAGCGCGAGTTTCTGCAGGTACATCGCTCGCTGCAGGCGGGCGGGGCGGTGAGCGCAGCACAGGCCGTGCTGCGACTGCTCGCCGGGCAGGGGTCGGACCAGAAGGACTTGCCGCATTGATGGAAATGATCGCAGGAGTGGACGAGGCCGGTCGCGGTCCACTGGCAGGGCCGGTGGTGGCAGCGGCCGTGATCCTCGATCCCAAGCGACCGATCCGCGGCCTGCGCGACTCCAAGCAGCTCGATCCGGAGCGCCGTGAAGTGCTGGCAGCGCGCATCCGCGAGCGCGCGATCGCCTGGGCGGTGGCCGAGGCCGACCACGAGGAGATCGACCTGCTGAACATCCTGCAGGCGACGCTGCTGGCGATGAAACGCGCACTGGTGGAGCTGCGGCAGCGGCCGACCATGATCATGATCGACGGTAACTGTTCGCCGTACTTGTTTGATTGCTTTGCTGATTGCCGCGTGCGCACCGTGGTGGGCGGGGATGCGATCCTGCCCAGCATCAGCGCCGCCTCGATCATCGCCAAGACGCATCGCGATGCGCTGATGGTCGCTATGTGCGCGCGTTACCCCGGTTACGGCATGTCGCGGCATTTCGGTTACGGCACGCCGCAGCACCTGGCCGCGCTGGTGCACCTGGGGCCGTGCCCGATCCACCGCCGCAGCTTCAATCCGCTGCGCAGCTGGCTGTGCGATGCGCTGCCGTGGGGTGTGGCGGCCGCCGAGCCGCCGCTCGATGAGGAAGACGGCCCGTGAAACCGCTGTTCGTGCACCTGCGACTGCACACCGAGTACTCGCTGATCGACAGCGTGGTGCGGGTCGCGGGTTTGATGGATGCGGTGCGCGCCGAGGGCATGCCGGCGGTGGCGCTGACCGATCAGTGCAACCTGTTTGCGATGGTGAAGTTCTATCGCGCCGCGCTCGAGCGCGGCGTGCAGCCGATCATCGGCGTCGATCTGCTGCTGGCCGAGGCGGATGAGAAGCAGGGGCCATCGCGGCTGACACTGCTGTGCCAGAACCTTGCCGGCTACCAGAACCTCGCCCGGCTGGTCAGCCGTGGCTACCTTGAGGGCCAGACCGCAGCCGCGGTGCCGCTGATCGATCGCGGCTGGCTCGACCGCCGCAGCACCGCGGGGCTGATCGCGCTCTCGGGCGCACACGAGGGCGACGTCGGGCGCGCGCTGCTGCGCGAGCGCGAGCAGCAGGCCGGGCAGGCGCTGGATTTCTGGCGCTCGCTGTTCGATGACCGCTTCTATATCGAACTGCAGCGCCTGGGCCGGCCGCAGGAGCGCGGCTACCTGCCGGCCGCGCTGAAGCTGGCCGCGCGTCACGGCGTGCCGGTGGTGGCCACCAACGATGTGCGCTTCCTCGCCGCCGAGGATTTCGAAGCGCACGAGGCGCGGGTGTGCATTCACGACGGCACGCTGCTGGCCGACGCGGCGCGTACCCGCCGCTACACGCCGCAGCAGTACCTGCGCAGCGCCGCGGAGATGAGCGTGCTGTTCGCCGACATCCCCGAGGCGCTCGCCAACTCGGTGCAGATCGCCCGCCGCTGCAGCCTGCAGCTCACGCTCGACCAACCGCGACTGCCGGATTACCCGGTGCCGGCCGGCAGCACGCCGAACACCTTCCTGCGCTCGGAGGCGGCGGCCGGGCTGGCGACGCGGCTGGCCGCGCTCGGCATCGCCGGCGATGCGGCGGCGCGCTACCACGCCCGCCTGGCGGCCGAACTGCAGGTCATCTGCCCGATGGGCTTTGCCGGCTATTTCCTGATCGTGGCCGACTTCATCCGCTGGGCGCGCGACAACGGCGTGCCGGTCGGCCCGGGGCGCGGTTCCGGAGCCGGCTCGCTGGTGGCCTACGCGCTGCGCATCACCGACATCGAACCGCTGCGCTACGACCTGCTGTTCGAGCGCTTCCTCAATCCCGAGCGCGTGTCGATGCCGGACTTCGACGTCGATTTCTGCATGGAAGGCCGCGATCGCGTCATCGACTACGTGGCCGCGAAGTACGGCCACGAGCGCGTGTCGCAGATCATCACCTACGGCACCCTGGCGGCCAAGGCGGTGGTGCGCGATGTCGGGCGCGTGCTCGGCCATCCGTACGGGTTCGTCGACCGCATCGCCAAGCTGATTCCGTTCGAGCTCGGCATCACGCTTGCCGATGCGATCGCCAAGGAGGCGGAACTCAAGCGGCTCTACCAGCAGGACGATGAGGTGCACAACCTGCTCGACCTGGCGCAGTCGCTCGAGGGCCTGACGCGCAATGCCGGCAAGCACGCCGGCGGCGTGGTGATCGCCCCGTCGGTGCTGACCGACTTCACGCCGCTGTACTGCGAGCCCGGCCGCGCGAGCGTCATCACCCAGTTCGACAAGGATGACGTCGAGGCGGCAGGGTTGGTGAAGTTCGACTTCCTCGGCCTGCGAACGCTGACGGTGCTCGACTGGGCGGTCGCCACGATCAACGCCGAGCGCGCCCGCCACGACGAGGCGCCGCTCGAGCTCGGCGCGCTGCCGATGGAGGATGCGCCCACCTACGCGCTGCTCAAGGCCTGCCGCACCACCGCGGTGTTCCAGCTGGAATCGCGCGGCATGAAGGACCTGATCCGTCGCCTGCAGCCCGATCGCTTCGAGGACATCGTGGCGCTGGTGGCACTGTTTCGTCCCGGTCCGCTGCAGTCGGGCATGGTGGAGGACTTCATCAACCGCAAGCACGGCCGCAACCAGGCCGCGATCGACTACCTGCACCCGGAGCTGCAGCCGGTGCTGGCCCCGACCTATGGCGTGATCCTCTACCAGGAACAGGTGATGCAGATCGCGCAGGTGCTGGCCGGCTACACGCTCGGCGGCGCCGACCTGCTGCGCCGGGCGATGGGCAAGAAGAAGGCCGAGGAGATGGCCAGCCAGCGCTCGGTGTTCGTGGATGGCGCACGCGCGCGCGGCGTGGATGCGCGGCTCGCAGCCCACATCTTCGACCTGATGGAGAAGTTCGCCGGCTACGGCTTCAACAAGTCGCACTCGGCCGCCTACGCACTGCTGTCGTACCAGACCGCCTATCTGAAGGCGCACTATCCGGCCGCCTTCATGGCCGCAGTGCTGTCGGCCGACATGGATCACACCGACAAGATCGTCACGCTGATCGATGAGTGCAGCCACATCGGCTTGACGGTGCTGCCGCCGGACATCAACAGCTCCTGTTACATGTTCGCGGTTGCCGACCAGCGCACCATCCGCTACGGCCTCGGCGCCATCAAGGGCGTCGGCCGCTCGGCGGTCGAGGCGATCGCCGGGGAACGCGAGCAGCACGGCCCCTACCAGAGCCTGGTGGACCTGTGTCGGCGCATCGACCTGTCGCGGCTCAGCCGGCGCGTGTTCGACGCGCTGATACGCTCCGGCAGCCTCGATGGCCTGGGCGCCAATCGCGCCACGCTGATGGCCAACCTGGAGCAGGCGATGGCCGCCAGCGAGCAGAGCGCGCGCAGCCGCGAGGCCGGGCAGGTGGATTTCTTCGGCGCCAGCGCGCTGGCCGCAGCGGCGGCAGCGCTGACGCTCAAGCCGGTGCCCGAGTGGAATGCCTCGCAGCGCCTGGCCGGGGAGCGTGAGACGCTCGGCCTGTTCCTGACCGGCCATCCGATCGCCCCCTACGAGGCGGACCTGCGCTACTTCGCCTCCGGCCGCATCGCCGATTTCGCCAGCGAGCGGCCGGTCGCGCCGCTCGAGGGCGCGCGCTCCTACATGGACGCGCGCAGCGTGAAGCTGGCCGGCCTGATCGTCGAGATCCGCCGTCGCGGCCCGCGCGTGAGCTTCATGCTCGATGACCGCAGCGGTCGCATGGAAGTCACGATGTTCGAGGAGGTCTACCAGCGCCATCGCGAGCTGATCGTCAAGGATGCGCTGGTGCAGGTCGAGGGCGCGCTGCGCTTCGATGAATTCAGCGATGCCTGGCGCCTGGCGGCCAAGCAGCTGCAGTCGCTCGACGCGGTGCGCGAGCGGCTCGCGCGCCACCTGCTGATCAGCTGGCCGGACGCGCCCGATGCGCCGCGGCTGGTGGCGCGGCTGGAGGCGCTGCTGCGCTCGGCGCGTGACGGGCAGTGCGCCGTGCTGCTGCGCTATCGCGGCCGCGAGGCCGACGGCACCCTGAGCTTTGGCGAGGACTGGAAGGTGCGCCCGTCGCGCGAGCTGCTGGAGAGCCTCGAGCACCTGCTCGGCGCCGGCAGCGCGCGCCTGTGCTACAGCCTCGAGCCGCTGCCTGGCCCCACCGCGCTGGCGCACTGATCCGGCCCGCTAGCGCGCTCCTTGCGCTGGCCGACCGGAAACCCGTACCCTTCATCTCCCAGCTGCAACCAACAAGGTCGCACCGCTAGATGGCCGTCAGCTTCCTCGATTTTGAGCAGCCAATTGCCGAACTTGAGGCCAAGATCGAAGAGCTTGGCCATGTCACCGCGGACGACAAGGTCAACATCGAGGACGAAATCGCGAAGCTGCGGGCCAAGAGCCGCGCGCTCACCCGATCGATCTTCTCCAACCTGACGCCGTGGCAGATCACCCAGCTCGCGCGCCATCCGCAGCGCCCCTACACGCTCGACTACATCAGCGCGATCTTCACCGACTTCCACGAGCTGCATGGCGATCGCATGTATGCCGACGATACGGCGATCGTGGGCGGGCTGGCACGCCTGGACGGCGCCGGTGTGATGGTGATCGGTCACCAGAAAGGCCGCGACACCAAGGAGCGCGTGCGGCGCAACTACGGCATGCCGAAGCCGGAAGGCTATCGCAAGGCGTTGCGGCTGATGAAGCTGGCGGAGCGTTTCGGGCTGCCGTTGATCACGCTGATAGACACGCCCGGGGCCTACCCGGGTGTGGGTTCCGAGGAGCGCGGGCAGAGCGAGGCGATCGCGCGCAACCTGTTCGAGATGTCGACGTTGCGCACGCCGATCGTCACCGTGGTGATCGGTGAGGGCGGCTCGGGTGGCGCGCTCGCGATCGGCGTGTGCGATCGGCTGCTGATGCTGCAATTCAGCACCTATTCGGTAATCTCGCCGGAGGGCTGCGCGTCGATCCTGTGGAAGAGCGCCGACAAGAAAGAAGTGGCCGCGGATGCCCTGAATCTGACTGCCGCGCGGCTGCGTGACCTGGGGCTGGTCGATGAGGTGCTGCCTGAGCCGTTGGGCGGTGCGCATCGCGATGCGGTGATGATGAGCAACGCGCTGCGCACCGGCATCGTCACCCACCTGGGGCATCTGCAGTCACTCAGCCTCGACGCACTGGTCGAACAGCGTGCCAGGCGCATCGCATCATTCGGGGTGTATCTAGAGAACCATCCGTGAGGCGGCACGGTGCGCGGGCCCGCGCCGCGGCCGTGCCCGCCAGTGACTCCAGCGCCGGCGCGCCGGAGCGCTTCGACGCCCCCTGGCTGGCTGCAAGGCTCACGGCAATGCTCGGCTCGCTGCGCGGCCGGCGGCTGTGCGTCGCCTATTCGGGCGGCCTTGACTCCGCCGTGCTGCTGTCGGCGCTCGCGTCGCTGCGGGCGCGCGAGCGCTTTGCACTGCGCGCGCTGCACATCGATCACCGGCTGCAGGCGGCGTCGGCTGACTGGGCGCGCGCTGCACGCCGGCGGGCGCGCCAACTGCGCGTGCCATGCCGGATCATCGAACTGAGCATCGCCCGCGGCCAGCGTGAGTCGATCGAGGCGGCGGCGCGCGCGGCGCGCTATCGCGCACTGGCGGCGGCACTGGCGCCCGATGAACTGCTGCTGACCGCGCATCACCAGGAGGACCAGTTCGAGACCGTGCTGCTGGCGCTGCTGCGTGGCAGCGGCGTGCGCGGCCTGGCAGCAATGGGCGCGGTGACGCCATGGGCGGGCCGGCTGCTGCTGCGCCCGCTGCTGGCCGTGAGCCGCCAGCAGCTGGAGCACTACGCGCGCGCGCACCGCCTCGACTGGAGCGAGGATCCGAGCAATACCGATGAACGCTTCGATCGCAATTATCTGCGCCGCTCGGTGTTGCCGCTGATCCGCCAGCGCTGGCCCGCGGCGGCAGTGACCGTCGGCCGCAGCGCCGCGCACCTGGCGGAGGCACGCGCGCTGCTCGAGCAGCTCGCCGGCAACGGCCTTGCGGATGCGCGCGATGGCGGCGCGCTGCGCGTGAGCGCGCTGCGGCGCCTGGCGCTGCCGCAGCGTCGCAATGCGGTGCGCCAGTGGATCGCCGAACGCGGCCTGCAACCGCCCGACCACCGGCGGGTGCGCGAGATCTGCGGTCCGATGCTGGCAGCCCGCGACGATGCGCTGCCGCGGGTCAGCTGGCGCGGCGGCGAATTACGCCGCTACGCCGACCGGTTGTTCGCGTTTACCGGCGCTGCGGCGCGTGCCGCGGCGCCACCGGTAGACTGGGACTGGCACGCGCGGCCGTGGTTGCCGCTGGCCGGCGGCGGTGCGCTCGGCCTGGTGCGCGAGCGCCACGGCGACGTGCAGCTGGCGGCGCTGCCGCGCGTGCTGCGCGTGCGGCAGCGGCGCGGCGGCGAGCGGCTGCAGGCCGTGCAGGGACGCCAGGCGCTGAAAGGTCTGCTGCAGGCGCAGGGTGTCGCGCCCTGGGAGCGCGCCGCGGTGCCATTGATCGAGCATCGCGGCCGCGTTATCGCGGTCGCGGACCTGTGGCTCGACCCGGCCTATCGTGCCTGCGAGACGGCCGCCGCCGGCCGGGGCCGGTTTCGCTGGCGACGCGCCACGGCGCAATCCGGCGCGGTGGAAAACGATGATTGCGATTGAGACACTGCGCCTGATTTGCTAACCTGACTGCCCGTCGTCATAGCATCTTCTTCAGGCGGCGGATTCCTCGATGACCCGATTCATTTTCGTCACCGGCGGTG
>Ga0181537_10004383_pt1 | contig 11737 bp, 8 predicted proteins | sample PEATcosm2014_Bin_39_FD_119765 | JGI IMG/M metagenome (GOLD analysis project Ga0181537, IMG submission 119765) | Peatland microbial communities from MTU Mesocosm Facility, Houghton, MI, USA - PEATcosm2014_Bin23_10_metaG | ecosystem: Environmental > Terrestrial > Soil > Wetlands > Peat | place... | reverse complement strand
GAGCGCCGGATCAGCCCAAAGGCCCGGGCGCCGCATCCCTTGTGGCTTCATCGCACAAGCTGGGAGGCAAGACTTTCGAGCCTGAGCACGCCCCAGCCACGATCCTTACCCTGAATCGCACCGACTACCCCAGTCGCGATCTCTCCATCCTCGACATTCTTCCGGCCGGATGCTCGAAGGGCGCCGCGCTACTTTCGCTGGCCGCTGCGCGCGGTATCGACGCCGCACAACTCCTCGCTATCGGCGATAACTGGAACGACGTCTCCATGCTCGAAGCAGCCGGCGGTGCGGTCCTGATGGACAACGCCCCTGAAGACCTGAAGGCGCTCGCCAGTACTCGCGGCTGGCGCATCGGCCCTTCGAATCGCGACGACGGAGTTGCACAGGCCATCGAAGGCGTACTGGGAGCGGCGGTCTCATGTTGAGTCATCGAACCGGACTCGAGAGATCGTGCGACACGCTCGCGATTCCGCCCAGCGCCTTCGGCAGCTTGTCATAAATCCCGCCGAACCCGCCGTTCGACAGGATCGCCACTACGTCGCCTGGCCGCAGCTGCGGCGCAATCGCCGCCACAATCGCGTCTGCGTCCGCATACAACGCCGATTCGAGTCCGCGCGCGCGCAGCGCTGCCACCACGTTCTCCGGATGCAGCCGCTCACCGGCTGGGATCGCCTCCGAATTGAATACGCCGGCGAGTACGCTACGGTCCGCCAGCGCCAGGCTGTCGACGAGCGCCTGCTCGAACACATTCCGCCGCAGCGTATTCGAGCGCGGTTCTAAGACTGCCCAGAGTCGTCGGCCCGTGTATGCGGTACGCAGCGCGCGCAACGTCTCGCGAATCGCCGTTGGATGGTGCGCGAAGTCGTCGATGATGGTCACGCCGTTTACCTCGGCCCGCACCTCAAGCCTTCTCTTGACGGACCGAAACGTCGCCAGCGCTTCAACAATCGCGGCTGCGGGAATCCCCTGCCCAGCTGCCAACGCGGCTGCTGCTGTTGCATTCAGCGCGTTGTGTTCGCCGGCCATCGGCAGCTCCAACTCTGCAAACGGCTCGCCCCCGCGCAGCAGCTTCCAGTGCGTCACGCCGCTCTGGTGCCGCATCCCCGCTATGTGCCAGTGCGAATCCGCATGGAAGCCGTAGCGCTCCACCGCACAAAACGCTTGCGCCACGCACTCGCTCACGTTCTCGCTGCCGTCGAACGCAACCACACGGCCGCGTCGTGGAACCAGGTTCACCAGTCGCTTGAACGCGGTCTTCACCGCCGCCAGGTCGGGGTAAATGTCCGCATGATCGAACTCAACGTGGGTCAGAATCGCAGCGTCGGGAAAGTAGTGCAGGAACTTCGGTCCCTTGTCGAAGAACGCCGTATCGTACTCATCGCCTTCCAGCAGAAACGGCCGGGTTTCCGCGCGCACCATGAAGCTCGTGCCAAAGTTCTCCGCCACTCCGCCGATCAGGAACGACGGCGCCAGCTCCGGCCGCGTCCGCGAAGCCACTTCATAGATCCACGCCAGCATGCTGGTTGTGGTCGTCTTGCCGTGCGTCCCGGCAACCACCAGCGACTCGCGCCCGGGCAAGAACTCGTCGTGCAGTTCCGCTGCCATTGACGTAAACGGGATGCGCATGTCCAGCACGTACTCCAGCTCGACGTTGCCGCGCGAGATCGCGTTGCCGACAATCACCAGATCTGGTTGCGAAAAGCCGGGCCGCGGCGCGAGGTTCGCCTCCGAATATGGCTGCAGCAGCGGAATCCCCAGCCCCACCAGCAGATCGCTCATCGGCGGGTAGGCCGCCGCGTCCGAGCCTGTAATCCTGTACCCGCGCGCTTGCAGCATTCCCGCGAGCGAAGCCATCGCCGTCCCACAGATTCCGATCAGGTGAATGTGTTTGGCTGTCTGCATCGATTTCAATCCTGAACCACAACCGCGGCTTCCGGAAACTCCATCCGCGGCCTCTCTGCGTCACTCAAATCCAGCCGCACGCGCACGCCCAGCGGCAGCGTAATGTTGGGCGCATCCACATGGCCGGAGCGCAACCCGATCGCAATCGGCCCGGCAAAGTCCCGGAGCGCATGCAGAATCGCGCTCTCCAGCAACTCGTCCTCCTCAGGAGCGACGCATTGCCGCATGTCGCCGAAGACGATGCCGGTTACCTGCTCAAGCATTCCCGCATACTTCAGATGCAACAGCATCCGGTCCCACTGGTACGGCTTGGTGCCAACGTCCTCCAAAAACAGTACCCGTGGCGCGTCGTCCTGCGCCGGCAGCGGCGCATACGGTGTACCCAGCGATTCCGCGAGAATCGAAATACACCCGCCCGCCAGCCCCCCTTCCGCAGTGCCCGGACGCAGCACGCGCAGCCCGTCGCTCGCCGTGAGCGACCAGCCGGAGTCGCCGCCAAGGGTGTGCCGCCAGCTTGCCTCGTCGAAGCCCTGCGGCCGCGCAAAGTCCGCAGCCACCATCGGCGCGTAAAAGCTCACCAGATTCGCCTCGCGCGCCAGCCAGACATGCAGCGACGTGTGATCGCTGTATCCTACGAATACCTTCGGGTTCGCCCGCACCAGTTCCGCGTCGAGGTGCGGCAGCAGCTCCGCCGAACCCCATCCGCCGCGCGTACACAGGATGCCATCGATCTCCGGATCGGCAAACGCGGCCAGCAAATCTCCCGCCCGTTGCTCCGCCGTGCCTGCGTAATACAACGGCCCGCGATCCAGCGCATGCGGATACAATCTGGGCCGATAGCCGAGCCCGCGCAGGCAGTCGATCCCGGCGAGCACCAACTCCGGCTTCGGTGTGCTCGCCGGAGAAACCACGGCCAGCGTTGCCCCGGCGCGCAGCGCGGCCGGCTTCACCATCGCGCCTGCCACGCCCATCAAGCTGTCTCCGCCTTGCGCCCGAGTTCCGGGAATGCCTCACCCCGGCATACGATCTCTGCCGGCCCGGTCAGCAGCATCGCCGCGTCATTCGCCGGCCATGCGGTGCGCTGCGCGCCGCCCTCGGCGATTGCGGTCAATTCGCGTGCAGTCCCGCGCAGCGCCATCGCCGCCGCGCTCGCAGCGCAGGTCCCCGTTCCCGACGACATCGTCGGCCCGCATCCGCGCTCGTAAATGCGGAACGCGATCTCGGTCGCCGACCGCACCCGCACAAACTCGACATTTGTGCCATGCGGAAACAGCGGGCTCGTGCTGATCTTCGCACCCAGTTCCTGCCAACTCATTTCGTGCGAACTGAAATCCTCGCGTTCGACAAACAGAACGAAGTGCGGATTTCCGACGTTCACCATCGCGCCGGTGACGTTTCCCATGCCGGACAATTCGATGGTTCGCGGCATCACTCGCGGCACGCCCATCTGGCTTTCGATCAGGTAACGCGGTCCGTCGGCCTCGATCACATGGCACTCCCGCGGCCCGCCATGCGTGCCCATCACCACGTCATTCAGGCCCTCGCTATAGGCCAGCCACGCCGCCACGCAGCGCGTTCCATTGCCCGACAACTCGGCCTCGCTGCCATCTGAGTTGAACAGCCGCAGGAAGAACTCGCCGTCCGCTTTGCGCTCGAGGAACTCGATCCCGTCGGCGCCAATGCCGGTATTGCGCGAGCACAGCCGCCGGGCCAACTCCGCGTGCGCGCGCCCCGCCGCGGCCTCCTCCAGAATCAGGAAGTCGTTCCCGCAGGCATGCGCCTTCACAAACTCAATCGATAAGGTCGAGAGCGTCATTTTGGTCTTCGCTGCGATGGTAGCACTATGGCAGGCCGGGATTTCCCGGCGCCGCCGGAGTGCTGGGCAACGAGTTAACCTCGCTTTGGTATACCCGCGCGCAGCCCTGCCCCGTCCCGCATAGAATTGACAGCTCCTGCAAACCACGGGGATGCGCCGCGACGGCCTTTGCAACCGCGTCGCCGTCAAAAGCGATCGCGTACGCCGCGTGGCCCGCCGGATCCCCCAGCGCCGCGCGCCAACTGTCCAGGTCGGTCTCGTTGATCGTCTGCCGCAGCGGAATGCCGGCGTCCTGCAATGCTCCAATGTGGTCTGACTCCTGCATCAGGATGGGTGCGCCAGGCGGAAGTTCCTCCAGCACCAGCGCCACGTCGCGCTCAAATGGCACGCGTGTCGTCGCATTCACCAGCGCCTCCTTCAGGACCAGCGGCGGGCTAAAGTCCGCCAGCACGGTCGACGGGCGGTGCCGCACCAGGCGCACGCCCCGCTGCAGCAAAGTCGCACCGTAGATCATCGCCAGCGGATTGACGACAGCCAGCACCATCGCCGCCGGGTACAGCCAGCGCGCACGCCTCCAGGAGTCCGCTGCCTGAGCCTCTCTTAGTCCCTGCTCCAGCGCCGCGACAGCGACGCAGGCAAACAGCGCCAACGCCGGCAGCAGTTCCAAGCCATAGCGTGAGTTGTAGTATGAATGCGGCCAGAGTTGCGGAATAAAAATCGGCACCGAGCCGTATGCGATGGAATAAACATAGAAGATCAGCGGCAACCACAGCAGCAGCGCCGCCAGTCTGGTTCGCTGTCGCACGATCATCCATAGCCCGGCCAACGCGGCCGCCATCACCGCGAAGCCCGTCTCCCACACCGCCGCAACCACCTGCGCCGCGCGTGTGTACAGCAGCAGCGCCCATCCCGGATTATGCCAGCCGCGATAATGATTCGACCCGGGCGGCGTAGTCTTCTTCTCGATCGCCGACGCCGAGTACGGTCCACGCATAAAATCCAGCGGGTCGTGCATGAAGTGTTGGTTGTACCAAAACCACAGCAGCGGACCACTCACAGCCAGCAGCGTGAAGACCGCAAACGCAACGGCTACGTGCCGCCATAGTTCCCTGGCGCGCCATAGTTGCCACGTCACCACACACCACACCGCCGCGCCCAGCACCCATCCGTCGTAGCGCGTGAAGACTGCCGAGAAGATCAGCAGGCCAAGCCCGATAAGCCGCCGCGCCACCCGCGCCTGGTTTGCGGCCCGGATATCCTCGACGCACTCCACCGTCAGCAGCGTCATCCAGATCAGCAGCGCCAGGAACAGCGGCTCGGTCATCGCAGTGGTGGAGAGATATAGCAGATTTGGATTCAGTGCATAGAACGCGGTCGCCACCAGCGCCCAGCGCGGCACCAGCATGCGGCGGCACAGCCGGTAAAAGCCGGCGACTCCGGCGATGTAACTCGCGAGCGAAGGCCACGCCCCCGCCAGCCCGCTCTGCCACCACTCCATCTTCTGCACCAGCGGAAGCATTAGCAGGTGCGGCAGCGGCAGCCACACGCCGCCCAACTGCACCAGCCCGGGATTACGTGAATCCAGAATCCGTCGCGCGATCCCGAGGTGCGCCACCGCATCGCCGTACAGCAGCAGGTATCCGTGCGCGAAACACACCATCAGCGCCATGAAGCCCAGCAGAATCGCGGCCATCACCACCGGCAAGGTTTCCTGGCGGGTGGCCGGCCGCAGTTCGTCCCAATTGACGGCGGCGTCCGGCGCGCTGGATCGCCCGAACCTGGGAGGCCGCGTTGCGCGCAATTTGGCCGGACTGGCTTCGGTCTTAGACCGCGGGGTCAAGATGCGAAATCTCCCGAAAGAGTTCAAACCGCGTGTCAATCTCATCGCGCGTCACCGACTGCAGACGCTCCGTGCCAAAGCGCTCCACCGCAAACGACCCCATCACGCCGCCATAAAACATTGCCTTGCGAAAGACCGCCGGAGTCATTTCCGGCTGCGACGCCAGATAGCCGTAGAATCCGCCGGCAAACGAGTCGCCAGCCCCGGTCGGATCGACCACATCGGCCAGCGGCAGCGCCGGCGCCCGGAAAGGTCTGGGAGTCGTTGCACTTCCTGGGAAAGCCCGGTTGCCGAAGAATGCCGTCGCGCCATATTCGCCGTGCTTTACCACCAGCGACTTCGGCCCCATCGCCAGCACCTTCTCCGCCGCGCGAACAGAATTCTGTTCGCCCGAGAGCATCCGCGCCTCGCCGTCGTTGATCAACAACACGTCCAACTCGCGCAGCACCTTCTTGAGGTTCGCCGTGTGGTCCTTGATCCAGTAGTTCATGGTGTCGCCGCACACCATACGCACCTTCGGCATGTGGCTGCGCACGCGCGCCTGCAGCACCGGGTCGATGTTCGCGAGAAAAAGAAACTCGGTGTCCTGATACGCCTCGGGGATCTTCGGCTCAAAACGCTCAAAAACATTCAGGTCCGTGCCCAGCGTCTGCGCTTCATTCAGAGTACCGGCATAGCTTCCCGTCCAGTGGAAAGTCTTTCCCGCAGCGCGCTCGATGCCTCGGGTATCAATGCCGCGCCTGGTGAACACCGCCTCATGCTCCGGGAGAAAATCCTCCCCTACCACCGCGATCACGCGCACATCGGTGAAATAACTTGCCGCCAACGCAAAGTGCGTCGCCGCGCCGCCCAGGCAATGGTCCACTTTGCCGTGCGGCGTTTCAATGCTGTCAAACGCCACCGATCCAACTACCAGAATTGCCATGCTCCCGCTTTCTCAAAAAATGATATGTAACGCAATCGGCACAGGTACATGTGCTTTCGATATTTTCAAGCTCGATTACAAGTACTTGGCTACCAGTAGTCCAAGCCTCTCCTTCGCCGCCGCCGGAATTGCTTTACGGTCGGTCAGGATCGCGTACTTCAACGCGCTCGCGCATGCGCAGCCTCTGGTTGCGGGCATTGCCGCGACTGCCGCCTTCACCACCTTGGCCGCGTTCTCAGCGTTCTGGTGCAGCACCGCGACAATCTGCTCGACAGTCACATCGTCGTGGCCCTCGCGCCAGCAGTCGTAGTCCGTCACCATCGCCATGGTGGCGTAGCAGATCTCCGCTTCCCGGGCGAGTTTCGCCTCCTGCAGGTTGGTCATTCCGATCACGTCGGCGCCCCAGCTTCGGTACAGGTTCGACTCCGCGCGTGTCGAGAACTGCGGCCCTTCCATGCACACGTAGGTCCCGCCCCGCTTGCCCACCACGCCCACCGCCGCGCAGGCCTGCTCTAGCGTCGCTGCCACGGCCTCGCACACCGGATCGCCAAACCCCACGTGCGCCACGATGCCGTCGCCAAAAAAAGTGCTCACCCGCGCAAACGTCCGGTCGATGAATTGGTCGGGAATCACAAAATCCGTCGGCTTGTGCTCTTCCTTCAGCGAGCCGACGGCCGACACGGAAAGAATCCGCTCGACGCCCAGCGCCTTCATTGCGTAAATGTTCGCGCGGAAGTTCAATTCGCTGGGAAGCAGGCGGTGACCGCGTCCATGCCGCGCCAGGAAAGCCACTTTGCGGCCCTCCAGTTCGCCCACGATGAACGCATCCGACGGCTCGCCGAAGGGCGTCTCCACCCGATGTTCGCGTACGCCCGTCAATCCAGGCATGGCATACAGGCCGCTGCCCCCGATGATCCCGATCTCTGCCGTCTGCAAGTCCCTCGCTCCTGTGCCGATCGCGCTGTTATTGCCGAAGTCCCTGCTCAGGCGTCCTGGCTAGTGCCCGGAAGAAGCACCAGAGAAAGTATATCGCTGCGCCCCCAACCCTGTGCTCAGCCGCGTCGGCGTGCCGCCGATCACCATGTTGTGCCCAATCACTGCTGCCTTCATCATTCCCGCCGACGACATCAGCCGTACCAGTTCCAGAGCGGGGTCGCCGCCATAGGCTCCTGATCCCTTGTTCCCGGTCGTGCCCGCGATTTGCAGGGGTGCGTCCGACTGCTCGCTCATTATGCGTTCGCGCAACTTGCGCGCAAGCTCCAGCGGAAAACCTTCGCTAACAAAGACGCTTTCCCCCGATAGCGACAGCAACACATCGCCTTCATTGGTGGTGTAGACCTGCTCGTCGTCGTCCGCTTCGTCCTGCTTCCGACGCACCAGACCGGAGTATTTGCGCGGCAGTTCCCCTGCGTACACCCGCAGGAACGACCGCGCCGAATCCTCGTTCTTCCACTTCGACTCATACAGCAGACCAATGGACGCGGTCGACTCCTTCGCCTCCTCCGTCACCGCCGATCTGCGCTGTGCCGCGTAGTAAATGCCGCCGTTCCACGCCGGAGCCAGCGCCTCGGCAATCTCTTCCCCGCCAAACAATTCGGTCAGGATGCGCACATCGATCTCGCCCATCACGCCCACATCGTACGGCGTGTAGTCGGCGTCAATCAGAGGATGAATGTCCGCCAGCCGCAGCAGCGGCACCGGCAGGCGTGCCATGTAGGCCGCGGGGTTCATAATCTCAAAGCTCGAAGCCGGCGGATTCTCCAGCACCGCCGGGAAAGCAGCGTCCTTTCCTTGTTTCACCAGGATCGCGCCCTCGAAGCTCAGGCCTTCGCTATAGGGAAACAGCAGCGACTGCTGCAGCAACAGCGGCGCACGCGCCAGGATCGGCGACCCGCTGGTATCCGACACCGACTCCTTCAACTTGTCCAGCAGCTCCGGCGAACTCGCCAGCGTCTTGCCGCTGGGTTGCAGCGTGTAGTCCAGGTACACCACCATCGCCTGGCCCTCCGCCACCGCGTCGCGCGCCGTATCCCCTTCGTCGGTCTGAATGTGCAGGTTGTCCTCCTCCACATTTTTCGCAATGTCCTCGGAGCCCACCTCGGACCACTTGGTCAGGCCCACCCGCTGGTCCTGCAGCGCATGGGTCAACTCGTGAGCCAGCACCGGCTTCTGCTCTTCCGGCTCAATCCAGTCCAGCAGATTCACGGTCTTGGTCTTGTCGTCGTAGAAGCCCGCCACTTGCTCCGTCAGCAGCGAAATCATGAACGGCTGCAGCTTGAAGTCGCGATCCAGCAGCCCGAATTTCTTCAGCACAATCTCCGACCGCGCCAGGCGCTTCGCTCCTGCGTCGTCGTTGAACTTTTCGCTCAGATACCGGTTGACCTCGTCGCGGGTAATCAGCTTGCGCTTCACGCTATGCACGATGGGCAGGTCCGTATCCTTGCTCGCGAAGGACAGGATCTCGTCGACCGAACGGAAAAGTTCTTTCGCCTGGTCCTTGGTGAGCGGTGCATGGTCCGCTTCGTCCGGCGCCGGGGGCGAACTCACCGCCGGAGCGCTTGCATTTTCCGGTGGAGCGCTTGCAGCCAGCGTCTGCCAACCCAGCAATGCCGTCACTGCAACCACTGCCAACATCACCGCGCGCTTCGCCTGCCAATGCCGGCTGCACTCTTCCGACCCATCTCGACTCTGAACCAAGCCCACCCATACCTCCGCGCAGCCGCCCTGTGCGGTCGCTATAATCAACAGTGTACGCAGTTTCGCTCCGCTTCCGATATGGCCGCAGCACTCCAACCCGCCGCTATCCCCACCTCCAACCCGGATTCCGGTTCCGATTCCGCTCTCCAGTTGTCCGCCATCCTCCAGGGCGTCGCCATCGCGCCGCTCGGCGACCGCGCCTTTCTCCGCGTAGCCGGTCCTGATGCTACCCGCTGGCTCAATGGCATGGTCACGAACAACATGCAGGCGCTCGAGCCCGGTGAAGGCAACTACAACTTCCTGCTCAACGCCCAGGGCCGCATTCTCGGCGACTGCACCATCTATCGCGAGCCCGACGGTGATCAGGCGACATTTCTTCTTTTGACCGATCAGTCGCAGATCGACACAGTTCGTCAACACTTTGAGAAGTACATCATCATGGACGACGTCGACCTGCAGCCGGCGCCATCCAACGTTCAGACTGTCGTACTCCTTGGCCCGCAAGGCCCGGAGTTGCTGCGGCAGTATTACAATTCCTTCCGCGGCGGCGTTGGACTTGACCTCAGGCCTCTGCGGCTGTCCTTCCCGACTGAAGCCGCTCATACTATCGCCACCATGGATGAGCGCCTCGTCCCGCAAATCGAGATTTGGACAAACGATTCTGGCGACCTCGCGAGGAGCCTTTCCAAGGCGGGCGCCATTCCCGTCTCCCCAGAAGCCCTCGAAGCACTTCGCGTCCTCTCCGGCACGCCCCGCTACGGCGTTGACATTCGCAACACCGACGCCGCCCACGACCTTCCGCAGGAGACCGCGCAAACCCGCGCGCTGCACTTCTCCAAAGGCTGCTACCTCGGCCAGGAGATCGTAGAACGCATCCGTTCGCGCGGCAGCGTGCACCGCATCTTCCACGGCTTCGAGCTCACCGGCGCGCTGCCTGCGCCCGGCGCCCCGCTCACCGTCGAGTCCTCACCCAGGTCCGTCGGCGAACTCACCAGCGTCGCCGCCATCCCGCTCCCCGCATCTGCTGCCGCGCCCGCCCGCACGATGCAGCTCGCGCTCGGTTACATCCGTCGGGAGGCGCTTGCCGACGCGCAGGCTCGCACCCTCACCCTGGAGTACCCGGGAGGCGTTGCGACACCCATCGCCATGCCCTATCCAATCCCGTGATCTCTCCGAGGCTCCTCAATCCGCCATTTGCATCCGCGTTTCGCCGAACGGAATCTGAAAATCTGAAATGAACAAGAGAGTGTGACGAATGTCTGAATCGAACAAGCCCTTTGTAGTTACCGACCGCCGTAAGTTTACGCTCGACGGAACGCCCCGGCCCGACGCTGACCCTTCGCCCGAACCGGAGTCGCGCGAGGTTGCCGCCGCGCCGCACGCGGCCGAGCCGCCGCTCGAATTCAAGTCTCCCAGCGCAGCCAGGCCCGAGCCGCCTGCCGCCGCCGCACCCGGGCCGGCCGCAGCCCCGGACCTGCCGCCGCCGCCCACCGCCAGCGAGATGCAACAGGCGAACGCCGCCTACCAGCAGACCTCCGAGCGCCTGGACACCGCGGTCCGCGCCGCCAATCCCGGTATGGAAGCGATCCCCGTCATGAGCTTCGACCAGATCGTCCAGTCCATCTACATGACCACGATCCTGCAGCTCGGCGGGACCACCCAGGAGGGCCAGCAGCCCAAGGTCGACCTGATGGGCGCGCGTCAGAGCATCGACATGCTCGCCATTCTCGCCGAAAAGACCAAGGGCAATCTGACCCCCGCCGAGTCGCAGCTGATGGACAACGCCCTCTTCGAAGTCCGTATGGGCTTCCTGGAAGTCACCCAGGCATTAGCGCGTTCAGCCGCCAACCGGCAAGCGTCGCCGACCGCACCCGGTGCGCCCGGCAACGTTCAGCCCGGCCGGCCCACCATCGTCCGCTAGCAGTCCGTCCAATGATCATTCTTCCAACGATCAAGGTTTGTCATTTTGACCCTGAGCGAAGTCGAGGGGGAAGAATCCCAGCATTCTGCTCGGAGCGCCACTAATCCTCCCGGCAGAAGAAATGCGTAGACCAGTGCAGGCGACACTAACTTTCCTCGGCAGCGGCACCTCGATGGGCATTCCCACGCTCGGCTGCGACTGCGCCGTCTGCACCGATGCTACGTCGCCCACCGGCGATCCGCGTAACCGTCGCACGCGGCCTTCTGTATTGATTTCTTACAACAGCCGCAACGTCGTCATCGACACCGGTCCCGATTTCCATGCCCAGGCCATTCGCGCGGGCATCCGGCGGCTCGACGCAGTTCTCTACACCCATGGCCACGCCGACCACGTCCTTGGCATGGACGACCTCCGGCCCTTGAGCTTCCATAATCCCGACACCCTGCCGCTCTACGCGGACGAGCCCACTGCGGCCACCATCGAGCGCATCTTCGACTACACCTTTCGCAAACACGAGCGCTATTCCACCAGCGCCCGCGTCACCCTCAACGTGCTGCCCTCTGCGCCCGGAACCGAGATCACCCTCTTTGGCGCGCGTTTCCAGCGAGTGCCCATTACTCATGGCCGCCAGACCAT
>Ga0181537_10004382_pt1 | contig 11737 bp, 9 predicted proteins | sample PEATcosm2014_Bin_39_FD_119765 | JGI IMG/M metagenome (GOLD analysis project Ga0181537, IMG submission 119765) | Peatland microbial communities from MTU Mesocosm Facility, Houghton, MI, USA - PEATcosm2014_Bin23_10_metaG | ecosystem: Environmental > Terrestrial > Soil > Wetlands > Peat | place... | reverse complement strand
TGGGCCGACGCCACGCGCTCGCGGCAATCAAACCGTCGTAGTCAAAATAGAAGGACATCTTGAGTGTCCACTCATCGGCCACGACATTAAGCCTGCGCTACGCGCCCTTTTCCAAAAATTCCGTAATTCCGTTAATTCCGTCGAAAATTCCCCTGCCTTTTTCGACACCGCGCTTGCCCACTCCGTCGTCTTCCCCGACCTCCGCCACACGCTCGAATTCGCCGCCGAATCGCTCCTCAACTACACGCCGATCCCCGAGGAAAAAACCTCCGGCCAGCAGGATTTCCTCGCCGAAATGGAAGCGCCCGACGCCGCGCAACTCAGCGCGCGCAGGACCATGGAACGCGCCGACCTCGCCCTCCAACTCCACGCCAATCTCGCGCCGCTGCTCAAGGAATCGGGCCAGGAACGCGTCTTCACCGAAATCGAATCGCCGCTCTTGCCCGTCCTCGCCGCCATGGAAAACGAAGGCATCCGCCTCGACCCCGCCGCGCTCGAGGACGTTGGCAAAAAATTGCGCGCCGACCTCGCCCGCCTCGAAGCCTCCATCTACCAGCACGCCGGAACCACCTTCAACATCGGCTCGCCCAAGCAGCTTGGCGAAATCCTCTTCGGCAAGCTCGCGCTCAGCAAGGACGCCAAGAAAACCAAGACCGGCCAATACTCGACCGACGAGCAAACCCTCGCCGCGCTCGCGCCGCTCCATCCCATCATTGCCGAGGTGCTCGAGTACCGCGAAGCCAGCAAGCTCCTCTCCACCTACATCGTCGCACTGCCCGCCGCCATCTCGCCGGTCGACGGCCGCATCCACACCACGTTTTACCAGCTCGCCACCAGCACGGGCCGGCTCAATTCGCAGGACCCCAATTTGCAGAACATCCCGATCCGCACCGCACAGGGCCGCGAAATCCGCCGCGCCTTCGTCCCGCGCGAGGGCGACTACCAGCTCCTCTCCGCCGACTACTCGCAGATCGAGCTGCGCATCCTCGCCGCGCTCACGCAGGATCCCGGCCTGCTTGAGGCGCTCACCAGTGGCGAGGACATCCACCGCGCCACCGCCGCGCGCGTCTTCGGCCTGCCGCTCGCCGACGTCACCAAGGCGCAGCGCAACCAGGCCAAGATGGTCAACTACGGCATCAGTTACGGCATCTCCGCGTTCGGGCTCTCGCAGCGCCTCGGCATTGGGCGCGCCGACGCGAAGGCGCTCATCGACGGTTATTTCGCGCAATATCCCGGCATCAAAAAGTACATGACCGACACCGTCGCGCAGGCCCGCGAGCGCGGTTATGTCGAAACCATCACCGGCCGCCGCCGTTATCTGCCCGACCTCCGTTCCGCCAACGCCACCGTCCGCGCCGCCGCCGAGCGCAACGCCATCAACATGCCGATCCAGGGTTCCTCCGCCGACCTGATCAAAATCGCCATGGTACAGATCGCCCGCGTCGCCCGCGACGAAAACTGGCGCTCCAGGCTCCTCCTCCAGGTCCACGACGAACTCGTCTTCGACCTCCACCTGCCCGAAAAGGAGCGCGTCCTCGAAGTCGTTCAGGACCGGATGAAAAACGCGCTGCCCGAACTCCGCGTCCCCATCCTCGTCGAGACCGGCCTCGGCGCCAACTGGCTCGAAGCGCACTGAGCAGCGAAGAACGAAGAACTTGGAACGGCTCAGAAGTTCTTACTTCTACGCTCTAAGCTCTTCGTTCTAAGTTCTCCCCATGCAGTTCGCGCTCATCTTTGTCCTGCTCCTCAGCTTCGTCTTCGGGCTGGGACTGCTCGCGCGCCGTCTCGGCATTCCCTACCCAATCCTCTTCGTCATCGGCGGCTTCTTCATCAGCTTCATTCCCATCCTGCCCTCGGAGCTCAACCTCGATCCCGATTTCATCTTCTTCATCTTTCTGCCGCCTCTTCTCTACATCCAGGCGGTCTACACGTCCTGGCGTGATTTTCGTTTAAATATTCGTCCGATTCTTCTCCTCGCCATCGGCCTCGTCATCGCGACCACCGTCGTCGTCGCCTACGTCGCCCACGCCATCATCCCCAGCCTGCCGCTCGCCGCCGGATTTGTCCTCGGCGCTATTGTCTCCCCGCCCGATGCCATCGCCGCGTCCGCCATCGCGCAGCGTCTCGGCCTGCCACGTCGCGTCGTCACCGTTCTCGAGGGCGAAAGCCTCGTTAACGACGCAACCAGCCTCGTCATCTACAAGGTCGCCCTGGCCGCCACGTTGGGCACGGCCGCGGTCAGCGCCAGCGCGTCACTGATCGGCCACGTTTGGATTCCGGGTGAATTCATCTACATCGCGCTCGGCGGCGTGGCGGTCGGCTGGGTCGTCGGAAAATGCGTTGACTGGGTTCGCCGCCACATCACCGACGATGGCGCCCAGATTTTCGTCACCGTCTCGATGCTGACCCCTTACATCAGCTACCTCCTGGCCGACCGCTTTCTGCATGTCTCCGGGGTCCTCTCGGTCGTCACGACCGGAATTTACATCGGCTGGCGCTCACCTGAGGTCCTCAACGCCAGCATCCGGCTCCAAATTCAGGCGGTCTGGGACTTCGTCATCTATCTGCTCAACGGCATGGTCTTCGTCCTCATTGGCCTGCAATTGCCCCACATCCTCCATTCGATGAGGGAGCATTGGTGGCCGCATCCGTTTCTCCAGGCCGTCGCGATCAACGCCGTCTGCATCATCGTTCGGCTGGCGTGGATCTTTCCCGGTGCCTACCTCCCGCGCCTGCTCTTCAAACACATCCGCGAGCGCGAGGACGCGCCCGACTGGCGCCAGGTCGTCATCGTCGGCTGGGCCGGCATGCGCGGCATCGTTTCGCTCGCCGCCGCCCTCGCGCTCTCGGGGTATCCCGATTTCCCGCGCCCGCATCTCGTCCAGTTCATTGCCTTCAGCGTCATTCTCACCACGCTCGTCTTCCAGGGCCTCACTCTTCCCGTCCTCATCCGCTTCCTCGGCGTCGGTGACGACGGCATCCCCGCCCGCGAGGAACTTCAGGCGCGCAGCCGGATCTCACGGGCCGTCTTTGAAAAAATCGAGGAAATGCGCCGGGAAGACAAAATCCCCGCGTCGGCCATCGACGCCGTTGAAAACTATTATCGCGAACAAGCGCTCGTCCTCGAGGACGAACTCGCCGATCAACTCGGCTGGAGCAACCGTCGGCATCACGCCCTCAGCGTGCGCCGCCTCAGCCGCCTCGCGATTGCCGCCCAACGTCGTGCGTTGATCAAAATGCGCCGCGACGGCGAAATCGGCGACGATGTCATGCACAAGATCGAGCACGAACTCGACCTCGAAGAAGCCCGGCTTAAAGGCTAAGCTCCGAAGGAATAATCCCGCCTTCGGATCCCCCCACAAAAATTCCGTTAATTTGGAAAATTTGGTAATTCCGTCATTCTCTTCCGATCACTCGCGAATCAATACACATCCTTCAAATACCGCTTCTCCGTCTTCGCGAACTGCACCTCGATATACTCCTTCGCCGCCTCGGGCGACTTGCCGCCGTGCTCCTGCGCAATCGTAATCAGCATCTGGTGCACATCCTTCGCCATCCGCTTCGCGTCGCCGCACACATAAAAGTAAGCGCCCTCCTGCAGCCATTTCCACAACTCCGCGCCGTTCTCCTGCATCCGGTTCTGCACATAAATCTTCTCCGCCTGGTCGCGTGAAAAAGCCGTGTCGAACTTCGTCAGCACCCCCTTGCGCTGCAGATCGGCAAACTGCGCCTCGTAGAGAAAATCGCACGACTTCTTCTGGTCGCCGAAAAAGAGCCAGTTTTTCCCCTTCGCGCCGTCAATCTCCCGCTCCTCCAGAAACGCGCGGAACGGCGCGATCCCCGTCCCCGGCCCCACCATGATCATCGGCGCGTCCGGTGGCGGCATGTGGAAATGTTTCGTCGGCTGGATGTAGACCGGAATCTCGTCCTTGTTCAATTCCTGCCCGTGCGAGAGATAACCCGAGGCCAGCCCGAATTTCTCGCGCCCATGCGTGTGATATTTCACCACCGCCACGGTCAGGTGCACCTCGCCCGGATGCGCCTTCGGCGACGAGGCAATCGAATAAAGCCGCGGCGCCACCTTGTTCGCCAGCGGCAGAAATTCCGCCGCCGCAAACGGCGCCGGATAATCGATCAGCACATCGGTGTAATCGCGCGTGAAAACATAATCATCGAACGCCTCCTCGTTGCCGACAATCTCCGCCAGCGACGTCTTCCTGCCCCCCTCCGGCAATTTTTCCAGCACCGCCTTCACGAATTTCTTGCTCACCCGGTTCAGGATATGGCCGTTGATCAAAAGATCGCGCAGCGCCACCGCGCCGGTCGGCTGCTCCACCATCGTGTCCGGCGCCAGGCCCAGGTGCGGCAAAAGCTCGTCCACCGTCTTCGGAAAATTCCGCGGCACCACCCCGAGTGAATCGCCCGGAACATACGTGATCCCGCTCGACCCCAGATGCACCACCAGATGGCGCGTGTCTTTGTTGGAACCGGGACCCGAAAGCGAGTAATTGGCGGTGAGACGGGCCTTGTACGGGTTGGCCCGATTATGAACGGAGGGGGTGGTGGGTGTGCTCAAAACGATGGGGATTTAACCACAGCCCCTTTTCTTGTCGAGAGACACTTTCAACGAAAATGCCGTTTTCGTGCTTGGGTAGCCCGGACTACTTGGTTGTCCGGGACGCCGAAGGCGACAGGAAGCGATCCCCCTTTTCTACGCCAGCGCCACTTGCCGGCGCTGCTTCGCCTTCCGGCTCTTCTCGCGATTACCGCGCACCAGCTTGCTCTTGCGATGCCGCAGTTGCTCCGCCAGGCGATCCGACACCACGTCGATCGCCTGGTAAAGATCGTGCCCGTGGTCCTCGGCATGGATATCCGGCCCCGGCAGCGCCAGATGCACCTTCACCACAAACGCATGCTTGAACGCTCGCTTGTCATCGTGCCACAGCGCCACATGCGCGCCGATCAAGTTCAATCCAAAATGCTCCAGGCACTCGATCTTCTGGGCCACATACGAATGAATCGCCGGCGTAAGCTTGACATCACGGGGACTGATATGAATTTGCATGCAATTAAGCTACGACTCCACCCCCTGATTGTCCATGGCGGAAAACAGATTTGCAACTACTTACAGCGCCTTCAACTGCTTTTCCACCGCCGCATCGACCTTCGCCTGGGTATCACCTGATATCTCGATCCCGCCATCCGCGACCCACAGATCGCGAAAATTGGCATTGGCTATGACCCCTTTTTTATCGACCAGCCAAATCGTCGGAAATTCGTTAATCCCGAAATTCTCAAAGATCGAAGTATCACCGCTATCGCTAAAATACTGGGGCCACTTCGCTCCCTCTTTCTTGATGAAATCGAGCAGCGCGCTTTTATCGCTATCGGCCGAAATGCTGAGAACTTCCAGCCCCTTGCTGTGATATTTATTATAGAGCCTGGAAATGTCCGGCGAGATGGCGACACACGGCGGACACCACGTCGCCCAGAAATCGATCAGCACCACTTTCCCGCGCAGCTTCGACAAGTCAACCGCCCGCCCATCGACCGCCGTGAACTTCAAATCGAGCGGCTTGCTCAGGTCGACATCGGCCCGGGCGGACGAAAGCGGCAGCAAACAAAGAAGAAAAGCGGCGAGGATAAATTTAGTCATGGGATGATATAACGTATGACGGCAAAAGACCGTTGCTTATTCCCAAGCTCGACGCTTTCTTGACAAACCGCAACCTATCCTGCTTATTTGTAATATGCGCTTGAGCTACTTCCCGATTTCTTCCGCCGCCGCCCGGCTGCGGAATCCGCTCGCGCCTGCCCTCGTCCGAATTAGCTGACGCGCGGCATTGCCCTGCTGCGCCGTCTTTGGCATCCTTCCTCTTCGAGTTGAGGTGCCTCGGTCGAAACTCTGACGTGCCCCTGCCTTCCCCCTAAAAAAATTCCGTTAATTTGGAAAAATTCCGTTAATTCCGTCAAAAAAATTTCCGCTTAATCCCATGTCCACGCAACCTCAAGTAACTCTCTACGACACCACGCTCCGCGACGGCGCGCAGGGCGAAGGCATCCACTTCTCCCTCGCCGACAAACTCCGCATCGCCCAGCGCCTCGACGCCTTCGGCATGCACTACATCGAGGGCGGCTGGCCCGGCTCCAACGAAAAAGACATCGACTTCTTCCGCGAAGCCAAAAAGCTCAAGTTCAACCACGCCAAGCTCGCCGCCTTCGGCAGCACCCGCCGCGCGAACACCGCCGTCGAGAAAGACCCGCAGGTCGCCCTCCTCCTCGAGGCCGGCACGCCCGTCGTCACCCTCGTCTGCAAGACCTCGCTGCTGCACGTCACCGAAATCCTGCGCACCACGCCGTCGGAAAATCTCGCGATGATCCACGACACCGTCGCCTATCTCGTCAAGCAGGGACGCGAAGTCATCTTCGACGGCGAACACACCTTCGACGGCTACAAGGAAGACCCCGCCTACACCACCGCCTGCTACCAGGCCGCCGACGAAGCGGGCGCCTCCTATCTCGTCCTCTGCGACACCAACGGCGGCACCATGCCCCCCGAAATCCAGGCCATCACCAAGGCCCTCGCCGCCGTCGTCAAGCACGCCAAACTCGGCATCCATACCCACGACGATTGCGGCCTCGGCGTCGCCAACGCGCTCGCGGGCATCGAGGCCGGCGCGCTGCAAATCCAGGGCACCGTCAACGGCTACGGCGAACGCACCGGCAACTGCAATCTCGTCACCGCCATCGCCAATCTCCAGCTCAAGCTCGGCCGCCGCGTCCTGCCCGACGAAAGCCTCGCCCGGCTGCGCGACCTCTCCCTCTTCGTCGATGAAGTCGCCAACCTGCGCCCCAACATCCGCGCGCCGTTTGTCGGCGAAACCGCCTTCGCCCACAAAGGCGGCATCCACGTCAACGCCGTCAACAAACTCGCCCGCAGTTACGAGCACATCGCGCCCGAACTCGTCGGCAACCACCAGCGCGTCCTCGTCGGCGAACTCGCCGGACGCGCCAACATCATGCTCAAGGCCCGCACCCTCGGCCTCAAGCTCGAGGAAAAAAGCCCCGAGGCGCTGAAGGTTCTCGACCAGATCAAGTCGCTCGAAAACCAGGGCTACGAATTCGAGGCCGCCGACGCCTCCTTCGAGCTCCTCGTCCGCAAAGCGCTCGGCCAGTACCAGCCCTTCTTCGAGCTCGTCGAGTACCACGTCTCCATCCGCAAAAACAGCGCCCACGGCTTCGACGCCTGCGAGGCCACCGTCAAGCTCTCCGTCAACGGCGAAAAAGTCTACACCGTGGCCGAGGGCGACGGCCCCGTCAACGCGCTCGACGCCGCCGTCCGCACCGCCCTCATCCGCTTCTACCCGCGCCTCGGGCAAATGAAACTCGTCGACTACAAAGTCCGCATCATCGACTCCGCCAGCGGCACCGCCGCCAAGACCCGCGTCTTCATCGAATCGAGCGACGGCGACTCCACCTGGGCCACCGTCGGCGTCTCCAACGACATCATCGAAGCCTCCTGGCTCGCCCTCCGCGATAGCGTCGACTACCTCCTCGCCCGCAAATAGGACTTATGCGACTTATACGACACATGGGAGGGAGTGGTAGCCAGCGAGGGCCCTTCGCCGGGTCGCGTCAGCGACTCCTAAAAATCCGTCATCCTGAGCAAGCCGGGCTACTGCCCTCCGCAGGAGCTCGGCGCTGTCGAAGGACCTCTAACTATTCTGCCTCTCCATCCGCATGAACGAACGCAAACCGATTTGCTTGGGCATAGCATCTGCATTTCCTATGCTTTTTTGCGTCTATATTCTTTTTTCAATCGTATACCACGTCTTCAATCCTTATCCCGACCCTTACGCTCACCTTGTCACGGGATTCATCATCCTGGCGATTTTACTCCTCGTTTACATAATAGGATTAGCATCTGTAATAAGATCCCTGCTCCGCGGCGAAAAATTCCGTCACTGGGCCTGGGGGTGCCTCTTCTTTTATCTGCTGATTCTTGCAACCGGTTTCTTAGTAGTGTCGTTTGGTACAGGACATTGATAACTCGTTCCATTCCGTCAATTTCGTCAAAATTCCCCGCCCCTAATCCAACCGATAAACCTCCCTGATTTTCTTCGCCACGACTTTCTGCCGCGTCGTGCTCAGAGAGCCGCGCTTGCTGCCAGCCTCCGACTTTTTTATCTCGACGATCGGTGAAACTTTGACACGAGAAAGATGATCCAATCCATCCGCACCGTTGAGCATGATATCGAATCGCCCGGGCCTGTAATCGCCCCGTACAGTTGTTATGACCAGAACATTGACCACTGCGATGTCGGGATTAATCGCCACTTCGTCCGGCGAAAGGATAACAGCGGGATGAAGACCTATCGGATGAGCAAATGAGAAGTCGAAAACGTCCCACTGCCTCATGCACCCCGCCCTGCACCGTTCTTCGTCTTCGCTTTGGCCTTGAGCTCGGCTTGCTCGCGAGCGTGAGCCGCTACGGTCGACTGGGCTGCCGCCAGGCTGAAAGCGTTCATTTCAGCGATGTCTTCCGGCGTCAGCGCGAAATAGCCGACCGGCCTGCGGGGCACACGCGATGAGACGCGCCTTGTCGCCTTTTTCTTCGGCTTCTTGCTGATCTTGGTCTTCGCTTTGAACTGGATCACAACTCTAGGGTATAATACCTGAGGACTTTCTCAATCTTATTTGCTCTGCCTTCCAATCCCGTTACTCTTATTACTGCCCTCCGCAGGAGTCCCGTCAAAATCCCCCCGCCTTCTACCTTCTTCCTTCCTCATGGAACTCGCCACCGCCTACCAACCCCAGCAGGTCGAAGACCGCCTCTACGCCAAGTGGCAGGAGAGCGGCGTCTACCGCGCCAACCCCAACTCCGCCAAAAAGCCCTACTCCATCGTCATGCCCCCGCCCAACATCACGGGCAAACTCACCCTCGGCCACGTCCTCAACAACACCATCCAGGACATCCTCGCCCGCAAAGCCCGCATGGAAGGCAGGGAAGTCCTCTGGCTCCCCGGCACCGACCACGCCGGACTCGCCACCCAAACCGCCGTCGAGAAATACATATTCAACACTGAAAAAAAGAGACGCAAAGATTTTACCCAGAAAGAACTGGTCGCCCGCATTTGGCAATGGAAAGAAGAATTCGGCGGCATCATCACCCAGCAACTTCGCAAAATCGGCTGCTCCTGCGACTGGTCCCGCGAACGCTTCACCCTCGACCCCGACTACGCCCGCGCCGTCCAGCAAGTCTTCGTCCAGCTCCACCAGGAAGGCCTCATCTATCGCGGCACCCGCATGGTCAACTGGTGCCCCGGCTCCCTCACCGCCATCTCCGACGAGGAAGTCATCCCCACCAAACAAAAGGGCTTCCTCTACTACGTGAAGTACGAGCTTGTCCCCGACGACACCTTTTCCGTTGCCACCGTTTACGACGCCGGGTCCAATCTCGACGCCGCGCACCGCGTGCCCATGCAGGAGGGAACGGCCATGACCGCCGCCGCCGCGATCTCTCCGTCGACGGAAGAAGCATCACCCGCTTTTCCCGATCTAAAGCCCGACTTCCTCGTCGTCGCCACCACCCGCCCCGAAACCATCATGGCCGACGTCGCCCTCGCCGTAAAACCCGGCGGCAAATGGGCGCACCTCGTCGGCCGCAAAGTCATCCGCCCTCTGCACAATGCCGAAATCCCCATCATCGCCGACAACGCCGTCGAGGAAGGCTTCGGCACCGGCGTCCTCAAGGTCACGCCCGCGCACGACAAAACCGATTACGAAATCGGCCAGCGCCATCATCTGCAACCAATCGACATCCTCACCCCCAACGGAAAAATCAATGATCCGGGCGATCACGATGCCGCCGAACTTCACGGTCTCGACCGTTTCGACGCCCGCAAACGCTCCGCCGAGCTCCTCAAGGAACGCGGCCTCCTCCTCAAGGAAGAACCCTACGAAAACACCGTTGGCTTCAGCGAACGCGCCAACGTTCCCATTGAGCCGCGCTTGAGCGCACAATGGTTCCTCAAATATCCCAACATCCCCGAAGCCCTCACGCTTCTTCGCGACGGCCACGTCAAATTTCATCCCGAGCATTGGACCAAAGTTTACGAACACTGGCTCGAAAACATCCAGGATTGGTGCATCTCTCGGCAGGTCTGGTGGGGTCATCGCATTCCGGTTTGGTATAAAAATTCTGGTGGCCCGGACAACTCGTTGTCCGGGCGCGCGGAGCGCGCAGGAGGTCACCCGGAGACTTCCGCAATAGAAAATTTATCGGCGACCTCCTGTGGCCTGCGGCCACCTGGACAACAAGTTGTCCAGGCCACCGCCGAATTGAACCCCGAACTTCGCTGCCAAATCGAATCCCCCGGCGAAGGCTGGGTCCAGGACGAAGACTCCCTCGACACCTGGTTCTCCTCCTGGCTCTGGGCCTACGAAACCATGCGCACCGAGGACGGCACGCGCCAGAAATTCTACCCCACCAGCGCCCTCGTCACCGGCCCCGACATCATCTTCCTCTGGGTCGCGCGCATGCTCATCGCCGGACTCCACTTCAAACCCAACGGCGAGAAACCCACCGAAGCCGAAACCCTCAAGGCCAACCTCGCCTTCAAGGACGTCTACTTCACCGGCCTCATCCGCGATAAGCAGGGCCGCAAACTCTCCAAATCGCTCGGCAACTCGCCCGACCCGCTCGACCTCATCGCCAAGTACGGCGCCGACGGACTCCGCTTCGGCCTCGTCCGCATCGCCCCGCAGGGCGCCGACATCCGCTTCGACGAAAAGCAGATCGAGGAGGGCCGCAACTTCTGCAACAAACTCTGGAACATCTGCCGTTTCCGCACCCTCCAGGGCAAAGTCGATTTCAACGCCGAGCCATGGAAGCATCCCCGCTCCATCTTCGCCGACGAACTCCTCGACCGCCTCCACTTCCTCCTCGAAGGCGAGGGCAACACGCCCGGCTTCAACGCCGCGCTCAACCAGTTCAACTTCAGCCAGGCCGCCGCCCAGCTCTACGATTTCGTCTGGAACGATTTCGCCGCCCGCTTCGTCGAGGCCGCCAAAAGCGATTTCAATAATGCCGATTCCCCCACCCGCCCGGGCACGCTTGCCACCTTCGATTACGTCACAAGCCACGTCCTGCGCCTGCTCCATCCCTTCGCCCCCTTCGTCACCGAGGAACTCTGGTGCGAACTCGGCTTCGGCACCGAAACCATCCAAACCACCCTCTGGCCCCGGCAATCGCCGCGCTCCAAAAGCTGGTCCCCGCGCGCGCAGGAAATTTACATGACCGCCGATTCAGGCCGCCAGCTTCGCGGCGAGGTCAAGCTGCCCTCCAACCAAAAAGTCCCCTTCACCCTCGTCGCCAAGGACAAAAATCTTCCCGCCGATCAAATTGCCGTTCTGGCCGCGCTGCTCAATGCCTCAGCGGTTGAAGTCATCGACGCCACTCCCGCCAATCCCGGTCCCAAGGCCTTTACCCAACTCGGCGACCTCTATCTCCCCGCCTCCGGCCTCGTCGATCCCGCCGCCGAAAAAGACCGCCTCACCAAGGAATTGGCGAAGGTCGAAAAGGACCTCGAACAAACCCGCCGCAAACTCGGCGACCCCAACATGCTCGCCAAGGCCCCGCCCGCCAAACTCGACGAATGGCGCGCGCTCGAAACCTCCCTCCTCGAAAAACAAAAATCCCTCCGCGCCAGCCTCGGCCTGTAGCCGTCGCCGGTAG
>Ga0181537_10004380_pt1 | contig 11741 bp, 6 predicted proteins | sample PEATcosm2014_Bin_39_FD_119765 | JGI IMG/M metagenome (GOLD analysis project Ga0181537, IMG submission 119765) | Peatland microbial communities from MTU Mesocosm Facility, Houghton, MI, USA - PEATcosm2014_Bin23_10_metaG | ecosystem: Environmental > Terrestrial > Soil > Wetlands > Peat | place... | reverse complement strand
GAATTCCCTCATGGGATCCATCCATTACATGGCGCCGGAACAATTTCAGCGCCTGCCCATCGATCACCGCACCGACCTCTATTCCCTCGGCTGCATCTTTTACGAGGCCGTCACGGGCCACCCCGCCTTCGACGGCGAAAATATCTCCGAACTGATCGACGCCCATCTCAAGAAAACTCCCTTCCCGATGAAGCAACTGCGCCGCGACATCTCGCCCCGGCTCGAACGCTGGATCGCCCGGCTCCTGGAAAAAGACGCCTCCAAGCGTCCGCCCAGCGCCGCCGAAGCTCTGCGCACCATGCCCACGCTTGCCCAATGCGGCAACGACCCCAGTCGCACCACCGGCAGCATCTTCCGCAAAACCACCAAACGCCTGCCAAAGCCATAGCCGCCGGATGGTAGCCGTCGCGGGCCCTCGCGACGATGCCTTCCCTCCCCCTCTCCTCGTTCCCAAGTTGCACTTGGGAACGTTTCCTGCCCACCGCGAAATTCCATTTTGCGCCGACTTGTAGCCGCCGCCGTAAGGCGGTAGACCACGCTCTCATGAACGCGGCTACGGAAATCAATAACTCAAGATAAACGGCCCGGCTTTGCGGACGGCCTCGGACAAGCCCGACTTTCGCCGCAGCTCGTCCAGGCTGGCGCGTTGGACGCCAGCCAGCGCGCCCGGCGCATCGCCGCTCTGCAACGCCTCCCGGTAAAACGCCTCCATCAGATCGGCCGTCTCCGTATCATCCGCCGTCCAGAGCGTCATCAACAAATTTTGCGCGCCCGCCTCGGCGAAGCCACGCCGCAAACCGAGCACCCCTTCGCCCGCGCGCGCTTCGCCATCGCCCGTGTCGCAGGCTGAAAGCACCACCAGCCAGGTATGATCCAAATTCAAATTGGCCACCTTCTGCGCCGTGAGCAGGCCGTCATTTTCCAGCGGCGGAAAAATCCCCTTCTTCCACTCACGCAACGTCACCGCGGCGCCCGCCAACGCCAGCAGGCTCCGCGTCATCGGCTGCGCGGCAAAAGCTTTCCCTTCCCCATCGCCCGCATCAGCCGGAAGATTCGGCACGTCATCCTCGGAAAGATAAAGTCCGTGCGTGGCGAGATGGAGGACATAAGGCGAATCTTGCTTCGCCAGATTGGCCTCGGAGGCATCGGCGCCCCGATAGACCTCTATTTCGAGTCCGTCGCGCTGCGCCTCCTGTTGCAAAAAAACCGCTTCCCGCTCCGTGCCCGGCAGAGTCGGCAGCAAATCGTCATCGGCCGCCTCCGTTCTTGATCGGTGTTTCGCGGTTACCCCATCCGACAGATGGTTGTAATCGGGATTTGCGAAAACAACGAGCCGTTTGGTCTTTGGCATCCATCCCGACTTCTGCAACAAGTCGCGGCCGCTCGACACATAATTCAGCTCGAAATCGTCAGCCAGAAAATGATCGTCCGCGTCGAGCAGGGTCGCGAACGAAACAAAATTCAGGTCGCCATCGGGACTGAGGATGAGCCGGTGAATTCTGTCGGGCAGCGCCGCGATCACCGGCTGACCAAGCGATTGATAGAGTCCGCGCAGCACCTCCGCCAGGGCGGCTTCGCGCACCCGTTTCCGCATATATTTTTGATCCAGGCGCACCTGGGCATCGATCTCCGTCGCGGAGCCGAGAGGCACCCACTGGCGCGCATCGCGGGTCAGCACGACCGCGCCATAAGCCGGCTCGGAGCTGAGATGCCCCGTATAACGGTTGTAGGCCACATACTCCACCAAAGCCGCATCGTCTGGCAAAGCGTCCTGAATTTCCGACACGTCGGTGGCGAGCGCGCGGCGGGTCTTGCCGCTGCCGACGCCTTTATCGGCGAGGCTCGCTTCGAGTTGCTGCTCCTCCTGTTCGAGCTTCTGCCGGTCGGCGAGGGCCGTCGGGGAGGTTGAAAAATCGGCGCCCGAAACATCTTCCGATCCCAATTGCGCCTGAAGCAGCCGCCGCTTTTCCATCATGTCCCGCACGTCGGGATCGCGTTCGGCCCGCGTGATGGCTTCGTCCTCGAGGAGTGAATCGAGCACTACACCCTTCGTCCTCAGGACCATCTCCGCCAGCAGATCGGCATCGGCCAGGGCCGCTGGAAGATCGCACGGTGAAAGAGTCCGCTCGAATTCCATGCGCTGGCGTTCCGGTGCGAAGGTGAAAACGCTGTTGAGCAGGTTTTGCTGCGCCTCGGCCACATTGTAAGCGAGCCGGGTCGCATCATCCGGCTGCCTCAATTCGATCTTGAGGAAACCCAGGTCGCTGGCGATGGCCAGCGTGTCGGGATGATTTTCCCCGAGGGCCTCCTCATCGATCTTCAGCGCCTGTTCGTAGAGCGGCAACGCCTCCGCCAGTTTTCCCTGCGCGTGATCATGCCGGGCGAGCGCAGCCACGCTGGCCGCGTATTCGGGATGCTCATCACCGAGAATCCTGCCGCGAATTTCCAAGGCTTGCAGATGAAGCGGCTCCGCCTTGTCGTAGAGCTTCCGGCGGTCGTACAACATCGCGAGTTGCTCCAGGCTTCGCGCCACATCCGGATCGTCGGCCTGGGAGATTTTCTCCTGCATGGCCACGGCCCGCACCAGGAGCGGCTCGGCGCGGGAGTCGTTGCCCTCGCGCACGTAGAGCAGACCAAGCTGACTCAACGTCGTGAGAGTCGAAGGACTGTCCGGTCCAAGCCGGGTCATGCGAATGCGGAGCGCCCGTTGAAAGTAATCCTCGGCTCCGTCATAATCACCCAGGCTGCTATCGAGAAGCGCGAGATTCGTGAACGTCTGAGCCACCACGGGGCTGTTCGGACCGAGGATCTTTTCCCGGACTGCCAGCGCCTGGGTGAAGAACTTTTGCGCTGAGGCATAATCGCCCATGATCCAGTAGAGTGTGGCCAGGTTGTTCCAGGTATTCGCGGTGATCGCGCTCTGCGTCCCGAGCACCTTCTCCTGGATCGCGATGGCCTGCTCGTAAAACGCCTCCGCCAGGGTCAGGTTGCTCCGGTTTTCTTCGAGCGCCCCGAGCGCGTTCAACACCTCCGCCACTGGCGCCGCATCCGGGCCGAGCAGGCGCTGCCGAATGTCCTGGCACCGGTCGAACACCTCCTGCGCGGCTTCATAGCGAGCCATGTCCGAGTAAAACCAACCCAGATTGAGCAGCGCATCCGACACCGGCAAAGAGTCCCTGCCCGCGTACTCCTCCTGCAAATGAAGGACCCTCAAACGCAGCTTCTCGCAGGCATCGAAGTCGCGCGCACGCAGGCACGCATCGGCTTCGTCGTTCAATGCCTGAACGAGACCCGGCACATCGCCACGCTTTTCAGCCTCGCCGGCACGCTCTTCCGCTTGGGCAATGATACTTGTATTTGCATCGCTAGAGGGTATGCTGGTAGAAGTTGCCGGACCTATTTGATCAGCTCCCCAAAGTCTGATGCCAGACAAAACCAAGAGGAGAAAAATACGATATGCGGGCAAAGTGAGATAATTTGAACGCATATGTGACCTTGGCAGAATAACTTCCGTCTTAAGATATAAGTTTAAGAAGTTGTACAAAATACCGCTCTATTCAATCCTTGCAATTCTGGCACGCATTATGCAATAAATAGTTAACACGTTCCAATGAAGTTCGATTCCTCAGCCTTACCGCTCCTCCCAACTCAACAAGAGCTGACCGAGCTTAACGACTTGCTGCTCAGTGCCATGGAGCTGTATCAGACCTATGCCACTCTGGAACGTCATCCTCGTGTAACCGGCTCTTCAAAATCAGTCGAACTCTTTACATCTTGTCGGGAACAACTGCACCAGGATATTTCCCTTTTGGACAAGCAACTGGAAATTCTTTTAACTTTATCACGCACCACGGCGGATGATGATTTGCCAAAGGTCGGAGATGACCAAGCTGCTTTTGTCCATGCCGGCAGCGCAGACGGCCAGCATCCTCTCCTTCTCATTCCTGACGTCGAGCCGACCGACATGAAGCAATCGGTCTTCGAGATCATGAGAAAGGCCTTCCACACCGAGGATCTCTTCAGCGATCAACTCAACGCCTGCCTGCGCTCGGCCCAAACGCGCAAGCACCTGAAGCTCGAGTTGCAGCTTAAGATGATCATCCTCTCTGCGGACCAACGCTGCCATCTTCTGGAAGACCGGTACGGCTATGCCCGGACGAAGAATTTGCTTTTCCAGGGTTTACGCCGCCAGACCACCCGCTTTCTCAGCGCCCTCAATGGAGAGAAGCGTACCGACATTGACCGGTAGGTCCTGCGGACGGCAGTCTCTCGTTCCCAAGTTGCGGAACCCACCCTCACGCAGGTGTCTGCGTTACCCCTTCGACGCGTCCACCTTTTTCTTGTTCGAATCGATATTCTCCGGGTCGTCAATCGGTTCGGTCGCTCTTTGAATGGGGAGATCGGACGATGGGCTGGCATTTTTCAGCTGGTGCAGGGCGGTATAGAGCACTGCTTGCTCATCCAATTTGAGCCAGGCTCCAGGCCGCACATCCTCATCATCCACAAAACGCCACGAGGTAAGCCGGTTCTTTCCGTCGACGTTGAGATACTCCGCCACGGCCGGCGACACGTCCAGACCGGCATGGTCGTCGCCCATGCCTATGGGCCGCTCGTCGCCGAAAACATATTCCGCGTGATCATAGCGCAGGGGTCCGACGTCCTCCCACTGGGCATAGCAGACATCGCCTTGCCTATTCTTGATCTCCACCCAACGATCCTTGCAGGCCGAAACCTGCTTCCCATCCTCGGGCCGCCGATACCATCCGCGGGGCAGCCATTCACGCGCCTTGTCGGGAAAAGCCAGATCGTTAAACGGCAGTGCGACATAGAATGGATTGAGCGTGGAGGCATGACTTCCCGAGGCCCAGCCGTCTCGGTCATTAGGAGAATCCGAGCCATGATTGTGCGGCAGCCAATCCTCGTCCCAGGAACTTTGCACGTTGGTCGTGGAACTGAGGGGCGTGGATCCCTCGCCAATCCAAAATTCGGTCGTGATGATGTTGGTCTTCCAAGGATAGGTGTTCTTATATTTCCTGTCGAAATTAGTGAAGACAAAATCAGTAGACGGACTTGTGGTTCGGCTCGGGGACGAATAACTTCCCGCCGATGAGGATGTCAGAGGAATCAGGGAAGACGGATATGTGCTGGCAAAAAACGGCTGGCGCGTCGTCGTCCCCGCTACGGACTTCCCGGAAGACAGCGGGATGCTTGCCGGGAAATAGGTGGAAACACCCTGGATCGGACTGCCCATTCCCGGATAACGCGCAACCGGCAGACCGGTTTCAACCGTGGGCACCAAAGCGGCGGGAGCGGGGTCCGAAGCGCTGTTGGCGGAAGTCACGGAATCATCCTTCTTGTGCAGCGATTTATGGACGACCGGTGTACCGTCCGGCGCAACGGTCTGCTGCGCCGGTGGGGGGGTCGCTGAAGAAGAAGTGGAAATGATGGTGACGTCATCATCCGCATAGAGCAAGGCGTCCCATCCCAAGACAGCGAGAATTATGGCGACGAGATACAGGCAATGAGTTCTAAGGGGAGTCATCGCTACTCTATTTTTTCCCGTGTTGGTCTGGTTTTAATCATCAGGGCTGGGTGGTCCATCCATAAAAAAACATCGCCGCTAGTTGGACACACTAATCCCTTCAATCATTCATATTATTATCTAAAAAATCGTAAAAAGATTCAAGCTTTCATGTCGGGCGAGATCAACCGCCGACCGACTCGGCGATGGAGGGCGCATGTTCCTCCGCCGCGTGAACACCATTGCCATGCACCGCCGCCTCGCGCTTCTGCAACCGCAGGGAAACAAATTTCGAGACGCCGCGTTCCTCCATCGTCACGCCGTAAAGAACATCGGCGATGCTGATCGTCCGCTTGTTGTGGGTGATAACAACAAACTGCGATTGCTGCACGAACCGCTGGAGAATCTTGATGAAGCGATTGATGTTCGACTCGTCGAGCGGCGCGTCGAGTTCGTCCAGCACGCAGAAGGGACTTGGCTTGACCATGTAGATCGCGAACAGAAGCGCCACCGCCGTCATGGTCCGCTCGCCGCCGGAGAGGAGGCTTACCGTCTGAGTCTGCTTGCCGGGCGGCTTGGCGACGATGTCGATGCCGCATTCGAGCGGATCGCTCTCGTCCATCAGCGTCAGCGTGGCTTTGCCACCGCCGAAAAGCTCGGTGAACATCTCCTGGAAATTGGCTTTGACCTGCTCGAACGTCTCCGCGAAGAGCTTCTGCGTCGTGCGGTTGATTTCCTGGATCGCCTTGAGGATTTGGTCCTTGGCGGTCAGCAGATCGGCCTCCTGTCCCGTCAGGAATTTGTAGCGTTCTTCCAACTCATCGTACTCGGTGATGGCTTCGAGATTCACCGGACCGATGGCATCGAGCGCGGCGCGTTTCTCGGCCACTTTGGTTTCAAGCTCGGCCCAATCGGTCGCGGCATCTGCGTCAGTGAGCGGCGACAGGTCTTCGAGTTCCTTATGGTAATCGCGACGGAATTTTTCCCGCAAATTGGCGAGAAAAAGTTTTTGTTCGGCCAGCTTCACTTCGTTTTCGGATCGGATCGACTGGATATCATGCTGCTCGTGACGCAGAGTCCGCAGGACGCTTTCCTGTTCGTCGATTTTCGCCTGCGCCTCGGACCGCTTCGTCAGCTCGAGGTCAAGTTCACCGGCCACGCGCGCCATCGCCCCGCTCTTTTCAACGTGCTCGCGTTCGGCGGAGGAGATTTCCTCCCGGGCCTGGACGACGCGCTGCTCGTGTTCGCGCGATTCGCGGGTGCGCAACACGACCAGTTCGCGCAACTCCTGCAACCGGTTGGCCACCGGCTCGCGCTGCTGCTGCCAGGCGTCGCACTGCTGGGTCTGGGTGGCCAGCTCGATCCTTGATTCAGTCAAGGCGTTCGTCTGGGCCTCTTCCTCGGAGGCCAGTTCGTCCAATTGCGTTTGGAGTTCCTGCATCCGCGCCTCGGCTTCCTGGCGGGCCGCCAACGCGGTTGCCATCGCTTCGCGCAGCCGTTCATGGCGCTCATGGTCGACCTGCTCCTGTGCGGCAAGCCGGGTCATCTCGCGAACGGCATCCTCCACCTGCCTGGCAATCTGGGCCGCAGCCGATTGCGCGATCCGCTCTTCCTGGCGTTGCGTCGCCACGGAAATTTCGGCCTCCTGCACGGCGGCCCGGGCTGTTTCGACAAGATTCGTTTTTTCTTCCAATGCGCCGCACACGGCATCCATCGCGGCCTGGGCCTTGGTGACCTTTGCCAATGAAGCGGCCAGTTCCGTCTCGAGCAAACGCAACTCGGATTGCCGCGTCAGCACGGCCAGCGACGCGCCTGTCTCCTGCCCGACCAGAAGAAGACCGCTCCGCGTGATCAGCTCCCCTCCCCGCGTCGCGATCGTGCTCTGCGGTTGCGCGGCTTTCAGTTTCCAGCCCGCGGCCAGGTCGTCAACCACGTGCGCGTCTTCGAGCAATGCGGCGACCAGATCGTTCACGACCGGTTGGGCGGTGAGAAAACGGGACGCATGGGTTTCAGCACTGGAAGGCAACGGCGTGGGCCGCGCGGCATTCAAGGGCGCGAACGCGCAGTGTTCCTTGCCCGCCAATTTTTCGCGCCAGGCCTGGGCTGCGCCGTCATCCTTCAAGACCAGAGCGTTGACCGCATCGCCCAGGAGGAGGGCCAGCGGCGCCTCGTAGCCCGCGCAAACAGCGATGTGACTGGAGAGCGTTCCATGCAGATCGGTTTCCCTTGTCTCGGCCTCAAATTTGAGCAGGCGTTGCGTGGCCTGCGGGGCGCTCGCGTGCTGGTCCTCGAGTTGAGCCAGCGCGTCACGCCGCGCCTGCAACTGGTGATGCGCCCGACCAATTTCGCTCCGGCTCCGATCCGCCTCGCGCAGTTTTTCCTCCGCTTCGCGCCGCGCTTCCTGCGCCTGTTGGAGTGTCTCGCGCCGTTCGCGCAGGAGCGTCTCGGCCTCGGCCAGACGAGCCGCGTGTCGGGTCACGGAGTCGTGCGCTTCATCGCGACGCTTCGCCAGCGACGCCTGTTCCGATTGCAGCGCCTCGATCCTCAGTTGAAAATTCCGCTGCTGGAGTTCCAGCCCGGCCAGTTCCTGCTCCTGCCGCTGATGGAGCCTTTCCTGCGCAAATTTTTCCGCTTCGATTTCGGCCCTCTCGGCTTCGACGTTGCCGATCCGCGCGGTGAGCATCTGCAAGGCTTCCTGCTCTTCATCGAAACGCTGCTGGGTCTCGCCCCGCAGCCGGGTAAAGTTCTCCACCTGCGCGTTGAGATGGGTCAGTTGATCCTCAGCGACGCGGACTTTCTCCTCCGTGCCGGCGATTTCCTGCCGGGCCTGATCGCGCAGGCCGGTGAATTCCTCCACGCGCGCGCGATTCGTCGCCGCCCGCTGCTCGGCCCGTTCGAGGGCATTGCGCAAAGCCGATTGCTCCTCGCGCAGGCGAAGCAGTTCCGCCTCGACAACAGCAAGATCGCTTCGAGCCGAGGAAACTTTTTCCTCCTGCACATTTACACCGGAATCGAGTTGCTCCTGCTTCTCGCGCGCGCCGTCGACTTCGGTTTGCAACGCGGAGATCGTCACGGAAAAGGCGTCGAACTGGTGCCGCCCGAAACGGCTTTCCAGCGTGGCCAGTTCCTCGAAGCTCGCCTGGTAACGGCGCGCCTTGCCCGCCTGCCGTTGCAGCGAACCTATCTGCCGCTTCACCTCGCGGATGATGTCAGCGAGACGGATCAAATTGGCTTCAGTGTTTTCGAGCTTGCGCAGCGCCTCTTTCTTCTGGCTCTTGTACTTCGTGATGCCGGCAGCTTCCTCGAAAATCGCGCGGCGATCTTCGGGACGCGACGACAGGATCGAGTCGATCTTGCCCTGCTCCATGATCGAATAGGCCGAGCGCCCGATGCCGGTGTCCATGAACATGGAGTGGATGTCGCGCAGACGGCAGGGGGTCTTGTTGAGTTCGTACTCGCTCGCGCCGTCGCGGAAAACGCGCCGCGTGATGGTGACTTCGTTGTAGGCGGTGCCCAGGTCCTTCTCGCAATCGCCGAAGGTCAGCGACACTTCCGCCATGCCAAGCGGCGGGCGCGTCTCGGTGCCGGAAAAGATGACGTCCTTCATCTCGCCGCCGCGCAGGGCCTTGGCCGATTGCTCGCCGAGCACCCAGCGGACGGCGTCCAGAACGTTGCTCTTGCCGCAGCCGTTGGGCCCGACAATGGCGGTGACTCCGGGGTGAAATTCGAGGGTGGTGCGGTCCGCGAACGACTTAAATCCGACGACGTTGAGCGACTTCAAATACATGCCGCTTTTCTACGCCTGTCGCCTCACCCCTGACAAGGAAATACCACTATTAGTTGTGGTCTATTAAAGCCCAATAGCACTATCGGTTGATTTTCAGGGGGTTATGAGGGAAGCATCTACGGAATTACCAAATTGACGGAATTCACGGAATTGAGAATGCGTAAACAATGATCCTGAGCTTGCAAAGCTATCCAAAATCCGTCTTTGATTGACACATCGGGAATCAACATTTTCAGCAGGCCCACCAATTGTCCTCAGTGCAAAGATCCCGATATTTATCATCCAGAAGCAAAGCCATATCCCTATTCGTACTAATGAACAAGCGACTGCTTATACTTGTAAGGATGGCTTATGTAGCTCTGAGTATCTACTTAGGATCGGTATTTGGTCTTATTGTTTTTTCTAGAAAAAGCATAATCGGGGGCCGCGAAAGTCTTGATAGTTTTATTGGTTTTTTCACATCATCCACATTAATTGATTGCTACGTGCTTTCGATAGCTTCTCCCCTGTTTTGGCTCGTTTGGGGCATTATATTTACCGTCGGATTTCTTTTTATTTTCAAGAATGCTAGGCTATGGACGTTGATTTTTCCTTTTTTTGGAGCAGCACTAATTGTTTACGGAACCTACTGTATGCTCTATTACGTCTAGGTGGGTAATGGCCATCCCCCATTACCAAGTCGCACTTGGGACGAAAGAACTGATCCTTCGACAAGCTCAGGATGACCGAACCGTGATTTTTGGAATTCCGTTAATTCCGTTAATTCCGTCTGAATTCCGTCATTCCGTTATTCCGTCAAATTTTTCCCTACTTCAACGACTTCATGTCGATCACGAAGCGGTATTTCACGTCGCTCTTGATCACGCGCTCGTAGGCCTCGTTGACCTTTTGGATCGGGATCATTTCGATGTCGGAAACGATGCCGTGCTCAGCGCAGAAATCGAGCATCTCCTGCGTTTCCGCGATGCCGCCGATGGCCGAGCCGGTGAAGTTGCGCCGCGGCATGATGAGATTGAATGCAGCGACCGAAAGCGGCTTCTCTGGGGCGCCGACCAGGGTCAGGGTGCCATCGAGCTTGAGGAGCGAAAGATAAGCGTTGATGTCGTGCTGGGCCGCTACGCAATCGAGGATGAAGTCGAAGCTGGCGGTGTGCTTCTTCATCTCGTCCGCGTTCTTGGAGATGATGACGTCCTTCGCTCCAAGCCTCAGCGCGTCCTTGGTCTTGTTGGGCGAAGTGGTGAAGAGATAGACCTCAGCGCCCATGGCAGCGGCAAATTTCAGGCCCATGTGGCCCAACCCGCCCAGGCCGACGATGCCGACCTTCTGGCCCGTGCCGACCTTCCAGTGGCGCAGCGGCGAATAGGTGGTGATGCCCGCGCAAAGCAGCGGCGCGGTCGCGGCGAGGTCGAGCTTGTCGGAAATCCTCAACGTAAAGGCCTCGTCGACGACAATGGCTGTGGAATAGCCGCCGCAGGTGAAGCCGCCGCTCTTCTTGTCCGGGCTGTTATAGGTCAATGTCATGCCGTTGAGGCAAAACTGTTCCAGACCGGCCTTGCAGCTTGAGCACTCGCGACACGAATCGACCATGCAACCAACTCCGGCCAGGTCTCCTTCCTTGAATTTTTTTACATCTTTGCCGACCGCTGTAACGCGGCCGACGATCTCGTGTCCGGGGACACAGGGATAATTCGCCGGCCCCCACTCGCTCCGCACCGTGTGGATATCGGAATGGCACACGCCGCAAAAGAGAATCTCGATCTGGACGTCGAGCGGCCCTGGGTCTCGGCGCTCGAAGGAATAAGGAACAAGAGGCGTGGTTGCGGAATGGCCGGCGTAAGCTTTGACGGTATTCATAGGCAACGTTCAAGTTTCCCCATGATGGAAGAATGTCAACGGCTGCCGCTAAAAAAAACCGGCGCAGAGCCTGCGCCGGCTACCTTGGAGAGCCTATTTCTTCGTGACGGCCTTGCGGACTTCGTCGAGCTGTCCGGCGGAACCAAGCTTGACGCTCTTGGCGGCGATGAACTTGGCGTATTCCTCGATGAAGATTTTGCCCGGAGGACGGAAATCGAATTCGCCGGGGTGATCGCGGAAATATTCGCGATGGACGCGGGTCCAGACCAGGCGGCCGTCGGTGTCGATGTTCACCTTGGTCACGCCGAGCTTGGCGGCGGGGAGATATTCGTCCTCGTTCACGCCGCAGGCGGTCGGGTCGAGCGTGCCCCCGGCCTTGTTGATGCGGAGCACTTCCTCCTTGGGCACGCTGGAGCTGCCGTGCATGACGATGGGCAGGCCGGGCATCCGCTTCTGGATCGCCTCGATCACCTCGAAGTGAAGCGACTGCTGGCCCTTGAATTTGTAGGCGCCGTGGCTCGTGCCGATGGCCGCGGCGAGCGAATCGCAGCCGCTCTTGGAGACAAACGCCTCGACTTC
>Ga0181537_10004379_pt1 | contig 11746 bp, 11 predicted proteins | sample PEATcosm2014_Bin_39_FD_119765 | JGI IMG/M metagenome (GOLD analysis project Ga0181537, IMG submission 119765) | Peatland microbial communities from MTU Mesocosm Facility, Houghton, MI, USA - PEATcosm2014_Bin23_10_metaG | ecosystem: Environmental > Terrestrial > Soil > Wetlands > Peat | place... | reverse complement strand
CGGTCGAGTACGTGGCGCGGCCCCAGATCGAGTTCGAAACACAGGACAGCGCCCGCTCTGCCGCGACCGACCGTGAGGCCGCCAGCAAGGCCGTAGGCGTGGTCGTCGCCTTCACCGACACCACAGAGCGCCGCGCCCTGGACCGCATGAAGGACGAGTTCATCTCCACTGTCTCGCATGAACTGCGCACGCCGCTCACCTCGCTCCGCGCCGCACTGGGCCTGATCACCGGCGGAACTCTTGCCACTCGCCCGGAAAAGCTCCAGCAGATGCTGGACATCGCCACCGGGAACACCGACCGCCTTGTCCGCCTGGTCAACGACATCCTCGAACTCGAACGCATTGGCTCCGGGAAGGCCGAGCTGCACTACACCATGTGCTCCGCCGACGATCTCTTCCGCCGCGCCGCCGGACTGCAGCAGGCCGACGCATCTAAGGGCCAGCTTCGCATCACCTTCAACTCCCAGGGCGTCAACATCTGGGCCGATCCCGATCGCATTCTCCAGACACTCGCAAACCTTATCTCCAACGCCATCAAGTTCTCGCCTCCAGGCACCGAGATTCACCTTCGCGCTCGCCGCGTCGACGCCAACGAGGCCGAGATACAGGTGCGCGACCAGGGCCGCGGCATCCCCGAAGACAAGCTGGAAAGCATCTTTGAGCGCTTCCGTCAGGTTGACGCGTCGGACTCCCGCACCATGGGTGGCACCGGGCTCGGCCTCGCCATCTGCCGCTCCATCGTGGCCCAGCACGGCGGCCGCATCTGGGCTACCAGCACGGTCGGACAGGGCTCGACCTTCCACTTCACCATGCCCACCAAGCCCAGCAGCAATCTGCTGTAGCCCCCCCGCTGCCGTTTCCCGGCAAGGTGGCGCGGCCACGGGTGTTAGATCCAACTCTAGGTCCGTAACACTTTCAGGGGATTCGAGTTAGCATCTGGGAACACTACACTTCTCCTTGCCGACTAAAGATCACAGATGGGTTCCAGACAGAGTCACCGGGGAGATTGATTGCAATGAAAAAGCTGCTAGAGAAGTTGATTTCCGACGACTGCGGCCAGGATCTGATCGAATACGCCTTCGTCGCCGCACTGGTAGGCCTGGGCGCAGTGGCTGCCATGAAGGGCCTCGATAATTCGGTTAAGATCGCCTTCAACGGGGTGGGCAACTCGTTGACCAACGCCCTGCTGTAACACCTTCCGGGGATGGGACAGCAGTCACCCCCAGCATACGCTGGTTTCGACACACGGGACCTGCAAAGCCGCGCCGTTGTGCAGTTGATGCGCCAAGGATGAGCCGAGGATAATGCGCCTGCTTAATCGAATTATGGCCGACGAATCGGGGCAGGACATGATCGAGTATGCCTTGATCGCCGCCCTGCTGGGCCTTAGCGTCGCCACCGTATTGCGGAACTTCTCCAACGACATCAAGGGCGACTTTACCGGCATCGGCAACCAGTTGACCAACGCCGTCGCGTAGGGTCCACCCGGTCGGGCTCCTTTGCCGAGCCGCCTCTATTCATCTCCTTCGCGCAGCTTGGCCAGGACGGAAAAGTCTTCGAGCGTGGTGGTGTCGCCCTTCACGTCGCCTGTGGTTGCCAGCTCGCGCAGCAGCCGGCGCATAATCTTGCCGGAGCGGGTCTTAGGCAGCATCTGGGTGAAGCGAAGGTCGTCCGGCCGGGCCAGCGCGCCAATCTCCTTGGTCACCCACTTGCGCAGTTCCTGACGCAGATCTTCGCTTGGCTCGTTTCCGTAATCGAGTGTCACGAAGGCCACGATCGCCTGGCCCTTCATTTCGTCCGGCCGGCCCACTACTGCAGCTTCCGCTACCTTGGGATGCGCCACCAGCGCCGACTCGATCTCCATCGTACCCAGCCGGTGTCCGCTCACATTGATCACGTCGTCCACCCTGCCCATCAGCCAGTAGTAGCCATCGCTGTCCCAGCGCGCTCCGTCGCCGGTAAAGTAGCTGCCCGGAATGTCGGAGAAGTATGCCTGCTGGTAGCGCTCGGCGTCGCCCCATATGGTGCGCGCCATCGACGGCCAGGGCTTGCGGACGACCAGCAGCCCACCCTGCCCCAGCGGCACCGGTTCGCCCTCCCGCGTCACCACTTCGGGAACGATTCCAAAAAAGGGCCGCGTCGCCGATCCCGGCTTGGTCGCAACCGCACCGGGAATCGGCGAGATCAGGATGGCGCCCGTCTCGGTCTGCCACCAGGTATCGACGATCGGGCATCGCCCCTTTCCAATCTCGCGTTGGTACCACATCCACGCTTCGGGATTGATCGGTTCGCCCACCGTCCCCAGCAGCCGCAGCGATTCGAGTGAGTGCTTGTGCACCCACTCGTCGCCCCACTTGATAAAGGCGCGGATGGCTGTAGGCGCGGTATAAAAGACGCTCACCCGGTGGTCGTCGATGATCTTCCAGAAGCGATCGTTCGCGGGAAAATTCGGCGCGCCTTCATACATCACCACCGTCGCACCGTTCTGCAGCGGCCCATACACCACGTAGGAGTGACCGGTTACCCAGCCACAGTCCGCCGTGCACCAGAACACATCTTCCTCGCGCAGATCGAAGACATACTTGGTGGTCAGATAGCACTGCACCGAATAGCCGCCGGTGCTGTGCACCAGGCCCTTTGGCTTGCCCGTAGTGCCGGAGGTGTAAAGGATATAGAGCATGTCCTCCGCATCCATCCACTCCGCCGGGCAGGTGGGCTCCGCCGCAGCCATCAGGTCGTGCCACCAGAGGTCGCGGCCCGGCTCCATCGCCACCGTATTCGCATCGCCCGCTGCCCGCCGGTAGACGACCACATTCCTCACCGTCGGGCAGCGCCCGATGGCCTCATCCACGATGTCCTTCAGCCGCACCTCGGCGCCGCGCCGGTAGCTCAGGTCCTGCGTCAGCAGCGCAACGCACGCCGAATCGTTCACCCGGTCGACGATCGCCTGCGCCGCGAACCCGCCAAAGATCACCGAGTGCACCGCGCCGATCCGCGCGCAGGCCAGCATCGCGATCGCCAGTTCGGGACACATGCCCATGTAGATCGCCACACGGTCGCCGCGCTGGATTCCCAGCCCCTTCAGCACATTGGCAAATCGCTGGATCTGCGCATGAAGCTCACCATAGGTCAGCTTGCGGACCTCACCCGGCTCGCCCTCCCACAGCAGCGCGACCTTGTCCCGCCGCGTTCCGTTGGCGTGCCGGTCGACGCAGTTGTGGCTCAGGTTCAGCTTGCCGCCGGTAAACCATCTCGCGTGCGAAATGTCGCCGGTCTGCACTTCGGTCCAGGGCGCAAACCAGTCCAACTCACCGGCAGCCTCCGCCCAGAACGCCTTAGGATCGTCGATGCTGCGCCGGTACATTGCCTCGTACTGCTCCAGGCTCTTGATGCGCGCCTCTGCCGCAAACTCCGCCGGAGGTGGAAACACCCGGTTCTCTCGCAGCAACGAATCCATGTTCGTACTATCCAACGTATGCACGCACATCTCCCGTGGTAATAAGTGTCGCCAATCACACTGGCAAAAAGCTGTCCCGCAGGAAAAAAGGTACGCTAAGCCCCGTGTGATGAGCAAACTTCTCCCATGAGCCAGCATCACATCGCGCTGAACCGCGAACATGCCGTAGACTTGCCCCCATGACGGACCTATGGTCGATTGCGATTGGCGCCTTCCTGGGCTTCTTCTTTGGCGTAGGCTGCGCGCTGGCGGTCATGCACTCCATCTACATGGGCGGATACCGTGCCGCGGTCAAAGATTCGCAGCTCGATCCGCCGCCCCAGCGCCTCACCCGCGCCCTCGCCAAACTTTCTCGCTGACTGCTGGCCTGCTGACCTACTAGCCGTAGCGCTGCTGGTGCCACTCCCATGCGCTGGCGATAATGGCGTCGAGATCCGCATACTCCGGCGCCCAGCCCAACTCGCGCTTGATCTTCTCCGAACTCGCCACCAGCACGGCCGGGTCGCCCTCCCGGCGCGGGCACTCCTCCACCAAAATTGGCCGTCCGGTCACCCGACGCACCGAGTCGATTACCTCGCGCACCGTGAAGCCCTGCCCATTGCCGATGTTGTAAATCAACCGGGAGTTCGCATCCAGCGCCGCCAGCGCCAGCAGATGCGCGCTCGCCAGGTCCTTCACATGGATGTAGTCGCGGATGCAGGTGCCGTCGGGCGTCGGATAATCCTGGCCGAAGATCTTGATGCTGGCCCGTCTTCCCAGAGCCACGTCCAGAATCAGGGGAACCAGGTGCGATTCCGGCTCATGCGCCTCGCCATATCCTTCGATGGCGCCTGCGACGTTGAAGTAGCGCAGGCTTGCATAGCGAAACCCGTGGGCGCGGTTGAACCAGCGCAGCATGTGTTCGACCAGCAGCTTGCTCTCGCCATACGCGTTAGTCGGCTTTAGCTTCGCATCTTCCAGGATCGGCGTGCTGACGGGCTCGCCGTAGCAGGCCGCGGTCGAACTGAATACCAGGCGGTCGTGCCCGGTGGCCAGCATAGCCTCCAGCAGCGTGAGCGTTCCCGCGGTGTTGTTGCGAAAATAAATCTCCGGACGCTGCATGCTCTCGCCCGCCTCGATCAGCGCGGCGAAGTGCATCACGCCTTCAAAGCGCCCGGAGCGGAGTGTCTTCTCCAGCAGCGCACGGTCGGCCAGGTCGCCCTCAATAAACTCCGCCCCGGGAGCCACCGCCGCCCGCCGGCTGTGACATAAATTGTCAAAAATGGTCACGGAATGTCCGCCGGCCAACAGAATCCTTGCCACGGTCCCGCCGATGTAACCGGCGCCGCCTGTTACCAGGATCGTCATCGTCTCTCCACGGGAACCTTTGCCCTACAACCAAAGTATAGGAATTTCAGCGCAAAAGAGTAATGTGCCGAGTGTTCGGGTTCAGAGAAGATGACAAACAGTAGATTCCCCGGTCGGCAAACGCGCCATGCAGGTACTTGACTCCGGGGGTGCATCCTGTTCGCAGGGAGCCCGATTACGCCCGTCGGTGGTATTCTCGGGTCAATTCGTGTCAACCCGGCGCGGATGACATTGGTAACCGCATCCGGTAATGATGCGACCGATTTGGGAGGACCGGACTAATCTGAGGTTTCTCAGGGTGTTGTGGACAAGGGGATGGGCCGATCTCTTATAAAATGGGGTCTAGCGATGGTCGATTGTAGCCACGGCGTGTTACCTCGGCGTCTCAGATTGCGTCATACTTAACTTCATCCTGCCGCAGCGGCAGGCGAGCACAAGGAACCAATCCCGATTATGGCAGTCCCACTCCGCAGCGCAAATCTCGGCCCAGCGAAGAACATGCAGTTTGCCCATTTCGGCGTGCTCGACGCCGGACACCAGAGCAAGGCATCCACAGCAGTATCGCTGACGATCAATTTGGTGCTCGCTTTCGTCGTCATCGTCATCAGCATGGCTGCCACGCAAACCATTCAGGCTAACCGAAGGCTGGCCGTGTTGATCGAGCCGGTGATCAAGAAGCCGGAAGTGGTCAAGCCGAAGGTGCCACCTCCGCCCAAACCCAAGCTCCCGGAACTCACGAAGGTTGAGCAGCCGAAGATCGTCATTCCCAAGATCAAAATGCCGGAGCCGCCCAAACCAATCGTAAAGATGGACACTCCGAAGCCGATTTTGGCGCCGCCTGCACCCCAGAAGGTCGTCGCCATGGCCGCTCCCGTGGCCGTGAGCCTGGGTCATCCGCAAGCCGCTTCGGTTCCCAATAATGACCCGCATCCCAGCGCTGTTCGCCTGGGCAATGCCACCAGCCCGCTCAACAACCTCAAAGGGCCCGCAGTCGCCTCCGTGAACCTGGCCGCAGGCATGCCGGGAATGAATCCGGCGAACTCCGGCAACGGCCCGCGCGCAACCAAGGTCGTCCTCGGCAACGGAAGCCCGGACAGCACCAGCATGAAGGGCAACGGCGTGGTCGCCGTGGCCGGCATTCCCCACGGCGTTCCCGGCGGCACCGGCACCGGCAGGGTCGCCGGTCAGGTCAACCTGGGACAGAACGAGCCGCCGCCCGCGCTCAGGCCGGCCGCTTCTCTGGCCAGCGCTGAGGTCAAGGCGCCCAAGGTCATCTCCAAACCGAAGCCGGAGTACACCGAGGAAGCCCGCGAAATGCACGTCGAGGGTGTGGTCACCATCCACATCCGCGTACTGCCGGATGGCGCAGTCGAAGTTCTGGGCATTACCAGAGGTCTTGGCCACGGTTTGGACGAGTCCGCCAAGCGAGCCATCCAGGCCACAAAATTTGAACCCGCAACCGACTCGTCCGGCCACCCGATTACCTGGGACGGCGTAGTTGTCGTCGCCTTCCAGTTGGCAGGGTAGCAGCCAAGTCATTGACCCGTTGTCGCTGTCCGATTTTTGCCGTGTTCCGTGCAAGGTCAGAACACGCTGAACCTACTTACCAAGGTGTCGTTGCAGGTCACCACAGGGAGCCGCAAATCATGAACTTTCGTGCAAGATCCACCGTTGGCGTAACGCTCGTAGCCCTGCTCGCCGCGGCAACCTTTACCGGAATCGCCGGAGCGTCCGTGCTCGGCATCGGCAAGAAGAAAGTCGTGCAGGATGAGTCGCCGGGACGCAAACTCACTCCGGCGCAGAACGCGCTGATCGACAAAGCCATCCTTCGCGAGAAGGACGTGATCAAGACGGTTAAGGAGCGCGCTCCCCTGGTGGAGACCTACATCCAGAACATGAGGCCGGATCCGCTGCTGCTCCAGGTGCCCGAATCGGACCTGCATTTCCTCGCACGGGTTGACTTCGGCAAGGTCATCAACGACGACTCATACAAGGACTACAAGGGAAACTTCGCGGCCAAAAAGAGCAAGCTCTCCCTCTTCAAGAACTCCCTCGGCGCTCTCGGTGGCATCTCCTCGAGCCTTCGCCTCACCTTCCACGACTCCGGCTTCGTGCAGATGATCCTGATGGATTCGAATGGCTTCGACCGGCAGCACTACACCTTCACCTTTATCCGCAACGACTTTCTCGGCAACATCCCGACCGCCGTCTTCGATGTCGAGCCGGTCAGCGGCAAGCGGGAGTTCGGACGCTTCTTCGGACGCATTTGGGTGGAGACTCGCGATGGCAACGTGGTCCGCTTCAACGGCGACTTCGCCGGCAGCATCCAGACCATCAAGGAGTTTTACCACTTCGACAGTTGGCGCACCAATGTCCAGCCGGGCTTGTGGCTGCCGACCTCTTTTTATGTCGAGGAAAGCGACCCCAGGAGCGTCAGCAGCACGCTGCAGTTCAAGGCCATAAACCACGTCTGGGGCTATGTGCTAAAGGTGCCGGACAGCAACGCTGAGAACACTTCGCTTGAAGTGGTCAACGCCCAGGATGTCTCGAACGACGCCCCCGACTTGAGCCCACTGGGAGCGCAGCGCGAATGGGTGCAGCAGGCCGAAGACAACGTCATCGAGCGTCTGTTTCAGGCCGGCCTCCTGGATGCGCCGAGCGATTTCGACAAGACACTAGAAGCGCTTGCCAACAATATCCTGGTCTATAACAACATTCAGGTCAGCCGGCCCATCCGCGTCCGCACCCTGCTCACGGAGCCGCTTGAGTCCCTCGCCGTCGGCAACACCATCATCCTCTCCAAGAGCCTCATCGACACCACCAGCGTAGTCACCTCCGATGGAGAGCAGCAGAAGGGCGACCTGAACGCGATTCTTGCGTTCCAGTTGGCCCACATCATTCTCGGTCATCGCCTGGATACGAAGTATGCATTCAGCGATCGCCTGCTCTTCCCCAGCACTTCGGTGTTTGAGCGCATCCCCATGCACCACACCGACGCCGATAATGAAGAGGCTGCCAAGAAGGCCATGGAGCTTCTCAGCGTAAAGGACCTCGCCGACAGCCAGCAATATTTCGGCCTCTATCTGCAGCAGCTCCAACAGCGGGTAAAGGCGCTGCCCGCGCTCAACACGCCTGTGATCGGCGATGCCCTCATCAAGAGTGACAAGGACACCACCTTCTGGATGCAGGCTATGGTCCCTAAGGGCATCAAGCTGGACATGAAGGACCTGAAGCAGGAGGCCGCCATGCCTCTTTCAAGTTTCCTCAAATTCGATCCCTGGACGGACCAGGTGATTCAGATCCATCCGAGCTTCGAACCCATCCTCAGCTCGCGCGACAAGATGCCGTTTGAGGTTGAGCCCATCTATCTGAAGCTCAGCTACTATAATCCGCCAGCTCCGCCGGCTACGGCCGTAGGCGCGGCGCCCTCGCCAGATGCCGTGCCCGCGAGCGCCGCTGCCCCGACTCCGGCAGGTACCGTCGCGGCCCAGCCGGCTCCGCCGCCGCAGTAGCCGGATCTAGTTCCACGCAGCCGCCGTGCGAGCGGCGATTGCCCGGAGGCTGCACGAACTGACGAATTCTTACGGCAAGAGGCGCAGCTTTCGACTCTTCCGAGGAGATGGAATGCTGAAGAAATTAGTGATTGCCGGCTCTCTTGCATTCTTGGCCTGCCTCGCCTCCACCGCGAAGGCCCAGGCGCTGCCTACTGCCCTGGCCAAAGGCGAATTGCAGATTGGCGGCGGGTATTCCATAGCCTCCTCCGACTACGGCCAGAGGAAGATTGAGGGCTTGTCGGGGTTTGCCGACTTCGACATCCTTGCTCACTGGGGAGTGGAAGGCGACATCCACGCGGTCACCATCTGGACTCCTGACGACATCGCAGAAGCCAGCTACCTGGTCGGCCCCCGTTTCATCTATCGCAGGAGGAATATCAAACTCTACGCCAAAGCCTTGGCAGGAGTTGGCAGTTTGATCATTCAGAATCCTCAATATCACCCATATGAGGTTGGCGGAACCAACTTTGCCTACGCGCTCGGCGGCGGAATCGACATTGTGGTTAAGCCGTACCTCACAGTGCGTGCGGTCGATGCCGAATACCAGCACTTCAACTATCAGACCGGCCTCACTCCCATTGTCTTCACCTTCGGAGCGGCCTACCGCTTCCACTAGACCCTGCGCCAGGATTGACAATTACGCTGTGCCGAAACGAGAGCGATATAATCGCTCTCGTTGGCTTTAAGCTGTGCCTGCGGAGAGGCCCCTCTTGATTGGACGACTGGCGTTATCGTTCCTGCTCGGGGGCGCATCCGCACTTTATTCCCAAGCCCTGCCCACCGCCTCGCGTACTGGAGACGTCCAGATCGGCGCCGGCTACAGCATTGGCCGACCCGACTACGTAAAGCAGACGTTTCCCGGTTTCGCCGCCTATGCGGACTTCGACTTTCGACCTCATATCGGCATCGAGGGCGAATTCCACCAGGTCCACAGCACCAATGGCGACCAGAGCTACGAGCGAACCTATGCGATCGGCGGTCGCTACTTTCGCACCTACGGGGCGCTGGCGCCCTATGTTAAAGCCATGTACGGGCGCGGCGACTTCGACTATCCCTTCGGCCAGACAGAACTTAGTTACAACCTGTTCGCGGCGGGCGTCGGCGCCGATTTCAAACTCGGCCCCTGGCTTCGAATTCGCGGCGAATACGAGTTCCAGAAATGGGCCAACTTCCCTAACGGCGGCTTCAGCCCACAGATTGTGACCATCGGCGCGGCCTACCACTTTGCAGGAAGACCAGGCTATCGATAGGGCCGTCCCGAATCAGACTCGCTGCATGCAAAACCCCATCCCGATAGGAGGGATGGGGCCAAAGCTTGAGTCTTACTATTAGAAATGATACGCCACGCCAACTACCGGCATCGAGAGGATTTCGTAGCGATTCGCGTTGAAGTCCGTGACCCCGAAGGTGGGAGTCTTGGTCACAAAGCCCCGGTACTCCACCCGAATGTCGAAGCTCGGACTCAGTTCATAAGCCAGGCCACCCCCAAAGAGTCCGGCAACGCCCTTGCTGCTCTTGGTGTTCAGAATCTGTGTCAGATTGTCCAGAACCGGGGTAAAGATGAGCGTTCCCACCCCAACCTCGCCAAACGGACTAAAGCGCTTCAGGTTCAGGCTGTAAACGTAGGCCCCGGTGATCTCCTGCTCCCGCGTGTGAATTCGCGTGCCGCCGGACGCCCGGTTGGTGCTGTCCAGAAATCGGAACTGATCCTGAACGAAGCTATAGTTCACCTCAAGCGCGCTGCGCGGAGTAACCATATAGCGGTAGCTGGTCACCAGACCCAGGGCCCCTGTGTTAGATACGTCAACGTCACCCGCCCCATGGACCGTGGGACCGAAGTATCCGGCGCCGCTGAAGCTCACGTCTTGCCGGCTCTCCTGCGCATACCCTGCAGCGGCCGACAGCATCAGCACGCACAACAACATCGTCTTCTTCATGCTTCGTTTCTACCCCTTCCAGTTCCTTCGATCGCTCGGCCCTTGGTAAACCCGGTCCTATGAGAGCCGAAGAAAATGCGACTCGCACCGCACTCTGCGCTGGCACCTGTCACTCCCACCATTGTAACCGCAGCCCGAGTATCGTGGGCGTCGCGCCACGCAGAAAGGCCGGGGAAGCAGATTGCCTCCCCGGCCCAAGGTTCCTCTTGCTGTTAACTATTGAGGTGGCGCTGCGGGAGGTGCTCCGCCGCCGGGTGCTCCGCCGCCGCCGCCGCCACGTCCGCCCATAGGCATCGCGTCGTACTTGGTCGCCTGATCAGCGGTCAGAAGCGCCTTGATCGCGGCGTGTTGGTCGGTGCGGATCGCCATCACCTTCGCGCGCATGTCCGGGTCTTGAGCGGTCCGCAATGCGGTGATCTTCGCGGCATCGGCTTCGAGGATCGGCTTGATCTTCGCCTGCTGGTCGGCAGACAGAGTCAAAGCGGTGGTGAGCTGGGCCAGTTGGGCATCGGGTGTCATCATGCCACGTCCGCCGCCGCCGCCGCCCTGCGCCATCATCGGCACCGTGCTAAGCGCGGCAGTACATAGTGCCACCACGCCTACGCGCGCGGCACACCTACGAATCATTGTCATATTCATTTCGCTGTTCTCCAGTGTCGATACCGGCATAGTTTCTCCGGCGGACAAGTCTACCGCTACTGACGGACAACCCGCCACAAGAGTTTGAGCAAACGAAAACAAATTTCACAGCCGGAATTCTCAGGCCGCCAGCGCTTTGGCGCCCGGCCAACTCGCCTCAGACTCCCCGTTCCGGATGAAAACAATAGGGATCGCCATGCGTCGCCGCGTATTCCTCCACCACCTTCAGAAAGGCCACCGCCACATGAGACAGGCTGGCCTGTCTTCGGTAAACCAGCCGTAGCTTGCGTTCCAGTTGCAGCTCCCGCACCCGCACCCGCACCAGCGCGCCACTCTTCAACTCCGTCCGGACGCTGAGCCCAGGCACCAAAGCGACGCCGTTACCCATCTCCACGAAGCGCTTGATCGCCTCCAGCGACGGCAGCTCCACCCCCATGCGCAGCGGCGTTTTGTGCCGCTTGAAGGTCTCAATCACCTTCTGCCGCTGCGGCGAGGAGATATTGTGGGCGATAAAATTCTGCGTCCCCAGTTGCCGGATCGACACCTCGCCCGCCTGCGCCAGCGGGTTCTTCGGATTCACGACGAAGTCCAGTTCGTCGCGGTACACCACCACCGACCGGAGCTGCGGATCGTCCGGCCGGAAACTCAGCACCCCGATCTCCACCGCATGCACCAGCACGTCATCGGCAATCCGGCTCGCCAGGGCCCGCTGCACCGTCGCCTTGATGCGCGGATTCCGCCGGCGAAACTCGTCCAGCAGCGGGAGCAGGTAGAGGCAGGTGTACTCGTTGGCCGCAATATTCAACCGCCCG
>Ga0181537_10004377_pt1 | contig 11748 bp, 8 predicted proteins | sample PEATcosm2014_Bin_39_FD_119765 | JGI IMG/M metagenome (GOLD analysis project Ga0181537, IMG submission 119765) | Peatland microbial communities from MTU Mesocosm Facility, Houghton, MI, USA - PEATcosm2014_Bin23_10_metaG | ecosystem: Environmental > Terrestrial > Soil > Wetlands > Peat | place... | reverse complement strand
CGGCGACGCCGCGCCGGCGCGGGCGAAGATACTCTCCGAGAACTCCTCCCAGACCGCGGGGATGGCCGACTATTCCCTGGAGGCGATGAAGCGCTACGGGCTCGTCGAGGGCGACCCCGCCAAGGGGGAGCGCATCGGGCTCATCACCCCGGCCCGCATGACGGCGCTCATGAACACGCTTGTCGACCTCAAGGTCCTCGACGCCCCCATGCCGCTCGAGCGTTTCGTGAGCTTCGATTTCCTCCCGGCCGACATGCGGGCGAGGTAGGATGGCGACCAGCGACGCACCCCACCGGCCGCATGCCCCGCACCTTATTTTTCAGGAGGCCTTCCCCGCCCGGTAGGAGGCCCCATGGGGGGATTCGGCCTATACTCCACGCGATGCCCGGATAGGGCGGAGACGCACAAAAGCATGAAACCCATCAAAATCGGCATCCTAGGGGCGGGAAGCTTCGCCCGGGCCTTCACGCCGCTTTTCAAGGCCCACCCCCAGGTGCGCGGGGTGAGCATCACCGAGGTGCTGCCGGAGCGCCGCCGCGAGGAGGCCGCTCTCGCGGGCGTGACGGAGACCTATGCCACACTCGAGGAGCTCCTGGCCAGCGACTGCGACGGGGTGGCGATCTTCACCCAGCGCTGGCTCCACGCCCGTCAGGCCATCGCGGCCCTGAGGGCGGGCAAGCACGTGTACTCGGCGGTCCCGGCCGGGACGACCGTGGACGAGCTGCGGGATCTCGTGGAGACGGTGAGGACGACGGGCCTCACCTACATGCTCGGCGAGACGAGCTACTACTATCCGTCGGCGATCTTCTGCCGGGAGATGTGGAGGAAGGGGAAATTCGGCCGCTTTGTCTACGGGGAGGGGGAGTACCTCCACGACATGTCGCACGGCTTCTACGAGGCCTACCAGTACAGCGGCGGCCAGGACTGGAAGCGGACCGCGGGCATCCCGCCGATGCTGTACCCGACCCACACGACCAGCATGATCGTGGGCGTGACCGGGGCGCGCATGACGCGGGTCTCCTGCCTCGGCCAGGTGGACCAGAGCGGCGACGGCGCCTTCGGCAAGGGCCTCAACATCTGGGACAACGAGTTCAGCAACGAGACCGCGCTCTTCCGCACGAGCGACGGCGGCTCCGCGCGGCTGAACGAGTTCCGCCGCGTCGGGCACTGGGGCGGACCCTCGGTGCGCCTGAGCCTCTTCGGCACCGAGGCCTGCTTCGAGGAGCAGCCCGAGGGGGATGTGTGGGTCAACAAGGCGAGGGAGGTAACCCCCCTCGGCGGCCTCCTCGTGTGCGACCCGAGCGGGGCGAAGGACGGCGCCAGCGCCAGCGCCGGCGTCAAGACGGCCGTCGACGGCACCCAGCACGACTTCCACTCGGGCATGGCCCCCGTGCACCCGACCTGGCGCCTGCCGCCCGAAATCGCGGGGCTGCCCACGGGCCACGAGGGCTCGCACCTCTTCCTCGTGGACGACTTCGTGCGCGCCTGCACGACGGGGATGCTGCCGCCGAACCACGCCTGGGCCGCGGCCCGCTACAACATCCCGGGCATCATCGCCCACGAATCCGCCAAGCGCGACGGCGAGCTCCTGGCGGTGCCCGACCTCGGGGACCCGCCCGCCGGCGCGACCTTGCTGGAGCCGACGCTCGACGCCCTGGCGCCGGCCAAGCCCGCCTGGTCGATGCCGAAGCCCGCCTACACCGGCAAGTCCTGGTGGTGACCCCGATGGCCGCGGAGGAGCAAGCCCAACCCGACCGGGTCAACCTCCGGTACCTTGTGCCGATCTGCCTGGTGGCCGCGCTGGGCGGCCTCCTCTTCGGCTACGACACGGGCGTCATCTCCGGCGCCATCGAGCCCCTGACCGCGCGCTTCGGCCTCGGCGACTTCATGAAGGGCTGGGCGTCCGGGTGCGTGCTGATCGGGTGCGCGGCCGGCGTCCTCTTCGTCGGCTTCCTTTCCGACCGGTTCGGCCGCAAGCTGCCGCTCGCCCTCTCGGCCGCCATGTTCTTCGCCTCGGCGCTCGGCACCGCGCTCCCGCAGACGATCGGCGTGTTCATCGCCTTCCGATTCCTCGGGGGCGTCGGGATCGGCATCGCCTCGATCGCGACCCCGATGTACATCGCCGAGATCACCCCGGCCCACCTGCGGGGCCGCATGGTGGCGGTGAACCAGATCGCGATCGTCGTAGGCATCGCGGCGACTTCCTTCGTCAACTACTTCATCGCACGCAGCGGCGACCAGGCGTGGCTGATCTCCACCGGCTGGCGCTGGATGTTCGCGACCGGGGTCGCCCCGTCCGTCCTTTTCGGCCTCCTCCTCGTCCGGATCCCCGAGAGCCCCCGCTGGCTCGTCGAGGCGGGGCGGGTGAAGCGCGCCGTCGACATCCTCGGGAGCGTCGGCGGGCCCGCATTCGCCGCGGCGGAGTTCGCCGCGATCAAGGACGCGATCTCCAGGGACCGCGCCGAGAGCGTTTCGCTCTTCTCGCGGCGCCTGAGGCGTCCGCTCGTCCTCGGCGTCGCGCTCGCCGTCCTGCAGCAGGTGACCGGGATCAACGTCTTCATGTACTTCGGCGCGACCATCTTCAGGAACATGAGCGCCTCGACGGGCGTCGACGCCGGGCTGCTCCAGCAGGTGATCATCAACGGCTCCTGCGTCGTCTTCACGCTGATCGCCATCGCCACGGTGGACCGGTGGGGGCGCAGGCCGCTCATGCTCCTCGGGAGCGTGGGGATGGGCGCGGCGCTGCTCGCGATGGGGGTGATGGCGCAGGGGATGGCCGATCCGGCCGCGACCGGCGGCTGGATGCTCCTCTTCATCATGGTGTACATCGCGGCCTTCGGCCTCTCGGTCGGCCCCGTGGTCTGGGTGATCCTCGTGGAGATCTTCCCGACCCCCGTCCGCGGCCGCGCCCTGGGGCTCGCGACCTTCTTCCTCTGGACCTCCGACTACCTGGTGACCCAGAGCTTCCCGCTCATGGACGCCAAGGGCTCGTGGTTCGTGGGGCATTTCAACCACGCGTTCCCGTTCTACGCCTACACCGGCTTCTGCGCCGTTCTTTTCCTCGTCGTCTGGAAGTTCGTGCCCGAGACGAAGAACCGCACGCTCGAGCAGATCGAGCAGGGCTGGGCCGTTTGACGGGAAGCCCCTATTGCATCCTTATGAGTTCCCGCATGATGTCCCGAGAAACGAGAATCCCCCTTTCGGCGTCCGCGCTGGCCCTCGGCGCGGCGCTCCTCCTGGCCGGCCTGCCCGCGGTCGCCCGCGCCCAGGCCGCCGCCGAAGTGGTTGCGCCGTACGCCGTGGAGCCCCAGTTCCGGCTGCTCAAGTTCGGCGAGGTGATGCCGACCGGCTGGATCCGCGAGCAGATGATGCGGGACCTGGACAGCGGCTTCGCCGGCCACCTCCCGGAAATCGCCCCGATGACGTGCGGCGCGGAGATCTTCGGGGTGAACCGCAACAGGCCCGACAAGATCCAGAACGCCGGTGGCGGCAGCTGGGGCGGGGCGGAGGGCGCATGGTGGAAGGGCGAGACCGAGGGCAACTGGCGCAGCGGGAACACGATGCTTTCGCTCCTCACCGGGCGCCGCGCCGCCGCCGACGCGATGGTGGACTACCTCCTCAAGACGCAGGACCCCGACGGCTACATGGGCATCTACTCCCCGACGCTGCGCTGGTCCTCGGGCGCGGTCGACAACGGCGAGCTCTGGACCCAGACGACGATCTTCCGCGGGCTGATCGCCTACTACGAGGCGACGGGGAGGGCCGACGTGCTGGCCGCCGTCACGAAGGCGGTGAAGCTCACGATGAGCCACTACGCCGAGGGCGTGAACGATCCCTACGGCGTCGGCACCCAGAACCACAACCTGATGTTCGTGGACGTTTTGGAGCGCCTCTACGACCTGACGGGGGACCCCGCGTACCGGGACTTCGGCGTCTACCTCTACCGGGACTACTCGAAGGACATGAGGACCGACGTGGCGCTCAGCGTCCTCCTTGCGCAGGACCACCCCTTCATCGGACACGGGGCGACCACCTACGAGGGTCTCCGGGTCCCCGTGTGGGCGGCCTACGTGACGGGTGACCCGGTGCTGATGGCGGCGGCCGACCAGGCCTTCGCCAAGGCGTGGGTGCACGTCTCGCCGACGGGCGGCCCCGTCTCGAACGAGATGATCGCGAACAAGCCCACGGACCCGAACCTGGGGGGCTACGAGGGGTGCGCGGAGAAGGAATGGATGACCTCGCTTCTGAGCGCCGTCCAGAAGACCGGGCGCGCTGCGCTGGCCGAGCAGGCGGAGACCACCTACTACAACTCGGTGCAGGGATCGCGCCTGCCCGACGGCAAGGCGATGGATTACGTGACCACGGACAACATCTACAAGATCGACGGGGCGATCATGAACCGGGTCATCATGTCGCCGGCCCACGAGGACGTGGCCGACTGCTGCCCGCCCAATTTCACGCAGATCGGCGCGCTCTTCGTCCGAAACATGTGGATGCGGGCCCCCGACGGCCTCGCGATGGTGCTCCACGGTCCCTGCGACGTGAGGACGAGCGTGGACGGCGTGGCCGTGAGGCTGAAGGAGGAGACCACCTACCCGTTCTCCGAGAAGATCAGCCTGAAGGTGGACCCGGACGCGCCGGTCTTGTTTTCCCTTCACCTGCGGATCCCCGCCTGGGCGACGAGCTTCACGGCCGAGAGCCCCGGCGCCGAGATCCACCGCGCGGGCGACTGGCTCCTCGTCACGAAGAAGTGGCAGGCCGGCGACTCGGTCGCCCTGTCCTACGGCGCGGTGGTCGAGCCCGTGCCGGCGACGAACGGGGAATTCTACATCCGGCGCGGCCCGCTCTTCTACGCCGTCGGCATCCCCGGCATCCTCGGGCCGGTCAAGGATTTCCCCTTGAAGGACTTTCACGACTACACCGTCTCCCCGGTCACCTGGGGCGACGCGAGGTACGCGATCCCCGGCATGACGGGCGGCCCGCTCGCCTACCAGCTCGTACCGGTCGCCGGCGGCGACCCGCGCTTCCCCTGGGACGCGTCGCCCCTGCATCTGAACGCCACGATCGTGAGCCTCGACACCATGAAGACCGAGACGGTGGGGCTCGTCCCGATGGGCAGCGGCGAGGCGGTCCTGCGCCGCATGACGTTCCCGACGACGCCCTGAAGGGCTAGGCGGCCGGCTTCAGCTTTGCGCCCACCGGCGCCTCCGTCCTCCGGCCGGGGCGCAGGAACCGGCTCGGCCCGAACCCGAAGCTCTGGACAAACACCTTGTAGAACTGCGCGTAGCTCCCGAAGCCCGCCGCGTAGACCGACTCGAGGATCGTGCGGTGCACCGGCTGGTTGTGATGGGCCATGAACCGGCTGAGCCGCACCGAATTCCTATACCGGTTGAGGGGCTGGCCCACCTGCCGGCGGAAGAGGCGGCTCAGGTAGGCGCTGCTGACGCCGCTGCGGCGCGCGATGTCCGCCAGCCCTCCGGCCGGCCCCTCGCGTGCGAGGAGCGCGAGCGCCTTCTGGACGGCCGGGTGGAGCTGGACGGCCTGGTCCGAGTCGAGGCCGCTCCGGTAGTAGCGCCAGCAGAGGATCAGCAGGTACCTTAGCCCCGCGTTCAGCGTGTCCGGGTCGTCGTGCCGGTAGCAGAAGTCCGAGCGGTCGCCGTAGCCGGCCTCCCGGTTGAGGAGGTCCGGGTCGAGCGCGCCGTCCATGAGCGTGTCCATCAGCCGTCGCAGCACGTCGAAGGGTTCCATCGTGAGGCGCCGGCTCAGCACGCCCCCGCCCGCCGCGTTCTCGCGCTTCAGGTCCTGGTAGCCCGGCCCGTGGCACGCGCGCTTGATGAGCTCCGGCTTGAAGACCGCCACGTAGTAGCGGGCGTCGGCGGAGCGGTCGACCAGCTGGTGCTCCTGGGCCGGGAAAATCCACAGGATGGTGCCCGGCCCGAACGTGTGTCGCCTGCCGGCGATGATGTAGGTGATCGAGCCGCGTATCACCAGGTTCACCTCCAGCTCGACGTGGCGGTGGCTCCGCATCACCGGGGGGTTGCGCTCCGCCTCTGCGAGGAAGATCAGCCCGTCGTAGGCCCGGCTCAGCTTCAGGTCGGCGAGCATAATGACAAAATATGATAACTTTTTGGGGAAAATCGAGAAGATTTGCCCGACGCGGCGTGCTACATTGGGGGCGGTCGGAACCGCACCCCTCGCGCCCGGCCCCTCCCCGACCCATGCCCGTCTCCGAAGAGATCAGACTGAGCAACTACAGCCTTGTCGGCAAAAACTCGACAGCCGCCATCGAGAAGGGCCTCGCCGAGGCCGACTGGTATGCGAGCCCCGTGCCGAAGGCCGAGCTGCGCAGGCTGCTCGAGCGCCGCGACGGGCCCGCGATCCGCGACACGATCATCTGGTTCGCGCTCCTGGGGGGACTCGGGGCCTGGGGCGTCGCCTGGTGGGGGAGCGCCTGGGCCGCGATCCCCTTCATGCTCTACGCCGTCGTGTATGCCTCGTCCTCGGACTCGCGCTGGCACGAGGCCGGCCACGGCACCGCGTTCCGCACCGACTGGCTCAACAACGCGCTCTACGAGGTGGCCTCGTTCATGGTCCTGCGGGAGTCGGTGCCGTGGCGCTGGAGCCACACGCGCCACCACAGCGACACGATCATCGTGGGGCGCGACCCGGAGATCGCGGTCCCAAGGCCCCCGGACCTCAAGGCCCTCCTCCTGGGCTTCTTCAATTTCGGGGCCTTCAAGCGGTACTTCCACAACGTGCTCCTGCACTGCAACGGGCGCCTGACCGACGAGGAGATGACGTACATCCCGGCCGACCAGCGCGGCAAGGTCTACATGCACGCGCGGATATACGTTGCGATCTACGCCGGCGTGATCGGGCTCTCGATCGCCATGCGCAGCTTCCTGCCGCTCATGTTCATCGGCTTGCCGAACGTCTACGGCGCGTGGCTGATGGGGGTCTACGGATTCACGCAGCACGCGGGCCTCGCGGAGAACGTCCTCGACCACCGGCTCAACTGCCGGACGGTGAAGATGAACCTCGTCAACCGCTACCTGTACTGGAACATGAACTTCCACCTGGAGCACCACATGTTCCCGCTGGTGCCGTACCACGCGCTGCCGAGGCTGCATGAGCTCATCAAGTCCGACTGCCCGCCTCCGTACCCGAGCATCCTCGCGGCCTACCGGGAGATCATCCCGGCGGTGCTCCGGCAGGTGAGGGAGCCGGGGTACTACGTGAGGCGCCCGCTCCCGGCGCCGTCGCGCCTCGCCGCCGAGGCGCCGCTCAACTCCCGCGCGGGGGCCGTGGTCGACGGCTGGCTCGAGGTCTGCCCGGTGGGCTTCCTCCAGGCCGAGGACGTCGTCCGTTTCGACCACCAGCACCGCACCTTCGCCGTGTACCGCACCGCCGACGACCACTACTACGCGACCGACGGGTTCTGCACGCACGGCAACACCCACCTCGCCGGGGGCTTCGTGAAGGGCCGCCTGATCGAATGCCCGAAGCACAACGGCCGGTTCGACATCACCGACGGGTCGCCGCAGCGGGGCCCCGTGTGCGTCGCGCTCAGGACCTACGGGGTGCGCGTGCGCGACGGGAAGATCTGGCTCGACCCGCGCACCGCGGGCGGCCGCGGCGCCGCGGAGTCGACCCCGGTGTATTCCTTCAGGGTCGTCAGCAACGAGAACGTCGCGACCTACATCAAGGAGCTCGTGCTCGAGCCCGACCCGGCGGGGCCGGCGCTGCGATACCGCGCAGGCGAGTACCTCCAGTTCAACATACCCGCTTTCGGCCGGATCCGGTTTTCCGACATCGACGTCAAGGCGCCCTTCGACGGGGTCTGGCGGGCGCACGGCGTGTTCGACCTGGAGGCGAGCAACCCGGAGCCGATCCGGCGCAACTACTCGCTCGCCACCGATCCGGACGCCGGCGGCCTCCTGAGGTTCAACGTCCGCATCTCGACTCCCCCGCGGGGCCAGGCCTGCGACCCGGGCAAGGGCTCCTCCTACATCTTCAGCCTGAAGCCCGGCGACACGGTGACGGCGGTGGGCCCCTTCGGGGACTTCCACATCAGGGACTCCGACCGAGAAATGGTCTACATCGGCGGGGGGGCCGGGATGGCCCCGCTTCGCTCGCACATCGCGCACCTCTTCGAGACGCTGAAGACCGGCAGGCGGGTCAGCTTCTGGTACGGGGCCCGCTCGCGCCAGGAGCTCTTCTACCACGGGTATTTCGAGGACCTGGCGAGGCGCTTCCCGAACTTCACCTTCCATCCCGCCCTTTCCGAGCCCGAGGAGTCCGACCAATGGAAGGCGAGCACGGGATTCATCCACCAGGTCGTGTTCGAGGAGCACCTGAGGTCGCACCCGGACCTTTCCAAGGTGGAGTTCTACCTCTGCGGTCCGCCGCCGATGATCAAGGCGGCGACGCAGATGCTGAAGGCGCTCAATGTCCCCGGCGAGCGGATCGCGTATGACGAGTTCAACTGAGCCGGGGCCGCACCGGGGGGCCCGATGATCGAGCGGAGGGGCTTCGGCTCCGGGCCGGATGGTGCGCCCGCCTACCTGTACACGCTGACGGGCCCGAAGGGGCTCGTGGCGAGGGTCACGAACTTCGGGGGGATCGTCACCCACCTCTTTGCACCCGACCGGAACGGGCGCCTCTCGGACGTGGCGCTCGGGTTCGATTCCCTCGGGCAATACATCGCCGGACACCCCTACATGGGGGCGATCGTCGGGCGCGTCGCCGGCCGGCTTACCCCGGGTTCATTCACGATCGACGGCAGGAAATACCCGCTTCCCCTGAACCAGGGACCGCACCATCTCCATGGCGGCCACGTGGGCCTCGACCGCAGGACCTGGGCGCCGGCCATCGTCCGCCGCCAGGGACACGAGGCGCTCCAGCTGAGCTACCGCAGCCCCGAGGGGGAGGAGGGTTATCCGGGCAACGTGGACATCTCGGTCACGTACAGCGTCACCGAGCTGAACGCCCTTGAGATCGAGTACGAGGCGGTCACCGACAGGGCCACGCCGCTGAGCCTCACCAACCATTCCTACTTCAACCTCGGCGGCGAATCCTCCGGCGACATCGGGACCCACCGCCTGCAGATACTCGCCGACGAATACGCGCCCGTCACCGCGGACCTGTCGCACACCGGGGAGCGCCGCCCCGTCGAGGGCACCCCGAGCGACTTCCGCACCCCCGCCGAGATCGGTCCGCGGATCGGCGCCCTCAATAGCGGGCACGGCGACCTTTACCTGCTGAAGCCCGGCGGCGAGACCCCGGTCGCGGCGGCCCGGGTGTTCCACCCGGCCTCCGGCCGCACGCTCGAGGTGCTTACGACCGCGCCGTGCGTCCAGTTCTACACGGGCTCGGGGCTCGACGGCTCCCTCGTCGGCAAGGCCGGGAGGCCCTACAACAAGAACGCGGGGTTCTGCCTGGAATGCCACGGCTATCCCGCGGCGCCAAACTTCCCCGGTTTCGAGTCGATCATCGTCGCCCCGGGTCAGGCCTACCGCCAGACGACCGCCTACCAGTTCGGCGTCAGCGGGCCATGAGGAGCTGGAGGGCGCCGGGAAAGCGCCGGCCCCAGGCCGACTCATGGTGCCTGGCGCCCGGGTCGTGCACGATGATGAAGTCCGTGCCCGCCCGGTAGCCGCGCTTCTCGAGGGCCGCGCGCATCGCCTCGACCCCGGGCTCGAGCTTCGCCTCGAGCTCGACGGAGCCCAAGTCCATGTATATCAGGATGTCCCGCGGCGGATGCGGCGCCCCGAGGACGGTGCTGACGTAGTCCCACCTCTCGATCTTGAACGCCGGGCTCATGCACATCGCCCTCGAGAACACGTCGGGGTGCTCCCAGACCAGCATGAACGCGATCGTGCCCCCCGACGAGGCGCCCGCGACCATCGTGTCCCGGCGGCCGGGCCTGGTCCTGTAGGTCGCGTCGATGAAAGGCTTCAGGGTGCCCACCATGAAGTCCATGTAGGTCGTAGCCAGGGGGCCCGGCATGTACTCGTCCTCCCGGTCCTTGGTGTTGTAGATGCCGACGATGATCAGCGGCGGGAGGGTACCGGCGCGGATCATCCGGTCGACCGACTTGTCCACGCCCCAGGCGACGCCGAAGGCGCTGGTCGCCGGGTCGATGATGTTCTGGCCGTCCTGCATGTAGAGGACCGGGTAGCGCTCCCGCGGGCTGGCCTCGTACCCGGGCGGGAGCCAGACGACGAGGTCCCGGTCCGCGAGCCCCCGGCCATGGAACGCGCGGTGGTAGCGCACGGTCCCGGTGATGGAGGTCGGTTCGGCCCGGCAGGCGCAGCAGGCGCCAAGGGCGAGGACGACGGCGAGGATCCGGGTCGGGTGCATTGCGGCGGCCCTCCGCGGCGCGGCGCTCAGTAGCGCTGGAGCGCCATCGAAAGCTCCTGCATGAAGGCCTGGGCGTCGGCGGGCGTCGGGCGGTAGCCCGGCTTGCTCACGTCGACGATGCCCGGCCGGCCCTGCAGGTCCACCATCCACTTTCCGGTGACCCCGTCGGAGAACGACACCGTGCCTGTCGCCATCGCGTTCGGGTTCAGGTTCACCTTGTCGACGGTGACGATGATGCTCGATTTCGGCGGGAGGGGTTCGTCGTCGGGGGCGGCGGCCCCGTCGTCCGGCGGGAGGTCCCTCGGGGCGGGGGCCTCGGGCTTCGCCGGGGCGCCCTTGCTGACGTCGCTCGCGTCGGCCTTGGGGGCCGGGTCCTTGAGCTGCAGGTTCAGGTCGTCTACCAGGAACCGGACGTCCATGTAGGTCATCGAAATCTTCAGCTGGTCGGCCAGCTTCTTCTGGACGGCGTAGAGGTTGTCGCCCGCGGCGACCCATTCGGACACGGCGGCTTTCTGCTCGGGAGTGAGGTTCATCTAGGGAGGCCCCAGCTAAGCCCATCCGGGCCGACAACTCAAGCCGGGGGCGCGTTTGCGCAGCCCATATCAGGCCGCGCCTAGCGCGAGAGCTGGTTCTTCAGGAACTCGATGCTGCCTTTCATCGAGGCATCCTGCTCCATCATGTTGTCCACGGCCTTGCAGGCGTGGATGACGGTGCCGTGGTCGCGGCCGCCGAAGGCGTCGCCGATTTCCTGGAGGGAATGCTTGGTCAGCGTGCGGGCGAGGTACATCGCCGCCTGGCGCGGGATCGCGATGTTGTTCGGCCTGCGCTTGCTCGTCATGTCGCTGTGCCGGATCTGGAAATGGTCGGCGACCCGCTTCTGGATCGCCTCGATCGTGAGGATGCTCTGGGCCTGCTCGACCAGCATGTCGTGGAGCAGGCGCTCGGTCGTCGCCAGGTCGAGGGGCTTGTTGCTGAGCGCGCTGAAGCTCGCCACCTTGATCATCGCGCCCTCGAGGCGGCGGATGTTCTTCGTGATGTTCTGGGCGATGAAGGTGATGATCGGGTCGGACAGGCCGCACTTCAGGCTCGCCGCCTTCGTGCGCAGGATCGCGATCCGGGTCTCCAGGTCCGGGGCCTGGATGTCGGCGGGCAGCCCCCACTCGAACCGGGAGACCAGGCGGGCCTCGAGCTTCTGGATCTCGCTCGCCCGCCGGTCGCTCGAGAGCACGATCTGCTTCCCGGACTCGAACAGGTCGTTGAAGGTGTGGAAGAACTCCTCCTGGATGCGCTCCTTGCCGGCGAGGAACTGCACGTCGTCGAGCAGCATGACGTCGACATGCCGGTAGCGCTGGCGGAACTTGACCATCCCGTTCTCCTGCAGGGCCT